>Ga0255760_10001559_pt1 | contig 21827 bp, 9 predicted proteins | sample 071ome_25_FD_179960 | JGI IMG/M metagenome (GOLD analysis project Ga0255760, IMG submission 179960) | Coastal salt marsh microbial communities from the Groves Creek Marsh, Skidaway Island, Georgia - 071410BT metaG (version 2) | ecosystem: Environmental > Aquatic > Marine > Intertidal zone > Salt... | reverse complement strand
CGTCCTCGTGAAGCCTTCTCACAAACAACGTTCCGTCTTCGCTCAAGGTTGCCAAAATATTCTCCTCCTCTTTCGTGGACGGTAAAAAGCTCATGCTCGCGATCGGCGTCTCGTGTCCTCTGAGGAGGGACCGCGATTGACTCACTTGACTCAAAACTCTGACTAACCCGTTCCTAATCCCGTAGCAACAGAACGTCTCGTTCGCGGCTATCTTCATCGCGTTTGACTCTTGATACTCCGTCGCGTACACCGTAATTGGTGACGCTTCCAGTTGATTATCTTCGGAAGCCGCCAAATCATTTTCCGCGTTTATCGTTACCGACGATGATGATGAATTCACGTCGATCGCGCAGCCTTTCGTCAAACGTTTCAACTCTTGTTGCTTCAACAACTCCTCGTCCTCTTCGCCGTTCTCGTAGTAACGGCCGACCACCACCGACGATTCTTCTTTTTGTTTTTGTTTTTGTTTTTGTTGTTGAGACGTCGACATCGACTCGTCGTCTCTCTTCTTGTTCTTGTTCCCAAACAGTCCCATTTTAGTATTTGTGTTGAGGAGTTTTTGGGATGTTTTGTGTTTTTTTCTCGTTTTTCGATTTTGATGTTTTTGCTCGATCAGTGTGATGATTTTTTTCTTTTCTCTTTTCTTCTCTCCCTCACTCTCGAGGAAAGAGGAAGAGGAAGAAGAAGAAGAAGAAGAAGAAGAAGAAGGACGGACGCACCACACGACACAAATCACCGCGATAAAATGCGTTGGTGGGAAGCATACGCTTTAGACTTCAACCAAAGAAGTGCCACCACGACGTCCTCCTCCTCGTGCTCCTCCTCCTCGTGCTCCTCCGTCGGTTCGTTGGTAACGAACGTGATTTGGAAGAACGGCACCGAAAGCGCGCTCGTCAACGAAGCCCAAATCGCGCGCACGCAGAAAATCACGATGCTATTCATCGGATACGCTTCTTACGCTTTACTCGTCGCGAACTTCGTGCGGAGGCCGTTGCATCCGAAGTTTCACGCGAGCGCGAAAACGAGACGACGCATGTTCGCTCACATTCTGTTGGGCGCCGTGGAATCGAGTTTCGGCGCGGCGGTGCTTTTCACGTCGTGCGACGAGAGAAACGATCATAAAATCACGTTTATGGGGATCCTGTGTGCACTCTCAGCGCTCGCACAGTTTGTGACGAGTGTTCCTCAAATCACGAGCGCGTTCGGGACGCCAAAGTTGGTAAGACCAGTCTTGCACTTCATCAATTGCACGCGAGCGAAGCAAGCGATTCAAGTACTCCTGAAAGTGGTAGCTTCTGCTCGCGTTTTGGCTTCAGAAGGATATTCTCACGCTGTGGTAAAATCAGCGCCGAAGATTGACTTTATTCCGACGCTCATCGACCAGCTCGTGCTCGCGCAAGGGTTCGCATATTCGAGAGTGTTCGTGGTAGCGTTGTCAAAAGTAGATGGAGTGCGAGAACACGGATATACATTTGGGACTCTCTTGGCGGCGCAACTCGTAGTTGCTACCACGTATGGATTTTTCGGTTCCTTTTGCCTCACGTTATTATTATTGTTGTATGCGAACATCGAGAAGAGCGACGAAAAGCTGGGCAAGGAGAGACAATACTGGGGAACACCTACCAAAAGCCAAAGGCTCGCTCTGGACTTTGAGGAAGTCCAACCTTCACTCGCAAGTCAGCGAAAAAAGCGACACACACTGCGAGACGCATTCGACACAATGGACTTGACAAAAGACCATCGTCTGCAAAAGGAAGAGGTAGAAGAACAACTTCTCAACACATGGGGTTTAGGAAAGGAAGACGTGGATGAATTCTTCGCCTCGCTTGACATCGATGGAGACTTCAACCTAGATTACGAGGAAGTCGTGAGCAAAGACGCCGGACGGAGAACGCTCGCGTACGTTGCGAGTTGTTTGGATAACGAGGAGAATCGGCGGTTCCGCCACCGCAAAAAGTAGAGACGAGCAGAATGAGCCGCCCGCGCGCGCGCGCGAAAAAGAGGAGTAGCTTTTCTTTTTGTACTTTTGTAAAATATTTTCATCATCTAAAGAGAAGGAGCTCTTCTCTCTCTTTTTTTCTCTCTTCTCTGCTACGTTCATTCGACTCGGTTGGTCGAACAGTGATGACGTGGACTGTAAACTGGTAAATAAATAAAAAAATATCTTTTTTTTTCATCAAAAAATGTCACACACAGTTGAGTGCGCTTTTTGAAAATTGTACCGGAATTAATTCCACGCGTCTGCAAAAAAGGTTCGCTCCCGTCGCCGCCGAGAGATAGAGAAGAAGAAGGGTTACCATGTCTCAGTCGAGCGAAGAAGTGAATCCAAACAGACTGAGCGTGTCTCGTTTGCACGCTTTGCAAGGCGCGACGGCAACGTTGTTCGGGTTTTACGGCGCGAGAGTTGGTTGGCTCCTGGAACGTTGGTCGAAAGAACAGACTGAATTGGAGGGTGCGCTGCAAAGGATCTTCGCGCGTCTTTTCTACGACGGATCCGGCGAAGATAACAGATGTTTGATCATATACGTCTTTGCTTGCGTGCATTTCATCGGGTACTCGTTTTTCGTCTCCTGCGACGCAAGGAGCCAGTGGAGCAGCACGATTCAGTTGTTCGCGATGACTGCGTTTGGTTTGTTTATTTCGCGATTTATGCCTGACAATACAATTGGTACCTCGCTAGCGCTTTTTTGTGGTACTGGAGCTTTATTTAAGTGGCACGCGTTGAATAAACCCGGTTACGGGGAGTATGACGTGCCTCAGAAGGAACGAGTGATGTATTTAGGCGTGGTGAGGCCGGAAAATCGATCCGTTCAATTTACAGTTCATGAATATGTCGCGTATCTGCTGACAATATTTTACGTTGGATCGGCGTTTATTATCTTACCAGAATATAAGTTAGATTTCTTCAAGGCGACAGATCTGGAAGATAAGAACGCCCTTGGGTTGATTTCCACGTGTTTATTTCTCACCGGGATGATTTCACACTCTACCATCACTGCAATACAACAAGGGAAATCCTCTGTGGTTTACTTCCTCATTTGGTCGCATTTGGTGCTACGATTTATCCTATCTTTTTACGGCGAGGATTTGCCGCTTTGGTTTATCACTTTGATCTGTGGTCCACTCGGTATTTATGGCGTTTGCTGTTACATTCTTACTTTCACGAAATATGCCTTTGGCGACGCATTTTCGATACTCGATTTTAGCAAGGGACAGTCAACGAGAGCCCGGGATTTTACGGGTAATATCGAATCCATCGGAATTATTTTCATATTGGACGCCATTTTTCTCACAGAAGTGTGGCGTTATTGCGTGATGTTCAAAATCGCGTGGCCAAAAATTTCATTTACTTTGATTGATATACGTGGCTTTTTGAGAATGCCTTTGTTAGGCTCCGTTTATGATGGGATGTATTGGATTGCCACCAGTTTCGGTTCTATGAATCCTTTGCTCGTTCTGCTCAATCCTAAAAGATTTCCCTGGATAAAAGTTGAAGAGGCCAGCAAAATCGCCGAAGGCGATTCAAGCTTAGTTCAAAGCTCGTACCTCTTTTTTGTACTCGCGATGTATGTGGCAGGCGTTCTCGTACTGAATGTTAGTCGAGCAGCTTCGATTTCAGATTACAAAACAAAAGGACTGGGTAGAATTGTTTTCTTCGTCATCATGGCAAGTTATATGTACATAATGTCCGACAGGCATTACATCTCCCACTCTGTTCACGGTAATTACTTGACTAACTCTGAGAGTACTTTAAGATACTCGCCGCAAATGTCTGGAACTTTCATGACTATATGTATGAGTATGGTCATTGCTTTGTATACGCTGTATCAAGCAGTCGGTTACATCTACCCGTTTGTTGCGAGCACTTCGGTTCCAAAATCATCAAGTTCGTGGAAAAAAGGTCTCTTCAAGGACAAGATTCTTTTGCTTTGTAAAAAAAGAAAGCAAACTGAGAGATTTTGGTGTTTGCATGGACTTACTTTGCTTTTGGCAATCATTTGTTTTCGTGCGGTTGAGAGGACTGGACTTCCAAACCCTTTCGCTGATAGCGATGAGAACATATATATCTTGAAGCCAATCGACACTCAGGGCACGGATAATACGATGACTTTACTAACAATCCTTGCTGTGACGAAATTAGCCGTCGTTTCGAGTGATTGGTTCACGGCCTTACGTGGAAATGTTTTTGGACGACTCAGTGTCTGTTTCTCTTGGCTTATTTTTTGCGCACAGGTCTTGAAGCTTGTTTCTCGTGGCAAATGTGACGTATTGGCACACGCATTTTCGAGCTTATTTTTGAAGAGCCAAAAAAGACTGTCGGCTATCGAATGTGAAGCCATAACGTTCGCCATCCTGTCTGTTCTGTCACTTGCTTTTCACGCGAAAGTAAGCTCGCACTTGATGAGTCGAAAAGGTAAGGAAGATTCTCATTTGTCTGTCGTCCATTCGGCAAAAACTATCGTAATGTTGAATGGGTTTCTTTTTGGTGCACTCTCGAGTGCTTCGTGCGTATTTACTACGTGCCGTCTGTTGTTGAAGCAAAATGGAGAAGCGGAGTCTTTGTCGATGAGCATGAACGATATGATTAGGGACCAATACGAGATGCTCAACATACTATTCAGTGGTATTTTCCTGGGAAAGCTAATACATCCAACGCAAGGTGGTTTTGCTTTCAGATCGCAATTGAAACGGATGAAAAAATACATAAATTTGAATGCTGCAATCAACACGTACGTAGTGATGTCGCGTACTTTGTGCAAGACTCGCTATAATTTATTTTCAGTCTTTGGAACGAATCCAAAGACTCACGATGACGTTTTCGTGATAACTTTTGCGCTTCGCCTGTTTTACATTCTTTTGGTAAATTTGATCCAGTTGTACATCTTGGATGTTTCTAAAAACTACAACAAGCCGATTCTTCGTAGCAAGTGCGTGGCGTTGAAAGCTATTGGATTTAGGCGTTCTGAAGCAGAGATTCGCGAATCGCTCATGTCAAAGACGTTATCAGCGTCTAATAAATCAAAGAAGACTGACGCAATCAAACTGGAGAAATCAAACTCGATGAAGAAGACGGCTGAGAGATGGATGAATTTTTGGCGCGAATGTTACCAGCAGCATTTTGGAGCGGAAAATTTAGAGAAAAACATCTTGTCTGAATTTCCAATTCCAATGCCAGATGAAAATTATTTCGGATTAATGAAGGCGAAAGCAAAAGCTGCTATGATGTTTATTTTCGGGGCGTTGATGAATAGGCGAAGATCTACGCATCCAGTTGGTGTCGGCGCAATCGGAGATTTTCAAGTAATCGACAATCCAAAAATTCCGAAAAACTCATTTTTTTCCAAGTCAAAGAAATATTCGATTATATTACGACATTCGAACGCAGTTGGAGTTAAACTTGAAGATAAAAACGAGTTTGACGACGCTGCATTGGAAATTCGTGGATGTTCAATTAAGTTTTCATGCCAGCCTGATGCAAGTGATTTTGACTTGCATCTCAACACTGGAGAACTCGCCGGTTTCTTTAATCTCCCTTCATTTTTAGAGTTTGTTTACCAAAGTGCAACGTTCAATGAAGCGCTATATAAGTCCTTTGCCACAAAATACCCTTCGAGTGTGAAGGCGGTCATTGAAGGAGTTCGTCGGGCTCCAAAATCGTACTGTGATTTACATTATTACAGCCAGACGTGCCGAGAGTTCAACGCTCTTGATGGAAAAAAGCGATACTGCAAATTTCGGCTCGTTCCCTATGGTGGCGGTCCTGGAACAGAAGTCGAGGAAGAACCTTCAAAACCGACCCGTGAAGATCAGCACGTGATAACTACAACTCATATGATGAAATGCCGGAGAAGTGATGCAGAGAAACGTCCGACCAATTATCTACGAAAAGAGTTTATGGAGCGTGTTGGTTCTTCATCTTCCACGAAATATCGCTTGCAGATTCAACTGTACGAAGCTAAGTCGACGGATACGGATGAAGTGTTCAATCCAAATCGGTCGTGGGGTACAGAGTTTCACGATATTGGTGTAATTTCACTTCATTCACCCGTGCCAGATTCTTTCATCGAGAATTGTTCTTTTGCGATGGCGCGCACGCCGAAGTGCCTCTCGCTCCTTCCCGCAAAGTGCCCAGAAGATTACAATTCCTTGAATTACACTCGGTCTTCGGTGTATAAAATATCTGCTGGTTTACGCCGCGTATTTACTAGGCGCAAAAAACAACGCATTCTTCAGCCAGCTCGATACACTATCAGCATACAAACATCATCAATTGCCAAAGCAGGAGTCGATACGGATATTAGTATGATGATTGTTGGTACCCGCCATGCGACGCAGAATATGAAGTTTGAAGTTTCCGAGTCTGAATTCGGAACGGGGGTCACATCAACCTTCAAAGCGCTCGATGAAGACGTTGGCGAACCCGCTTACCTAATCATCACGCATTGTGATAAAACAGCGTGGAACTGTGGACGAGTTGATATTCGCATGCGCTCTCAGGATGGTACCGTGCAAAAGGTCTGCTTCAATGTTTGGAGCATAATTCATGCAAATACGTCATTTATTGTGCCTCGCGTTGTGGATACTGCGTCTGTGACCCTAGAATGTCGAAAGTTAGTAGAGTATGCTACGGAACTCTATTTGCAGCACATGCGAGAGTCGTTTGACTGGAGCTCTGGAGAATATTTACCAAACCACACTACCCACGATGAACACGGTAAATTACCACTAACTGAGCAATTCAGTTCCACGAAATACAAAGATTTCTTTTATGATACCTTCATGGGATTCAAGAATAAAGGGTTTGCGGACAGAATTCCAGATGCGGACATAAAGTCTCTTGATGACTATGTTAGGCTTTATAGAAGCCTGAAGCCGGTTGAAGTTGTCAAGGACTGGCGCTCGGATGAGGAATGTGGTCGTCAGTTTCTTAACGGGACTCACCCAGTGCAAATCCACCGCATAAGTGTTCTTCCATCGAAGTTTAAGGTCACCGAAGCAGATGTTACCGGTATCTTACCTCGTGGAAGGACCTTGCAGGGCGAACTTGCAGCAGGACACATCTTCATGGTCGATTTTAAGATTCTTGAAGGAATCAAGCGTGGCCAAGGCTATTTTGTTGAAAACTCAATGGGACTTTTCTTTGCGGACGAAAGTCACCCTCTGCGACCAATTGCTATTCAACACTTTCAAGACGGAAGTGGACCCATTTGGACTCCGAAGGACGGAGAGTTTGAGTGGCAATTGGCGCGTTTGCACTTGATTTGCTCGGATGGAAATGTCCACCAAATGATTTCTCACTTACTCAAAACTCACTTGCTCATGGAACCTTGGGCTGTGTGTTTGGAAAGAAATATTCCAAGAAACCACGTCGTATACAGACTTATGCGTCCACATTTGATATACGTTATCGCCATTAATACTCTCGGTAGATCTATGCTTATTTCTCCTGGAGGCGTTACTGATCGCGTTGTTGCAGTTGGTCAAGGCGGACATATGGATCTCATGAGTAAGGCCTATCAGGAGTTCAAATTCGAACACTTACACATCCCGAACGACTTCAAAAAGCGTGGGGTAGATGATAGAAGAGTCTTAAATAATTATTACTACCGTGACGATGCCATGGAAGGCTGGAGAATTCTCAAAAAGTATATTCTCAGAATCCTGGAACTGCACTATCCTAACGATGCATCCGTAAAAGCAGATTCGTATGTGCAAGCCATGATTGGCGAAATGCAAATGCATGGTTATCAGGGTAAAACGAAAGAACAACACGGAGTTCCTTCCTCGATCGACTCACTTGCTCAGCTCGTTGATGTTTGCACCTCTGTGATGTATCAGTGCTCATTTATGCACGCAGCGGTGAATTTTTCTCAGTGGGATTATTACAGTTGCGTACCAAATAGACCTCTTCTGATGAGAAAGCCCGCCCCGAAAACAAAAGTTAAAGTTACGGAACAAGATGTCATCGATGCGCTTCCAAATGTGGCACAGTGTACACAGACTATGGCCACAGGTTGGACGTTATCTCAATTTTCGAAAGAAGAGGTGTATGTTGGAAGATATATCACAGATATGTTGAGCGGAGAAAAAGAACGCGCAGCATTGGGAGCATTTCATCGCGACTTGGATGCTATGGCCTCGAAAATCGAAGAACGAAACAAATGGTTATCGAAGCCCTACCCTTACATGCACCCAAGTCATGTGCCAACAAACATCGGCGTATAAAGTTTAAAATTTTTTATGTTTTGTTGGTGAACAATCTTCTCTATGCTTCCTACTTTTTCCACAAAATCATGGCATTTGACGTGCTTTGCCATTTTTTCTGGACTGCGGCGAAGTTACGAAGAGAAGATTTCGGCGCCGGTACAGAAGCGAAGAAGCGAAGATAAGGTTTATTTTATTTATGTACATAATTTCATGCGAACGTTTTAATACAATAAAGATATATATCACGAGATTCAATACAAGAATGACCGCGTATGGCCAAATGAACTTGAACTAGTTGTACCAAAAGCATTGAAACTACCTCCCGAAATCCTCGCGGTCATAAAGTAGCACGCAAATTTCATGAGCACAGTCTACAGAGAGCGACAAGAACGCATTGATCTTTTGCTCTCTCCTCTTAAAACCACTTCTTGCTTGAAGAAGAAAATCTACCAGAAGCCGCAAGGTAGCCGCATCTTACGAGGTACAACTTATCTTCTTCTTCGAGCGAGTCGAAAGAACCGATGTAATCCTCAAGGATTTTGCACGTACGTGAATCTTCTACAAAAGAACTATCAATTCTCTTGATCATGGTATCACGAATAGCCGAAATATACTCTCTTGCCGTCTTGAATTTCTTTGAAACAATCGTCGCATTAGTTGGCTTCAATAGAGAAACATTGTGTGACTCTGCCTTCAAGACCAACTCAGCGGAGGAGATTTCGCCATCCTCGTCTAGATCGAGAGAGGTAAAGATCTCGTCGATATCAGCGGTGCCGAAAAGCTTTTCCGTGAGGTTCGATGTCATCGCTGGGTCATTCATCATGCTCAAAAACTCTTTGCTCGATAACGAACCATCAGAATTACTATCATGCTTAGCAGCAACTTTCATAAAGTTGAGAAAGGCAATGCGCATCTCGTCTTGTTTCTTTTGATCCTGCGCATGAATTTCTTCGACCTCAGCAAATTTCGATGCCAGCAGAGTGGGAGGACGAACAACATCATAGTCAACCCCAGCATGAAAACAGAAACCAATCGTTTTAAAATCTTTACCTTCAAATCTTCCGGTATCATCGTCTTCTTCCAACCCTATCTTACCAAGAAATGCATTTTCAGGATCGAGGGATAAGAACCAACCATCAAAGACGCTCAGTGGATAGTTGGCAATATATCCTGCATCGATGTACATATCTGCGCCTTTATTTTTAGGCGCAACAAGGAGAGGATAAGCACAAGCCATTGAAATTGCATCGCAGACCTTCATTGTGGGAGTTGTCTTCACGTGAAAATACTCTTCACAACGATTACTCACGTTCATTGCAATTACACATAATTCTCTGCCCGTAATCTTTTGAAGCTCGGCGAATGTCACATCTTCTCGTCCAAGTACTCTGTCAAGAATATATTTAGTAGACTCTACAATCGTTTGACCAGAACTGATTCCAAAATACTTTCTCAACCCAATGATGGTTTTCGCAGCAGAAATGTAATTGCTCGATTCATTCTCTTCGAGAAGGAATTTCAAATCGATGTCCCACATGATCGTCTTCATTTGCTCATCGTTTAACCCAAGCGAAACCAGAAGTGCATAAAAACTTGCAAAACCGGTGGCCGCAACTTTCTTTACATATTTCAGCGTTCCATTTTCTTCCATAGCTTTCACGACTCCGATATATGCTAAGCATTTTGAGCCTGCCCCTTCAAAGACCACGTTGATGCCTTGATCTTCCGATAATGTGGGTTTTGGGAACTTTGGCGATAACTTTTTTGGCTTGAGATCTTGAAGAGCCTGTTGAAATTCTTGTTGCAGAGCAGTCGAAGCAGAATCACCGTGTTCGTCGTGTTCTGGTAACGGTCCAATGTAAGATAACACAACAGGGAGAAAGATTACACCAAAACTCCATCCAAAGAGAACAACTCCGACCATTATTCGAAATAAATAGGTGTGGGCCGCAACAACTGAAAATCCGAGGGGAGCCACGGCCAAGAATGTGGAGATAGCTCCGAGAAGCAAATTGCTCGCCATTAACACCGTTGCTTCGATAGACTTTTCGATGCGAGTGTGCGCAGAAGATTCCGTATAAGCGTGCGCTACGTGAGCTGCAAAATCAACAACGAGACCAACGCACAATATCAAACACACTTCTGCGATAGCACTGAATGTGAGATTGACGACCTTCAGCCAACCTAAAAGAACTACATCGATCATCACGATCATGACTGTGACAATCACAGCGTTTAAAGGATGCGCAGTTAGCAAGAGCACTCCAAAAACACAAATACCTGAATAAATCATCGACATAATCGTTTCAGTTCGCGTGATAAAGTACGACTCCCACATGATATATTCAATAGCGTAAGGGTATGCATCGTATCCATATGAATCTATGATATTACGAGCATTCTCCAGACTATCCATGAGCGTGGTCGCTTCTGAAGAACTGAAATGTCGCATATGCATGCGAATAGATTCAATCTCACTTGCACTGTTAAACTTTACGTCATTTGTGAAAATGGGATAGCTCTCAAGAAATGAACTCATTAGAGAGTGTACAGTGTCTGAAGCGCCAATTACCTGAGTTGCCTTCCATCCGGTGAAATAAGTCCAAACAGAAAGCACTGATCCGGTGACAATGTATGAATCGTTGTCTAAGCGTGTTGCCATTTCGTTTAGATTGGCCGCGACGGTGTTATCTGCCCAATCAACACTATTTATAACAACTTCAGCCAGAGCGCCAGCTGCTGGGAACTTTTGTTCCGAGACTGTCATGTACTGCGAAAGATAGCTGGTGTCTAGGAACACATCTTGAAGTCTGTTACCATCCTTCACAGTTGAAAATAAATAACCAAAGAGACCTGTTATGGCGACAAAGAACAAGATGACGAAGATTCGGTAGACATGTGAATTCATAAGAGGAGTGACCAATTCCACGAGAATAGATCTGAATTGCACCTTGTACATGACGTCTTGCTTCATTTGCTTCGCTTGCTTGTCTTTTTCTGCGACATTGATCTTCTTAAACGTTAGATCTGCACGCCCTGCTTCTTGTCTCCGGGCATCCAATACCATGAGCGGATTAAAGACAAAAATCAAGCCGAGAAAATTAAATATGATTCCGAATGCAGCGGCAAAGCAAAAGTAACTCACTGCCGGCTGTACTGATAATGTACCGATTGCGAATGCAAGGACCGTGGTTATCGTTGTAACGGACACGTAAGCGCCAGCTTCCCCCAAACAGAGTTTGTTTTTAAGCTCGAGCGGTATTCCAGCAGGAAACTTGTCCCAGAAAGAAAGCATTAGTAATATGCTGTCCACTCCAACACCTAGAATGATGAAGAGAGCGACAAGTGAAATTGGAGTGATCTTATGGCCAATATAAAGCGCAAACCCAAGGCCCGCGAATACGGCAACTGTCACGAAAGTAATACCAACCGCTCCAATAAATTTTCTTCCCATAATTGGATCCTGATGGTGCAGTAAAATCATGATGAGACCGACGATAATAGTAACACCCACAACGCCAAGAATAAATGCGGGTAAATCTCCCTTCTTATTTTCCAATGGAAAGCTCTCAGTGGTGGCGTAACTAATCGTTTCGTGGTCTTTTGCGTACTCTTCCACAAGAGAACGAAACTTTTCTTCCCAATCCTTGACGATATCAACCATCGTTTCGTTCGAGGATAACAGAAAGTTGGTGAGTAAACCTTTTCCTGAAACTATGTTTGCCTCCGAATCATACGTCAAACTTCCAATAATGTTTGATTGCAATACTGGTATCCCGTATTCATTGGTCGCCGTTGGTTGATTTACGGTTTCTCTTATTTTATTAGCGTTAATATCAGCCGCTAATTTAGTCGAATCTCGCTGCCAGAAGTCCAATGGCGAGTAGAACATGCATGGTCCGCCAGTCCAATATGCGTTGCACAAATCCGTGTATTTGTACGTCACTCCGTTTCTTTCTACCTCGATGTCAAGAATCTGGCTCTCCAAATCCAGTAAGTTCGTTAAAATGTCATCTGTAAGGGCGTTGTTTTCATTAGACCACAGAACATTAGCGAAACGAAACATTTCCCCATATCGCGCTTCGAAATCGTCTCGATTCTTCTCTGCTCTGCTTCCCACTGGCCCCCATAGATTGCCTAAATCGGCTTCGTATTGCGACCAAAGAAGCGTCGGGTATCCGACTGCGAGTCCAACGAGTACCGTCGCCGCGATGCAAAGAACTTGCCACGGGTATCTCCCGTTCACGCTTCCGATGGTTTTGAAAGTCCGAAAGAACACACGCGTCGACGCTTCTTCCAGAATTGTCCAGCGCACTCCCCCTTCCTTTCGTTTGTCGTTTTTTTGCCCCTCGTGTTCGTTGAGCTCCACGTCCGCCGCTCTTTTCGCCGAGGCGTCGTCGTCCTTCATGCTCCCCCCTGCTTTCTCTGCCTGTCTTGTGTGTCTGTCTGTCTCGAACTGTTCAAGATAGCCTTTCTTTTTCATACCACGCGTTAGTAGTTATGATGCGCGTTGTTTATTTAAAATTTCCGGCCGCGCGAGAAGGGCAGGAGATGGTTGTGAGTAAATTGTTTCGAAGTTTGTTTTGTCGCGCTGTCGCGCTTTTTCGTGAGATATTTTTATCATATAGTACGTACTCGTACACGTAAGATTGCAAAAAAAGCATATGGCTATGCATAGACTAGACTGACTGACTGACTGACTGATTTGGTTTCCGCCTTGAAAGCTTTTCCTTGTTTTTTTTTATTTAGTCACCTTTTCTTCTCGGTCTCGGCGACCACCACCCTCCGCGCGTCTTTCATTCCGAATAGCATCGCGGCGAGTGCGCCTGCGAACGCGACAAACCAGTAAAAATGGCCCAGAAAGTGTCGCACGGGACACGCCATCGTTGTTGAATTTTATTTGGGCGCGAGACGATATTTTTATTTTTTTTGTCAAAAAAGTACGGAAAAAGAGCCGCACACTCGCAAAGATATTTTCTTTTTTCGAAGACGGACGCGTATTCGAAAGAAATTAATAACGCGCGATAAAAGTGAACAACAGCGCGACGACGACAACTTTTTAACGACTGGTAGTCTTACTTACCACTGTTACTATTGCTGCTGCGAATTTTATCATCACACACCACAACCGCTAATACGACGAGGACGCCAACAACAACAACAACAACAAAATTGACAACAACGAAAAAAATGGTTTTCAACGTCAGCAACGATTTTGATGTTCCGTTCGCCTTGGCGATCGTGGTCGGATGCTCGACGTACCACCTCGCGTTCGTGAAGTACTGCAAAAGAAAGTTTCTCGGGGGGAGGGAAGTGACGAAAGAAGAGGCGTCACGAACGAAATATTGGCTGTATTGCTGTGCGTTGGGGGTGATTTTGTTTCAAACGCTTTGGATGGTTTTCTCCGGGACCGGAGCGCACTTCGGCTTGCAAGATGACGCGAAAATGACGGTGCCAAATAAACAACTCGCCGCAAGACAGCACAGCAGCGCGGCACTGATGGCGCTTCATATTTTTGCGTGCTCGATAAGTTTGGAGATGCTTTTGAAGGCAAACGTGAGCTCGAAAACCGTTTGGCTATTGTCGTACGCGCTGCCGCTTGGGACGTATTTGCTCGTGTCGTGCCAAATGACCATGACAAACATGGGTTGGTCTTCAGATTTTACACCGAGTTGGGAAGCTCGAAGATGGGTGAAAAAAGCAGCGAGAGGAACGCCAACCTTTACGGTTGTTTATTGGCTCTCGCATTTGTTGTATTCGGCGACAAATTTTACGCAAGCAATCATCGTCATACGCACGTTTGCTCCTTTCGAATGCCTCTGGACGAATACGAAAACGTTAAGAAACACGGAAGAGAAGCAACAGTTCCGAGATCAAGTCGTTCGAACTTTTCTTTGGCACGGGAACGTTGGATATTTTCTTAACGGGTTGTGGGCCATCGTCGGGTTGTGTGGCGTTCCGAATCCTTTGTCTTTCTTGGGAGGAGAACGATTTTTGATCAAACCTGTGGTGAAAGGGATCTCGTCTAATATCGCTGAATTACACAGAGGAGGATTTATCGATCTCACGTTCACATTGGTTGCGGGTAAGGTTTGCTCTATTTTTGATGAAAAAGGATTTCTTCCCGCGAAAATTGCAACCTTTCAAGTTAGCGCGAACTTATACGTCTTCTTCGTCGTCCAAGCTCTTCACATCGCGATTGATGGTGCTGTATGGGCTCACCCGACGTGGATTAACCGCAGTCCTGATCTTGGAGATGGCAGAAGATCGCAGCTATATTCAGGTATTGTACCATTGGATTTGTTATATTGGGTTGGAACGTTCAACTTTGCGGTTGCCACACCACCGATCGCGACGTTTTTTATGTGGAAATACACTGGCAGTCATCGAGATAAGATAAGTCGAAGTTCGAAAAAACCATTCCAAGATATTTACACCCGTTTTATTCGTGCTGGCATTTCGTACATGATGCTCAGCGGTTTATGGATGTATTTGGTTCAGGCGGGGATTCCAGCGCCGCTTAAATCTATGCATTATATTTGGCCACCTTTGAACTTGGATTACAAGACTGCGAAAAAACATCATCAGCACGAGTTGTTGAATGGTACGATGACGCTCATTCTTGCCTTTGTGATTCGTGAGCTCGAAGATCTGTTCGATAAAAGCAAAGAAGCTTTACGCGTTACAGAGCGCCTCCAAAACGTTTGGATCCCTTCCCTTTACGTTTATTCAATTGTTACTAAAGTTCAATGGTTCATGGGAACAACTGGAAGATTTAACGTCTCCTGGATCGATCTCGGCAAGTACACCTCAGGTTCCAATTTTAAAGTTTTGGACTACCTTCTCTACGCCTCCTACTTTTATCACAAATTCGTGGCATTTGGCGTGCTTTGCCATTTTTTCTGGACTGTGGCGAAGTTACGAAGAGAAGATTTCGGCGCCGGTACAGAAGCGAAGAAGCGAAGATAAGGTTTATTTTATTTATGTACATAATTTCATGCGAACGTTTTAATACAATAAATAGATCGAGAGATCCAATACAAGAGTGACCGCGTATGGCCAAACGAAACTGACACCAAAAGCGTTCGGAAAAATACCTTCTGAAATCCCCGCAGTCATGAAGTAACACACAATTACTCTGTTCACGCACGCTCCTAACAACGCATTTTTCCTTCCTTTCCTTACGCCCGCGATAGTACCTACCCACGTCACACCTTGGACGAAAAGCCACATCTGCCAGAGCGACGATGCGTAACCCGAGGTCGGGATAAATTCCGGAAATGAATACCGAGGGCTCATATATGAGGATGCGATAAACGTTGACGCGAAGACGTAACACTGCACTTCTTGCCACTTTTGAAACGTGTTTCTTTCGGGAAGAGCGCGAACGTTCCATAAGAATTTTCGCTCTTTCATAGAAATGAGAGTTCCTTTCTTGTCATCGAGCAACAGCATCGTTTTGTACACGAGTCCGCCGAGATCGACCGGCGTCACAATGGACAAAATGAACGCAATTGGACTGAAGAAGATGCGAATTTGCATGACCAACGCTAAAAGCATGGTCAAAAACGTCGCGTAGACAGTAGAGACGTCGTTCCTTCCCACAATGTACGTTATGCCCACGGTAAACGGCGAGAGCCAGTACATGGCGAGCAGCATCCGCTCCATCCGTCCCGTAAAATCCGCCGGCGTCACGTAAGTTTCGTACACCCCCTCCAGGTATCGCAAAGGCGAATTCAACGAACGCGTTCCGCCACCACCCAGCGCGAGATACGCGAGCACAGAGCACGCAAAAATGTAGTTGTACCCTTGAAACGCGTGAAACCTACCAAGTCTCGAATTTTGGAGCTTCACGGACGCTTTTTGTTCCGCTTTGGCGCGTATTCGCGCCGACTCGCGAAGAACCATCGCAAAAATTGTGTTGTGTGAGTGAGTAAATTTGTGCTCGTCCTTTTATACGCATGCGTACAAATTATTTTTTTGTGCTTTTCCCTTCCCCCCCGCAGCCAGTTTGGCAGCAGCAAAACTCTTCTCTTCATTTTCTTTTCGTCTTTGTCGTACGTAAAAAGTGTCAAAAAAAGAGACAGACACACAACGAATCTCACTCTAAAAAAAGAAAAAAAAAAATGAAGCAAAGAGAGAGAAAAAAACAAAAGGTCATCGTCGATGATGACGACGACGATGACGACGACGATGACGACGATGATGTCGTCGGGGCGGCGGACGAAAATAACTCTAAACCCAAGTTCTGTCGCTGTGCGCGTTTGTGGGACGTGATCGTCGATTTCGACGCCGTGACTTTCGAGCACATTTTACCGAAATTGAATCAGACTGATATCAAATTCTTGTACGACGCGAACTCTCAGACGAGAGCGATGATTAAAAGAGCGGCAGCAGCGGTGGGGATTAGACTGGCAAAAACGTTCAAAGTCAAAGAGATGTCGTCGATATCGACTTTAGAGTTTGCTTGGGAGAACAAATCGTCGTGGCCAGACGACTGGGAAGAGGAAGAAGACGAAGAAGAAGACGAAGAAGAAGAGGAGGAGGAAAAAGAGGAAGAAAAAAAGAATAAGGAGAAATATTTCTGTCGTCGAGTCGCTCAAACGAACAAACTCGAGCTGTTGAAATGGGCGAGAGAGGAGAAAAAATGCGAATGGGACGAAGGGATGGCAACGATAGCGGCTCAATTTAACAACGTGGAAATGCTCGAGTATTGTTTGACGAACAAATGTCCTTACGTCGACGGCGAGGACGAAGACTTTGGAGGCGTCGGCAGCGCTCCCGCCGAGGCGGGTCACATTTTCTACGAGGCGGTAGCGGTCGGTGGCTTGGAATGCCTTCAATACTTGGATAAAGTCGCGAAAATCGAATGGAGCGTTTTAGAAGCGACAAAGCGTGCGGCGAAAGAAGGGCGCGTCGAGGTGCTCAAATATTTGTTCGAGAAAATTATGGAAGATCTCAACGAAGATAGAAAATTACTCGCGCTCAACGTCGCCGCTCGTAACGGGCAGCTCGAGTGCGTGAAATTTTTGCGCGAAGTCTGTAAAGCGCCATGGAACGGGAAAACAGTGATCGCCGCGATCCACGGTGACGTGATGAATAGCAGCTCGGGGACGAATAACACCATCAATATCACAACGGAGGAAGATATTGACAGCGACGACAGCGATGGCGAAGAAGAGAACAGGCAACGTTTATCGATGGAAATTTTAAAGTATTGCGTAGAGAACAAGTGCCCGGTAGACGATAGCTCGTGCGATCGAAAATTCGAGACGTGTCAAGAGGCTGCCGCGCTAGGTCACCGCGGTGCTATACGATACCTGGTCCACGAGAAAAAGCGTGCAAAGTGTGATTTCCGCTGCTTGCGCGCCGCGTTTGATAAAATGCGGCGATTGGACAGAGAGAATAAACATCGATATCAACGCGGTCAACCCAAAGTGCCGTACGCCAAGGGCAACTATATCAGTTGCATGGTGTACATGGTCAAGCACAAATGCCCCGGGTATGCAGATTTTTTACGACACGTCGAAAACGCGGCATTTCCCTCTGAGGACAAACTGCACAGGAAGCTTTTCGATGTGTGCGATTGATTAGTAGTATTTTGCGCAGACTAGATTTGTGAGTTTGTAAAAAAGCACGCGCTGTATTCTTACATGTTCAAACCTGTCCGTATGTTGTTGGTACCAGTACAAAATTTTACTCATTATTACAATCGTCTGGTTAGTACCGATGGCACCGGAGTGTCTCAGCGTTCTAGTAATTTCACTGCAAGCCCCACAACTCTTTCAAAAGTTCATACACGTAAAACGAAACCGCGGCGGAGGGGAAGATTTTCGTATAGTTTGGAATCAATCCGGCGTAAAGAGCGGGAATACCTTCGGCTCGCGCGATTTGTATGATACCATGGACGACGTTTTTGTACTGCTTCGCGTTTTTGGCGCCTTGGGCAAGCGTTTTCATGCCTTGAACTTGCATTCGACGCTGTACGAGCTCGATCGGGTAAACGCCGGTTTGCGCGGCTGCTCCCGCGAGCGCGCCAAAACACAACGTCGGTAAAGGATTTGAGGATTGCGATAAAGTCGACTCGTCTTCGTCGAGAAATCGCACGCGAAACTTTTTATACTGTTGCTTGCAATAATCGTAGACGAAGAAGTTGATGGCTCCGTAAGGAGCGACTCGAATCATATTCGCTCCTAAACCTTTCCACAACGCTTTTGGGCCTTCGTTTTTTATGAGCTCCGACCAAGCCACTTCGAGGCGCATGCCGGTCCCAGAGACACGCGAACGAAGCGTATCGATTGGATGTGTCAGCGCAGTTCCACACATGGACGCTACAGAACCACCGATCATGCGCTCGCTACCGCTCAAATCTCCCGCAGCAGGTTTGGTGTTAGTATCATCGTATTTCTCGTTGCCAGTTTGATCTTTTTGTCTCGTTTTCAACCGTCTCGCTTTGTACGTGTCGTAGACGAAAAACTCAACCGCTTTGGTCGGCGCGATCCTCAAAACGTTCAGAGAATTACCGCGAAAGAGTGCCGGTGCACCCTCCGTTCTGACGATACGTTTTAATGAACCCAGAACGCCACCATCTGTGGCAATTTTCGAGGAATCGAGCATGTACTCAATCTTAACGCGTTCCAACGGAGCGACGACGGTGCGCGATACGCCGCCGGAGATTGCTCCGACGAGCAAGTGCAAAGATACCGCTTTTGCTTGCGCTTTCCTCTTATCGGTTTCAGAAGCACCTTTTGGGACGGTCACGAACGAGTGATTCAAATCTGTCACGCTTCGTCCCCACACCTCGACGACGTCTCCCAAATCCGCCGCCGAAGAGAGTAAAAGAAAATCTCGAAACTCGGCGAAATCGATCGCTTTCCCCATGGAAACGAAACCACCTTTCCCGTCTGAACTTTTCCGTAAAGATTCCGGAGAAAATAACCCTTTCCCTTTACTAAACGCCCCTTCGCCTCGTTTAATGCGTTCTACCATTGAATCCACCTCTTTATTTGTCGCGTTCCATCGTCCGAGCGCGAAGAGCACTCGTTTCAACTGCCACGGAGTCAGATATCCCAAATTCTGCTTATCAAACTGTCGAAACGTTTGCAGCAGCTCCCGTTCCCGCTTGATCGCGTAGACTTGAAACTCGCGAAACGTGAGCGTTGGACAATCTTCAAAACGTTCCTTTCGCTTCTTTGTTATTTTGTTCATAAAAGACAAGACGGAGTCTCGCGAGGCAGGAAACTTTAACTTCTCCAACGCGACGCGGATATCTTCGCCGGTTATTTCAACTTTATTCGAAGATAAATCGTTGAATCGCCTTTGTAAGGCTTTAAATCCGTAAGAGTTTGGATCCGGAAGGTTTTCGTTTTCGTCGTCATTATCACCATCACCAGTAGGAGTCGGCGTCTCCGAAGAAGAAGAAGTTGACTTCTTGTTCTCGTTATTACTTTTATTTTGTCGTCGTTGTTGTTGTTGCTGCGAAGAGATGGACGCCGTCAAGATCGCTCGCATCGGTTTCCTCCTCGATCCATTCATTCTCTTCTCGTTATTGTTTTCATTCGTCTTCTTCTTCTTCATCTTTTTCGTTTCATCGCCGAGCGCGTCGGGGGTGTTGTTGTTGTTGTCGTTTATTAAAGTGTTCGTTAGGAGGAATTCCGTCGTCCTTTTCCGCATTCCGACGAAATAATTCTCGGCTCGTTTTCTCATCTCGAGAAACGGATAAAGGCTTTGAGGATTAATGCGATTTTTATGTTGTTGTTTCTGTTGTCGTGCTCCTCCTCTTCCTCCTCCCGAAGATGACGATCTTTTCGCGCCTTCTCCCGTCATCTTTCTTCTGTTTCTTCTTCTTGTTTTAGATTTGTGATTCTTGAGAGTAATCTAGGCCGTTATTTTATTAGTTCTGACGGCGGAGCGTAGTAGTGTGTGGGAGGGACCGAGATTGGCGTGTGTGTGAAAGCTTTTTTGGCAGCGTGTGCAGCCGGCTCTCTCTTTCCTGTCTGTCGAGAGGCTCGAGGCACACACACAAAAAAGAAAAAAAGACGACGACGACGACGACGACAGCACGACGACGACCTCCCCCTCCCTACCCAAAAAAAACAAGATAAAAAAAAAAGGAAAAAAAAATCGCACACTTCCTCACGTTTTCACCACTTCTCAGACGCGCATTTCGATAGACGCACAACACACACGCTCAACAACAAACTCACGAGAGTTTTTTGAATCTAAATAACAGCGTTACACACATAAAATTACGATGTCGTTTGCACACAGAGTCTCCACGCAGTTCGCGTCCACGACGACGAGGTCGATTTCGAAGAAATCCGCTCTCAAGCCGGTGTCTGCTTCGCGCAAATCCGTCGGCGTTCGCGCCGTTATCACCGAACCGGTCGCGTCCGCGGAAAACAAAGCCGCGTACGATGATTTTTCGGACATGTTGGGTGACTATTTAGTCGATTACAAGGTAATTTCGCATCGTCATCTTTTCTGAGACGAGCGCTCGTAATGCGATTTTTTTTTCTCCCCTCGGGAAGGGAGAGAGAGAGGTCGTCGTCGTTCGTTTTCAGGTTTTCAAGAGGTGTGAGGGGATAAGAAAAAAATTTCTCCTCCCCAGCGCGCGCGCGCATTTCTCTCTCTCACTCTCTCTTTCTTCTACGTGTTCGCGGTCGCGACGCGAGTTTCCGATATCAATCAATACTCACGAATGTCATTCCTTCTATCTTTCCGTTTATCGTTACGCATCGCAGGTTGGCGACAAAATCATGGGCAGAGTCTCCGCGATGAACACGAAAGGTGCTTACGTCGATATCGGCGGAAAAGCCCCGGCGTTGTGCCCAACCGTGGAGTGCTCCTTGGCGTCTGTTCGCAACGCCGAGGCGGTCTTCGATGAGGGACAAGAATACGAATTTGAAATCGTGAAGGGCGACGACGGCGAAGGGTCGATGACGTTGTCTGTGCGCAAAATCCAATTAGAAGCGGCGTGGGAGAGATGCCGACAAGCGCAAGCGGACGACTTGGCGTTGTCTAGCGAAGTGCTGTCGGTGAACAGAGGCGGTATCTTAGTTGAAGTTGAAAACTTGAGAGGCTTCATCCCGCAATCCCACCTCGGCCCTCGCTTAGCTTTGGGTGACAGAGAAGAATTGATTGGACAAACTTTACCGGTGAAGTTCATCGAAGTTGATGAAGAGAAGAACCGCTTAGTCGCGTCGCACAGATTGGCGACTGATTTAGTTTCTGGCGAAGGTTTAGATGTTGGGGACGTTGTCACTGGCATCGTCCAGGCGGTCAAACCGTACGGTGCGTTCGTCGACGTTGGTGGCCAAAGCGGTTTGTTGCACATCTCTCAAATTTCGCACGAGAGAATTGTTGCGGTTGAGAACGTTTTGTCCCCGGGTGACGAATTGAAGGTGTTGATTTTGTCCAAGGATAAGGAACGCGGACGCTTGTCTTTGTCCACGAAGAAATTGGAGCCGAACCACGGCGATATGTTGAGAAACCCGAGTTTAGTTTACGAAAAGGCCGAAGAGATGGGTAAGTTGTTCAGAGAACGCGTCGCTGCGGCGGAAGCCGCCGCTGAAGGGGGTTCTCCGACGGATGAAGTAGTTGCGAGCTCTGACGAATAA
>Ga0255760_10001556_pt1 | contig 21860 bp, 18 predicted proteins | sample 071ome_25_FD_179960 | JGI IMG/M metagenome (GOLD analysis project Ga0255760, IMG submission 179960) | Coastal salt marsh microbial communities from the Groves Creek Marsh, Skidaway Island, Georgia - 071410BT metaG (version 2) | ecosystem: Environmental > Aquatic > Marine > Intertidal zone >... | reverse complement strand
CGTGATGATGACGATGATAATGCTTCACGCAGGCGCACACAGACTTACACGCATTACCATACGTTTCAGAAATACGTATACGAGACAACAAAAAGTCTCTCTCAAAAAAAAACGCGCACCCAAGCGAGCGCTCCGTTCCGGTTAAATCCCGCGTGCCCTAGACGCATCGTCGTCGTCGACGGCGTCTTCATTGCCCGTCGAAGACTCGAGCGTTCGACGATCCGGCGGAGATGAACCCGACGTGCCCGCTCGTCACCGCCGGGGCGTTGTTACTCCTCGGTGCGGACGCGGACACGAACGCGTCGAAGGTGGGGCGGGCGCGGCGAGCGGTGCCGACGCGGGGTGCCGAGGAAGGCGGAAGGGGCGAACGGGGTCGTTCGAGCGCAGCGGCGGGGACAACGACGGGGACGACGACGAGGGGTGATTGCGCGATGGAAAGGAAAAATGCGGCGACTCGAGCGCGCACGGCGACGGTGGGGATGAAGAACGCGGACCACAGGCGGTTGATTTACCGATGGACCAACGCGCTCGTGCGGTGCGTGGGGTTGAAGGTGCCGAGCGGAGCCGGGGCGTTGTTTTCGAAGGATTCAAAGAATAAGCGGGAGAAGTTTGATAAGTTTTTGTCGCATTATTACGGAGACGATTCGTTCGCGCCGGGGAAGTACTGGTACTCGAACGCGTGCGCGCCGAAGTTTTTCATCGAGGTGTTTTACAACGCGACGGAGGGTCGAGTGCGGTGCCGAGAGGAGGATATTTTTGAAATTTTTACAAAGATTGATCCGAATAGGCAGGCGAGCACGTGGTCGACGTCCATTGAGGCGTTGAATAAGTTCGGGATCACGCGCGATGAGGTTTTGATGGCGTATTCCGGGAAGCAACGCGTTGAAAATGGTTGGCCAAAGGGGCAGCCATTGTGCATTCCACAGCCAGATGTCTTGCCAGGGTCGGCAAAGAGGGATGGGAACGCCGCTGATCTGCGCCAGGTGAGCGATGCGGGCACGAGGAAGAGACCGAAGACGGCGAAGTTAAAGGCGAAGCCCGATTTCCTCGACGCTTTCAATCCCATCGCCGACTCTTTTGGACAACCGAGCCGATCTGCAGAGCGATCTGCTCTGTCGTTAGTGGAAGAAAAGGCGCTCAATTTGTGCAAACGCGTCCAACCTGGAGAAGAGACCTCGCCTATGAACATCATGCGGCCAATATTCGATGAAATTTTGGAAGGATTAGGGCCCAAGTGCAGGCCATGTGAGCGCAATCAAATCAACTCGCACTACGCGTCGCTGTTGCCTCGAGAAGTCATCTCACAGGATGACGTGGTGGCGGCTCTTCGAATCAAAGAAGTCGCCTACACCGTCGTGGATCCGTTCAAAAACTTCACCAAGGCATACTTCAAGCTGAAACTCGCCACGGAGCGACACGATAAGGCGGCTGATTCTCGCGACAAGCTCGAGTCAGAAATCGACGGCTCGCTGATGGTATTGGAGAGCGTGTCTTCCTCAGAGGGTGTGTCCGAAGACAAGCTCGTCTCTAAACTCGAGAGCACCGTCAAGTCGAAGCAGCAGACACTTTTAACCGTGAAGGAGAACCTCGAGTCTCTCGCTAAAGAGGTTAGCGTAGCTGATAGTGAGTTGGAAGAGACTGCGGCAGTGGTGCGAGGTCCGTACTTGAGCGTCGTTAGAAAATGCTACGAGCTCGGTGCAGCCATACAGAACCGGATGGAAGATAATATCAATTTAGCGCTGAAATCCGTGCGAAAGACGCGGCACTCGCAACGCACGCAATGCGAGGTGATGGCACAGTATACTAACAACGTGTCTGCAATGGATTCGATGGCTTCCGAAAATAAGGCGATGCTCGCGCGCGAGTCAGAGCTACAAAGTTTACAAGACGCACTTCAAGTGCGCAAGCAGTGCTTTGCGTACGCACTCAATACTCTTGACCAACGTTGGGGGCAGTTCAATATTCGAAAATAATGACACGGACTTTTGTTGTGATTTTTTAGGTAGATGTGTAAAATGACAAGAAACCATCTGACTAAGCGAAACCGCGCATCAATCCTTCGGCGAACGCCTTGCGACGGCTCTCGCATTCTCGAGGAGACGGGCGATAGTACTTGAGCATACCGTCCCACGGAACAGCCTTGATTCCCGCGCGCTTGCAAATCATCATGCGCACGCGTTCGGCAAACTGGATGCTCGTCTCGTCGTCTCTTTTCCTCTGCGGTTCCATGTACCACACATCCGCGACGACGGCCCAAGAGCTCATGAGCTTGCACAAGTGTCTAGAAAAGCTCTGGCGCCTAGAGTTCCAAAAAGCATCGACAAAAATATTGTTGTACTTGATCGCCACGGGGACGACATCGACACCGAGATCAAACGCCCCGCGTTTGAACATGACGCAATACTTGTTGTTAACGCAAGTCCCTTCAGGAAATATGAGCAACGGAAGACGCGACTTATCCGCCACGTGTTCCTTCAATCTAGCGGTCACCGTATGCCTATCTTTGATATCCGTCCTATTGAATTGAATGCAGTCGATGGCGTCCATCGCCGTACGCTGCAACAACCCGACCCAACCTTTGTGTTTCTGCTGGATCACCGCGAACGGAGACACCTGAGACATGACGAGATAGTCAATCATCGACGTATGATTGCTCACGTACACCACCCCGCCTCGGTGACCGCGCTTCGTCGGTCTCGGTCCGTGATATTTGATCACACCCGTCCATGACACGACGAACGCCGCCGAATACAGCTCGACGCACTTTCTCTCCAGCCCCCATTTCCTCGGCATGCAGTAGTGCACAAACATGAACGACACCGCAAACAACACGCTCGCCGTCAACAAAAATGTCAATCGAATCGGAAACAACACAAAGTGTCGAACCACCCAACCCAACCACCACAACGGCAATAGGTAAAAGTTAAAGTTCCACGGCGCCTCGTCGTTCTCCTGAAAGCACCTATTAAAAGAATCATCCACTATCGCGGCGCACGCATCCTGCAACATCCCAGAGCAATCCAACAACCTCGGTAAAATCACCGCCGAGCTCGTCTCTCCGCCTCGTTTTTTCCCTTTCCCTCTCACGGATGCCTCTCGCTCCAATGCGTCGCCTCTCGCACGTCGTTCCAACTCGATCCCTTCCGTCACCCGCTCGACATCCAGCGTGTCACCCTCACCGAAGGTATCGAACGCGTACGTCGATTCAGATCGGCTCGGCGCACCACCGCTCGCGTTCGACGCCATCGTTCTGTCATCCGCCGCACCGGTGGTCGAGCTACCACCAGTGGTGAATTGCCTCTTCCCATCCGCCGTCTCGCCGCTTTCTTTGTCGTTCACCGTCATCGTCGTCCTTCCGTTCGCCGTCTTCTTTGTCGGTGATCGCTCGTCGTGCGATCCGTTCGCAATGTTTGACATCGCGCCTTCGTCGGTGTCGCAGTGTCACGGGTGAGTGTGCGTACCGATCCGAGCAATCCAAATTTTATGACGAAAGTCGTGATCGAGCTAGTGGGTCAGGGAGGGAGGGAGCTGCGAACGAAGGTTGTTTGAACACTGTTGCCTAAAAATTATATTTACTTCTTGGCGTCGCGCATCATTTGAACAAAGTCAGCAAAGCAACGATCCGAATCGTGCGGACCCGGGCTCGCCTCGGGGTGATACTGAATCGTCATTGCGCGCTGCTCGGGCCAAACCATGCCGGCGCACGTGCCGTCGTTGAGGTTGACGTGGCTGACTTGGACGCCGGATGGCAAGGTTTTAGGATCGACGGCAAAGTTGTGGTTTTGAGAAGAGATCTCGACCGCGCCATCTGGTCCGCGAACCGGGTGGTTACCGCCGTGGTGACCAAACTTGAGCTTGAAAGTGGTGCCGCCAAAGGCTTGGCCGAGAACTTGGTGACCCATGCAAATGCCGAAAACCGGAAGCTTGCCCAAAATAGCCTTGGCGTTTTCAACCGCGTACGGAACGGCGGAAGGATCACCCGGACCGTTGGAGAAGAGAATACCGTCCGGGTTCATCGCCATCACCTTGTCAGCCGGGTAAGACGCCGGGACGACGGTGAGCTTGCACCCGAAAGAAGCTAAGCGGCGCAAAATGTTGTGCTTGACGCCGAAGTCGTACACGACGACGTTGAACTGATCCTTGTTCGCCTTGGCCTCAGCGCTGAACTCCCACTCACCAGTGGTGTCCTTCCACTCGTACGGCTCAGTGCACGTAACTTCGCTGATCAAGTCCTTCCCGACGATATTGTAACCCTTCGCCTTTTCGACGAGCTCCGCGTCGCTCAACGAGGCATCCGTCGTGAGCACGCCGTTGAGGCAACCCGTCTCGCGAAGACGACGAGTAATCTCCCGGGTATCGATATCTGTGATCCCAATAACGCCCTGTTCGTCGAGATACTGTCCAAGCGGTTTTACGCTTCGGTAGTTGGACACATTGAGCGCCAAATTACGTACAATCATCGCTCCAAGGTGCACCTTTTTACTCTCCATGTCGCCCTCGTTGATGCCCACGTTGCCAATGTGCGGGCACGTGAACAAGACAAACTGTCCAGCGTACGACGGATCGGTAAGAATCTCCTGGTACCTACACGCGAACGAATCACAAAAATCAAACCATTCCCCACCGTCAGTCACCGCTCAATCCTCCCCGCTTCCGATGCGCGCGACGAAAACCACCCCTCCCGTCGGCGCGCGCGCGCTCGTTTGAAATCCCCGCGTCGTCGATCTTTTTTAAAAAAATCTTTCCCATCGAGTGACGTTCATCGTCTCGCGTCGCGATCGACCACCGCACGCACCCGCTGAGAGAGGTGTTAAAAACAACCTCCCCAACCTGAGTCGCTCGCGCACCGAACGACCGTCCGCGCCACACGCTTCCGTCTTCGAGCACGAGCCTGCAGTCCGTCTCGGCCCAGGGCTTGCTCACCGCCGCGGAGGCGCGCGTGACGGTCATTCTTCGCGAAGACGTCCCGCGTCGCGTCGCCGCGCGCGTCGTCGGTCTTCTCTGCGTCGTCGTCGCTCGCATCGTCGTCGTCGCGCTGCTCATCTTCCACCGCTTCGCTTCGTCGTCGTCCGTCGCCGTCTGAGCACTCGGCCCCGATGGGGTCCGTCCGTCTGACGGCGGGCGCTCGAGGGCGGGCGGGTTCGTTCTCGTGTATGACCGTTCACTCATCATCATCATGCCGATATTTGTGTTCACTATACGTAATGAAATTACATATTTAGATACATAAATATGTAATTAGATGGATATATTGTACTGTCATCCATCTTAAAAAAAACCTGACTGACATCCCATCCCGTTCAGGGCGATCGATCGGTCGAATCGAGTCGAAGCGAATCTAATCGAATCGATCGGTCGATCGGTCGATCGGGCGGGGTCTCCTCGGACCGGCGGCACACCGACGCCCATCGGCGCGGACTCAATCGGTCGAACATGCGCGTCGACGGTGCGCGAACGACGACGGCGACGGCGACGATGCGGTCGGTGAGACGACCGACGGGTGGAAGACGCGCCGGGTTCGGGCGAACGGGGGCTAAGCAGCGGGCGCTCGGTGCGACGACGCCGCGGACGGCGGGACGGTGCCGAGCGAGCTTTTTCGACCGGTTCGCGTCGTCGGATGAAGAGGCGACGTACGCGGACGAAGACTCGTACGAGGGCGAGGGGTACGTCGAGGAGGAAGAGGTGGAGGTTCGGGCGTCCTTCGGGGAGGGGCTGCTGGATAAGATCAAGGCTTCGGTGTCGCAGACGGTGGACTTGGATCCGGTGGAGTTCGTCGAGGAGGACGTGTATACGGCGCCGAAACCGAAGCCGAAGCGTGGGATTTCTTTTGGTGGGTTTTCGTTCGATGAAGCGACGGCGTCGGAGGACGAAGAGGTGGTTGAGGAGGAGGAAGAGAAGGGACAACGAGGCGGATTCGCGTTGCCCACGTTTGGTAAGCCGGCGCTGAGGAAACCGGCGGCGGCGGCGCCTGCGGCAGTAAAAGAGGAGAAGAAGGAGGCGTCTTCTGGGGGCGGTGGGTTTGGCGCTTTGTTGCAGAAGAATGCGAACCGCTTGAGCCGCACGCGAGAGGTGCTCGACAAAGATTTGCAGGCGGGCGTCGCGGCGCAGACGCGTCTTCGCGCCGACAGAGCCGGGGGTAAGGCTGTGTCTGCCATCGCCGGTGGTGAAGTTGGGAACGGTACTTGGACGCTCACAGGCGTCGCGGATGAAAATTCTAAGGGCAAGAAATTGCCAACCATCACCATTAAGCGTGGTGAATCGAAAATCATCGGTCGATCCAAGGGACCGGGCGTCGACGTCGCCGTGCCTCTCGGTTGCGTGAGCGGTATTCACTGCGAGCTCGAGACAGAGGGCAACAAGCTTTTCGTTCGCGATCTCGGTTCAACGAATGGTACCTACGTCGAAGGCTTTGAAGTCAAGAGCAACCGCCGCTTCCGTATTTTCAACGGGGCCAAAGTGCAGCTCGGCGCGGAGAACTTCAACGGTGAACCGTTTGCCACTTACAAGGCTTCCCTCGCCGGTGCCAAAGAACTCGAAAAGGATAGCGAGTACGGTCAGCTCAACTACTTCATCGAGTTCCTCGGCGGTCCTAAGGTGGTTGTGAACTTCATCTTCATCAACTTTGCCTTCCAGTTGACCTTTTTGCTGCTCATCAACCTCAAGTAAAGGAAAAGCTTTTGGGTGGTTTCTCCCACTACAACATCGCAACACGCGTTCTACGAGAGTGCTCTAGTGATAAATGTAACGTAATTAAGCCTGTGTGCTATGATAGACCTCGGCTCTTCTATGAAATAGTCCAATTCGGCACGCGCACAGAGGGAACAAAGGACGTCTCGGTCCAGTCTCTCAACTGACTTCACACGAGTTTGGCCGCTCGCGCCGCGTCCACGAAGAAGAACGCCGTGCCGATGACGAAGGAAAACGAGCCAACCATATAAAAAATGCATCCTATCATGTACGGCGTCATGAATGGCGTCGATGACCCGCGCCTCGTCGGCAAGAGTTCCGGTTTCTCCAGCTTGCCTGCGTCTCGTAGTGACGAAACGGCGCGTGGTGCGTACGCGTCTCGAGTCATCGCGCGACGAAACGACGCCGAGACGGATACGAGTCGCGTCGAACGCTCGGAAAATGTCACCGACGCGTGTTTCGGTTGCGTTTCGGGCGTCAGGTGGCTCGCGAGCGATCGCTTTCGAGGATAGAGCGAAGGAATATTCAGTTGGTACAGTTGTCTCTTCGCGTCTTTACATGGAGTGGCGAAGCCTACGCAATCACATCCAAGGCTTGTTTACCGTGGGCGATCCGCCGTTTTTCGTCCTGTTGGATGCATTTGGCGAGCGTATCTTGCACGGCGCGCTTGCGACGCTCGTTTCGACGCCTGATTCTTCCATTCTCGACGAATACGTAAAGTGCTCTGGATGACGGTACAAGGAAGAAGATGGCGGCGTAACACACGAGCAACGGCATCATGAGTTTGCATAGCTTTGGGAAGAGCTCGAGAAACAAGATTACGAGCGGTGGCTCTCCGTACTCAATAGTGTTCGCATCGAGCTGTTGAACTGGCACTGGATCTCGGAAACGACCGGCTCTTCGTCCCATGGTTTGTTGGGCTCGAGGCGTCAGCGGTTGGCGCACGGGTTTGAAATCCATGCCTCCTGCCGATCTGAAAACCCAAATCAAAAACAAATTGACGATCCCTAAGAAGATCACCAAGGGCATCTTTTCCCCTCCTTCCCATAGAGGTCGAACTCGCTCGTAAATCGGTGGAGCCACGGGTGCTGGGACGGGCGACGGTCGCGGCACCGACGGCGTGGATGTGGATGGTCCCGCAGTGTTGGGATCGATCATCGTCACCTGAAGTCTAGGAAAGACGTATACCAATCGTCCATCATCCGATGCCTCTGCGTGTCCGCCGAATCGGGTCAAAACTTCCAGCATGTATCCCTCGTGCATTCTTGACACGTCACGTTCCGCATCTGACTTTTTGCGAAGCAAGCGCCTCAAGTGAGCAAAGACGTCAAAAGCACTTCCAAAGAGTCCATACTTGACCTCCGCGTAATCTTCTCTGCTCAAGAGGTACGAGTCAAGAAACGGTGCCACCTGCTCGGCGAACACACATCCTTTGTTGACGCGGAGAAGAGCGCCGACGGCGCGCCATCTCCTATCTTCCAAGCTCTCGTTGGAGTCCCCTCGTCCGAAGACAAAGGCGTAAATAGATTCCACGAACGTCAACTCACGCTTACGATCGTAGAAATCATCTTCATCATCGTCTTCTTCGTCCCCAACGCTTCCGTCTCGTCCGTTTGGTACTCGGAAATGGCCAATATCTATCGTTCGATGATTTGCGTGCTCATCGTTCTGGTTACGTCTAGAACTATCGTCGTCATCGCCCCCGTCTCCTCCTCCTACTCCTCCTCCACCAACATTCGATGCGCTTCTCGAAGCCGACGGTTTCACCGGGATACCCGAAGCGACACCGTATTCTCGATCCATTCTTACCCTCTCGTAGTGGAGTACGTTGTTCCAATACGTGAGCTCTATCAAGTCGCGCATCCACAGATAGTACCAAAAGTCCGCGTTGAACCCACCGACTGGCATTGGTGTCGGACCTCCTCCATCTCTCTGGCCTCTAGACATCGCGATGACAACCATGGCCACGACGGCGATCGCCACCAAGGCGGCGCTCACGACCAAGAATGAACCGAATGCAGCTCTCATACCTCTCATCGTCGCTCTCCAGGCTGCTCGACGCGCGCGCAGCGCTCGCTCTCGAGCATCGCGCGCGTAAATCGCCGCTCGAAGGCGGACTGGCACGACGTAGACCACCTCGCGCGACTCCTCATCCACTTCGAGTCGTCCACCACTGCGCTCCACGACTTGGATTACTTGACTTCGGAGCGCCTCGGCATCTTCCTCTAGCGTGGGCGCAGCAAGGATAAGATCGCCGAGAGTGAAGCGCGGACCGGCGCTTTCCACTGCGCGGTATAGATCCCGCGCGTCCCGGGTCATTCGCGTCGAGGAGTGAGGAGCAAGTGTGGAAGTCAAAAGTCAAAGCTATCCTTTCTGTGACTCGCGTCGCTACAACTCTAGTTTTTTTCTATGTGCACTAAAGGCGAATGATGTACGATGAACTCTTGGTGAGGTATCTGATCCAACGATGCGGGTTACGCTTAGGCACGTCGCGCGAATGCGTATTTTGCGCCGCGCCGATAACCTGGAGATAACGCACTTGAAGCGCACTCGCGCAAAATGTTGGAATCTGGAATGACAGCGACAGCGGACCAATCTCCCGGCGAACGTTCGGAATTCGCTCGCTCTGCAGAGAAATCTGAATGGAACATTCGTGTTCCGAGCCGCCCTGTAGCTTTTTCAATTGCCAAACGATTTGCTTTTGCGCGGCGTCATACATGATGTGTTGAGAACTCGACGAGACGTGCTTTGGCAAACGCCCAGTCGCCCCAAGGGCACCCTTGGGAATCGGAAGAGTCACAATCAGCCCAGTGCACGTGTCTTTCGTGGGAAAGTCGGCGTAGAGTTTGAGCTCGATGCCCACCTTGTACGGCACGCTCTCGTCGATGATTGGAATGACTCTGAATGGGGGCGTGAAGTCGCTCGCACTGCGATAGTTCATCAAAGAGAACTCGCCTTGGGGCGGGCGCATGGTGATCGTGCGATCGATATCGAAGTGATCCAAATCGGCGTCTTCGTGGAAATTGCAGTCATCGAGCAAAACGCCCGTGTATCCACCGCCCACTCCCGTGCCCTTACCACCGATGGTCAGGTCGTCGGACAACGCCAACTTGACCTTTGTGTCTTCGCCCATCAAGAAATTCCGCACCTGTATGTGCCCGTTAATCTCCGAAGTCACCAAGTTTCCGCTCGAGTTGAACGTCACGTTAATCTTCTCTATGATGTCCACGAAAATCTCGTCTCGCGTCGTCGCCGTCGTCGTGTTCATGACGCTCTTCTGCGTTGCCGTGCCCGACACGCGGTTGACTCCGCTCGCCGCCGACGCGGCGTTCATGAGATTAATCGCCGCCTTGGTCGGAAATTTCACCTTCATCCCGAGATTATTCTTAATCATCGACTCCACGCGTTGTCCAGCCTTGAGCGCTCCCGCCGCAATCTTCGTCGAGTCCACCTTTGAGCTCACCAACGCCCCCGCCAAGCCTCCTCCCGACTCCACTGGCGCGTTACACACGTGTTCCCGCAGCATATCCGTCGACGTCGTCTGCGGGTACCCATAATCAATAGCCTCATCAATCAACTCGTAAATCAACGTCGAGTTCTTCCTCAGCGCATCCTCCGTCAAAGTCCCGCAGTAATCCTTCATCAACCTCGCCAACCGGTGCAAGAGTTCCAGTATAACCGAAGCCGACTCATTCGTCCGCGTCGTCGACACAAAGTACAACCCACTCGCCTTGATGTGCAAATAGTTCACCCCATCGTCATGAAACGCCGCCGGCGCCCTCGACGATCCACCGGTACCACCGCTCGCGGTCGTCCCACCGCCAACGCCACCGCCGTCCTCGGGTCGTCCCCAAAACTTACACAATCGATAAAACGTCTCGTGCGTGCGCCTCGGTAAATCCTGTCTGAAATCCTTCGCCACGATCGCGTCCCCGCGCGGGGAGAGCACGAAAAACTGCGAAATCATCAATCTGAGACACTTTCGACGAGAGAGACCGCGGGCGGGACGCTCCCCCGCGCTCGAGTCGCGTTCTGTCGTCCGTCTGACGCATCCGTCAGTCAGTCATCGATCGGTTGCTCACTCCATGAATGAGTGAGAATGAATGCATGAATGAGTGAGAAAACATAAAATCCATAAAGTCGTCGTGGTCTTCAAAACCAAAACCCATAACTCGTCCAACACGCGTGACACCTCGCGTCTGCGGGCGCGAACACCGACCGGTGCGTCTCCCCAGCCCCGCCGTGACGGACCGACGAACGCGTCGGACGCGTCAGACGGAGGCCGATCGAATGGACGGCGGCGGTGAGACGAGGACGACGACGACGGCGACGGCGTCGTCGTCGTCGTCGGGCGATGCGTCGGGACGCGCGACGACGAGCGCGACGAGCGGCGCTGGAAACACCAGCGCGGACGTCTCGGCGGCGTTCGCGCTGACGCTCAGCGTCGTCTCGAGCGTGTCCATCGTCATCGTGAATAAACACTTGATCAGTATACTGGGGTTTCGGGAAGGTGAGACCGCGTCGTCGACAACAGCGGTGACTCTCTGTGCTTTTCTGCGCTCCGCGCGCGCGGCGCGCGACGCGTTCGACGGGTGGATGTTTTGCGGAAACTTTTCCGGAATGATGGATTTAAATGAAAGCGCGAGCCGCCGAGATTTTGACTGATTGATGATTGAGACTGACGTTTGATTTTGATTATGGGCGCGTAGTGACGTTTTTGACGGCGATGCACATGGTGGTCACGGCGGTGGTGCTTCGGATGGCGTCCAAGATGGGGTACTTTGAGCGCAAGTCGGTGGGGAGGGGCGAGGTGATGAAGTTTGGGGTGCTGAATAGCGCGTCCATCGCGTTGCTCAACCTCTCGCTCGGGTTTAATTCGGTTGGTTTTTATCAGATGAGCAAGCTCACCATCATTCCGGTGACGGTGGTGTTGCAGATGACGTACTTCAAGAAGAAATTTAGCGCTAGGGTAAAGTTTAGTCTCGCCGTGTTGTTGCTCGGCGTCGGCGCTTCGACGGTGACGGATGTGCAGCTCAACCCGCTCGGTTCCATCGTCGGTGCCTTATCCGTCATCACGACATCTCTCGGGCAAATCTTAACCGGTTCGCTCCAAACAAAGCTCCAGCTTTCCTCCACCCAGCTTTTATGCGCCGCATCTCCCTGGATGGCGCTCACGCTCATGATTTTGGCTCCCCCCGTCGACGGCGCGCTCACCGGCGGCAACATTCTCGAGTCCTATTACGACTCAAACGTCTACCTCATCGCCTTCATCTCCTGTCTCCTCGCCATCGCCGTCAACTTTGCATCCTTCGCCGTCATCGGCAAGTGCAGCGCCGTCACTTACCAAGTCGTCGGCCATCTCAAGACGATCCTCGTCCTCGGTTTCGGCTTCGTCGTCATCGGCAACCCGGTCGTCGCCAAGAACGTCCTCGGTCTTCTCGTCGCCATGATCGGCATGGTGCTCTACGCTCGCGCCGAGATGCTCGACCGCGCGGTCTCTTCCTCGGCCGCCCCGTCGTCAGGGGCCCCGCCGCAGCGATCCGCCGACGTCGAATCCGGGGCGCAGACACAGTAGCCGAGGACGCCGCTGTGAGAGCCAAAAAACGAGCCGAAAGCGGGAAGACAGACGCGGGAAGACGCCGGACGCGATGGAGCGCGCGTGTCGATGACTTACACACACACACACACCCCTATACATAGGTACATAGATTAATACAATACATACAAAAACAACACGTATAATTAAACAAAAACCCCATCAATAGATGGTTTAGGTACAGACACGCGTGCGCATATGCGCACTACACATAGGGTATTAAACGAGTTACAGTATTACTTAAGTAGTAGTACTCAGTACCGACATAAACCCCATTCGGGTGGACCTCGACCGGGTTTAGGGACCTCGACCGGGACGGGGCGGGCGGCAGACCGGGACGGCTGGCCGAATCGAGTCGAGCCGACCCCGGGGGCGGGTTTCACGGACGACGACGAGACGGACGACGGACATGGCTGGGGGTGACCTGAGCTCGGTGGATCCGCGAAAGGTACGCGACGACGACGACGACACGATACGACGGGATTCACGCGTGGAATCATCATCCATCCATCCATCCATCCATCGGTCGGTCCGCGTGGGGTGGGTCTGTCCCGCACAGAGCCTCGGGATGTGGGTACCTCCTACCTCTGCCACGTGAGGCGCGGTTCGGGACGGGACGCGCGGATGGACGGACGATCGAAAGGGGATGGGAGGAGGGTTTAGGCGAGGGTGGGGCGGCGGTGACGGTGACGGCGTCCGCGCGGGTCTTCGTCGGTGTCCCCCGGGCGAGGCGCGCGGGGACAAACCTCAAACCCGAAAAAGCGCGAGGCGGCCCCGTTCGGGCGGGAGGGGCGAAGCGCGAGCGCGTTGGATCGATCGATGGCGCGATGGGGTGGCGTTCGCGCGAGCGACTGACTGATGTGTGTGTGTGCGCGCGCGCGTGCGTAGGTTCCGGCGTTGGTGATGCGAAGCGTCGAAAACGCGCGGACGGCGTTGGACGACGGGAAGACGGACGCGGCGATTAAGATGATGAAGAGCACCGACGCGTTGTGCTCTCGCGTCGTGGCGCCGCCGACGGTGCACGGGTTGGCGCTGAGGATTCTCGCGGATGCGTACGTGCAAAAAGCGACGGAGAGGAGCGCGAATGACGATGGAGGGGAGAACGGGACGTCGAGCGGTGGGGAGACGACAGAGGGGACAAAAGAGGGTGACGACGCGGAGGGCGACGACGGGAACGCGTCGTACGTCGAAATGGCAAAGGGAGCGCTGAAAAAGGGCATCGAGATTTGCAAGGTGCACGAAGGCAAGGCGGGAATGCCGCCGTTTATGGTTGCAGACTTAGCGGGACGCTTGGGTGATCTCTACGCCGCGCTCGGGGAAATTTTTAGAGAGGAGAAAAACTACAAGGAGGCGCTTCGGTCCCTTCGATTGGGGTGCTCGAGGTTTGAAAAGCTCGGGTCGAATGATTTCGTCGCCGCGACGCTCAACCGCGTGGCGTTTTGTTACATGGAAAAAGAGCAGTGGAACGAAGCGTTGAGCGAAATCGCGGACGCCGAGAGAGCCGCGAGCGGTGCGGAGGCTGAGTCAGCCATCTTGTCCACGACGTTCTCGTACAAGGCGAGGTGCTACAAGGCGCTCGACAAGACGAGTCTCGCGAGAACGGCGTTTGAGAGCGCTCTCAAGTTTGCCATGGCGAGCGGTAACGTCGACGTCTGTCGCGAAGCGGAAGAGTTCTTAGCCGAAACTCAATCCGAAAGCACCGTGGACGACTCTGCCTACCTCTAGACAAGTAGTTGCGCGCTCAAGCTCAAGCTTTCACCCACGACGCGCTGGGCGTCTGTTCGCCCGAGTCGAGTTGAAATTTTTAATACGCATTCTTCCTAGTCCACCACGACGCGCGCAGGCGCGATAAAAGAACGTCCAACCATCGTTACCACAAAAAAGCCGGCTCGCGTCGTCGTCGTCGTCATTCATCGCGAGGATTACTTGGTGTACTCGACGCGCGCGCTCGTTCGCGACGAGGAGTCTTCCTTCTTCAGAAGGAATCTTACTTTACGAAAACCATGAATATGACCTTAAAATCAATTCAATATGAAATCCACGTCAGCGCAGCCACCGTTGGCGCTGAAGAAGTAACGGCGACGAGGTCCTCACTTCACGACGCTCGAGCGGCGCGACGACGCGACGCGAACACTCGACGCGTCCGGTAGACGAGTAAGACGCGTTTCGTTTCACGCGGTGCACTCAACCACTCGGGTGGGGTGACGGTTTCGGTGACGAACGAACGGACGAACGGAGGGAACGGTTGAAGAAGAATTGAGGATCGGATCGGCGCCGCCGTCCTACGAACTCGTTCCGTGCGTCCCGTGCGAATAGACTCTCGACGGGGGAAGGAAAACTGGACGCGATGAGCTCGACGTCATTGAGTAAGATGGACGCGAACGGGGCGGGACCGTCGTCGAGGTTGCGCGCGGATCGAGAGGTGGCAGATCGGAGAGCGTCCAAGCTGCCGAGGAAGGGTGGTTGGAAAAATAGGTGGAAGTACTACGCCAGGAGTGCGATCGATGGGACGGGGGTGCGGTTGACGTATCTGTTGATACTGTTTTTGAGCTTTGTAGTGATGACGGAGTGGATCAGAGACCGGGAGTCGGCGTCGATGGGGGCGTTTACGCCTCGATTGGTGCGGGCGAGGTACATGGATGCGAGCGGCAAGGGGGCGAGCTTGACGAGCAGGTCCGGGACGTACGCGTACTCGGTGGACGGCAAAGAAGACTCGAACGCAACGGTGACTTTGCCGATGTCTGGAGACAACATCAGGACGTACATGGACCACGGCGTCGTCCGTCTGGAGGCTGAGGTGTGCGGGTCCACTTCGATGATGGCGCTCACGGTGTTTGCGGTTTGCGCGAGCATTGGTTTGAACGATATTGCGTGGACTGCGTCCAAGTCTCGTCGTCAAGTGAGCTTGACAGTCATGTACATCACCATTGTTGCGTGTTACACGCACTATCTCATGGTTCAAGGGTCGGATTTGCTGCTGCGGAGCGTCGACGGCACGTACTACTCTCTTTTGCGATACCTCGAGTGGATGTTTACGACGCCCGTGCTTTTAATCTTGGTGTATCAGTTGCACGCACTGTCGCTCGTGGGCACGAAGCAAGCGCGCTTGCGTTCGGAGATGTGGACTGCCGTGATTGCTGACGAGATTATGCTCGTCACTGGGATGTGGATTCACGAGGTAGCAGGCAGCGGCCGCGGGTTTTTGCTTGCCATATCGATGGGATGCTTCACGTACATCATCGGTAAATGTATCAAGCTATTCTCTGAAATTCTCGATAGCGATTTGACGAAAGGTGATCGCACCAGATTTGTCATCTTGGCGGTTGCCAAGACGGTGTGCTGGACATCGTTTCCAATTGTCTTCGTGGCCAAAGAAGCAGGTTTAATTGATTCAAACGCAGAACACGAGTGGTTCTTGAGCTGTGATGTATTGACGAAAGCTGTTTACTGTCTGCTATTATCGGCTGGTAATATTCGCATCCTTGACGTTCACCGCGCCGAGGAAATGGCTGATATTGAGCGTTTGACAACAATGCAACGCGACTTCTTCTTCAACATCACGCACGAGCTGCGGATGCCATTGAACTCGGTGATCGGCTTCAACACACTCGCGGTCGAATCTGGCGAGCTCACCGACGTCGCAGATGGCTTCATTAAGAACTCTTTGACTTCTGCCGAGGCACTTCTTGGATTGATCAATCAAGTTTTGGACTACGCCAAGTTTAACCGCAAAGGGGCTGAAATTTCTGGAGGACACGGCTTGGAGCTGTCTAACGACACATTTACGCTCGAAGAGCTGCTCGACCAAACGCTCAGTATTTCTCAGCGCCAAGATTACACTGGCGAAGTCTTCATCAGAGTCGATCCGAGTCTATTTCCGATGACTTACACGAGTGACTTCTTCCGGTTGAGACAATGCCTCGTCAACCTCGTGAATAATGCCGTCAAGTTTTCGAGTAATTTGGACAGATCTGGGCGTGTGGTGATTGATGTCCGGGGTTATTTAGATAGTGAAACCGCACACTTGACCTTCTGCGTGGAGGACAACGGCGTCGGGATTCCAGAGGAGCGACAAAACGCAGTTTTCATCCCGTTCAGCCAGCAGTCAGACTACTCTGCTCTTCGAGTCCAAGGCACCGGGCTCGGCTTGACGATCACGAAAACGATCATCGAATTGATGGGTGGGGATATCAGTTTCACCTCGAAAGAAGACGTCGGTACAACCTTCAACGTGACAATTCCGATTCCGTACAGACCGAACGAGAAAAACCCGTCTCCACCGCAACTCACGGTGCTCGTCGGACTCAAGCTTGGTCTGCAGAAGAGAACGGTTCGAAACATTTTGGCATGCTATCAGCTCAATCCGAACGATATCGTCGAAGTCAGTCTCAAAGATGAAAACAGGACCCAGTTGGTTCATTATATAACTCACGCCAAGAAGTCTGACACCGCTGCAGTGCTCATCATCGAGGAGGAACAATACTTTGAGAATGAAACATTCTTGAACGAGTTGTATCCGCCGCCACAAATCTTGATCGTTTCAAAGTCGTCGAGAATGAAAGATTTGCCGCACACTTCGAGTATTCGAGCAATTATGAAGCCGATCGCCATGTCCACGTTCCTTGAAACGCTCAACTATCTTGCTGAAAATGCGAGACTAATCGATGACGGCACAAACGTGTCTACAGCCGGAATGGTGAATGTACCATCCCCGCAATCGAGTGCATCGCTACAAGATCATCGTGATGAAATGCACATCAAAAGCACGGCCACTTCATCTCGAGCAACTAGCGAAGACGGTGGCGTTGGACAACAACATTGGGCTTCCAAAAAGACTTCAGAATCAAATCAAGAGGCTGACATAAGTCATATGAATGTGCTCATTGTGGAAGACAACAGGTTGAATCAACAAGTCGCCATTCACTCGCTCAAGAAGTGCGGTGTGAGCATCGATGTCGCTGAAAATGGCCTCATCGCGGTTCAAAAGATTGAGGAAACCATCAAAGGAACTCTCAAGCCGTACGACATCATCTTTATGGATATCTTAATGCCCGTCATGGATGGCAACGAGGCGACGAGAAAGATTCGTGAGTTAGAACGCAAGGCTTCAAACAATTACAAGCGTAATCTCATCGTCGCGTTGAGTGCAAATGTCGGACCGGAGCACACCTTATCTGTAAAGGAAGCGGGCTGCGATGGCTCCCTGGGCAAGCCGTTTTACCCGAGCACGCTGCGCCAGCTTGTGTACGCCGTGCACTCGGGCGAGTATCAAGGGTTCGAAAGCAAAGATCCGCAGGCGGCGATTCGTCCAGGGCACTAAACACCAACTACAAGATAAATGTACAACAAGACTACGCAACTCTAGTTTATAGAACGCGGGGATAATTTTGTAGCGCGCCTCAATCCCCACCACTCTTTTGCAAAAGATACTGCGCTTCGATAGCCTCCATCGCCGCGAAATCAAATCCCAACACCTCCCACCACGCCCCATCACCATTCGGGGGCGTTTCCACTCCCTCAGATTTCAGCACGAGACTCGCCAAGTGAACCGCAGCCGCCGCGAGGTGCGGTTTATCTGCCTCGGTCGCGAGCCCGTCCACCTCAAATAACATGTTTAAAAGCGCCGCGCTCGCCGCGCACGCGAGATCGTCTCCGCCCCCGATCGTGTGCACGATATGAAACATAAACTTATGCGGCTGCTCCGTGTTCAAATCGTACTCCATCGCCCTCAAAACTTCCTGTTCGAGCTCCAAAATCCGATCCTTGTATTCGTAATACAACGTACCCACCACTTCCTCGCTCTCCCATTCCTCCTCCGTCGTCACCGCGTACCCCGCCAATTCCTCCGCCTCACCGCGCGCCTTTGCCTCCTCCTCCGTCAACCGCACCCCAGCCCGTCTATCGAGTTCAATCTTCTCGTACCCACACTCAGGAACGCCCCTCGAGCACAACCTCTTCGTCGCGTTGACCACGTCGGCCAACCGCAGGATCGACTCTTCCAACTTGCACGCCAAATACACCGCGCTCGGTACCACGAGCTCGGGCGACGCTCGATCGACGCCGGCGTCGACATCGACGCCCTTCGCCTTCTCCCGCTCCTTTTCCTTTCGCGCGTAAAACCGCATCGTCGCCGTCAACGCCGTCACCGAGGTTTCCAATGGAAGATTCAACAGCTCACACGTCGCGCGACACAGCGCCCTCGCGTCGGCGCGACGACGGCGACGACGCGACGACGACGACGACGATTCGTCTTCGCGTTCACCCGCGGACCGCATCGTCCCCTCGGCGGTATTCCCCCGCCTCCGTCCGTCCGAATCGTCCGTTCCGATCCGAATCGTCCGTTCGCGTCGTTCAGTGCGGCGCCGCGCTATTTCCAGCCCCGATCGACGATGATCGACGCCCGGGCCGTCGTCGACGCCGCGCGCGACCCGACGCGCGTCCGTCTCGACGACGACGACGACGAGAAAAAATTTTTACGCGTCCAATCCGCCCCATCGCGAGCGGTCTCGGTGTCCTTCGCCGTCGCCGGCGCGCGAGGCGTCGGGAAAACGGCGCTCGTGCGACGGTTCTTCTCAGAGTGTCGTCGCGAGGCGCGAACCGTCAGTCGATCGGCCGACGCCGACGCCGACGCCGACGCGTCGTGGCGATCGACGCCGACGATCGGGATGGATTACGGCGCGGTGACGCTCGCGCCGACGAACGTGCGCGGACGGTTTTACGATCCGAGCGGGGCGGTCGAGCACGCGGCGTGTCGAGCCGAGGCGTTTCGGGCTGCGGACGCCGTCGTCGTCGTCGTCGATCCGGACGCGCGGAACGTCGAAGACGACGACGGCGCGATCGAGGAAACGGTGGATGAGATCGTTCGCGCGCGAGAGGGCGCGTCCGACGACGATTCCGACGACGACGTTCCGCGCGTCCGGACCGTTCGGGTGGCGTTCGCGCGCGCGCGTCGGTCTCGTCCGTCTCGTCGCGTCGAGAACGAAGAGTCATCGGACGCCCGTCTCGATCGCGCGATCCGATCCATCATCGACGCGCGACGATTCCGACGATTCCGCGATTCCGACGACGTTCGTTTCGTCCGCGCGGACGACGACGACGTCGTCGTCCGTTCGCGTCAATCCGACGTCCCGTTCCCCATGATCCGCGACGCGTCATCGACACCGTCGACGCACCGCGTCGAGACCGGTACCGACGACGACGTAAACCCATCCAACAGTTTCTTCACCGTCGACCAATCCACCGGTCTCGGCGTTCGTCGGGTCGTCTTCGCCCTCGCTCGCGCCGTCCGTCCGTCCGCCTTCGTCCGGTCGAGTGACGGTTTCGATGACACCACGACTCATTCCGGTAGATATACTCCCGGTAGATCCATCCACAATACGTATACAAACAGTATATAAAGATGTTTAATTACCCATATCTGATAGGTGTAGGTCCATTTTCGTGTGCGTGTGTACGTGTACGTGTGTATCGTTTTTTCTGGTCCTTTTTTAGAGGCTTATTACACATATACAGAGCGGACATACGTCTATCCACACGCGTAGTAACACTAAACCCGAATCGAGCCGAGTCCGCGCCTGCTACTGCACACGCTGACGATCGAATCGATCGATCGATCACGTCATGATGATGATGACGACGACGACGATGCCGACGATGCCGACGACTCGGTTGGCGCCGCGTGCCGGGAAGACGACGACGCGGACGCAGGTACGGGCGTGAGACGACGCGTTCGCGCTCTTTAGGGTTTTTTTATCGCGCGCTCGCGTCATTCGATCCGCGCTTCCGAGCGGACGATGGTGACGTGGACGATGAGGATCGATTCCGGTGATGGACTGGACTCGGACTGACGGTGAAACGAACGCGCAGATGAAAGGGTCGTCGACGATGCGAGCGATGACGATGCCGTTGACGACGACGACTCGAAGACGATCGGTCGTCGTCGAGGCTGCCGGGGGAAGCCGATTTAACAAGAAGGCGGCCGCGGCGCCGGGGAAACCGGCGCCGGGCGAACCGTACCTGGTGGATGGAAAGTTGTGGGTGTGCCAGGGATGTGGGTACGTGTACGACGGGTCCAAGGGTGCGTGGGCCGAGAATAAGCGATGCCCGATGTGTGGTGAGCGACGATTCGCGCTCAAGACGCAGGGCGAGATGCAACTGGCGATTTATTCGCTCGTCGCCGTCGTCGCGCTCGTGGGTATTTTGTTTGTGATTCCGAGCTTGTAATGATTCCGAGCGCGTTTCTTTTCGTCCGCTGGATGATGACGGCGACGATACCGACGACGACGATTATGACGATGATGGGAAGGCGTGTTTGCTGCTCTCTGTCTGCGTTTGTTAATATAACATGATGATGATGATGATGAGTAAGAAAAAATCGCCGCTACGTTTATAGTTTTAGTTTCAATCCTTTGACGCCGACGCGTCCCCGAAAGGCTTGAGGAAACCCTGGGAGAAGCCTTGTTCGAGGGCGAGCGCGGCAAAGGCATACATAAGCACACCCTGGCCCGCCAACAGCGCCGCTTGCGCGTAGGTTTCAAAACCAGCGGCGTCGCCGTTGAGAGACGCGGCGCGCAGGTACACGTCGGCGGCGCTCAAGCCTCTGGCGAGACCAAACGCGCCCACGACCCCACCCTTGAGCTCGTTGTTGCCCAAATCTTTTCGAACGGCATATCTGTACGTCACACCAAAGACGGCGCACGAAACGGCGGCGATACCGATCGAAACAACGCCTCCTCCTTGGGATAAGATGAGAGGCGTCGCGAGCGCGCCGCCGCCGGCGCCCCCGAGCACCGCCGCCTTGGCGCTTTCCATCTTCTCCGCAGCCTCATCGATGGAATCATCCGACCATTTCGCCCCGCCTCTCGACTCTTCCCGCTCCAATTCCCGTCGAAGAGCCTCTCTCTCCGCCTCGAGCGCAGCCATCTTCGCCTCGGCTTGCTGCACCGCCTCCGCCTTGAGCCGCGCCGTCTCCACCGCCGCCTGTTCCGCCTTTGATTGCACCGCACCCGTCTTCTGCTGCACCTCCTCGAACGCGCTCTCAATCCTCTGCTTTTCCTTCTCCTCCGCCTTGTCAATCTCCGTCTCCGCCACGTTTCTCGCGTCGTTTCGCACTCGCTCCAGCTCTGCGCGCACGCCCGCGTCGGCTGAAATCATATTCTCAATCTCTTCCGCCGTCTGCGCCCGAAGCGCTTCGATCGACGCGTCGATCGCCTCGGCCGCTTCCATCGCACCGTCGGCATCGTCACCGCCCGTCGCCAGACTCCTCACGCCTTCTCGTCGTCGTCGTCGCGTCCTCTTCGTCTCGGCCGAAATCCTCGGCGTCGCGGCGGCCGCCGTCGTCGGTCGCCTTCTCGTCGTCGTCGTCGTCGTCGTCGTCGTCGTTCGCGCGGACGCGGTCGACGCAGAGCAAACCAACCCCGACATGGTCTCCGCCGTCCTTCGTCGCCCTCTCGCCCTCTCGCCCTCTCGTCGTCGTCGTCCGTCTGGCGTCCCCCCGGCGCGGCTCGGTGTCCTCGTTGTCAACCCCGTGTACCCAAACCTCGAGTCATGAACCGTCGAAAACACACACACACACATA
>Ga0255760_10001555_pt1 | contig 21863 bp, 22 predicted proteins | sample 071ome_25_FD_179960 | JGI IMG/M metagenome (GOLD analysis project Ga0255760, IMG submission 179960) | Coastal salt marsh microbial communities from the Groves Creek Marsh, Skidaway Island, Georgia - 071410BT metaG (version 2) | ecosystem: Environmental > Aquatic > Marine > Intertidal zone >... | reverse complement strand
ATCCAAATATGTTTTTAAGAATTGGTGGTATGGCACTAACTTTTGTTGGTTTCTTGGGTCTCATCAGGACATCGATAATGCTACTTTTATAAGTATGGAAGAAAAATATATAAAGTTTTATTAGAATTTCCACAAAGGATTTCAGAATAAAAAAACTAATTCTCTGTTTCATTCAAGTCAGTCACTGTCGAATAGGCCAGAGGAAGGAGGCTCTCATCGATACAAAACGATTGCTGGGTTGACTTACCCTCTGGGTCTTCCTATTGATAGTTGGACCCGCGGTTTTAGCGTCTGAGGGCCGAGAAATTGAATATGAAAAGATTAATCGGCTTCTGAGCACAGTCAGTCAATCCAAATCGCCGCTGATTCAGAGTGAGATTAAACTGGAGATTTTGAGCGAAGAAATCTCCTACGACGATGTCAACGTGTCGATCGTAAATGGCAATCAAATGCTTCAACAGATACCTGTGGATGTGATCACCGGAACGATTGAGCTTCCGGTATTCGAAGAAGATATCGCGAAGCAACTCGCTCTGAGATTGAACCAAGATAAAGACGCATTGTTAGTCAACTTGAGTGCCGGTATTAAGCCTCCTTCTTCAACAACGATGCCCTACAAAGATTTGTTCATCGTCATTGAAGACTTTAATCAGTTCATCAAAAAGATGGCTGGGGCAATGTCTTTTTTTGCGCCAAAGACCAATGCTCTTAAGTTCCAGTTTGATCAACGCGCTACGATTGAGATTCTGGCGAATACAAAAACCTACCGTTACGACACGGATTCAGATCAGACTATCGAAGTAACATTGTCATCGAGGTTGATGAAAGACAATCCAGCCGTAGTCTTCAGCGTGATTCCAGCGTCGATTGAACCGATAAAGTAGACCCGGGCGTTTGGTCTGACGAATAGATCGAGCAAAAGCCTTTGAGAAGACTTGCAGCATCGCATCAATTCTAAAATTCTTCTTTTCGTCAAACGCCCCCTGCCAATCCCAATATTGAAAACCTATGGATGAGACGTTGGCGCGATAGCTAAAAGCCAAGGTTCGAAGAAACAACTTTCTTTGCAAGCAACCTCCGCCGGGTTGTCGATTTGACGACCGGCCAAGAGGGATAAAGTTCGGTATGCGAAATAGTGGTCGGTTATACTGAGATTAAATTCAAAACAGCCTTCACTTGGCTAGGTATTGAAGCAAATGGCGAACAGCGTAATAGGGATCATCATGGGCTCCCGTTCAGATTGGCGAGTGATGGAAAGCGCTGCGTTGGTGCTTGATGAGCTGGACATTGGCTATGAGACTAAGGTTGTATCGGCTCATCGAACGCCAGATCGGTTGGTCCAGTACGCTCGTACCGCTCGTGAGCGCGGTTTGAAAGCCATCATTGCGGGCGCGGGTGGAGCGGCACATTTGCCTGGGATGACAGCGGCAATGACGTCACTTCCAGTGCTCGGCGTCCCGGTTGATGCGACGGCCTTAAATGGGATGGATGCGCTGATGTCGATTGTTCAAATGCCCAAGGGCGTGCCGGTTGCCACCTTTGCGGTTGGCCAATCTGGCGCCGTTAATGCGGGACTATTCGCTGCTTCTGTCTTGGCGCTTGAAGACCCAGCGATCAAGGTTGCACTTGACCAGTACCGTGAACGGCAAACGGCCGGCGTTCCAGTCGACCCCGTTGAATAGCGTCGATGCGTGAACCCACAAATCAATGCCTTGGCATCATGGGGTGTGGCCAGCTCAGTCAAATGTTGGGGGAAGCCGCGAATAGGCTGGGGTATTGCGTCGTTTATCTCTGCTTGGATGAAACCCCTGTCGTTACTGGTCTTGGCCCTATTTACGGTGTTGATCAGTTCGATGCTTTTTTAAGTGCGAGTGATGTGATTACGGTTGAACGTGAAAGCTTGCCGGATGACTTATTAAGGCGCGCATCGGACGTCGGCCTTGCCCCGAACTACGATGCGCTCGTTGTGCTGCGAGAACGCAATACGCAGAAAGCGTTATTGGATCAGCTAAACATCCCGACATCGCCCTGGTTCTTGGCCCACAATTTTGCGGAGCTTGAATCGGGTTTCGCATCGCTGCCCGGGCCTTATGCTCGCTGTAAGCGAACACTCGGCGGCTATGATGGCGGTGGTCAGTGGCGAGTGGATGGCGACTCGACCAGCGAAATCCCTGAGGATGCTTATCCTGTCATTGCTGAGGCTGAGATAGCCATCGATTTAGAGTATGCAATCGTCATCGGTAGAGATGAGCAAGGTCAGACTACGACCTATCCAATGACTGAGAACGTGATGCGGGATGGGATTTTGATCGGTAGTTTTGTTCCATCTGGTATCGATGCACTGTTGGCGGATCAAGCCAAAGCGATAGCTGAGCGGTTGGTAGGAGCCATGAACTATGTGGGTGTCTTAGCGATCGAGTTCTTCCTGACCAAAGGCGAGCTGATCGTGAATGAAATTGCGCCCCGCGTCCATAACACCGGCCATTGGACGATCGGTGCGGTGGGCCCCGATCAATTTGTTCAGCATGTGAAGTGCTGTATGGGCGAGCCCGTGACGCCTCCGCATTTCACTGAAGCGGCTGCCATGGTTAACCTCCTTGACGATAAGTTGCCAGAAACGTTGCCGGCTGGGCCTATTCGATCACTCATTCAGACCTACGGTAAAGGCGTGCGTAAGGGGAGAAAGCTAGGGCATATGACCTTGATTGGCCCTGATGCCGATAGCGTACGGTCAGAGGCGATGGGTTTGATCAAGGCCTTGCACGATGAGTGATGCTCACGGGCTTTTAGGATAAGCATGTAGCTACTTATCGATCGAACCGACATTTGAGGCCCAGCTCTCTTAGGGGGTCAAGGGGTCCTAGTGGTATGCCTTCGATCAATGCACGCGCGTCCCTTAAGCGGGACTGAAGCGTTGGCTAGGTTTTCACTTACCTTACCGAGCAAGCGAGCGTGAAGCACAACCAGCGACTATTTGAATTTAGCCGTTATCAATGAAGCGTTAGATCAAACAACGATGAGTTAGACACGGATCGAGTAGCAACAGAATGAAAAAGCGTCAGCCTCCCAGCGAGACCAAAGCATCGAGTGACGGTCAATCTCAAAAGGTGGGCTCCAAAGCGTCGCCTCGAATCGCGAAGTCGTTTCGCGATATGGCGTATGACGGCCAAGCGGCGCTAGAGCAGAAAATCAACGACGCGTTCGAGCAAATGAAGCGGGGCAAGAAGACAAAAGGAAAGACGGAAAGGTCGGAGCCAAAAGACAATTAAACGTCCGGTGCCTAAACGCCAGGCCCATAGACGTTAAGCTCCCCAACAAAAGTGCTCTAATACGAACGCTTCAGTAACAAGTCGCTAGACGAAAAAAGGGCCCGGTGATCGCTAGTCTGTTGTGTGAAGGCCCAGCGCCAGCATCCTTAATCCATCACGTATTGGAACTTCTCATACTCGGTGAGTAGCGCTTCGCGGTCTAATGCCTCTGGCACATCAAAGATCGCCTGGCGTCCGCAAAACCGACTGGGTTTCAAGAATTCTTCGACGACATGGTAGTGTTCGCGGTCTTTGTAGTCGTCAAACAAGATCGTTGATCCGGGGTCGGCGTTGGCGAGGGAATAGAGAAAGCAAGCCACTCTAAATCGACCATCAACTAGTATGACTTCAGGCTTTTGGCCACGGCTCCAGGGCGATTCAATGTAGCGCTGGAAGGCTGCACGCTTTGCATAATTCTTTGGTCGACCTGCCCAGCCAATGGGCCCGAGATCGACCCAGTCGATATCGAAGCGAGCTGCGGATTCGCCCGCCTTACTGCGCACTTGATCGATCCAGTATTGAGAAGTATCCACGGCAAAAATAGAGGCGCGAGTGTTCGCAAGCACCCATAGGCTGGACTTACCAACGCCATATTCCGCGTAGGTAGTCGTTTGAGGCAGTAATGCTTTAAAGACAGCATCATCGCCGTCAAACAAAAATCCTTTGTCCTTACGTCTAAGGCTCAACTGCCATCGCGCTAAACGGTTCATTCAGCTCTCCTCACCGGGGCAAAGCATGCCATTTCATAGGCGCGAAGGCGAGATCTGAGGCTTGAGGCTGGGCTCAGATCGTGAACAAAATGCTACACTGGCGGTCCCGTCAGGCGGCCCGGTCTTGCAAGAAAACGCATGGATGTCACAACGATTCTCGATCAATTGAATGAAGCTCAGCGCGAGGCTGTGTCGGCGCCGTTAGGCCACGCGCTCGTGTTAGCGGGAGCCGGTAGTGGGAAGACTCGCGTATTAACCCAGAGAATTGCTTGGCTTGCTGAAGTCGAAGGGCTCTCTCCCTTCAGCATTATGGCGGTGACCTTCACGAACAAGGCCGCCGCCGAGATGCGTCACAGAATCGAAAGTCAGTTGGCCATGCCGCTTCGCGGTATGTGGGTTGGCACCTTTCACGGGCTCGCTCACCGATTTCTTCGATCACATTGGCAAGATGCGGGTCTGGATCAGAACTTTCAAATCCTAGATGCCGATGACCAACTCCGTATGGTTCGGCGAGTAATGGCCGCGCTAGATGTCGATGAGAAAAAGTGGCCGCCACGCCAGTCGGTTTGGTGGATTAACGCGCAAAAGGACGAAGGACTACGGGCAGAGCACATCCATGACCAAGGCGATCTTTTTGTTCAAGTTCAGCTCCGTATTTATCGGGCCTATCAGGAAGCGTGTGAACGTGGTGGGCTAGTCGACTTTGCCGAGCTGCTGCTTCGTATGCATGAGACGCTGCTGAACCAGCCAGCGCTGCTCCAGCACTACCAAAGGCGATTCCAAGCGATTTTGGTCGACGAATTCCAGGATACGAATGCCCTCCAATATGCATGGCTCAGAGTGCTGGCAGGGAATGCCAGCCAGGTGATGGTAGTGGGGGACGATGATCAATCTATTTACGGGTGGCGTGGCGCCAAGATTGAGAATATCCAACGCTTCGAGCGAGACTTTAGCGGCGCAACCGTTTTCCGCCTGGAACAGAATTATCGATCAACAGCGACGATTCTTCAGGCGGCTAACGGGCTGATTGAAAAGAATGCGGACCGTCTGGGTAAAGCGTTATGGACCGCCGATGGAGAAGGCGAGCGTATCGGTCTTTATGCGGCTTATAACGAGATCGATGAGTCCCGCTTTATTGTTGCGCGCGTCCAAGAGGGGCTCGCTAAAGGTGAGGCGCTTTCAGAGCAGGCCGTGCTGTATCGTTCGAATGCTCAGTCGAGAGTCTTGGAAGAGGGGTTTTTACGGTCGCAAATCCCCTACCGAATTTATGGCGGTCAGCGGTTTTTCGAGCGTGCCGAAATTCGAACGGCGTTGGCCTACATGCGGCTACTCACGTCCAGAGACAGCGACGCCGCCTTTGAGCGAGTTGTTAACGTGCCGCCAAGAGGTATTGGTGACAAGACGGTAGAACTCCTGCGAGAAACCGCCCGTCAGAACAATGTATCACTCTGGCAGGCAGCGACTGAACGGTGCGAAGCCCAGTCACTGCCTGGCCGGGCCCATCGCGCCGTCGCAGGGTTTTTGTCGCTCATCAATGAACTCGATGAGAGCACCGAGCAGCTCGACCTTCCTGGCCTGGTAGAAGCAGTCATCGATGCAGCTGAGCTTAAAGCACTCTATGAAAAAGAAGGTGGTGAACGCGGGCAAGCGCGACTGGAAAACCTAGGGGAATTGGTCTCAGCAGCGAGGTCCTTTGATCCTGATGATCAAGTCCTCTTTGAAGACGACAGCGAGGTCGAGATCTCGATTCTTGATGCTTTTTTGTCCCACGCAGCACTTGAAGCGGGTGATGCTCAGGGTGACCAGCATCAAGACGCAGTCCAAATGATGACCATGCACAGCGCTAAAGGGCTGGAATTTAAAACGGTCTTTCTCGCCGGAATGGAAGATGGTTTGTTCCCCCACCAAATGTCAATGGACGAACCGGGACGACTCGAAGAGGAACGCAGGCTCTGCTACGTAGGTATCACGAGGGCACGCCAAAAGCTGTATCTCACCTATGCCGAGTCGCGGCGCATGAACGGTAGCGATCATTACAATCGACCGTCGCGCTTTATTAGCGATGTGCCCAAGGAGTTGGTCGAAGAAATCCGCGCCCATGAAGTGCTGGTTCGACCCGCACTCAGCTCGAGCAGGCCTCCTAAGGTTCATTTCAAGTCGGAGGTGGAGGGCACTCAGCTCAAGTTGGGACAGAAAGTTAACCATGCTAAGTTTGGCGAGGGCGTGATCCTGGCTTACGAGGGCACGGGTCCACAGGCGCGAGTGCAGGTAGCGTTTGATGGGCAGGGAATCAAATGGCTCATGGCAGCCATGGCAAAGTTAGAACCAAAGGAATAAGAGACCATGTGGCGACGAATCGTATTGGTATTGGGTGTAATCGGGATGGTGGCTGGTTGCGGTGGTTCGGCAGAAACGACAACCAGCGATGCGAGCGCGGTGCAACCCGAACAGACGTTCAAATGGCGATTGGTGACCACCTGGCCAAAAAACTTCCCAGGCATGGGAATGGCGCCTGAGAAACTAGCGGACCGCGTCCGTGAAATGAGTAATGGCAGGCTTGACATCAAAGTGTATGGTGCAGGCGAGCTGGTTCCAGCGCTCGAGATTTTCGAAGCGGTGTCGCAAGGCACTGTCCAGATGGGTCATGGCGCTGCCTATTATTGGCGAGGCAGTGTCCCAGCGGCACAGCTCTTCACGGCGGTTCCCTTTGGGCTATCTGCCCAAGAGATGAATGGTTGGCTGCTCCATGGTGGTGGAATGGCCCTATGGGAGGAGCTCTATGCCCGATACAACCTGGTGCCGCTCGTGGGCGGTAACACCGGTGTTCAGATGGCCGGGTGGTTCAACAAAGAAATCAATACGCTAGATGACCTTAAAGGCGTGAAGATGCGCATTCCCGGACTGGGGGGCGAGGTCTTTGATGCGGCAGGAGGCACAGCGGTCAACATACCAGCTGGCGAAATTTTCACGAGCTTGCAGACGGGTGTCATTGACGCGGCGGAATGGGTGGGTCCGTTCAACGACTTAGTCCTCGGATTCCACCAGGTAGCGAAGTACTACTACTACCCCGGATGGCAGGAACCGGGTCCGAATCTTGAATTCACTATTAACCAAGCGGCTTGGGATGAACTGCCAAAGGATCTGCAAGCCATGGTGCGAACAGCTGCTGAAGCGGTCAATAACGATGTGCTCGCTGAATACACGGCAAGAAATAATCAAGCCTTAAAGGAGTTGACTGAAAAGCATGGGGTCGACGTTAGGCGTTTGCCAGACGATGTGCTTGCCGAGCTGAAGCGGATCTCAGATGAGAAAGTACAGGCCATGATTGGTGAAGATCCGCTGTACGGGCGAATTTATGAGTCTTACATCCAATATCGACAGAACGTGATGAACTACAACGAGCTGTCGGAGCGGGCACTATCGAATGTGCGTGCAGACTTAGAGGGTTACTCCGGCGATTAGTTTATTGGTAAAGCTGTTCTGGCAGCCAGGTCGCGAGTGCAGGCTGCCACACTAAGAGAGCGAGCATCGCCAGCTGGATCAGGATGAAAGGAATCACGCCGAGGTAAATGTCGCGCGTGGCGACGCTATCTGGGACAACCCCTCGCAGGTAAAAGAGAGAAAACCCAAAGGGTGGCGTCAAAAACGACGTTTGCAGGTTGACCGCAATCATGATGCCCAGCCAGATGGGGTCGACACCCATAGCCATCAGAATGGGACCAACGATAGGTACCACTACGAAAGTGATCTCGATGAAGTCGAGAATAAAACCCAGTAAAAAGATGGTGAGCATCACGATTGCAAGGGCGCCTGCAACGCCCCCAGGCATGTGCTCAAAAATGCCTGCGACCAACTCATCTCCGCCATAGCCGCGAAACACCAACGAAAAAAGCGACGCGCCGATCAGGATAAAGAACACCATGGCGGTCGTTTCAACCGTTGAGGAGAGGCTTGATGACAGCGCTTCGCGATCGAGCGTTTTGCGAAAGAAGGCCATGACGAGCGCGCCCATTGCACCAATGCCAGCCGCTTCAGTGGGCGTTGCGGCGCCAAACAGAATCGACCCCAGCACTAAAATAATCAGGATCAGCGGAGGCGCGGCGCTCTTCAGTAGGGCAGGAAGCGGCACACTCGGTAGATCAGCAGGCGGCGCAAGCTTTGGCTTTACTAGCGCGACTACAATCATCAAAACGCTGTATAGCATCACCAGGATCAACCCTGGGATGATAGCGCCGGCAAACAAGTCGCCTACCGAAATTGACCTCGGGTTAAAGATGCCTAGCGAGAGCTGAGACTGTTGGTACGCGCTCGCGATGACATCGCCCAGTAAAACCAATGCGATAGAGGGCGGAATAATTTGGCCGAGGGTGCCGGTTGCGCAGATGGTGCCGGTTGCCAGCCTTGGACTGTAACCCGCTTTGAGCATCGTTGGCAGCGCCATCAGCCCCATGGTAACAACCGTGGCACCGACAATACCGGTGCTTGCTGCCATGAGCATGCCAACGAGGCAAACGGCAAGGCCGAGGCCACCCGGTGCTCGACCGAAGGCCCTGGTCATTGCATCCAATAAGTCTTCTGCAATTTTCGACCGCTCAAGAATCACACCCATCAGCACAAAGAGTGGAACGGCCATTAGGGTTTGATTGGTCATGATGCCAAACAGGCGGTTGGGTAGAGCGTTCAAAAAGATCAGATCAAAGTGACCAGTGACAACGCCGAGGAGTGCAGCGATGAGTGACGTGCCGGCGAGCGTGAGGGCTACGGGATAGCCTAAAAGGAGTAGGACAAAGACCGCTGTAAACATGTAAAGCGCGGCGTATTCCACTAGCGCTGCTCCCTTGCTGTGGCGATCATTTTGGCGAGTTCGACACAGCCCTGAATAAGAAGCAGTGCCGCCATCAGTGGGATCAGCGACTTGAGCAAGAACACCCCGGGTAGTCCACCAGGCGCAGACGACGCCTCTAGAACCGACCAAGAGAATCGAACATAAGGCAGGCTCGACCAGAGTGTGAATAGCGCAAATGGAATCAGAAAAATAAACGTGCCGCCCATATCAATGCGTCTCTGAAGTCTGGGATTCAGTGAGCGGTGGAGAATGTCTACTCTGACATGTCCCCCTCGTTTTAACGTGAATCCAATGCCAAGCATAATGACGGCGCCATGAAGATAGAGAATCGCCTCTTGTAGCGGAATAGAGCCCACATTCAGGAAGTAGCGCAGAAACACGACGACCGTTGTTCCAATCATCATTAAAAAGACCATCCACGCGCAGACGTCGCCCACGCGTTCAGAGAGTTGATCCAATCGGGTCAATAATCGATGCATTGCGGTTACTCAGTACTGGCTAAGAACGCCAATGAACAGCACCATACCTGCCCACTGGTTATTTAGGAAGGCAGCAAAACACCCTTCTCGTTCTCTGGCTCGAATCAGCCACTGCTGGTAGATGAAAAGCCCGCTGATCACCAAGAGCGCAAGATAGTAGGGCCAGGCAAACTGAAGGTTTATTCCCAGCGCAATCAATAGCCCAACCACAAGCGTTTGCAGTAGCCCGATGATGGTGCGGTCCATATCACCAAAGAGTATGGCCGTTGAACGAATACCGATGGTCAGATCATCATCGCGGTCAACCATGGCATAGCAGGTGTCGTAAGCGATGACCCAGATGAGATTCGCCAGGAACAATAGGCCAGTCTCTGCCGTAATGGGTGCCCCCGTAGCGGCAAAGGCCATCGGAATACCGAAGGAAAACGCAATCCCCAGACCCACCTGCGGCAGGTGCGTGATTCGCTTCAAAAAGGGGTAAATGCCGGCGGCCGCCACAGCGCCCATCGCCCATACGATCGTCATAAGGTTCGTGGTCAGCACCAATCCAAGCGAGACAAGTAGCAGTAGCACCATGAACTCGATCGCATCTCTCGAGACAATTTCACCGGTTGCCAAGGGCCTAAGTGCGGTTCGTTTGACGTGTCCATCCAGTTTTTGATCGGCCAGATCGTTCACGACGCAGCCGGCAGAGCGAGTGAGCAGTGTCCCCAGCGAGAACACGATCAGAAGATGCAACGACGGAGTGCCCTCAGCTGCAATCCACAGTGCTGCGAGCGTCGGCCAAAGCAGCAGCAAGGATCCGATGGGGCGATCTAACCTTGCGACCTTCAGTAACGCAGGCCATTTCGAATGGTCGAGGATCGATAGATTCAATGCCATGGTGAGGAAACAGCCGAGACGCAAATCAGGTAGTATACGGAGCTTTATAGGGGTATGCAGCGAGTGCTGCCTGCTCGTTACCGTTAAACCGATGAGTGAAGTGATATGAAAAAGTGGCAGTGCATCGTGTGTGGGTTTATCTATGACGAAGAAGAGGGTCTAGAGGAAGAGGGAATTGCTCCAGGCACACGATGGGAGGACATCCCAGAGGATTGGGTTTGTCCCGAATGCGGGGTTGGTAAGGCCGACTTTGAAATGATGGAAATCGACTAACCCTTATGGATCGAATCAAGCTCACTAAACAGATCCTTGTTGCCATGGTGCTTGGATTCACCATCGGCGCGCTGATTCATGGTTTTGATTGGTCTGAGAACGCCTTTGTGGGCGAATTTTTGGTGGGCGGGATTTTTAGCCTCGGCGGGCAGATCTTTATCAAGACACTGAAACTGCTCGTGGTGCCACTTGTCTTTGTGTCCTTGGTGTGCGGTGCGAGCAGCCTCGCAGGTGGAAACAATATGGGGCGAATCGGATTAAAAACCGTCGCGCTGTATTTGATGACAACGGCTATCGCTATCACGCTCGCGTTGACGGTGGCGAATATCATTAATCCGGGGCTTGGCATCAACATGGCCGAGGGAATGACATTCCAGGCGAAGGAAGCGCCGCCGTTCACGCAGGTTGTGCTGGACATCTTTCCAAGCAACCCGGTTGCGGCCATGGCCGAAGGCAACATGCTGCAGATTATTGTTTTCGCGCTGTTGCTTGGCGTGGCGTTAACCCGGGCGGGCGACGCGGGGCTTGCGTTAAAAGCGAGCTTCGACCGCTGGAATGAAGTCATTATGCAACTGGTCATGATGCTCATGCTGGCAGCGCCCGTTGGCGTATTTTGTTTGATGGTAACGCTCGGTGCTCAGTTAGGGTTCGGGGCGATCGTAGATTTGCTGGCCTATTTCCTCTGTGTGCTACTAGTACTGGCACTACATTTTTTGATTACGTATCCAACACTCATCAAACTACTGGTCCGAGTAAGCCCAGTGCTTTTTTACCAGCATATGGCACCGGTGATGGCATTCGCATTTAGCACTGCATCAAGTGGAGCAACGTTGCCGGTGACCTTGGAAACCGTGAAAAAGCGCATCGGTGTGCGTAACGAGATTGCAAGTTTTGTGGTTCCGGTGGGTGCAACCATCAATATGGATGGCACTGCGATTATGCAGGGCGTGGCTACTGTTTTTATTGCCCAGGCGTTTAACGTTGATATTGGCTTGACCGGTTATCTGATGGTGATTTTGACAGCAACCATGGCATCGATTGGTACGGCGGCTGTCCCAGGTGTGGGTTTAATTACACTGGCGCTCGTTTTGACCCAAGTGGGACTGCCGGTTGAAGGCATTGCTCTCATTATTGGCGTTGATCGCTTGCTAGATATGACCCGAACAGTGGTCAACGTGGTGGGTGATGCGACGGTTTCAAGCGTTGTGGCCCGAAGCGAGGGTCAATTTGAAGATGAGATCTTCGCTGCAGAATCAGCCCGTTAGGCTTGTAATTTCATGGGCGGAAAATCCAGCCATCGATTGAGCAGTGCTTGTTGATGCTCGGAGGGCTCAGCGAGCAACTCGCTCGCCGCCTCATGCGCCTCGGTTAATAAGTCGGCATCCCTTGTCAGGTCCGCGAGCTTAAAAAGCACTTCTCCGGATTGGTCTCGCCCCAGCATGTCCCCTGGACCGCGCATTTCAAGGTCTTGCTCAGCGATGTAGAAGCCGTCAATTGAATCCCGGAGTACTCCAAGACGCCGCTTGCCTGTTTTGCCGAGCGGAGACTCGTACAACAAAATACAGGCGCTGGCCTGATCACCTCGGCCAACCCGCCCTCGTAGCTGATGAATTTGGGTTAACCCAAATCGCTCGGCGTTCTCAATGATCATCAATATGGCGTTGGGTACATCAACACCGACCTCGATTACCGTCGTGGACACAAGCACACTGATCTTCCCTTCTTTGAATTCGCGCATGACGGTTTGTTTTTCTTGACTGCTCATACGGCCGTGCACGAGGCCAACCGAATGATCCGCCAGGCGTTTGCTTAGGTGTTGATGAGTGAAGGTTGCACTAACGAGTTGGCCATCTTCGCTGTCAATCGAGGGGCAAACCCAATAGGCTTGCGCGCCCTCTGCGCATGCCTCGGCTAGTCGGTCGATGACGGCCTCTCTGCGCTCGCTGGCCATAACACGCGTCGTAATCGGGGTTCTGCCCGGAGGGCGCTCGTCAATCACGGAGGCGTTGACCCCAGCGTATAAGGTCATCGACAAGGTCCGGGGAATCGGCGTTGCCGAAAAAATGAGTTGATGGGGACGGAATTGATCTTGGCCTTTTTCAAAGAGAGCGTGTCGCTGTGCAACCCCAAATCGGTGCTGTTCATCGATTAAAACAAGACCTAACTGCGCGAATTCGACTTGGCTCTGAAACAGCGCGTGGGTACCCACCAAGAAATGGATTTGGTTGGTCTCCAGTTGCGCTAGTACCTTATCCCGCGCTTTTCCTTTCACGCTGCCCGATAACCAACCGACATGAAATCCAAGCGGCTCAAACCAATTGGCCAGGGTCTCAAAGTGTTGTTCAGCGAGCAATTCGGTCGGCGCCATCAGCGCCACTTGGGTGCCGGACGCCATCGCCGCGAGTGCGGCGAGTGCGGCGACGACGGTTTTTCCCGCACCGACATCGCCTTGGATGAGACGAAGGGCAGGGGAGGGTTGTCTTAGATCGTGAAAGATCTCGTTAACAACCCGTGTTTGGGCCCCTGTCAGGTTAAAGGGCAGTCTGGCTATAAACGCGTCAAACATCGGCGCTGGGCATTCAAGCGGACGGCTCGGTTCGGCTTGGGTTTCACGGTGCCAGAGCATCATGCCGAGCTGGTAGGCGGTGAGTTCCTCGAACGCGAGTAATCGCTGGGTCGGGTGCTCACCGCGCTGTATGGCTGCTAGATCCTCTTCAGCAGGTGGCGAGTGAAGCATAGTGAGAGCTGCCCACAAATCAGCCGCTGGACGATTCTTCAGGAGGGGTTTAAACGCCGCTTCCAGTCCCGGTATCGCCAAAGCCTGGCGCACAAGCGACTGCATTTTGGCTTGGCCTAACCCTTCAACGACTGAATAGACCGGTGTCAGGGTGTCAGGCAGAGATGCTTTGGGATTGCGATCATATTGGGGATGAATCATTTCAAGGCCACGTGGCCCTTTGCGGATCCGTCCATAACAGCGCACGCGAGGGTTGGCATCGAACTGTGCTTGCTGCGAGCGATTGAAGTGAAAGAACCTCACTGGTAAGCGTCCCGTTTCATCTTCGATGGTCACGAGCAAGCTCCGGCGCCTACCAAACTGGACTTGGCTGGAGATCGCTTGCCCTTCGACAACACCCTCGCCGTCAGGTCGCAGGTCAGCGATCAGTGTTCGTTTGGTTTGGTCCTCGTAACGAAACGGCAGATGAAACAGAAGGTCTTCTGCAGTGGTGATGTTGAGTCGTTCAAGCTTGGCGGCGACGACGGGACCAACGCCCTTTAGTGTGGTGACCGGTATATCAGCCGGGTGACGCTGAGCAGTCTCCTTTTTACTCACCATGAAGCGCGACGATGGCGTCAATCTCAATCAATGCGCCAAGCGGTAGGCCCGCAACTTGAGTCGTGGCCCGAGCAGGATAGGGCGCGGTGAGATTTGCTTCGAGCGCTTGGTTGACGGCTGCAAAGTCTGAGAGATCTTGTAGGTAGAGCGTAAGCTTGAGCGCGTACTGAATGCTCGTTCCCGCTTCGACACAGATCGCCTCTACATTCGCCAGCACCTGATTAATTTGCGATTCGATATCGTCGCCCACCAAATGATTGGTGACTGGGTCAAGGCCAAGTTGCCCGGAAACGAACAGCATGCCGCCATGACGGACGGCCTGGGAGTAAGGGCCCAACGCCTTTGGAGCGCTGTCAGTCTGAATCGCTTCTCGCTTCACCGTTAGTTCCTGACTCTGACAATGCGATTAACATGGTGAATGTGACGCAGCTTCTTGATGACGGCGGCAAGGTGAACGCGGTCCCTGACTTGTAGGAGAAGGTTGACTGTTGTGAGTCGTGCATCGCGCTCGAGGATGCTAATCCGCTCGATATTGGCGTCGACCCCAGTAATGGTTGAAGCGAGCATAGCGATGAGCCCTTTTTCGTGTTCGAGTTCGATGCGCATCTCGACCGTGAACTCTTGGTCGATCTGGTCTTCCCACCGGACGGCCATCATCTCTTCGCCTTTTGCTCGAAGCTCGCCCATGTTTCGGCAGCTATCGATGTGAATGACAATGCCTTTACCGGCGCTGATGTGCCCAATGATGGGGTCACCAGGAATAGGCCGGCAGCATCGGGCATAGGTCACGACCATGCCTTCGGTACCCCTAATGGCCAGCGGCCCATCGTAATCGAGCTCGAGCGGTGTATCAGCAGATTGACTCTGAACGAGTCGCCTCGCTACGACGCTGGCCATTTGGTTGCCGAGGCCGATCTCATGAAGCAAATCCTCCTCGTTTTGAAATTTGCCAGTTTCGACGATTTCAGAGATGGAATCGGGTTCAACATCGCTTAACGATGAATTGAGGGCTGTTAAGGCTCGCTCAAGCAACCGCCGGCCTAATTCAACGGATTCGCTTTCTTGCTGGACTTTCAATGCATTGCGGATCCCGCTGCGCGCTTTTCCCGTGACGACATAGCTCAGCCAAGCGGGATTTGGCAAGGCGCCTGCCGAACGAATGATTTCAACCGTTTGTCCGCTCTCAAGGGAGGCAGACAGTGGTGCAAGTCGGCGATCGATGCGACAGGCCACACACGTATTGCCGATATCGGTGTGCACCGCATAGGCGAAATCTACCGGGGTCGAGCCTTGGGGTAGCTCGTAGATGTCTCCTGCCGGACTGAAGACATAGACTTCGTCGGGAAAGAGATCAATCTTGACGTTCTCAATGAACTCAAGCGAGTTGCCCGCGCTCTGCTGCAGCTCAAGTAATCCGCGCATCCACGCCCGAGCTCTGTGCTGGCCTGACGTCATGCTTTCATCGCTTGTTTTGTACAACCAGTGTCCCGCAATCCCGTGGTTGGCGAACTCCTCCATCTCTTCTGTTCTGATCTGAATTTCGATGGGCAGACCGTGCATCCCAAACAATGTCGTGTGGAGGGATTGGTAACCGTTGGCTTTGGGAATCGCGATGTAATCTTTGAATCGACCCGCGACCGGCTTATATAAGTTGTGCACCATGCCGAGCACCCGGTAACACGTATCAACGTTCTCTACGACGATTCTGAAGGCGTAAACATCCATGATTTCGGCGAACGAGCGACGCTTAGAGCGCATCTTGGTGTAGATGCTGTAAAGATGTTTTTCTCGCCCAAAGACGCGAGCCGAAATCCCTTCTGTTTCCAAGCGGCCAGTGATGGAATCTTGCAGTTTGGTGACCACCTCTTTCCGATTGCCACGAGCCTTACGCACTGCTTTTTCAATCATGCTTGATCGAAGCGGGTAAAGCGCTCTGAAGCCAAGCTCCTCGAACTCGACTCGGATGGTATTCATGCCGAGCCGCAAGGCAATCGGAGCGTAGATTTCGAGGGTTTCCCGCGCGATTCTTCGACGCTTTTCAGGGTCAAGGTAACCCAGGGTGCGCATGTTATGAAGGCGGTCAGCTAACTTGACCAAGATGACCCTAATGTCCTTGGCCATGGCCAGGGTCATTTTTTGAAAATTCTCGGCTTGCGCTTCAGCTCTAGACAGGAACATGCTGGAAAGCTTGCTAACGCCATCTACCAGCTCCGCCACTTGATCATCGAAATTTGTCGACAGGAGTTGCTTTGGGACGCCGGTATCCTCGATGACGTCGTGGAGGAGCGCTGCCATTAAACATTGGTGGTCTACGCGCATGTCGGCCAGGATTTGTGCGACGGCAAGGGGATGATTGATATAAGGCTCACCAGACTTGCGGGTCTGTCCTTCGTGGGCTTCTTCCGCAAAATCGTAAGCGCGGACAACCTGGGCGACCTGCTCTGGAGCGAGGTACCCGTGAAGGTCTTCAGCAAAGGTGTCTATGGTTGACATGTCGTTTCATCAAGACGACGGGTCTTGGATAGAATCTACTCGTAGTTGAGTACGACTGCAACGCAGAAATGGTTGACTGAGGGTGGGCTGCCTCGATGACCTCGATTCACCCCACGCTAGATTGAATTTGACTGCAGGGAACCTGCGGTTCGGCGATTAAAACTCTTCGGGGGCGGGAGGCTCGCGGTCAAAGGCTTCGCTGAGCAATTCCATCGCGAGCGGCTCAAAGTCCTCTTTTGGCTTCTCGACCAAGATGTCTGGTCCGACCAGCCCGTCTGCGATTTCGCGTAGCGCTAGTACGGTGGGCTTATCATTTTCGAGCGGAACTAGAGGGTCCTTGCCTTCTGTTGAAATCTGACGAGCGCGCTTGCTGGCAACCATGACAAGCTCGAATCGGTTCGCAACATTCTCAAGACAATCTTCAACGGTGACTCGGGCCATGATCCATCCTCTTCAATCAGTAGTCTTCAATCAATAGTCTTCAAACCATCAGCATCGACGTGTACATCAATGGGTGATGGGTGAGTGATGAGCTTGGCGAGTCCAGTTAGGCGGCGGTTAACAACCAAGCGGTTAATAAACAAGCGTTAGCTAAAAAGCGTTTTAACGGCCGTTCCGTGCAATCACTGCGCTGTTGGTGACACCCAAGAGTGCCAAACCCGTCACAAAAGGGAGCGAAGTGTAGCCATAAAGTGCAAACGCTGCAAGAAATCTGTTCTGAGGGGTCACCGCGCCTCGGTGAGCAATTCTGTGAGTAATTCGCCCTGCGCCATCTCTTGCACGTCCCGCCGAAAGGCGCCCCCACGACCGCTGATGATGTCATCGAGCTGACTCAGTGCGAGGTCGAAGGAGTCATTGACAACCAGGTAATCAAACGCTGAGTACTGGGAGATTTCGCTGACGGACATGCTAAGGCGTTGTTCAATGACCTCGCTGCTGTCTTGCCCTCGCCCCAACAGGCGGGCTCGAAGCGCATCGAGCGACGGAGGCAGTAAGAAAATGAGTTGTGCTTCGGGCAGTTGCTCCTTGATCTGCAAAGCGCCCTGCCAGTCAATCTCAAGTAGGGTGCTCCGACCGGATGCCTTGATGCGGTCAATCTCATTCAGGCTTGTTCCATAAAGATGTCCGAAGACCTCTGCCGACTCGAGAAATTGACCGCTTGCTACAAGCGTTTCAAAGGTCCCGCGCTCGACAAAGTAATAGTTTTCCCCGTCACGCTCACCTGGCCTCATGGGTCTCGTGGTATGCGACACACTCACCGCGAGATCTGGCCGTTGCTCCCTCAGCGCTGCCACGAGTGACGTCTTTCCGGTTCCGGATGCGGCTGCAACAACGAATAAGAAAGCATCAATGGAACTTGAGGCAGTAGTCATGAGCGAGAGAATACTCTGAGTGCTAAAAAGCGAAAGAGGGTACGGGATCGAGGGCTGCGAGGCAATCTATGGGCTGCTTATTCAACATTCTGAATTTGTTCCCGTAGCTGTTCGATAAGGACTTTCATTTCGACGGCGCGCAGTGTGAGTGCGCTATCCCACGACTTTGAAGCAATGGTGTTGGTTTCCCGGTTTAGCTCTTGGACCAGAAAATCGAGGCGTTTGCCAAGACTCTCTTTGGACGAGCCTCCTTGGTTCAATTGCGCTGTAAATGCGTCGATGTGGGTTGAGAGGCGATCGAGCTCCTCGCCTATGTCATTTTTTTGAACCAGTAACACGATTTCCTGGTGAAGACGCTCAGGTTCAACATCGACCTGAAGGGATTGAAAACGGTCTCGGATTCGTTCGGTTTGGCGCTCGATCAGGCGCTCTGTTTCGGACTTAATCGCGACAACATGGTGGTTCAAGGCATTGAGCTTGGCTAAAAGAATGGCGTGTAGGGCTTCCCCTTCCGCTTGTCGCGCTTGGATGAGACCGTTTAACACTTGGTCAATGAATGTTTCGATCAGACCCGGGTCGGGTGCCGTTGTGGGGGTGTGCGCTACGCCAGGCCATGCAAGCAGATCGGTCAGTGAGGCGGGCTGAGCACTCGGGACGACTTGCGAGATAGTTTCAAGGGCATCTGCTATCTCAGCGAGCTTGGCAGTATCAACGGCTAAAGCCGCTTCGCTTTCACCGGTTGACCGAATGGTCCAATCGACCTTGCCTCGCCCAAGGCTCGCTTTACACTGACGACGGATGATTGGCTCAAGGTAGCGTAAGCCCTCAGGTGCGCGTACAGAGATCTCGAGAAAGCGGTGATTGACCGAGCGAACCTCGCAAGAGAGACCTTGGTCAACGAGGCTAAAGTAGCCTGTCATGCTGGATGTCATAAAGAGCCTTATTTGCCGGCGGTGAGTGAGTATAATCGACCACCCATATTGATGCAGAGGTAGACGCTTGAACCTTAACAGTGAAGGACAGAGACACTCGGGCAGAGCAGCCGATGAACTGCGTGTCGTAACCATTGAGCGAGGATTCAATGCCCATGCAGAGGGATCAGCGCTCATCAGCTTCGGCCAGACAAAGGTGATCTGCACCGTTAGCGTTGAATCAGGCGTGCCACCGTTTCTAAGGGGCAAAGGAGAAGGCTGGATCACGGCTGAATACGGCATGCTTCCTAGGTCGACTCATGATCGCATGGGGCGAGAGGCCTCTCGCGGTAAACAATCCGGCAGAACACAGGAAATACAACGACTCATCGGCCGGTCACTGCGTCAAGCAGTTAACCTACAGACACTCGGTGAACAGACGCTAAAAATTGACTGCGATGTCATACAGGCTGATGGCGGAACTCGAACAGCCTCGATTACGGGGGCTTGCGTGGCACTATTTGACGCACTTGATACATTGCCCAATAGCGACACGATCGAACGCCAGTGGGTGGCTGCCATCTCGGTTGGGATGGTTGCGGGCCAGGCGGTTCTGGACCTCGATTACGTTGAAGATTCCAGTGCTGAAACGGACATGAACGTAGTGATGCTCGAATCTGGCGGCTTCATTGAGGTGCAAGGGACGGCCGAGGGCGCCCCTTTTAGTCGCTCTGGCCTCGATGAGTTACTTGACCTAGCGGGTAAAGGCGTCGGGGAGCTCATCGAGCTTCAAAAGGCGTCGAGGAGCGGCGGCTAAGCTATCGTGGGTTGTGGCCCCCCGTACGCTTGAAAAGTACGTTTTAGAAGCACGCTTGAAAAGTATCTTTTAGAAGCACGTTTTTCAAAGCACGTTTTGGAAGTAGAAAACGAACAAGACGACGCGCCATGGAATAGGGAATGACAGATGGCAGACAATAACAGAGCGTTCATAGAACTCGCGCTTGCGAGCGGCGTGTTGCAGTTTGGAGCCTTCACGTTGAAATCTGGGCGAGTTAGTCCCTACTTCTTCAATGCTGGGCTCTTTCAAACGGGAGATGCGTTGTCTGAACTGGGCGCGTTTTATGCGGATCGCATGATGGCGGCTTCCGGATCATTTGATGTGTTGTTCGGCCCGCCCTATAAAGGTATCCCACTGGTATCGGCCATGGCCGTCGCGCTCTCAAGGGATCATGGTCGATCGCTCCCCTATGCGTATGCCAGAAAAGAGGCAAAAGACCATGGAGAGGGTGGCATATTGGTCGGCGCCCCGCTTGCAGGGCGTGTGCTCATCGTAGACGACGTGGTCACCGCGGGCACCGCAGCGAACGAAGCCATTGAAATGATTAGAGCGGCCGGGGCTGAGCCTGCCGGGGTGCTCGTTGCGATTGATCGCGAGGAGCGAGGCCAAGAAGGCTCCTTATCTGCGGTTCAAGCGCTCGAGGCCAATCACGGTATTCCTGTATATAGCATCGTTACTTTTTCCGAGATCCTTGAATTTGTGGAAGAAACTCGAAGCCCAGAGGAGCTTAATGCGATGTTGGCCTATCGAGAAGCCTACGGCGTTTAGACGTCAGCGTTGGTCAAGCCGATTTCGATGATGGGCCATTGTTCGGCGAAGTGCTCGGTTGGTGATTGTGCAAATTCGCTGCGGACGTAACGGGTGAGTGCCCCCTCAATGAGCTGCATCACGAGCGCGGTCTGCGCTGTCGGCGAAAGCGGGGGTTTGGTGAAGGCCGTTGATTGAGCATCCCGCAGTGCCTGTCTGCAGGCGGTTTCCATTTTGTCGAATAACTGACGAACGCGAGGCTTGAGCCTTGGCGCCTCGCCGACCAAAGGGTCACCTAGCAGAAGACGAGCGATTCCCGGGTTGCGCTCGAAAAACGTGAGCAAGAGCAACATGAAGTCTTGGGTTTTAACACTGATTGATTGATCAGACGCGTGGATGGTATTGATGCGGGAGAGGAGCGCTTCTTCAGCAAACGTAATGAGCGCCTCAAATATCTGGGCCTTACTCGCGAAATGCCGATAGATGGCGGCTTCTGATACGCCGACGTCGGCTGCGATTTTAGCGATGGTGATCTTATCGCCCGGCGCCTTCTCGAGCATGGTTGCAACCGTTTCTAAAATCGCCGCTTTTCGACTGCCGGTGCCTCTCTGGCTACGGGTTTCATTCATGAGCGGAAATCTTGGTGCCGACCCCTTCGTCAGTCAGCACTTCAAGCAGCACCGCATGCGCCACTCGGCCATCGATAATGTGCGCGCTGTTGACGCCTGCCTGAACCGCATCGAGTGCGCACTGAATCTTGGGTAACATCCCGCCTGAAATAATGCCTTCCCCAATCATAGTGTGGACAGCGTTCGCATTAAGCGTAGGCAAAAGCGAGCCGTCTGCATCCTGCAGGCCTGGCACATTCGTGAGTAAAACCAGTTTTTCTGCTTGAACGGCTGAAGCGATGGCGCTTGCGACAAGATCAGCGTTGATGTTGTAAGTGTGGCCCTCAGCATCGGTTCCAATAGGCGCAATCACAGGAATCAGATTGCTCTCGGCTGCAACGTCCAGCACCTGCCGGTCGATATTAGTCACCTCACCGACGTGACCAATATCGATGATCTCAGGAGTCGACAGCGCTTTACTCGGCCGCTCAACCATTAGCTTTTTTGCTTGGATCATATTGGCATCTTTGCCGGTCATGCCGAGAGCCTTACCCCCATTTTGGTTGATGAGGTTAACAATGTCCTTGTTGACCAACCCGCCAAGCACCATTTCGACGACATCCATGGTGGCGCTGTCGGTGACGCGCATACCGTCAACAAAGTGGGAGGCAATACCCAATTGCTCGAGCAGAGAGCCAATCTGAGGACCTCCGCCATGCACCACGATGGGGTTCATTCCCACTAGCTTCATCAAGACAATATCCCGCGCAAAGCTATACTTCAGGGTCTCGTCGGTCATGGCATTGCCGCCGTACTTGACCACGAAGGTTTTTCCCTTAAAGCGCTGGATATACGGGAGCGCCTCGGTCAGAACGGTTGCGATCTCGAGCGCTTGTTGCCTTGAAACGGTCATGGTGGTTGTCCTGGCGTTAGGAGGATTGAAGGCCTGTGGAGCCGAACCCGCCGCTACCTCGGGTAGAGGCCTCAAACGACGTTACCTCCTCGAAGGACGCCTGAATCACGGGCACAATCACGAGTTGGGCGACGCGCATCCCAGG
>Ga0255760_10001537_pt1 | contig 21970 bp, 4 predicted proteins | sample 071ome_25_FD_179960 | JGI IMG/M metagenome (GOLD analysis project Ga0255760, IMG submission 179960) | Coastal salt marsh microbial communities from the Groves Creek Marsh, Skidaway Island, Georgia - 071410BT metaG (version 2) | ecosystem: Environmental > Aquatic > Marine > Intertidal zone > Salt... | reverse complement strand
GTGTTGCTCCTGACTTTACACCAGTTAGAGGTGAAACTCAAGGTGCTACATCAGCAGGATCAATAGTAGATAATGATGCACTAGCAGGTGCTGATAAAGCAGGTACACAAACTCCTTATCCAAGTCATTTAAAGTCTAACTCTGGAACAACTGTTACACAATCAAATGCAGATCAAATACCAACATCACCATATGGCACAACAGAAGCCGCACAGGTTACTCCAAGTTTATTACAAGGTGGTTCTGTATCAGCAGATGACAGTGCTAGTGTTGTAGATGACAGTCAGTTTATTCAGTCAACCAAAGGTGGTGTAGCAACAGCAAAAGCATTTTCTCAAAAGTTTGAAGCACAGCCTAATCCAACATCTAAATTTGCACAGTTAACTTATAATATTGCTTTGTATCTACAAACTCCTGAACAGTATAAAAAGATGTTAGTAGAGCAAACTAAAAGCACACAAGGCCTAAAAAAGATTTTACAAAGTGGTGGTAACAGTCAAAACGAAGAAGTAATATTTCCAGACTTATATATTGACAATCTAGAAATAGAAACACTAATGGAAGGCCAGAATGAAGCGCCTCACAATGTTGTTCAGATGAGATTTGAAATACTTGAACCAATGGGGTATACTTTCTTAAAAAAATTAAGACAACTATGCCACAGCAACGGAATGACAGAAATAGCCAAACAACATTACCTTATGGTTATCAAGTACAAAGGGTTTGATGAAAATGGCAAACAGTTATCTGAAGAAGACGATATAAGATTAACAAAATTTGTTCCGTTTACTTTTAGTAAAATTCTTACCAGAGTTAAAGAAGGCGCAGTAACATATGACTGTCAGGCAATATGTCCAAATCATCACATTGGACTATCTGCTAAACGTGGAGTGATTCCTTTTAATGTAGAATTAGTAGGACAAACACTTGGTGACATGTTTAATGCCAACAGTAATATTACTAACACCCCAGCACAGTCTACAAGCCAGACAACAGCAACATCGCCATTTGGCACAACAGAAACAACAGTAACTCCTGGAATACTTAAAGGTAATGCTACAGGTACACCGCAACAAAGTAAAGGCATTATTGATGCGTTGAATGAACAACAGAAAAAGTTAGCAAAAAAAGCAGGATACAAATATCCAGACAAGTATAAAGTTACCTTTAACGGTGATATAGGTAAAGCAAAATGTATTTCAAGTGACACGCTGTTAAAAGTTAAAAATAAAACTCCAATGAGTGCCAGTGCTAAACAAGCGGCAAGTGCTTTATTAAACTCAACAACAATGGACAAAACTAGACAAATTTATTCTGTAAATCCAATGCCATTACATCAATTTCTTGATATAATGATTAGATCGAGTGATTACATTACCAAACAGCAAACACATCTTATTGATCCTAAGACAGGGGAAGTTAAACCTAATCCAGCACAAAACAAATTTTTACAATGGTATAGTATTGGAGTAAGATTATTACCAATTGAATGGGATGATAAACGTGCTGACTATGCTTATGAAATAGAATATATTATTTCACCTAGACAAATTGTTGACACTTATTCACCGTTCTTTCCAAAAGCACCTCTAAGAGGAGTGCATAAAAAATACAACTATTGGTTCACAGGTGAGAACACAGAAATATTAAATTATGAACAAGAGTTAAATGCAACATACTTTGTTGCTATGGATGGTAGAATTGAACAGCCTGATCAGGTAATTACACCTGAGTCTCAAAAGTCAACATCTAAAGCATTTGTTAATCAATCAGGTACTAGTGGTGTCGGACAACCTGGCGATAATGCCAGTGCGGCAATGCAGGCCGCTGATGTAATTTATTCATCAGTAGACTTCCAGAAATTCAATATGGAAATTATAGGTGATCCAGATTATATTCAACAAAATGATATATTGTATACCAGTGGCAATACTTATGAGCCATTTTTAGCTGACGGTTCTATCAACTACGATGCCAGTGAAATATTTGTTCAGGTTGGATTTCGAACAATGGAAGATTACAAAGAAGATGGCAGTGCAGATCTTAAAGACCCAACATTTATTGATGGTAGTGGACAAACAAGTTCAGATCTAATTTATAAATTAGTTAAAGTATCATCAAGGTTTAGTGGTGGTACAATGACACAAACTATGGAAGGATTATTACGTGAGTTTGATCCAGAAGAAACAGATACAGTCAGAGAAACTAATACAGCACCAACAGCTAAACGTAAACCTTCAACAGTAAGTGCCGCAGGTAACCAAGTACCTGGTAGTCGTGCAATTACAGATAATAATACACAGGCTCCTGACTTTACACCTGTTAGTGTAGCAGGCAACAAAGTTCCTGGTGAAGCGGCTATTTCACAAAATTCTGATATTGCTCCAGACTTTACACCCATTAGTGTAGCACAAAACAGCCAAGGTGTTTATGACACAGCAGGTCCTATAGGTCCTAATTTTGCACCTATTGATAATGGCAACAGTGTACCAGGGCAACGGGCAATAACACCTGATAACCCAACAGCACCTGACTTTTTACCCATCAGGGGCGAAACACAAGGTAATTAATAAACAATGGCTGAAGATCATATAAGAAGTAAAGGACAAACCCAAGGGTATAAACATGGCACTGGCAATCAGATGCCATCAACTCCTGGTCCATATATAGGTATTGTTAAAAACAATATTGATCCTACACGATCTGCTCGACTACAAGTTTACATTGAACAATTTGCAGGACCTAACGCAGAAGATGAAGCAAACTGGAGAACAGTAAACTACTTGCCTCCTTTCTTTGGTTCAACAGAACATTCGGGTGCTAAAAAAGGCACAGGTGCATATATTGGTAATAAACATTCATATGGTATGTGGTTTACACCGCCTGACGTTGGTACTAAAGTACTATGTTTCTTTGTAGCAGGCGATCCTAATAACGGTTACTATGTAGGCTGTATTCCTGAAGACAGTTTAAATCATATGGTACCTGCTATTGGTTCAGCAACTACATATCTAGCAGGTGAAGAAGCCAAACCTTTTGTTCAAGGTGCTAGTCAAGTTCCTGTAACAGAAATTAACAATGAAGATCCTACAATCAATGATGATCCTCAATTTTACAATAGAGAAAAACCAGTACATAAATTCTTAGCGGCTAACTTGTTTAGTCAAGGTCTTATTAAGGATAATGTTAGAGGTCCTATTACGTCAACAGCACAGCGTGAGTCACCATCAAATGTATTTGGTGTAAGTACTCCGGGTAAACCTATCTATGCTAAAATCAAAGGCGATGATGTACAAGAAATCAAAGGCAAACTAAAGAGCGGAGAAATAAAATCCGAAGATATTAAAGTTGTAGGTAGAGAAGGCGGTCATAGTATTGTTCTAGATGATGGCGACCTTGAAGGTAACGACCAATTAGTAAGAATTAGAACAGCACAAGGTCATCAGATTACAATGAGTGATGATGGCGAGTGTTTGTACATTATTCATGCCAATGGATTATCATGGGTTGAACTAGGCAAGGAAGGTACTGTTGATGTATTTTCAACAAACTCTATTAACATGCGTACACAAGGAAGTATGAACTTTCATGCTGACAAAGATATTAACATGTATGCAGGCCGTAACATAAACACACGCAGTTTAAATTCAACTGTACTTGAAGCACAAAATGAAATGTTGGTAACTGGTATTAACTATGCGTCTGTGTATAGTAAACAACTTGTAGCTGTACGCAGTGACAACAGCACTGCTATTGATGCTGGTAAGTATGGTAGTTACACAGCAGGTGATAAGATAGACATCAAAGCAGGTATCGTTAACCTGAACAATGGTGGTGGTATCAGTGTACAACCTAATAGACTACACAAGAAAAACAAAGTCAGTGATGCTGTTTATAACAATGGTTGGACAACAGAATACAGCAAACTTGAAACTATTGCTACCAGAGTTCCACATCATGAACCGTGGCCATATCATAACCTAGGTGTTGAAAATTCTGTAACACAAGGTAAGCCACCAGTAACAGCATTGAATCCTGCTGTGGCAGTTAAAGCCAATGAAGTAGCAAGTAAAACACCTACTAACCAAATTACTACCACAGACTTTGCTAAACAGGCACAGGCAACTAAAGGTGTTGGTAGTTTAGATCAAGATCAAACAACAGGTATGTTAGCACAAAAAGCCAAAGATGTTGGACAAAGTGCTACCACGGTAAGCACAGACAAAGGGATTGGTACATATGGTGTTTCAGCAAAACAATTAGAAGAAACAGGTTACTTAAAACCAGGAACCACAGCCAAGTATCTTAAAGATCCATCGGCAACTGTAACAGATGGATTTGGTAATCAAACTACACAATTAGAATCAGTACTTAAAAATACAAATGTTTGGACAGGTAAAGCTGGTACTAATAATTTAACTCAGTTCTTAAATGATTCATCAACGCAGTCGTTGGTCATGGAAGATGTTTACACTAGCAATCTCTCACAGTTAAAAGCCACTGGCATAGTTACAGGCGGCGAAACTCCACAGCAACTTAGTGGACTTATACAAGCAAGTTCAACATACGGTGCCGACGCAGTTAAATCTTGGACACAAGGTGGCGGTAACTCTTTAATTAATTCAGGTATTGAGCAAACAGCACGTAACTCTCAATATGCAGTTGGTCTAGTAGAAAGTAAGATTAGTAATTTAAGTAAGAGTTATGCTAACCCTGGCGGCTTTGCTAATACAGTTGATGTGTCAGCAGTGCTTAACTCAGTTAATAAAATAACAGGTGATGTGCGTATTAGGAAGCCAAAATTCTTCTAAAAATAAGCGATAAATAATACACTATGGCAAAGTTTTACGGATACAGTTCAATTAACAGAAACAAAAAGTTTCGTTTAGAAGACTTTGAATTAATCAAACGTGACTTGTTAAACGGTCTTTTGATTAGACAAGGTGAAGTTCCTGGCAGACCAAACATTGGTACTAGTTTATGGGATTACTTGTTTGAATCAATTGATGATAAATCACTAAGACAAATAGAAAACGAACTGCGTAAATCCATTGAAAGAGACCCTAGAGTCCGTGTAGATGATGTTGTATTTTACACACAAGACAACGGTCTACTAGTTGAATTAGCAGTATCAACTCAAGCATCTTCAGAATCGCAGATGCTTAAACTATTCCTCGACACAGAAAACCTCACAGCAGATTACATATAATATACGCCTATTATTAAAGTGATAAATACTTACAATAATAGGAAACAGGTAATCTATGGCTAAGACTACACGACAAACCGCTATATTTGGGGCGGAAGATTGGAAGAAGTTATACCGTACTTTCAAAGAAGCAGACTTTCAGAGTTACGACTTTGAAACTCTAAGAAAGTCAATGGTAGACTACTTACGTCTATACTATCCAGAAACATTCAACGACTTTACAGAGTCAAGTGAATTTGTTGCTTTACTAGACTTGATCGCATTTATGGGTCAAGGTCTTGCTTTCCGTAGTGACTTAAACACACGTGAAAACTTTCTAGACACAGCAGAACGCAGAGACTCAGTAATTAAACTTGCTAAACTTGTTGGATATACTCCAAAGCGTAACCTTAATGGTCACGGTTTCTTAAAAGTTACAGCAGTGTCAACAACAGAATCAGTATTAGACTACAACAATCAAAACTTATCTGGACTTACAATTAACTGGAATGACGTTACTAACCCTGATTGGTTAGAACAGTTTAACGCAATTATGAATGCCTCCATGGTGGATAGCCAACGCTTTGGTCGCCCAGGTAACAGCCAAAAGATTTTAGGTGTTTCTACAGACGAATATCAAATCAATACAACACCAAACACATTACCTATTGCTAGTTTTGAAAGTGACGTTGATGGTATTGCAATGGATTTTGAAATTGTTTCAGGTACATCACTTAATAAAACTTACATCTATGAACAAAGTCCACAGCCAGGTGGTGCATTTAATGTGCTTTACAAAAATGACAAACTAGGCTATGGTTCAGAAAGTACTGGTTACTTCTTTATGTTCAAACAAGGTGCATTGACCAATCAAGACTTTACACTTGTTGATCGTATTTCAAACAGAACAATTAATGTTAACATTGAAGGTGTTAACGAAAATGATGTTTGGTTATTTGAATTATCAAACAACGGAAACTTATTAACAGAATGGTCACCAGTAGACAACATTTATGCAGTCGACGAAACAGGTGGTCAAAGAGAAAAAACAATTTATCAAGTTAACACAAGAACAAATGATCAAATTGGTCTACAGTTTGGTGATGGTACATTTTCAAAAATTCCATTAGGTGATTACAGAACTTATGTTAGACAATCAAATGGTTTAGAGTATGTTATTAACCCAGAAGAAATTCAAAACATACAAGTACCTATTAACTATGTAAGTCGTAAAGGTCGTGTTGAAACATTAACATTAACAGTTGGTTTACAAACACCAGTTTCAAACGCTAAAGTTAGAGAAACGATTGCAGAAATTAAAGAACGTGCACCAGCGGCTTTCTACACACAGAACAGAATGGTCAACGGTGAAGACTATAACAACTTCCCATACACAAGATTTACAAGTATTCTAAAATCAAAAGCAGTGGCACGTACAGGTGTTGGTATTAACAGACAGTTAGACTTATTAGATCCAACTGGCAAGTATTCATCAACAACAGCGTTTGCCAGTGATGGTATGTTATATAGATCATTTACTGATCCAACAAAAACATTCTCATTCTTAGACACAAATGATATTGCAGATGTAATCCAAGGAACCTTAGAACCAATAGTTAAATCACGTTCACTACGTCATTTTTTCTACGATAAGTTCCAACGTATTCCAGTAACTAATCTTACTTGGAATCATTCAACAGCTATTGTTAACCAAACAACAGGTTATTTTAAAGATACGTTAAGTGGCGGTGCTGTGGCAGTAGGTGAGTTTGCTAGTAGCGATACCAAATATATTCAAGAAGGTGCATTAGTTAAATTTGTACCACCTGAGAATCAATACTTTGATGCCAACAACAGATTACAATCAGGTGTACCAACTAAAGCCAATGAAAAATTAGTATTATGGGCAACTGTAACTAACCTAGTGTTAGATGGCACTAACTTTGGCCAAGGTAATTTAAGTGATGGTACAGGCCCAATAACATTTAATGAATATCTTCCAAATGGTTGTATTCCAACAGAAATTATTCCTAAGTTTATTACAGACTTACCAACAACATTTGAAAATAAAATTATTGAACAGATTGAAGTTTACAGAGACTTTGGTCTAGGCTACAACGAAAAAACAGCAACCTGGTATATTATCTCAACAGACAACTTAAATGAAAATGCAGATTTTAATACAGACTTTGCTAGAAACACAGATGGCCTTAATCGTGATGCTTCATGGTTAATACAATTTACTACAGATGGTGAGATATACACAATCAAGTATAGAGATCTAAGTTATTACTTTGCATCAGTCTTAGAAAATAGATTTATTTTTGATTCAAATTCAAAAGTATATGATCCTAAAACAGGCAAAACTGTTAACGATAACGTTACAGTATTAAAAGCAAACACTAAACCAGATAACAACGAAAACCTAACAACAGATGTTAGACTAGATATTATTGGACAAGAAGTTGAAACAGACGGTTTTGTTGATAACTTTAAAGTACTAGTAAGTTATTCAGATAAAGACTCTGATGACGTTGCTGATAACCCAGACATCTTTAAGGATCTAGTTAATCCAAACACAAACCCAAATACAAAATATGTATTCTTTAATCGTCAAACAGACTTTGACAATTTAGAAAGATGGGTACCAGTTGCTAGTGGTGTAATCAATATGATGTTTGCTAACTTAGAAGCAATTGAAAATAAAAAAACTGAATACTTAACTGGTCAAGTATTTTATGCTTACACAGATAAAAAATTCTATCAGCTATCAATTGTAGGTGATGAATTTACTATCTCACAAACTACGGACTATCGTGTAGCAGTAGGTAGACAAGATTTGTATTTCCAATACAAACATAACTCACCTAACACACGTAGAATTGATCCAGCATTAACAAACATTATTGATTTATTCTTAGTGACTAACACTTACTATACAAATTATACTAATTGGATTAAAGATACAACCAGTTCAATTACAATGCCAAATCAACCAACCATTGATGAGCTTACATTGGCTTACAATCGTTTAGAAGATTATAAAATGGCAAGTGATAATATGATTCTTAACTCTGTAACATTCAAACCATTATTTGGCGAAAAAGCAAGTTTAGAATTACAAGGCACACTTAAAGTTATTAAACAAGCCAACGTAGTAGTATCAACAGGTGAAATTAAATCACGTGTTGTTGAGGCTTTGAATGAATACTTTACTATTGATAAATGGGATTTTGGTGATACATTCTACTTCTCAGAATTATCAGCATACCTACACGAGGAGCTAGGTGACATTGTAAGTTCTGTGGTTATTGTACCAACAGATCCAACAAAAACATTTGGCGATTTATATGAAGTACGCTGTTCACCAAACGAAATATTTGTTAATGCGGCCACAGTGAATGATATTGAAGTTATTGATGCACTTACAGCTGGTGCATTGAAAAAGAGTTAGGATAAACAATGGCAAGATATACCAGAACTATAGATCTATTACCTGAAATATTTAGAACAGAAACCAACGAAAAGTTTCTTAATGCCACACTTGATCAAATTGTACAACGTCCTCAATTAAGAAAGATTGAAGGATTTGTTGGTCGTAGAATTGGTCTTGGTGTTGACGGTAAAGATAGTTATGTACTTGAACAAGATCAGGAACGTGCGGCCTATCAACTAGAGCCAACAGTTACTTGGAAAAAAACAGACACAAGTGAAACACGTGACTTCTTATCATATCCTGGTATTGTTGACGCACTACAAGTTGGTGGTGCATTAACCAACAGACACGATAGACTATTTGATTCTGACTATTATGCTTGGGATCCATTTGTAGACTACGACAAGTTTGTTAACTTCTCACAATACTATTGGTTACCACAAGGACCAGACTCAGTTGATGTTGGTGCTACTGAAATATCTACTTCAGATGCTTACACTGTTTCAAGAAATGAATTTGATTATACGCTAAGTGGTGTTGAAGGCACTAACCCAACTATTACAGTTGTACGTGGCGGCAACTATAAATTTAATGTACAACAAACAGGTACACCTTTCTGGATCCAAACAAATCCTGGATCTAATGGATTAGTCCCTGGACAACCTAATCAGTCAAGCCGTGAAGTTATGGGTGTTACCAACAATGGTGACGACAACGGTGTTGTTGAATTTAATGTTCCTTTAGAAACAGAACAAAACTTTTTCTTAGAAATGGATACAGTTGCAACTGTAGACCTAGTTACAGATTTACGTTTTGACGAAGTACACAATCAATTAGTAAGACCATTCTTAGACAAACATGACGGTATTGATGAAGTTACTGATCTACGTAACAGAACAATTATCTTTATTAATAGAAATCCAGGTAACGGTGATGATTCAGGTTGGAAACGTGACTCACGCTTTGATGATAAAAACTTTGACGCAAACGGTACTAGTTTTGCTGAGTCTGAAGAAATAACAACTAAAACAGATCGTTACAGTATCTACAGAATTGAATATAGATATGAAGGCCAAGACAGCTCAAGTGATGTATTTGATGCGTCAGGTAAAAACCCATACATGGTACTTAACAAAGTTAGAGAAATTCCTAACTTGTCTAAAGTACACATTCAGTATGGTACAGAATACAACAATAAATTTATGTGGAAAACATCTGAAGGTTTCTTTGAACTTCAACCACATATCACAGCAATTAAAGATACACTGTATTATCAAGACGGCACAGACACAAATAGATTTGGTATTATCCGTGTTGTTGATGCTGTTGATCAACTAACATTAAACATTGAAGATATCTTAGGTAAAAAAGAATATACTTCGCCTACTGGTGTTAGGTTTACCAATGGAATGAAAGTACAGTTCCGCGGTGGCACCAAACCAGAACAATATCAAGATAAGAGTTATTATGTTGAAGGTGTAGGCTCAGCAATTAAACTGTTGCCAGTAGAAGACTTTGGTACTCCTGAACAATATACAGTTAGTGAAACACAACCTTTTGACGTTACAGGCTTTGATGAACAACCATGGGACTCTGCACTTAACGCACCTACTATTAAAGATTACATGACAATCAATAGAGGGTCTAATGATAAAAACCCTTGGACACGTTCAAACAGATGGTTTCACATTTCAGTAATTAAAGCATCAGCAGAATATAATAAAACAGTTGCTAACTTAGATCAAACAGCTCGTGCTAAACGTCCTATTTTAGAATTTAATGATGGACTAAAATTATTTAACTTTGGTACTGAAGGTAAACGTGCTGTTGACATTATTGATCTAAGACAAAAAGACGCCTTGTCAAATGTTGCAGGTAAAATTGGTTACAGTATTGACGGCCTAGGTTTATTTGATGGATGTAGAGTAATTTTTGCTGTTGATGAAGACCCACGAGTACGTAATAAAATTTATCAAGTAAGAATGGTAGATCCTGTGGGCTTAACAGAAGATCCAACACAAACAAGTGAAAAAATTATTCAACTACTTGAAGCAGAAGATGCTGAAGTATTAGCGGATCAAACAACATTTGTTAAGTCAGGCGTAACATTACAAGGTAAAGCATACAGATATACAGGTGATAAATGGATAACATCACAACAAAAAACAAAAGTTAACCAAGCACCATTGTTTGATATATTTGACAGAGAAGGGTATTCAATTGGTGATAACACTGTTTATCCATCAACCAACTTTGCAGGTACAGAATTATTCAGCTATGCAGAAGGAACTGGACCATTGGATACTGAATTAGATATGAGATTAAAATATCTAAACATCAACAACGTTGGTGATATTGTATTTGAAAATAATTTATATAAAGACACATTTGTTTATACCATTAACAATGTTTCTACAGAAACAGATGTTGCTACAGGCTTTATTAGAAAGTACTCAGATAGAACAAACTTTGCATTAAAAACTGGCTGGGAAAAAGCAGTAGACACAACACGTCAGGCACAGATCTTTGCATTTACAAACACTAATAAATGTATTTGTGATGTAAGATACGTTGACGGTGATAACAAAGTTGTGGTCTATGTTGATAATGCTTACGTGGATCCAGACAACTATACATTATCTAGAACAGCAACAACTACTACTGTTGAATTAAACGAAACAGCAGAACTAGTTAACATTCATGTAATCAGTGATCAGATAAGCAGTGTTGCTTATTATGAAATGCCAAGCAACCTAAGCGACAACTCAGTTAACGATTCATTTGAAACTGTAACACTTGGTACTATTAGAAATCACTTTGTAGGACTGGCACAAAGTCATCCTAAATTATCTGGCACAGTACTAGGTGAAAATAATCTTAGAGACCTAGGCAATGTTGCACCATATGGTCGACAAATTGTTGAACAATCGGCACCATTACAATTTACAGCAGTATTTGCCAAAGACTCAAACATTAATTTCTTTGACTCAGTTGACTATGCTTCAAATGAATATGAAAAATTTAAAACACGATTAGTTGATACATTAACAAAAAATGATTATCAAGGTACAGCCGCTGAACGATTAGATCAAGCGTTTGCTGATCTTAATAGAGGCCGTAACCCTGACATGCCATTTTATTGGGCAGACACGATTCCGTGTGGAGAAGTCTACGAAGAAACTGTAATTACTATTACACCAATTGATGATAATGTGTTTGACTTGTTACACACATATGACTTTACAAAAGCAAACTATAAAAGTGTACTAGTTTACTTAAACGATACCATTTTATTAAAAGATGTAGACTATACAATAGCAACAGATGGTCCTAGACTAACTATTAGAAGTGATGTTCACACACTTCGCCAGGGTGATGTAATTAAGATTAGAGAGTACGCATCAACTGCTGGCAGTTTTGTTCCACCTACACCAACTAAGATGGGCATGTTTGATGTGTTCAAACCTGAGTTCTTTACAGATGATTCATATACAACACCTCAACGAATTCTACAAGGCCACGATGGCTCAAGAATGATTACATACGGCGATAACCGTGATGACGTGTTATATGAATTTGAATCAAGAATCTATAACAATATTAAACTACCTAAAGAAAGAAAAATACCATTACGTTGGTATGATGTAGTACCTGGTAAATTTAGAACCACCGATTATAGTGACTCAGAAATTGCAGACTTAATGAGTGAAAGTTTCTTATCATGGGTAGCCTGGAACAAGTTAGACTACAAAACACAAGACTACGATGAAAACAATAAGAAAACTTGGAACTACTCACGAGCTACAGATAGAGTAGATGGTGAACTACTTAAAGGCGGTTGGAGAGCAAACCTTTATAAATTCTACGACACAGATGTTCCTCATTTACGTCCTTGGGAAATGTTTGGTATGTCGGAAGAACCAGAGTGGTGGCAACGACAATATGGTCCAGCACCTTACACAGGTGACAACATGGTTCTATGGGATGACATGGCTAATGGTGTTGTTGATCATCCAGATGGTGAATATACTATTGCTGACTTTGCAAGACCAGGATTACAAAACATTATTCCTACCGGAGACGAAGGCGACTTAGAAGCAAGTTTTGATGTACTTGTACAAAACTATGATTTATTAAGTACACGTAAGTCATGGCAAGTAGGTGATATGGGTCCAGTTGAAACAGCCTGGAGACGTAGTTCAGCATATCCATTTGCTGTTATGAAGTTACTAGCACAGACTAAACCTGCACAGTTCTTTAGTTTAATGGCCGACAGAGATAGATTCATTTATTCTTCAGAATTAGATCAATATGTATTAGATGGTCGTTATAGATTAACTTCGCGGAATCTTGAAATATACGGTGAAGGTACTATCAAACACTCATACATCAACTGGTGTGTTGACTTTGCACGTAGACAAGGTATTGCTAACAAACAAGAAATTGTAGATTTATTACGTAACACAAAAATTAATTTAGTTTATAGAGTAGGTGGTTTTACTGACAAACAATACTTAAAAGTGTTTACAGAAAAAACATCACCTAACTCGCTGAATGCAAACTTACTGTTACCAGATGAAAGTTATGAAATATTATTATACAATAACGAACCATTTGACGAAGTAACTTACAGTTCAGTTATTGTACAAAAAGTTGCTAACGGTTATGCAGTATATGGTAACTCAAAAGAAAAACCATACTTTAAAATATTCCAATCAATTGCCAATGGCAACTATAAGAATGTTACTGTAGGCAACGACAATGTTAGAATGAGTCTTGATTTTTCTAACAAAGAAGTACTTGTTCCTTATGGTTATACATTTACCACTAAAGGTGCCTTAGTAGACTTCATAGTAAGTTATGGTCAATGGTTAGAATCAAAAGGCTTTGTGTTTGAAGATAAAGAAAATGATTATCTTCTTAACTGGGGTCAAATGGTCAATGAATTCTTATACTGGAATCAACAAGGATGGCAAGAAGGTTCTATTGTTAATTTAAATCCTGCCGCTAACGAATTACGTATTGAACGTGCTGGTGCAGTGGCAACACCTATCCTTGGCAAACGTGCAGATGAATTTATTTTAAATCAAAACTTACAACCAATTATTAAAGAAAATCTAAGATGGGATAGAATTGGTAACGAACTAGTTATTAAAACATTAGATGAGAATGCAATTAGTTTTGTTAAAGTTAAATTTACAAGTTATGAACACGCATTAGTATTTTCAAACACCAGTATCTTTAATGACTTATTATATGATCCAGCTACAGGTGCAAGACAACAACGTCTTAAATTAGTTGGTACAGTGTCAGATAACTGGGACGGTACTGTTAATGCTCCTGGCTTTATTATGAATCAGCCTGACGTTGAGGAATGGAAATCAAACAGAGAGTATTCAAAAGGTGATATCGTTAAGTATAAAAATAATTATTACTCAGCACTTAAACGTTTAAATCCTGCAGAACTATTTGATTTTGCTGACTGGGCAGAAACAGAATACGAATCAATTAAAACTGGACTACTTCCAAATATTGCTCTTAAAGCACAACAGAGTGAACACTTCTATGATTTAACAGAAGCAAACTTAGAATCTGATGCAGACTTACTAGGCTTTGGCTTAATTGGTTTCCGTTCAAGAGATTACATGCAAGGACTTAGTTTAGATGATGTAAGTCAAACAAATATCTATAAAAACTTTATTGGTAATAAAGGTAGTAATCAAGCACTTAACTTGTTTAAGAGTGCTCAACTTGATAAAGAACTTACAGAATATGATATCTATGAAAACTGGGCAGTGCGTTCAGGATTCTATGGTGCAACATCTAATAGAAGTTACATTGATCTGAATCTTCACAGTGACAAGTTAACAGGTAATCCAGCAACAATAAAAATTACTAACAGTACAACTTCAGGAACAACAGTTAACCAAATTATCAGACCTGATCAAATTTATAAATCAAGTTATAAAGTTAACGATGAAAAAATATTACCTACTACGGATTACTTAGATGTTGAAACGTCATTACCAACAGCAGGGTTTGTTAATATTGAAGACGTAGATATCAAAGCGTTTGAATTAGATAATTTATCAACTGTTATAGAAAACCTTGATGCAATCAAAGAAGGTACAAAAATTTGGGTAGCCAAAGACAACAATTATAGTTGGAATGTTTATCGTGCAACTATCTTACGTGCAGAACCTGTTATAGTTTTTGACAACTTAGATGGAACATCAACAGTAACATTTAATGGTCATCATGGATTACAAAAGAATGATATTATTGTAATTAAATTCTTTGATGATTTAGTTAACGGTGCATTTAAAACTAAAAGCATTCCTGCTGTTGATCGCATTATTATTGATTTAGAATTACCAGATCAGATTGTTTCATTAGAAGAACTAGGTGTGGCATTTGTCTTACAATCAAGTAAAGTATTCCAAGGCAGTGATATTGCTGAACTACCTTATATTAAAAACATGCAGACAGGCGAAAAGATTTGGGTAGATGGCACACAATGGAAAGTCTTACAAAAATTTAATCCATTTAATGATACAGATAATATTTGGAGTAAAACAGTTAAAGTACCGACTCCAAATGCAAACTTTGGTAAAGTAGTTTCACAAACAACTGACGGATTAGTTGCTATGTCTGGTGCTCCTGACTGGAACAGTCAAGGTGCTGTTTATGTCTGGGGTGCGTTGGGCAACGGTGACTTATCTGAAGGCACACGTTTAACGTTAGGTAAAACCACAAGTGTTATTGACAAAGAAGTAAGTGAATATGGTACAAGTATTGATTGTGCTGAAAACACTTGGCATATCATTGGTGCACCTGGTTCAAGAAGTGGTGAAGGACATGCAGTTTTAGTTAAACAGGTTAGTGCTGGTGTTATTAAAGAATTACAAATTCTCACACAAGCAACTGGTGATAGATTTGGCGAAAGTGTAACGATTACACATGACAATAAATGGGCTTTTGTTTCTTCTCCTGGAGAAGAAAAAGTTTACACATATCAGTATCATGATTATGAACAACAAGAACACGAATTTTTAGCAGATGGTTCTACTCTAGTTTACAACGTTGGTGATTACATTGAAGTCGACGATGAAACACAAATTGCAATGAATATTGATAATATTGTACAAGTTCCTGTTACAGACTACACTATGACAGGCGGCAATATTACATTTACCGAAGCACCAAAAGAAGGATCCAGAGTTGAAATTGTACGCAAGTATGTATATCAAGCCACTGGTGATGGCGCTACGAATGACTATGATATTAGTTCATTGTATAAAGCAACAACTTTAGAATCATTTAATGTTACACTAGATGAAGAACTACTAAGACCGGGTTATGATTATACATTTAATGAGTTAACTAAAACAATTACATTTACATTAACAGATACCAGTGGTAATCCAATAGCACCTCCAGTAGATGATGTAATTTTAGTTGAAACAATTGATCATTTCAAATACGTTTTAACTATTAATAATCCTGGTGTGCCAGGTAACGGCTTTGGCGCAAGTCTTGCAACAACTGCAGAAGGACGTCAATTGTTTATTGGTGCAACTACAGGCGAAGGTGAAGACTCTAGTGCAGATGTAGGTAAAGTATATGTATATGACAGAGACACAGAACGTTTCCAAGTTGGGTCATCTACTGAATTAACATTTACAACAACAGAAACAATTCAAGGCACTGCAAGAGTAACTGTTAACAATGTTGATCTTTATAACAGTGATAGTTACTTACTTAAAGGTGATTATACACAGTCTGGTAAAACATTTACTATCAATGATTCAGCTGTTGATTTGGGTGACTTTGTTGAGATTGAAACCAACAACTTTAGACTAGCAGATACATTACAAAAACCAGATGTTATGCAAGGTGCACAGTTTGGCTATGTTGTAAAAGTATGTCCAACTAATTGTTCTATCTATGTTGGTAGTCCTGGTGATTCAGCAACGCTAGACTCAGCAGGTTCTGTAACACGTTTCATTAATCGTTCAAGACTATACGGTTCAGTTGAAGGTAATGTTACTAATCCAACAATCACAGTAGGCAATAAGTTACGTATTAATAATTACTATGTTACTGCTACAGGCACAACAGTTGAAAGTTACGTAGAAGATATTATTAATGCTGACATTCCAAATGTAACTGCTAGTGTGGTCAATGGAAAAATTAAAATTAATTTAATAAATGTTAATGCGGCACCTGCGGCCAACAAACTTTATATATACCCAGCAGATTCAAGCTCAATGATTGAAGATTTAGGTCTTGAGTTGTTCCCGGCAATGCAGACAATTCAAAACCCTTATCCAATTACTAATGCTAGATTTGGCCATGCGTTAGATATTTCAAATGATGCGTTTAGTGTTGTGATTGGTGCTCCTAATGGTGCTACAAACTTAGAAGTTACCTTAGACACAAACATAACAACATTAGACTCAGGTGCAACTAAAATCAAAGATGTACAAACACAGAGTGGTGCTGTTTATACATATGATTACTTAATCAGTGATTCAGACACTTACTCTAATCCAGGTAAGTTTGTATTTGGTCAGCAAATCAATGATGACTTGGTACATCCACTAAGTGGCTTTGGTACCAGTGTTGACTACGGTAATGCAAAATTATAAATTGGTGCTCCTACACAATTGGCTGATCCTGAAGATCCTGATTCAGATAAAAATGGTCGTATTGTAAGATTTGTTAATGAAACATTTACACCAGTATGGCAAGTTGTAGAAAAAGAAACACCTACAGTAGATACAAAACTTATCAACTCGATGTTTGTTTATAACAAAGTAACAGACAAGATATTAACATATTTAGATTACATTGATCCAATGCAAGGTAAGATACTAGGTGCGGCACAACAAAATATTGACATCACTATACCTGATGATCCAGCACAATATAACAATGGTGAATCAAATAACTATGGAATGACCTGGGGTGCTGAACGTGTGGGTACAATTTGGTGGGACGTTTCTACTGCTAAATTTATTAACTACAATCAATCAACAGCAGACTATCGTGCTAAACGTATAGGTAACTTATTCCCTGGTTCAACAATTAACATTTATCAATGGATATCAAGTGATGTTCCACCAGCAAACTATGACGGCGAAGGTACGGTTTATTCTACAACAGCATACTCAACACTGAGTGATGTTAGACAAGGTGGTGAACTAGTAACCAAATATTATTTCTGGGTAAAAGATTTAACTTCAGTTTCTAGAGTTCACGGTAAAACATTAAGTCCGTTAACTATTAAACAGTATATTGAAACACCTAAGGCTAGTGGTATTCCTTATGCGGCCGCAGTTGATTCAAATATTTTTGCATTGTTTAATACACAAGAGTATATTCAAGACGCAGATTCTGTGTTACACATTGAATTTGATAAAGTATTAACAGACAATAATGTACACGTTGAATACGAACTTATTAGAGAAGATGACCCAAGTCAATTCTTAACAGATAATTTATATCGTAAGTTCTTAGATTCATTCTGTGGCACAGATACAGCAGGTAATAAAGTACCTGATCCTAAACTAAGTTTTACTGACAGACGTGGTGTTGAATTTAGACCAAGACAAACAATGTTTGTTGATAGATTTAAAGCATTAGAAAACTACTTGACTGCTACTAACAGAATTTTAAAACAACTACCAATAACAGAAATTAGAAGTTATCCTTTACTTGAAAGTCAAGAAGAAATCCCAGGTAAACCATCAGGTGCGTGGGACATTGAGTTAAATGATATTGCTGAACTAAGTTATCAGAAAATTAATATTGATCCAATTGGTACACGTTATCTAGTTAAAGTAGACGCAGACAATAACAATTTGTGGTCAATTTATACTTTACAAGCAAACAGAACATTACTATTAACACGTGTACAAAATTTCAAAACAACACGTTATTGGGATTTAGCTGATTGGTACGCAGAAGGTTATAACATTTTAGACAAACCAACTAAAGAAGTTAATCAGTATTCAGACTTAGGTACACTAACAACAGCCACAGTTGGTAATGTTGTTAAAGTTAAGGCAAACGCACAAGGCAAGTTTGAAATTTATAGACGTGATGCTACAGGTTGGACACGTGTTGGTTTAGAAAAAGGTACAATACAATTTAAGAAGAGCATTTATGACTACAACGTTGATCGTAACGGCTTTGACAATGAAGTATTTGATGCACAATACTATGATCAAGAAGCAGTACTTGAACTAAGACAAATAATTAAATCTATCAACGAAGAATTATTTGTTGATGACTTAGCCAAACATAGAATTGAATTAATTACGTTAATGTTTAACTACGTGTTGAGTGAGCAACAATCAACAGACTGGTTAGTAAAAACAAGTTTAATTGATGTTAAACACACACTGCGTGAACTTAAACCGTTTACAATTCTTAAACGTGATAACCAAGACTTTGTTGAACAGTTTATTGAAGAAGTTAAACCATATAGAACACAGGTTAAAGAATTTAATCTAGTGTATAAAGGTGATGATAACTTTGCAGGTGATCCTACAGACTTTGATTTACCAGCACAGTTTGACACAGAACTAGACAAATATATTTCACCAAGACACGTACTAGCACAAGAAAATATTACAGGCGAAGGCGTTTATCAATTAGACAATGCAATTTGGTCTACAGGCCCATATTCAATGTGGAGACAAAACTTTGCTTTAAGCATTGAGTCTGTTGCTGTTATTAACGGCGGTAGTGGATACAGTGAACCACCAGAAGTTATTGTTACAGGCGAATGCGATGTTCCAGCAGAAATGACTGCTAGAGTTTCATCAGCCGGTGAAGTTATTGGTGTTACAGTTGACTATCCAGGCCTTGGTTATATATCTACTCCGGTTATTACACTTAAAGGTGGTAACGGTGAAGGCGCTCAAGTAGCCGCAATTACTGCACCTGGTGATGTACGTTCATACAAAACAACAATTAAATTTGACCGTTATGAATATTCAACCAATGTTGTGGATTGGGCCGCTGAAACTGCTTATGATGCAAATCAATTGGTACGTTACAATAATAAAGTATATCGCATAACCTGGGCTGACGGGTCAACTTTAACAAAAGCAACATTTGATCCATTGGATTATGAATTAGTAGATGTAACAGATCTATCAGGCGTAGATCGTACAATGGGTCTATATCAACCAGGTACTAACTATCCAGGGCTAGACTTATCACTATTGGTATATGGTACAGAGTATCCAGGTGTTAACATGCTTGGACCTGACTTTAGTCAAAACACTGGTTGGGACGTAGGTAACTGGGACGTTAACCCATACGACAACATTGACTTTGATGAAAATGGTAAACCTACATATTCAGAAACTATTCTTGATAGTAAATATCAAGGCGGCGACTATTCAGGTACATCAGCAGATGCACAGTACAACGTTGATTTAGAAACTAAAGTATTTTCTTTAACAACTGCAAACCCAAATGCTGATCATACTAGTGTAAACTTTGAACAAGATGATCCATGGTTATGGTCTTGGGATTCAGATTTTTATAGACCAACAGGTGGCGTAGATGTTCAAAAACCTACAATCACATTACAACGTGGTTCAACATATAAATTTGAAAACCACACTGCAGGCCACAACTTGTGGTTAAAATCAAAAGCATTAAGCGAAGCAGAATATGTTGCAGGTAATTATGACTTATACAAACTTGGTTCAGACGATGGTGTTGTCAACAATGGTGCTAAACGTTCAAGTAAAACAGATCCAACACCAGCAATAGTTACCTGGACTGTGCCGTTAGACTATCCAAATGACACAGTTGTTATTCAGCATAGTCAATATGGTATGGCTGATACTATTAAAATTTCAGGAGAAATTATTAATCCTGTAACAGGTAGACCAACAGATATTGATGTTGACGGCGGTGCGTTTGTAGATTCATACAACAGTCATGCTCCACAAGAACTAGTGCCTGGTGCTATGTTTGATACATTGAACATGCAGGTTACAACACGCCCAGGTGCAGACAATACTGGAGAAGGGTGGGCAGGTCAAAGTCAAACTAAATTCTACGTGTTTGATGGCACACAAAGAACCTTAAGTTTTGATGGATTAATTGACGTACCATTTGCAGTATTTGCTTATGAAGTATCTACAGGTAAACAACTAGTGTTTGAATATGGTGATACACCAGTAAACACAGTTGACTACACCGTTGATTGGAATGCTAAAACAATTACATTAACAAATGGTAGATTTACATCAGGCGAAATTATTGGCGTAACAGCACACGGTATTGGTGGTGGTAATCAATTGTTTGTTGAAGATTACATAGCAGAAGATTATCTAGTAACCACAGGTGCCGCAGAAATTATTCTACCAGTTGAACACAAACAAATTAAAAACCTAGAAGTTTTAGTTAACGGTGAAAAGATTACAAACTGGACATTAGAAACATACGAAACCTGGCATACTAAATTATGTATTGGTCAGCGTGATGAAACAGGTGATGCTATCTCAGACTTTACATTAGTAGCAGATGGCGGAACTAGAGCATTACGTGCAACAGACTATATTCACTTAGCAGTGTTAGGACATGATGCAGACTATGAACCAAGTCTTGGTACACTGCTGTTAGAATATGATCCTACTACTCATTGCGATGTTTCATATCCTAAGTCAGATTATCACTATGTAACAGACGCAAGTGAATATGTATATCCAATAGCACAAGACATACACAGTCACGGCATTAATCCTGAATTTGCACAGGTAATGTTAAACGGTCATAGACTAAGACCACCAGAAGGTGTTGAGTACACAGGTGATGGTACTGAAACAGACTTTGTAATGGATTTACAAACAACAACAGGTCACGGCACTATTTCTGATAATGATGTTATAGTCTACATTGATGAACAACGTAAAACATTGTTTGAAGACTTTTTAGTTTCACCATTTGATGGCTCTAGTGATAGATCAGTTATGTTTAATACAGCACCTGCAGATGGCGCAAGTATTAAAATATTTGTAACTACAAATGCAGAGTATGCTATACATAGACACAGTCATGACGGTGGTGATGCAGAAAATAGTATACACATTAAGTCATCAGGTCTAACACTAAGAGTTGGTGATCATATACAAATTGTTACATGGGGCTTTACTGATGAATTAGATGGTATGACCAAAGTGTATCAAGGCCCAACACAGTCAGGCTTTACTACAAGAACAACATTTGACTCAGTAGGCTTTGACACAGAAGCAGGCTTTGATAGACAAGTTGGTGTTAGTATTGATCAATCAGTATACTTCTTAGGTAGAACTATT
>Ga0255760_10001532_pt1 | contig 22032 bp, 18 predicted proteins | sample 071ome_25_FD_179960 | JGI IMG/M metagenome (GOLD analysis project Ga0255760, IMG submission 179960) | Coastal salt marsh microbial communities from the Groves Creek Marsh, Skidaway Island, Georgia - 071410BT metaG (version 2) | ecosystem: Environmental > Aquatic > Marine > Intertidal zone >... | reverse complement strand
AGGCGTTTGGTAGCACAGGGTCTTGGGGCTGGCAAGCATACCTGGGGGCAAAAAAGTCCACAAACCCGCCGGTTCCCGGGCGCAGCGCGAAAGCGTCGAATTGCCGCGCGGCACGCTAGAGGAAGCTGTAGGGGTCCACGTCGATCCGAAGGCGAGCGCCGGACGGCACCTGCACCTGCGCCAGCCAGTCGCGCAGGACCGGCTGGACCGCGACATCGCGTGCGGCCTTGAGCAGCAGACGGTAGCGGTAGCGGCCGCGCAGCAGGGACAGAGGTGCGGGTGCGTGCCCCAGCACGCGCACCTCCGCGCTGTTGGGTGCGCAGCGGGCCAGCGCCCGGGCGAACCCTTCCGCCTCACCGGCGTCGCGGCTGGAGACAATGAGCGCGGCCAGGCGCCCGAAGGGTGGCCAGCCGCCCGCCCTGCGTGCCTCGGTCTCCAGTTCCATGAACCCGTCCTCGTCCCCGGAGACCAGAGCCTCCATCACCGGGTGCTCGGGCTGGAAGGTCTGGATCAGCACGCGGCCCGGCCGTTCGGCGCGACCGGCGCGGCCCGAGACCTGGCGCAGCACCTGATAGGTGCGTTCGCCCGCCCGAAGATCGCCGCCGGCGAGGCCCAGATCGGCATCGACGATGCCCACCAGGGTCAGGTTCGGGAAATGGTGCCCCTTGGCCACCATCTGGGTGCCGATCAGGATATCGACCTCGCCGTCCTCAACCGCGCGGACAAAGGCCTGGGCGGTTTCCGGCCCGCGCATGGTGTCGCTGGTCATGATGGCGGTGCGGGCGTCTGGCAGGTGCTGGGCGATCTCCTCGGCGATGCGCTCGACGCCGGGGCCGCAGGCCACAAGCGTGTCTGGCTTGTCGCAGGACGGGCAGGTCCTGGGCGACGGGGTCTCGTAGCCGCAATGGTGGCACTGCAGGCGCTTGCGGAAGCGGTGTTCGGTCAGCCAGGCGCTGCAACTGGGGCATGCGATCCGGTGCCCGCAGGTCCGGCAGAGCGTCAGCGGCGCGTAGCCCCGGCGGTTGAGGAACAGCATCGACTGCTCGCCCGCCTCCAGGTTCGCTGTCAGTGCGGACAGCAGATCGGGCGAGACGAAGCGGTCGGATGTCAGCCCCGCCTCGCGCATATCGACGGCGGCCACATCGGGCAGCCGGGCAGCGCCGAAACGCTCGGGCAGGTCGATCAGGTCATAGCGCCCGCGCTCCACATTGACGCGGGTCTCCAGCGACGGCGTGGCGGAAGCCAGGATGACCGGCGCGTCGGCGATCCGGCCGCGCACGATGGCCATGTCGCGCCCGTGATAGGCGACGCCGTCATCCTGTTTGAAGGCGGGCTCGTGTTCCTCGTCCACGATGACCAGCCCCAGTTCGCGGAAGGGCAGGAACAGCGCCGAACGCGCCCCCACGACGACGCGGGCGTTGCCAGAGTCCACCGCGCGCCAGGTGGTGCGGCGGCGGACCTGTCCCAGTTCGGAATGCCACACCGCCGGGTCGGCGCCGAAGCGGGCCCGGAAGCGTTCCAGCCATTGCGGGGTCAGCGCGATTTCCGGCACCAGCACCAGCACCTGCTGGCGCGCCGCCAGGGCGGCGGCGACGGCCTCGAAATAGACTTCCGTCTTGCCAGAGCCGGTCACGCCGTGGATCAGGGTCACGGAGAATGTGCCTTCCGAAAGTTTCGCGCGCAGGCGCTCTGCCCCGGCCTGCTGGTCATCAGAGAGGTCGGGACCCGGACGGTGCGGGTCCGGGTCGCGGAAGGGCGGCGGCGGCGGCACCTCCTCGCGCGCCAGCGCGCCCGCATCGGCCAGCCCCTTGATGACCCCCGTCGAGACCCCCGCCTCGCGGGCCAGGTCGGCGGCGGGAAGTGCCGGGCCTTCATGCAGCATCTCGATCACGCGTTGGCGCGCCGGTGTCATGCGCAACCCTTCGGGGATTTCTGCGAAGCGGAAGACTGTTACCGGGCGTGGTGGCTCCAGCGTTTCGGTGGAACGCATTGCCATGCGCAACACGGAACCCGGCGTGGACAATGTGTAGGCGGCGACCCAGTCCACGAAGCGGCGCAGCTCGTCCGGCATGGGTTCCGCGCCCAGCCGTTCGATGACCGGGCGAAGTTTGGCCGGATCGACATCGCCCGTCCCGGGGCCCCAGACGACGCCGGTGATCTCGCGCCGGCCCAGCGGCACCTGGACATAGTCGCCCGGCGCCAGTGTCAGGTGGTCCGGCACCGTATAGTCATAGGGGCCGACCACGGGCGTCGGCAGCATCACGCTGACGGTCGCCTCCCCTGTGGTTGTGCCGGTTCCGGCCGGTGCTGCTGTGGTGTCGCTAGGGGGCATCGGCTACACTCTATCCAGCGACTCGCGGCCGTCCAACGTATGGTGCAGCCGCTTGCAGAAATGATGTCCCTGGCGATCTGAAACGGCCTCCCGGCGGAGGCGCGCAACAAGGAAATAACGCAGATGAAGTTCTTCGTGGACACTGCCGATCTTGACGAGATTCGCGACCTGGCCGCCACCGGCCTGGTGGACGGCGTCACGACAAATCCGTCCCTGATCGCCAAGTCGGGCCGCAACATGCTCGACGCCATCGCCGAGATTTGCGACGTGGTGCCCGGCCCCGTCAGTGCCGAAGTGACCGCCACCGAGGTTGAGGGCATGCTGGCCGAGGCGGAAGTTCTGGCGTCGGTCGCGAAGAATGTTGCGATCAAGGTGCCTCTGACTCCGGCCGGGCTGAAGACCTGCCGCGTGCTGCGCGACCGGGACATCATGGTCAATGTCACGCTGTGCTTCTCGGCGGGCCAGGCGATCCTGGCGGCCAAGGCGGGCGCGAGCTTCATCTCTCCCTTCGTGGGCCGTCTCGACGATATCGGGCTGCGTGGCCTCGATCTGATCGAGGAGATTGTCGAGATCTACGACGCCTATCCGAACTTCGATACCGAGGTGCTGGTTGCTTCCATTCGCGGCCCGTCTCATGTGATCGAGGCTGCCCAGGTGGGGGCGCATGTCTCGACCCTGCCGCCCAACGTGCTGCGCCAGCTGTTCCAGCATCCGCTGACAGACAAGGGCCTTGCCGCTTTCATGAAGGACTGGGAAGCCACCGGCCAGTCGATCCTGGAACAGGCCGCACAGCGCAAGGACGCGGCCGAGTAGCCGCCCGCGGAGACGGAAACCGTGACCTCAAAGGCCCCCCGGACAGAAACTTCCGAGCCCAGTGAGCTCACGGATGCGCAGGTTGTCCGCTTCCTGCGTGAGAACCCCGATTTCCTCGAACGCTATCCACAGCTTCTGTCGGTGATCCGCGCACCCGAACGCCAGTTCAAGGACGCGGACGAGGCCAGCGGCGAGGTGGTGGATTTGCAGGGCGCAATGCTGTCGCGCATGCGCAGCGAACTGGCTCAGCGTGAGGAACAGAGCAGCGAGCTGATCGACGCCTCGCGCGCCAACCTTCAGAGCCAGAACCGGGTTCATGCCGCGGTGATCGCGATCCTGTCGGCGCGCTCACTCGACCACATGATCGAGATCCTGACCATCGATCTGGCTGGGCTCCTGAACGTCGATGCCGTGGCGCTGTGCCTCGAAGGCGGCATGGTCACGCCGACCTCGGCGCAGGGCGTGCGCGTCGTGCCGGTCGGGACCATCGACAAGATCCTGGATGTGTCCCGTACGGTCTCCCTGCGAGAAAACGTGGAGGGCGACCGCCGCATCTATGGCGAGGCGGCCGGGCTCGTGCGCTCCGAAGCGATGCTGCGCCTGTCTGTGCGCGAGGATGCTCCCTGCGCGCTGCTGGCGATGGGCAGCCGTGAACCCGACCGGTTCCATACAGGGCAGGGCTCCGAACTGCTGACCTTCCTCGCCCGCATTCTCGAGCACAGCATCCGGACATGGCTCGACCTGCCGCGCTGACCCGCGAACAGCTTGTGCCGCGCGCGGTCGATGCCCGGCTGGCTCGGGCGCTGTCGGCGTGGCGCGACGGGCTGGAGAGCGAGCGGCGCGCTTCGGAACACACTGTCGCGGCCTATCTGCGCGACGTGATCGCCTTCCTCGACTTCATGGCGGACCACACCGGCGGCGTCCTTTCGGTATCCGATCTCGACGGCCTCAGGCCCGGGGATTTCCGGGCCTGGCTTGCCAGCCGCGCGCAGGACTATGCGCGCGCGTCCACGGCGCGGGCGCTGTCCGCCGTGCGCATGTTCTTCCGCTATCTGGAGCGCGAGGGGCTGGGACACAACGCGGCTATCGGGGCGGTGCGAGGGCCCCGGCTGCCGCGCTCGGTGCCCAAGGCGCTGAGCGGCCGGGAGACCGAGGAGCTCATGCAGGCCGTAGTTGTGCCTGCGCAGCCCGAGACGCCGGGCTGGCAGGGTGCACGCGACCTGGCGGTCCTGCTGCTGCTCTATGGCTGCGGCCTGCGCATCTCTGAAGCCCTGCAGATGAACCGGGCCGATGTGCCCGACGGCGATGCACTGACTGTGACCGGCAAGGGGGGCAAGACCCGCATGCTGCCGGTCCTGCCCGTTGTGCGCGAGGCCATCGACGACTACATCGCGCGCTGTCCGCATAACCTGCCTGCGGATGGACCGCTGTTCGTCGGTGTGCGCGGGGGTCGTCTGGGGGCGCGCGCCGTCCAGCAGCGCATGCAGGACTTGCGAGCGGTGCTCGGCCTGCCGCGCGAGGCGACGCCCCATGCGCTGCGCCATTCCTTCGCCACGCATCTGTTGGCGTCAGGCGGGGATCTGCGGGCCATCCAGGAACTGCTGGGCCACGCCTCGCTCTCGACCACCCAGCGCTACACGGATGTGGACAGCGCGCGGCTGCTCGACGTGTATGCAAGGGCCCACCCGCGCGCGCGTAAGGGCTAGGCCGAGGGGGCGTCCCGGAAGAACACCGCGTCGTATTCCAGCATCCGTCCGTAGTGGCGGCTCCAGTACCCCGGCACGATCAGGTGCGGGCGAAAGCCGTGTCCCGCCAGGCGCTCCAGCAGTGCCAGATGGTCGGGCTGTCCCTCGTAGATCGGCTGCAGGGACAGCTCCAGCTGCAGCCCGGTGATCCGGTCCCAGCGATCCGCGATGCCGTCGAGTACCTCTGACTCATAGCCTTGCGTATCCGACTTCACGAAGACGGCTTCCGCGTTGTCCGCATGTTCGTCCAGCGCGGCGGCGACTGTCGTGACGGGCACGGTTTCGCGCCGCTCGGTGCGGGTGCTGGCGAGGCGTTCCTGCGCGGTTTCGTCCAGCGGCAGGATCGAGCTCATGTCGGATTCGCCCGATACGTTGATCTCGACCGTCCCGGCGCGCGCGCCGACGGCCGCCTGCGGCGCGACGGTCCAGAGCGGATCGCTGACCGCGCGATCGCGCAGGGCCTGCTGGACATCCGTCAGCGGTTCGAAGGAAACAATGCGGCCCTTGTAGCCGTTGGCCCGCACCGCGCGCGCGTACTGGCCCGTATTCGCACCCACATCCAACAGGCAGTCGATGCCGTGCCGGTCGAGGAGGCCGGTGATCCGTGTCCAGTGCGGTGCCGTGCCGGGGAAAGGCGCGACATCGAATCCGGCGCGCCGGATGAACCTTCGCAGTGTTCCGACCATGGTATCGCATGCCGTCCGATTGCGGGGCGCGAGGACCGCGCCGGTTGGAAAGCCAATGCTAACACTTTTTCGCTAACCGTTCCGGGTAGGTGTTGGAGATTGCGGGAGGCTCCATGCGACGCTAGCTTCGGGCGGCAAAGGACGACAGGTTCGCAGGTATGACGAATTCGGAGACGAAATCCGGCGACCGGACGATGTCCCTGATCGGGCATCTCGTGGTCCCCTTCGCCGTGGCGATCCTCATCGCGCTCGCAGGCATCGTCGTTCTGCTCTGGGTTGCAGCGCGCGGACAGGACGAGATCGCGGCCCGGTCCTCCCGCAATATCATGCAGGCGCTGACCGAGAACGTCGCGCGGGACATGGAACATCTCGTCTATGACAACAGCTGGTGGGACATCGCGATCGAGAACCTGATTGCGAACCCGGATGCCGACTGGGCTGATGCGAACATCGGCAGCTACGCGACGGAAACCTTCGATGTGACGGAATCCTATGTCCTGTCTGCTGATGACAGGACGCTGTTCGCCTTCAAGGACGGTGTTGCGAGCGAAGAGACAATTACGGACCATTTCGGGAGCACGCTTTCGGGCCTGATCAAGGCGGCGCGGGCCGCTCCGATGGAAGAACCGAAAGCTGTCTCGACCTATGTTGTGAGTGGGGGAGAACTTCATCTGATCGCGGCGAACGCACTGACGCCGGAGGAGCCGACGCCGGAACAGCTCGAACCGGCAGCACGGCCTGTGCTGATCTACTCGCGTCATGTCTCACCCGACCGGCTGGTGTCGTTTTCGGAGCGGTTTGAATTTGCAAACCTCACGTTTTCGACGGTGCTTCCACAGGCCGAGCCCTATCAGAATGTCCTGGCGTTGAAGGACCTCGCGGGAACGTCGGTGGCCTGGCTGGTCTGGGACCCGCCGCGTCCGGGAACGAACCTGTTTTCCTCGGTTCTGCCCTGGCTGGTCGCTGGTGTTCTGGTTCTGCTGGCGCTCAGCGTGCTGTTCGTACGCCGGGTTGTCGGGATGGCGCGCCGGATGGTGGCGGATGCGCGGAACCTGGCGAAGATGGACAGGCAGCTCGCCCAGTCCAGCAAGCTGGCGGTCCTGGGCGAGATGGCCGCAGGACTGGTGCACGAGCTCAACCAGCCGCTCAACATCATCCGCATGACGGCCGACATGACCCGGGACATGATGGACCGGTCGCGCGGGGAGGTTCCGGACAACGAGCTCCGAGAACAACTCGACGTGATTGGCGGTCAGTCGCGGCGTATGGGTGAGACCATTCAGAGCATGCGCATCTTCAGCCGGGACGACTATGGCAGGAAGATCGCCTTCGATCCGGTGCAGGCCACCAGCAAGGCCCTGTCCTGGATGCGGAATGATTTCTCCGAGCGCAATATCGAGGTGACGTTTCAGGCGCCGGCCCATTGCGGTCGTGTCTATGGCGAACCGTCGCGTTTCGAGCAGGTGATCGTCAATCTGTTGATGAACGCGCGCGATGCGATCGAGAGCCGGTATGGGCATGACGGAGAGGCGGGTGGGCAGGTGCGGATCTCGGTATCAGAGGACTCGTCTCTCCGTCACGTCATCGTCGCGGTGCGCGACAATGGCGGTGGCGTGCCCGGAGAGTATCTGGACCGTCTCTTCGATCCGTTTTTCACGACAAAGGCGCCGGGCGAGGGAACCGGGCTCGGGCTTTCGATTTCCTATGGCATCATTTTAGGCATGGGGGGAGAACTGAGCGCGCACAACGAAGCGGAAGGCGCGGCATTCCTCGTGACCTTCCCTCGCATCGCGCCTGATGTCTCGGATGAACCGGTTGCTCGGGAAGACGCCGCATGACTGCGAAGCCGAAACATATTCTGGTTGTCGATGACGAACCGCTGGCCGCCCAGCAGGTCGCACGGTTTCTGGAACGCGCGGATGTCCGAACCAGCATCGCGAACAGCGGACATGCGGCGCTTGCGAGCGACCGTAACGACGCCGCAGACCTGATCGTGACAGACCTGCGAATGCCCAATGGCGACGGTGTGGAGTTGATTCGCGGCATCCGGGCCCACGACCCGGACCGCCCCATCATCGTCGTGACCGGACAGGTGCTTCGCGAAGCCGAAGCCGAAGCGCTCGATGCCGGCGCCAGCGAGTTGCTGCGCAAACCGCTCGACCTGCACGAGCTGTCGGCCGCGGTCGCGCGCCTGCTGCCGTCGGAAGAGAACTAGGGCATTCAGCCCCGGTTCCGCTAAATGTGGATGGTGCGTCCGTCCACGGCCAGCGCGGCTTCCTTGACGGCCTCGGACAGGGTCGGGTGTCCGTGGCAGCTGCGCGCGATATCTTCTGCCGAAGCCCCGAACTCCATCGCGATGACGATTTCGTGGATCAATGTTCCGGCGTCGGGGCCGATGATGTGCGCGCCGAGCACCTGGTCGGTCTTGGCGTCCGACAGGATTTTCACGAAGCCTTCGGTGTCGTTGGCGGCCCGGGCGCGGCCGTTGGCGGAAAAGGGGAACTTGCCGGCCTTGTATTCGACGCCCGCGTCCTTCAGCGCTTCCTCGGTCTTGCCGACCGAGGCGACCTCCGGCCACGTGTACACGATGCCGGGTATCACGCCGTAATTCACGTGACCTGTCTCGCCGGCGATGATCTCGGCTGCCGCGACCCCCTCATCCTCGGCCTTGTGGGCGAGCATGGGGCCGGGCACACAATCGCCGATGGCGAAGATACCCTCGACATTGGTCTGGAAATGCTCGTCGATCCTGATGAAGCCGCGCTCGTCGGTCTCGACGCCCACTGTGTCCAGGCCCAGGTTCTGGGTGAAGGGACGGCGCCCGATAGCGACCAGGACCGTATCGCAGTCGATGGTATCCGCGTCGCCGCCCTTGGCGGGCTCGACGGTCAGCTTGATCTTCGACTTCAGCAGTTCCGCGCCGGTCACCTTGGTGCCCAGCCGGAAGGTCATGCCCTGCTTTTCGAGCACCTTCTGGAATGCCTTGGCGACCTCGCCGTCCATGCCGGGGGTGATCCGGTCGAGGAACTCGACCACCGTGACCTCGGAGCCCAGCCGGGCCCAGACCGAGCCCATTTCCAGGCCGATATAGCCCGCACCGACCACCACGAGATGCTTGGGCACGCTCTTCAGGGACAGTGCGCCTGTCGAGGTGACGATGCGTTCCTCGTCGATCTCCAGGCCCGGCAGCGGGGCTGATTCCGAACCGGTCGCGATCAGGATCGAACCGGCCGTCAGGGTCTGTGTCTTGCCGTCCTCGCCGGTAACCTCCACCTCGCTGACGCTTTTAATGCGCGCGGTGCCGTGGAACGGGGTCACCTTGTTCTTCTTGAACAGGAAGTCGATGCCCTTGGTGTTGTCGGAGACGACCTTGTCCTTGTGGGCCATCATCGCATCGAGATCGATCGTCACCTTGCCGACCTTCACGCCATGCGCCTCCAGCCCGTGCAACGCATGGGCGTAATGTTCGGAGGACTGCAGCAGCGCCTTGGAGGGGATGCAGCCGATGTTCAGGCAGGTGCCGCCGAGGCTCTTGCGCTTGTCGATGCAGGCGACGTTCAGGCCGAGCTGGGCGGCGCGGATCGCCGCGACATAGCCGCCCGGACCGGCGCCGATGACCACGAGGTCGAAGCTGTTCTCGCCGGCCATGTCCCTACACCCCGATCAGCAGGCGCTCGGGGTCCTCGATCGCCTGCTTGATGCGCACGAGGAAGGTCACAGCCTCGCGGCCATCGACGATGCGGTGATCGTAGCTCAGGGCGACATACATCATCGGGCGGATGACGATCTCGTCGTCGATCACCACCGGGCGCTTGACGATGTTGTGCATGCCCAGAATGCCGGACTGTGGCGGGTTGAGGATCGGCGTCGAGAGCATCGAGCCGAAAATGCCGCCATTGGTGATGGTGAAGGTGCCGCCGGTCAGCTCCTTCATGGTCAGCTTGCCGTCGCGCGCGCGCATGCCGAAATCGGCGATTTCACCCTCGATCTCGGCGAAGTTCTTCTTGTCGGCGTCGCGAAGCACGGGGACCACGAGGCCCTGCTCGCCACCCACCGCGATGCCGATGTCGTAGTAGTTCTTATAGACGATCTCGTCGCCGAAGATTTCGGCGTTCACCGCCGGAAGTTCCTTCAGAGCGTTGACCGCGGCCTTCACGAAGATGCTCATGAAGCCCAGCTTGGTGCCGTGGCGCTTCTCGAAATCGTCACGGTAGCGGGACCGCAGGTCCATGATGGCCTTCATGTCGATCTCATTGAAGGTCGTCAGCATGGCTGCCGTGTTCTGGGCTTCCTTCAGCCGCGTGGCAACGGTCTGGCGCAGCTTGGACATGCGCACGCGTTCCTCGCCGCGCGAATCCTCGGGGCGCTCCGGCAGGTCGCCGGCGGACTGGAAGACCGGCGCTGCGGGCGCGGCCGGGGCCTGGGCGGCCGCCGCGACTGCGCGGGGCGCGCTGGAACTCTCGATATGGCGCAGGACGTCGCCCTTGGTGATGCGGCCGTCACGTCCCGTTGCCGGGATCGCTGCGGGGTCCAGCCCGTGCTCATCGACCAGCTTGCGCACGGCCGGGGCCAGCGGCAGGTCGGTGTTGGCCGCGCCGCCCTTGGGCGCTTCGTCCGCCGGCGCGCTTTCGGCCGGCTTGGACTCGGTCTTGGGTGCCTCGGCAGACTTCGCGGGGGCGTCGTCCGTGGTGAACCGGCCGACGATCTCGCCGACCTGAACGTCCTGGCCTTCGTCGGCCACGATCTCGGTCAGCGTGCCAGCACTGGGGGCCGGGAGTTCGGCGGTGACCTTGTCGGTCTCGATCTCGACGAGGGCCTCGTCGGCAGCGAAGGATTCACCGACCTTCTTCAGCCAGCGTCCGACCGTGCCTTCGATGACGGATTCGCCGAGGTCGGGAACCTTGATGTCGATGCTTTCGCCGCCGGATGCCGGAGCCTCTTTGGGGGCGATAGTAGCCGCCGCCGGGGCGTCGCCGCCCTTGTCGGCCTTGACCGGAGCCGATGCGGTCGCGGATTCATCGATGGCGCCGATGACCGCGCCGACCTCGACATCCTGGCCTTCCTCGGCGCTGATCGCCGTCAGCATGCCCGAGGCGGGCGCGGGGACTTCGACCGTGACCTTGTCGGTCTCGATCTCGACCAGCGCCTCGTCCGCCGTGACGGCCTCGCCGACCGCCTTGAACCAGCGTGCGACCGTGCCTTCGGTCACCGATTCGCCCATCTCGGGCACCTTGATATCCGTCGCCATGAACTGCGATTCCTGCTGCTGTCGCCGGACGCCTAGAGCGCCAGCGCTTCATCGATGAGTTGTTCCTGTTCCCGGCGGTGGCGCTTGCCGCTGCCCGTGGCCGGGGAGGCGGCCTCCGGGCGGCCCACATAGCGCGGCCGGGTGTGCTTGGAGCCGATTTCCGTCAGAACCTTCTCCAGCCGGCGATCCACGAAGGACCATGCGCCGCCATTCTCCGGTTCTTCCTGGCACCAGACGATTTCGGCGTCCTTGAAGCGCGAGAGCTGTTCTGACAGCGCCTTCTGCGGGAACGGATAGAGCTGTTCCATCCGCAGGAAGAAGACATCCCTGATCCCGCGCTCGGCGCGCGCCTCGTACAGGTCGTAATAGACCTTGCCCGAGCACAGCACGACGCGCTTGACGTCCTTGTCCTCGCACAGCGTCTCGTTGTCGTAGAGGACGCGATGGAAGCTTGTGCCCGGTCCGAAGTCTTCCAGCTTCGACACGCACAGCTTGTGACGCAGAAGCGACTTCGGCGTCATGATGACCAGCGGCTTGCGGAAGTTCCGGCGAACCTGCCGGCGCAGCGCGTGGAAGTAGTTGGCGGGCGTGGTGATGTTGCACACCTGCATGTTGTCTTCCGCGCAGAGCTGCAGATAGCGCTCCGGGCGCGCCGAGGAATGCTCGGGGCCCTGGCCTTCATAGCCATGGGGCAACAGCATCACGAGGCCGGACATGCGCAGCCACTTGGACTCACCCGACGCGATGAACTGGTCGATGATGACCTGCGCGCCGTTGGCAAAGTCGCCGAACTGGGCTTCCCAGAGGACAAGCGCGTGCGGCTCGGCCTGGCTGTAGCCGTATTCGAAGCCCAGCACGCCGAACTCCGACAGCGGGCTGTCGATCACCTCGATCGGGGCCTGGCCGTAGCGGATGTTGGACAGCGGGATGTACTTGTCCTCGTTCTCCTGATCCACCAGCACGGCATGGCGCTGGGAGAAGGTGCCGCGGCCGACATCCTCGCCCGACAGGCGGACGGGGGTCGATTCGCACAGCAGCGTGCCGAAGGCGAGCGCTTCGCCCGTCGCCCAGTCGATGCCCTCTCCACTTTCGATCATCTTGCGCTTGCCCTTGAGCTGGCGCAGCACCTTGGAATTGGCGTTGAAGCCCTGCGGCGGCTCGGAGATGGCGTGGCCAACCTCCTGCAGCAGGTCCATCTCGACCGCCGTGTCGCCGCGACGCGCCTCGATCTGGTTTTCGGCCATGGCGAGGTTTGCCCAGCGGCCTTCCAGCCAGTCGGCCTTGTTCGGCTTGTAGCTTTTGGCCGCCTCGAATTCCTGTTCCAGATAGTTCTGGAACTCCTCGACCATGCGGTCGCCGTCGCCCGGCTTGATGACGCCTTCGTCCTCGAGCTGCTTGGCGTAGAGCGCACGCGTCGTCGGCATCTCCGAGATCGAATCGTACATCAGCGGCTGGGTGAAGGCGGGATCGTCGGATTCGTTGTGCCCCGCGCGGCGGTAGCCCCACAGGTCGAACACGACATCCGCCTTGAAGCGGTAGCGGTACTCGGTCGCGATGCGCGCCACATGGACCGATGCTTCCGGATCGTCGCCGTTCACATGGAAGATCGGCGCCTGGATCATCTTCGCCACGTCCGACGAATATGGCGAGGAGCGCGCCGCGGTCGGGTTGGTGGTGAAGCCGATCTGGTTGTTGACGATCACATGCATTGTGCCGCCGGTGCGGTAGCCGCGAAGCTGAGACAGGTCGAGCGTTTCCGCCACCAGGCCCTGGCCCGCGAAGGCCGCGTCGCCATGCATCAGGATGGCCATCACCTTGTCGCGTTCGGTGTCGCCGCGCAGCTGCTGCTTGGCGCGCACCTTGCCCAGGACGACGGTGTTGACCGCTTCCAGATGGCTCGGGTTCGGGGTCAGCGACAGGTGGACGGTGTTGCCGTCGAAGGTGCGGTCCGAGGAGGTGCCCAGGTGGTACTTCACGTCGCCCGAGCCCATCACGTCGTCCGGGTTCGGGGAGTTGCCCTCGAACTCCGAGAACATGGCCCGGAACGGCTTGTCCATGAAGTTGGCCAGCACGTTCAGGCGGCCGCGGTGCGGCATGCCGATCACAAGCTCGCGCAGGCCGAGCTGGCCGCCGCGCTTGACGATCTGTTCCAGCGCCGGGATCAGGGTTTCGCCGCCTTCCAGGCCGAAGCGCTTGGCGCCGGTGTATTTCTTGTCGAGGAACTGCTCGAAGATTTCTGCACGGGTCAGCGCGCCGAGGATGGCTTCCTTGCCGCGCTCGGTGAAGTCCGTGTGGTTGCGCGCACCCTCGATGCGCTCCTGGATCCAGGCCTTCTCGTCAGGCCCCTGGATATGCATGAACTCGACACCGATCTTGCCGCAATAGGTCTCGCGGACCACGTCGATGATCTGGCGCATCGTGGCCGTCTCGAGGCCGAGCACGTAATTGATGAAGATCGGCCGGTCGAGATCGGACTCCGTGAAACCGTAGGTCTTCGGGTCGAGTTCAGGATGGGCCTCGGGCTTCATCAGGCCGAGCGGGTCGAGCCGGGCTTCCAGATGACCGCGCACGCGGTAGGCGCGGATCAGCATCAGTGCACGGATGGAATCCAGCGTCGCGCGGCGGATCTGGTCCGGCGCGGCTGTGGCCTCAGCCGGGGCGCCGTAAGACAGCGGCGCGCCCTTCAGCGGGGCGTCGCGCAGGGCAGGGTCGTGACGTATCACGGCGGCACCGTTGCCGTGCCCGTTTCCATGGCCATTGCCGCTGCCGATGACCCGCGAATCCCGCGGTGCCCAGCTCGCGCCCTTCAAATCCTCGAGCAGCGCGCGCGCGTCGTCATGCAGTGAGCCGAAGAATTCGGACCACTCCGGATCGACGCTTTCGGGGCGTTCGAGATAGTTGGCATAAAGTTCGGCAACGAAGGTCGCATTTGCGCCGTTCAGGAACGACAAATGGCCGATGTAGCTACCCATGTGTTCACCGCGCAGTCTTTGCCGCGGTCCCTATGTTGAATGCGGTGGCGTCCCCCCTTCGCACCCACATACAGGTTTCGTTACGAGCCGTTCATAGCCTCCAGCATCGTCGTTCCCAACGCTGCCGGCGAAGCGGCCACCTTGATGCCGGCGGATTTCATTGCCTCGATCTTGGCGTCCGCCGTGCCCTTGCCGCCCGAGATGATGGCGCCTGCATGCCCCATCCGCTTGCCCGGAGGCGCCGTGACGCCGGCGATGAACCCGGCGATCGGCTTTTTGGTTTTCGATGACTTGATGAAGTCGGCCGCGTCCTCTTCCGCGGAGCCGCCGATCTCACCGATCATGATGATGCCTTCGGTCTCATCGTCGTCCAGGAACAGTTCCAGGCAGTCGATGAAGTTGGTGCCGTTGACCGGGTCGCCGCCGATGCCGATGCAGGTGGTCTGGCCCAGGCCCACCGCGGTGGTCTGGCCGACGGCCTCATAGGTCAGCGTGCCCGAACGCGACACGATGCCGATCTTGCCGCGCTGGTGAATATGACCCGGCATGATGCCGATCTTGCATTCGTCCGGCGTGATGATGCCCGGGCAGTTCGGCCCGATCAGGCGGGTGTCGCTGCCGCTCAGCGCACGCTTGGCGCGCACCATGTCGAGCACGGGGATGCCCTCGGTGATGCACACGACCAGCGGGATGCCCGCATCCACCGCTTCCACGATGGCGTCGGCCGCGAAGGGCGGCGGGACATAAATGACAGACGCGTCGGCGCCGGTGGCCTTGACGGCGTCGGAAACGGTGTCGAAGACGGGCAGGTCCAGATGGGTCGTGCCGCCCTTACCGGGGGTCACGCCGCCGACCATGTTGGTGCCGTAGGCGATGGCCTGCTCGGAATGGAAGGTGCCCTGCGCACCCGTAAAGCCCTGGCAGATGACCTTGGTGTTCTTGTTGACGAGTACGGACATGGCTCAGGCCGCTTCCTTCACTGCGTTGACGACCTTTTCGGCCGCATCGCCCAGATCGTCGCCCGCGATGATCGGCAGGCCGGATTCGGCGAGGATCTTCTTGCCGAGTTCGACATTGGTGCCTTCCAGCCGGACGACCAGCGGCACGTGCAGCGAAACCTCGCGCGCCGCGGCGACGATGCCCTCGGCGATGACGTCGCAGCGCATGATGCCGCCAAAGATGTTGACGAGGATGCCCTCGACGTTCGGGTCCGACAGGATGATCTTGAATGCCGTGGTGACGCGCTCCTTGGTGGCGCCGCCGCCGACATCGAGGAAGTTGGCGGGCGAGCCGCCGGCCAGCTTCACGATGTCCATGGTCGCCATGGCCAGTCCCGCGCCGTTCACCATGCAGCCGATCGCGCCGTCGAGCTTGATGTAGTTGAGCTCGTGCTTGGTCGCCTCGAGCTCCATCGGGTCTTCCTCGTCCTCGTCGCGCAGTTCCTCGATATCGGGATGGCGGTAGAGCGCGTTGTCGTCGAAGTTCATCTTCGCATCCAGCGCGATCACATCGCCCGCGCCGGTCACGACCAGCGGGTTTACCTCGACCAGCGAGGCGTCGAGTTCGACGAAAGCCTTGTACATGGCTGTCAGGAAGGTGCCCGCGCTCTTGATCTGGTTGCCTTCCAGTCCCAGGCCGAAGGCGATCTTGCGCGTGTGGAAAGGCATGATGCCCGTTGCCGGGTCGATGGCGACGGTGGCGATCTTCTCCGGGGTTTCCTCGGCGACGGCCTCGATGTCCATGCCGCCCTCGGTGGAGGCCACGATCATGATGCGCGAGGTCTCACGGTCCACCAGCAGGCTCAGATAGAGCTCGCGCGCGATGTCGCAGCCCTCCTCGATATAGATCCGTTTGACTTCCTTGCCTTCCGGCCCGGTCTGCTTGGTCACCAGCGTCTTGCCGAGCATCGCTTCGGCATGCGCGCGCACTTCCGCGTCGGATTTGGCGAGGCGCACGCCGCCACCGCCGTCGGGATTGTCGGCGAAGTGGCCCGCGCCGCGTCCGCCGGCGTGGATCTGGGACTTCACGACCCAGATGCTGCCGCCCAGATCGGCCGCGGCCTTGCTGGCCTCGTCAGCGGTATAGGCAACCCCGCCGCGCGGGACGGCGACGCCGAATTTCGCGAGCAGGGACTTGGCCTGATATTCGTGGATGTTCATGAACGCGATGGTCCGTGGTGAGGTTGGCCGTTAGATATGATGGCACCCCGGCGTTACGGGAGGATTAAGTTTATCCACCGCAGCGCCGGGCTGATCTCGCTATTTCTGCCCCGTTACTAGGGTTAACGGGGCAGAAAATCCAGTGTTCGCCACCCCGATCGACGATTCCGGGCGGCCGGTGTACGCTGGGCGTACAGTTACTTCTTCTTTGCGTCGCGCTGCAGCTTCTTGGTCGCGGCGACCAGATCCTCGACCGCCTTGACCGATTTGCGGAAGGCGGCGCGCTCGCCGGCGTCCAGCTTGACCTCGACGATGCGCTCGACACCCTTGGCGCCGATCACGACCGGGACACCCACATACATGCCCTTCACGCCGTACTCGCCGTTCAGGTAGGCCGCGCAGGGCAGGACCCGCTTCTTGTCCTTGAGGTAGGATTCGGCCATCGCGATGGCCGAAGAGGCCGGGGCATAGAAGGCCGAACCGTTGCCGAGAAGTTCCACAATCTCACCGCCGCCCGAACGGGTGCGCTGCACGATCTCGTCGATACGCTTCTGGGTGGTCCACTTCATGTTGATCAGGTCGGGAAGCGGGATGCCCGCAACCGTCGAGTAGCGCACCGACGGCACCATCGAGTCGCCATGGCCACCCAGCACGAAGGCCGTCACGTCCTCGACCGAGACGTTGAACTCCTCGGCCAGGAAGTAGCGGAAGCGGGCGCTGTCCAGCACGCCGGCCATGCCGACGCACATGTTCTTCTTCAGGCCCGCCGCCTCACGCAGCACGCCGACCATCACGTCCAGCGGGTTGGTGATGCAGATCACGAAGGCATCGGGGCAGTACTTCTTGATGCCCGCGCCGACGGCTTCCATGACGCCGGTGTTGATGCCGATCAGGTCGTCGCGGCTCATGCCCGGCTTGCGCGGCACGCCGGCGGTGACGATCACCACATCCGCGCCCTTCAGCGCGGCGTAGCTGGTGGTGCCTTCCATCTTGGAGTCGAAACCCTCGACCGGGGAGGACTCGACCAGGTCGAGCGCCTTGCCCGCGGGCATGCCCTTGACGATGTCGAACAGGACGACGTCGCCCAGTTCCTTGAGCCCCACCAGGTGGGCAAGCGTGCCGCCGATATTGCCTGCGCCGATCAGCGCGATCTTGTTACGTGCCATGTGCCTGTTCTCTCCAACATCTGAAGTGCATGGAAAAACCGCGCCCGGTGCCCCCGGCACGCGTTGAATTTGCGCGACGTGTAACGCGAATGACCGGGGCGTTCAAGGCGCGTCGCGGCAAGGTAATTGTGCCGCCGTCAGGTGATATGGCGGCTGTTCAGATAGTCCTCGGCCTGCATCTCCATCAGGCGCGAGACGGTGCGCTCGAATTCGAAGGCGGTGTCGCCTTGCGTGTAGAGGTCGCCGGGTTCCGCGTCGGCGGTCGCGAACAGGTTCACCTTGTGCTCGTAAAGCGAATCCACCAGCACCACGAAACGCTTGGCGGCATCGCGTTCCTTGGCCTCCAGGCGCGGGATGTCGTCGATCATCACCGTGTGGAAGACGGACGCGATGGCCAGGTAGTCGGCCGCGCCGCGCGGCTTGCGGCACAATTCATCGAAGGTGAAGCGCGCGATGCCGCGCGCCGTGCGCTCGGCCAGCAGCTTACGGCCCTGCAGCTCGATCTCTTCCGGGTAGGGGGTGGCGTTGTCGGTCAGCGTCGCGAAAGCCTTGTCGAGCTGCGCGGTCGCCTCCGGGCCCAGCGGCGTGTGCCAGACAGGCTCGCCCTTGAGGCGGTCCAGGCGGAAATCCCGGCCCTCGCCGATGTCCAGCACGTCGAGTTTTTCAAGAATGAGCGCGATGAAGGGCATGAACCGGTCGCGCTGGAGGCCACCCTTGTAGAGGTCTTCCGGTGCGACATTCGAGGTCGCCACGATGACCACGCCGTTGTCGAAGAAGGCCTGGAATAACCGGCCCAGGATCATCGCATCGGCGATGTTCACCACGTGGAACTCGTCGAAACACAGAAGCCAGCTTTCGTCGGCGATCTCGGCGGCCACGCGCATCAGCGGGTCCTGCTGCTTGTCGCGCTTGCGCAGTTCGGTCAGCCGTTTCTGGACTTCCAGCATGAAGGCGTGGAAATGCACGCGGCGCTTGCGTTCGACCGGCGCGGTCTCGAAGAACAGGTCGGTGAGCATCGATTTGCCGCGTCCGACGGGGCCGTGGATGTAGAGCCCCTTGGGCGCCTCGGGCGCGCGGCGGCCCAATCCGAACAGGCTCGCGAGGCCACCGCCGCGCGCAGGCCTGTAGCCGTCGAGCGTGTGGTGCAGACGCTCAAGTTCATCGACCGCCTGCCGCTGGGCGGGATCGACGAATATCTGCTCGGCATCGCGCAGCGCGCGATACCGCTCGAGCGGGGTCTTGGCGTCCGAATCGGGAAGTCCGTCAGGCATGGCGGCGGTTAGGTAGTCCACCCGCCGTGCATGCGCAACCTCATGGCCTGAATGATTATTGGGCAGCCTGCGCGGCAACACCGGAGAACATGGCTTCCATCTCGCGGCGGATGCGCACGGCCTGGGACGTCTCGTCGATCTCCACATCGGCCCAGGTGACGGGGCGGTCCTTCGCGACGGCGTTTTTCAGCTTCACATGGTGGGCGAGACCGATGGGCAGGCCGCCCGCCACCAGGCTGTCCGCGCCCGGCATCAGCCGGCCATAGACCGTGTAGCCGCCTTCGCCGTCCAGCTCTTCGCCGGGCTTCAGGTCGCGCTTGGCCGTGGCGACCGCATCGCCCCGGAACCCGGTCGGCGCGCCGGTCGATTCTCCGCGCAGCGCCACATTGGCGACGGAGATGCCCAGTTCCAGCCCGATAAGGTGATAGGGCTTCCAGAGCGCCGCGTAGTTGCCGCTGGTGTCGGTCAACAGCCCGTACTCGTCAAAGCACGCGCGCACATAGTCCGTCGGGGCCTCGAACACCACATAGACGCCCCAGCGCAGATCGCCCGTCACATGCCGCCCGTCGCGTTCTTCCGAACTGATGACCTCGACCTGGCCCTTGTGGTGCAGCGAACCGCCGTCGGCGCGCGGACGCATGACATGGGGAAGGTCATGGACGCCGCAGGGCGGGAAGGCGAGGCCGTCCGGTGCCGGTGTCAGGCCGCACGCATTGGCGACGGCGGCCATCTCGATGGCCGATTTGGTTCCATCGAGAAAGGAATTGAACATCTGGGGGTTCATGCCGCCCGCCTCGGCCTGCTGGGGCGTCAGGCCGTAATGCTCCCACACGTCGTCGGGTGTTACGTAGTGGTAGCCGTTGAGATACTTGGTGCCCTTGCCCGCCGCGATCACCTCCAGCCCGCAGGCGCGCGCCCAGTCCACCTGCTCGTGAATCAGGGCGGGCTGGTCGCCATAGGCCAGCGAATAGACAACGCCCGCCTGCCGGGCGCGTTCGGCCAGCAGCGGGCCCGCCAGCACGTCGGCCTCTACGTTCACCATCACGATGTGCTTGCCGTTCTCGCAGCAGGCCAGCGCGTGGGCGATTCCGGCAGCGGGGCTGCCGGTGGCGTCGATCACCACGTCGAGGCCGTCGGCGGCGACCAGCGCCATGGAATCGTCCGTCAGGTGCGTGTTGCCGGACTTGCGCGCGTCCTCGAAGGTGGCCGCGCTCGGGTCCAGCCCGCCGACGCGTGCGCAGGCCGCACGGGCCCGTTCCGGGTCGAGGTCGGCAATGGCCATGATCTGGATACCCGGCGTGCGCGCCGCCTGGGACAGGTACATGGTACCGAACTTGCCGGCGCCGATCAGGCCGACACGGATGGGGTTGTTCGCATCGGCGCGGGCGCGGAGCATTGTGTGGAGGTTCATGGACGCGCTTCCCGTTGTCTGGCGTTATTGTGTCGGGACAATAAACCAAACGCCCCTGCAGAGTCCGGGGCTGAAAGTCCGGGGAGGACAACGCCATGGCCGAATACCGCGAAGACGCCCGCACGCCCCATGTCAGCCGCGAGGATTTTCCGGCAGACCGGGTCGCGATCTATGACCACATCATGGAAACGCGGAAGCTGAAGTACATGGCCGAGCTTTTCGCCCGCATGGCGCCCAGCCCCGGCGCACTGCAGGCCGTCGCCTCGGTCGGCGAACATGTGCGCTTCCACAGCGTGCTGGATGAGGTGCTGCGCGAGATGGTGATCTGCACCGTCTCCCAGGAGGTTGGCAACTGGTATGAATGGTGCCACCACATCCACCGGATGCCCGACGACATGCGCGAGGTCTGCGGCACCCCCGCCCAGGAGGACCTGCCCGCGCCGCGCGGGCCAGCGCTCAAATTTGCGCGGATCGTCGCAACGGGCGGCACGGCGGACGACGCGCTGGTCGAAGCGATCCGGGATTCGCTGGGCGATCAGGGGCTCGTCGATCTGACGGTGATGGTCGGCTACTACCAGCTTGTCGGCACGTTCTGCACGACGCTTCACGTCCCCATCGAGGACAACATCGATCGCGTCCCGATGCGGAAGTAGGCCTACTCCGCCGCCGCCGCGCCCTGGCGGGCGAGTTCGAGCAGGCAGTCGTCGTCCAGCGCCTCGATGGGCGTGAAGTCGCGATGGGCGATCCATTCCTCGCGCTTGAACTGGCGGATGTGGTTGTCCACGTGGCACAGGCTCAGATAGACGATCACGCGGCCCCAGGGGCTGATGTTCGGCGCGGAGGCGTGCACGATGTTCGAATGGAACATCAGCACCGAGCCGGGCTTGCCCTTGGGCGCGATCATACCGCCCTCTTCGGCCAGCCGGGCCACGGTCTCCTTGTCCAGTGTCCACAGCGGGTATGAGGTGGTCAGCGTGTCGTGTCCGGCCTCGATCACGCCCGCCTTGTGGCTGCGCGGGATGAGATAGAGCGGGCCGTTGAACTCCGTCACTTCGTCCAGGAACAGCGCGATATTCATGGCGCGCGCCTCGGGCATCTGGTCGTCGCGCGCCCAGGTGCCGTAGTCCTGGTGCCACTGCCAGACATCGCCGTCGAAGGCGGCCTTCCCGTTGATCTTGTACTGATGCATGTACACCGGGCCGTCGAGCAGCTGCATGATCGGCCCGATCAGGCGCGGGTGGCGGCCCAGCCGGCGGAAGGCTTCGTTGTAGTAGTGGGCGGCGAAGGCCGTGCGGACGGAATCGCTGCCGCTTTCGCGCCAGACCTCGGGGCGGTCCATGGCGAAAATTTTCGGCAACTCCCCGGTCAGAAGATCGACCTCGTCCTGGCTGAATACATCCGGCAGGAACACCCAGCCTTCCTCGTCGAACTGTTTTAACTGTTCGTCGTTGAGCTTCATGGCGCACTCCCCGTGCAGCTTTGTTCGTTGCAACCTATTATAACCGGGCCTGCCCGAACGGGCGAGATGGGACCGGACGCGCAACCGCAGGAAGGAACAGCATGGTCGAAATTCTGTTGTACACGCTCGACCTGACGGCGAACCCGTTCGCGGCGGCCGGATACATCGCGCTCGGCGTCTATGCGACGAACACCTGGCGTGCATTCAAGTACGCGGTGCTCTGGGGCCTGACGATCCAGATCTTCGTGGTGGCGCTGGGCAAGACCGATTTCCTCAACCTGCAGGGCATGGCCATCCAGACCGCGCTGCGGCTGGTCGGTGCGCTGGTCGTCACCATGGGGGTCTATTACCTCTACCGGACCATGCGGCGCGGCGATGGCGGTTCAGGTTCCGGCGGGGGCAGCCGGCCGGACAAGACGCCGCGCCGGCCCACGCATCTGCGCCGGGTGAAATAGGGCTACCCTAAAAGACATCCCGAAAAGAAAAATGGGCCGGAGGTTGGAGTACGGCCCATTTTCCCCGACACCGCTGGTGCGGCTCGTGCAGGCGGTTGCGGAGTTGCAATGCCATGTCTGTCATTGCCGCACGACGGGTGGAAGGGGATGGTCCTTCACCCGTTGCGCGGTCTGGTCTGCCTGCCGCGAACAGGCAGCCGCATCGGGTCTCCGCAGTTCAAAAGGTCCGGTATTCCGCCTGTCCGGACAGTCGAACGGTAGGCGGCCTCTATATATTCGGAAAGCGAATTTATTTGGATTTTAAAATCGGAAATA
>Ga0255760_10001508_pt1 | contig 22233 bp, 15 predicted proteins | sample 071ome_25_FD_179960 | JGI IMG/M metagenome (GOLD analysis project Ga0255760, IMG submission 179960) | Coastal salt marsh microbial communities from the Groves Creek Marsh, Skidaway Island, Georgia - 071410BT metaG (version 2) | ecosystem: Environmental > Aquatic > Marine > Intertidal zone >... | reverse complement strand
TTGTCTTCCGTATCTAAAACGTTTAGCTCAAAGGGTTCAGCTAAGGTATTGTAATGGGTATAGTAATCTTCTTTTTTCGAATTTTCAAAAAGCGCTTGCGGAACAAACAAAGCAGGGTGCTCAAAGTGTATGATACTCGGAGGCTGATCTCCAAAATATTTTTTGAATGTCTGCTCTAAAAAACCTTGTGTGTCAGTGGGAAAATTTTTGAAGGAAATAAATTCGCATTGTTGTGGGGTATAAAAACAAAATCCATCCAAGAAAACCTGGATGGATTTTTGTGGTATAAATTGTGATTTAGTTGCCGGCATCGAAAATCGTGGGCCAGTTACCATTGGTGCTCACCTCAGATAATGAACCTAAAATAATTTCAGGTCCATTGACACCATCTACAGAAATGGTTTCGTTTTCTTGCTTCAGCAAATCTTTGTCTTGATCATGCAACACAATATTTTTAGCCACTTTTACTTCAAATACAGGAACTCGGTAACCATTTTTGTTGATCACATTGGCCTTGATGCTAAATTCTGCATCGATGCCTTCTACGGGTACTTTGCGCAACATTTTATAACTGTCATCTTTAAATAAAGAATCCTTAACATTTACAAAGCCAAGGGTGTCAATGACAATTACTTCACGAAGCATATCAATTCGATAGGTACGATCATACTCCATAAAGCTCGAATCTCTTTTTTCGATAAGAGTAAAAATGCCGGTTTCAATAAAACTCACAAGACTATCAAAGTTGTTGGCATAGAAACCTTTGACATCTTTGTGTGCAATTTGCGCTTTGCGGATTTCTTTCATTCGATCGATTACCTCAGCGTAGCGCTTATTTTTAGTTTCGTTAAAATTGATAGGACCGTTGATAGAATCGTAGATCTGATAACTAAAAACGACGCATAAAATCCAAAGAACCGCTTGTATGGCTAATTTCATTTTTTTATTGTTTAGAATTTTAGTGAAAAACAATTTAGATCTGAAAAGTATCATTTTTCACGACCAAAACAAAACTACAATTTTTTTTTATTCAGAAAAGATTTTCCGTTTCTTTTGTATCATATAAGAATCAGCCGTTTTGCTTTCAGAAAAAATACAGATTGACTTTAGAAATTCCTTTCCTTATCCATTATCTGCTTCTCAAGATGTATGGTTAGAAAAAATGGCTGTTTTTTTGTCAGATACTGCTTCAAAAACCCTTTTTTTGATGGCGGGCTATGCCGGAACCGGCAAATCTACCATGATTGGGCACTTGGTAAAACGCTTGCAACCCCTGGGATACAAGAGTGTTTTATTAGCACCCACCGGGCGTGCGGCCAAAGTTTTATCTGTTTTCTCAAAACGTAAGGCGTTTACCATCCACAAGCATATTTATTATACTAAGGCGAACAAAACAGGAGGAGTTCATTTTCAGCTAAAACCCAACAAATACAAAAACACCCTTTTTATTGTCGATGAAGCCTCAATGATAAGTGATGATCGTCAGAGTAATCGGTTGTTTGAAAACGGAAGTGTATTGGACGACCTGATACAGTATGTAAGTGGTGGTGATCAATGTCGGTTGATTTTTATTGGTGACACGGCGCAGCTGCCGCCGGTTCATCTTGAGGTGAGCCCTGCGATGGATTCGGACCAATTAGAAGGTATATATCAATTGAGCACCTACAGCAGCATACTAACGGATGTTATACGGCAAGAAAAGGCTTCAGGAATTTTACACAATGCCACCCGATTGCGACAATTGATTTCGGATCAATTGGGAACAGGGTTTCAATTTGATCTTAAAGGTTTTGCAGACATCCATCGTATTCAAGACGGCAATGAATTGCTTGAGGCGCTCTCATCGGCGCTTCAAAATGAGGGTATAGATCAAACTGCTTTTTTGGTTCGGTCAAACAAAAGGGCCAATTTGTACAATCAGAGTATTCGTCAACGGATTTTATTTTTGGAAGCCGAGTTGGCGGTTGGCGACCATTTGATGGTGGTCAAAAACAACTATTTTTGGCTCGACGATAATGCAGAGGCGGGTTTTATTGCAAATGGCGATACGATCATCATAGAACGCATTTATGGATACAAAAACCTCTATGGCTTTGAGTTTGCAGAGGTACAGATCGCCTTGGCCGATTATCCATCCCAAGCTCCTTTTGATACGTTTATTTTATTGGATACACTAAAAAGTGAGACTGCTGCTTTACCAAACGAAGATACAGATCGTTTATACCACGAAGTGATGAAAGATTATGCCAATATTGCTTCCAAATACAAACGCTTGCTTAAGGTAAAAAACAACCCCTATTTTAATGCGTTGCAAGTCAAATATTCTTATGCAATTACGTGTCACAAATCACAAGGTGGACAATGGAATACCGTTTTTGTAGAACAACCCTACCTTGCAGAGGGTACAAATGTGGCTTATTATAGGTGGTTGTACACCGCGCTAACACGTGCAAAAGAAAAATTATTTCTTGTCAACTTTAAAGAAGAATTTTTTAATGACTAAAACCTCACTATCTTTCTTCTTCAATACAACGGCATGGACCAAAAAAGCATAGATGCGGTAGCGCTACTTCATAAAGAAAACTGGGTGATGGATTTGTCGGTACTTTCATCTTTAAGACGACCCTAAATGCACAGATTGGCGCGCTTTATTTTTTTTAAACTCATGGGGTGGAGGCTGGAAGGCGAATTTCCAAGATTGGATCAATTTGTTGTAGCTGTAGTACCGCATACCAGTTCTATGGACTTTATCATCGGGGTACTCACTCGAGCTGTATTGAGAGAAGAAATAAATTTTATTGGAAAAAAAGAATTGTTTAACCCATGGACCGGATGGTTTTTCAAAGCAATGGGAGGTCGTCCTGTTGATCGTTCAGGTAACCGCAACAATGTCGAAAATATTGCTACACTTTTTAACGCGCATAAAGTCTTGCGTTTGGCGCTTGCACCAGAGGGTACACGAAAAAAAGTCAACGCTTTGCGAACGGGTTTTTATCATATTGCTCATAAAGCAGGGGTGCCAATTTTACCTGTTGGTTTTGATTTTAAAAACAGAAGAGTCATATTTTTTCAAACACTCACGCCAAGTGATTCTATCGAGCGGGATTTTGAAATTTTAGAAAACCACTTTGATGGTATTCAAGGAAAAATACCCGAAAATTCGTTTAGAAAAAGTTAGTTGTTTTCTTCCATGTTGTGATACACGTTTTGCACGTCATCATCTTCTTCGATTTTTTCCAATAATTTTTCGATGTCTTCCACCTGTTCGGGGCTGATATTTTTTGAAGTATTTGGGATGCGATCAAAACCTGAAGAAAGGATTTCGATATTGCGATTTTCGAGTTCTTTTTGAAGGGCTCCAAAATTTTCAAATGGTGCATAGATAATGATCCCATCATCATCGACAAAAAACTCTTCCAAGCCAAAATCGATCAATTCTAATTCCAATTCTTCTGGATCAAGTCCTTCCGGATTGATTCTAAAATTGCACGTATGATCAAACATAAACTCTACAGAACCTGCAGTTCCTAGACTGCCATTGCATTTGTTAAAATAGCTTCTGATATTGGCTACGGTTCTGTTGTTGTTGTCGGTGGCGGTCTCTACCAAAATCGCAATACCATGGGGTGCATACCCTTCAAAAAGTACTTCTTTATAATTTTGTGTGTTTTTGTCCGATGCTTTTTTGATTGCCCGTTCGATATTTTCTTTGGGCATATTAGCTGCCTTGGCATTTTGGATCACTGCTCTTAAACGAGAATTATTTTGCGGATCGGAACCACCTTCTTTGACGGCCATGACAATGTCTTTTCCAATCCGTGTAAAAGTTTTGGCCATGGCTGACCAGCGTTTCATTTTACGTGCTTTTCGAAATTCGAAGGCTCTTCCCATTGCTTGCAATTTTGATCTTGACAAAGATAAGCATTAGGTCAAAATTTTAAAATCCTTTTTATCTGTCAACGAAAGGCGCGACCAGAAGGATTAGGGATTATAGGTTTTTGCGTATCAAATCCATTTCGTCTAAAACCTCATTGTAGCTCGTCAACAGATGTGTAGGCAAATTATTTTCTTTTGGAAGCGTGGCCAGGTATCTTGTGTTGTTGGTCGTAAAAACTTGTTTAAAAATCCCGGGTTTGTGATGCCTCCGTGTTACGATTTGACGGATAAAATCATAATGCGATATCAAATCTGTACTGCCAAGATGGAAAATTCCTGTCCGTTTTTGATTGATGATAAAATGGATTTGTTGGGTCAATTTTTGAATGCCATTGACATTGATAATCGTATTTGGAAAAACTTCAATAGGTTGGTGTTGTTGTACCGCTTTATCAATCTGAACGGTTCGTGGCGCATGTTGCCCAAAAATCATGGGCAGTCGGGCGATGACATATTTGGCCGGTGGCAGCCGGAGTAAGCGACTTTCTATTTTTATTTTAAAACGCCCATAGATACTCTCAGAATAGGTTTTGTCGTATTCATAAGAAGGAAAATGATGAAAGGCATCAAAAACATTGGCGGAAGACAAAAAAAACAACCTACAATTGGCATTCTTGATATACGATACCAAAAAATCGTGGAGCTCAATTTGTAGGTCAAAATCACCACGCAATGCCGAAATAATCAGGTGGGGACGTACTTCTTTCAAAATGGGCTCTAAACCCTCTTCTGCTGCGTTAAAATTATAATACTGATGGTTGTTTCCATACCCTTTGTGAGAACAAAACGTAGCGTAGGTATTATAATAGGGGCAAAGTTCTCGGTAAAGTGCCTGACCAATAAAACCGCTCCCTCCAAGTATGAGTATGCGTTTTGTGGTCATCACTTATGATTTATAAAAGGGCAATTTGACGATTGTTGCAGAAATAATTTTGTCGCGAATCAATATTCCAATTTCGGTCCCCACAGTGGCATTTGCAGTAGTAACGTATCCCAAACCAATCCCTTTGTCCAGGCTTGGAGATTGGGTACCCGAAGTTACAGTTCCGATAGATTGACCTTCCGGAGTTGTAATGGTATATCTCCCACGCGGAATCCCTCTTCCTGTCATTTCGAAAGCAACCAATTGTGTAGCAGTACCAGAATTTTTTTGTTGTGTTAAGATCGCTTGGTCGATGCCCAAAAATGCGGGTTTTGTAACCCATCCTAGGCCGGCAGCTATGGGAGATGTTTGGTCATCAATTTCATTGCCGTACAAACAATACCCCATTTCTAATCGAAGCGTATCTCGTGCAGCTAAGCCGATTGGTGCGATGCCAAAATCATCCCCAGCTTCTATAACAGCATCCCAAATTTGGTTTGCTTCCTCGTTGGGAAAATAAATTTCGATTCCTCCAGAACCGGTATAACCCGTAGTGGCAACAATCACACCTTCTACGCCTGCAAAACTGCCCTTTTGATGGGCGTAGAATGGGAGGGCTTTCAGATCTATTGTGGTAAGTTTTTGCATGGCATCTAAGGCTTTTGGTCCTTGGATGGCTAATAATGACAATGCATCAGATTGATTTTCTAATTGCGCATCGAAGGCTTGATTTTGTTGGCTGATCCAAGCCCAATCTTTTTCAATATTGGCGGCATTTACAACCAATAAAAACACCTGCTCTTCAATTTTATAAACAATCAAGTCATCAACAACACCACCCTTTCCATTGGGCAGGTAGTTGTACTGCGCCTTGCCAACCGTAAGTTTGCTAATATCGTTGCTGCAGATGTGTTGTAAAAGCGCTTCCGCCTGTGGGCCACGCACAAAAAATTCTCCCATATGCGATACGTCAAAAACGCCCACAGCATTGCGAACAGTTAGGTGTTCTTGTTTGACACCCAAGTACTGTACGGGCATTTCATAGCCAGCAAAAGGAACCATTTTGGCACCTGCTTCTATATGGCGTTGGTAGAGAGCGGTTTTTTTCATCCTTTTTCTTTTTTTCAAAAGTATTACATTTAAAAGGTTTTAAACATTAAAAACACAAAATGAAATTCACAATCAATCTTTTATTGGCCTTAGTGGTCGTAGGATCTTCAAATATACTTTTAGCCCAAGAACGTTTTGCCTCAGGACTAAGCCCTGAGTTTCACAAATCACGACGCGACGCCCTTAGAGAAAAAATGCCTGCCAATAGTGTAGCGGTATTGTTTAATGCACCCATTCGCAATCGGGCCAATGACACCGATTATGAATACCATCCAGACCCCAATTTTTATTACCTCACGGGGTGGAAAGAACCCCACGCGGTACTTTTGATTTACAAAGAGGCACAGAACGATGCTAATGGAACCTATGACGAGGTACTCTATGTACGGCAACGTAATGCGTATGATGAGATGTGGAATGGAAAACGTGCTGGTCTCGAAGGAGCACAAAAATCGGGCTTTGAGCGAGTCGTTTCTCGAAATGCTTTTGCGTCAGATGCCCATCAATTTGATCGTTTTGAAACAGTTTTGATTTTTGATTTTGATACGGATATCAAAGACTTTAAAAATGACCCAAATGATCTTTTTGATTTGCAAGCCAGTCTTAAAGAAAAAATCAATTATCCCAAAAATTTTAATGCCACACAATACCGTTTGTACCAAAAAATCCGTCAATCAACCCCCGAAAATGCCGAACAACTCAAGCGCGAAATTATATTCTACACCCAGCGCGATGAAGCCTTGGCTGCCGATCCTTTGATTGCAGCATTTTTGACTGCTATGGAACCGGATACCTTTAATGAACTACGTCAAAAATCAGCCTTTAGTCTGCGAACTACCAACTTTGACATCAGTCTTTTGAGCGGTCTAATGGCAGATTTGCGCGAAATCAAAACACCCGAAGAAGTGGTACTGATTCGCAAAGCAGTGGCCATCTCCTCACAAGGGCAAATAGAGGTCATGAAGGCTATGCATCCTAATATGAGTGAGCGTGAAATTCAGGGCATACATCAATATATATACAAACGTTATGGAGCAGCCCATGAGGGCTATCCTTCTATCGTTGGAGCAGGGGCAAATGGTTGTGTGTTACACTATATAACAAATGATCTGAAGGAAGTAAAAAATCAGCTGGTTTTGATGGATCTGGGTGCAGAATATCAAGGATATACTGCTGATGTCACCCGAACCGTTCCGGCTAAAGGGCGTTTTACCGATCCTCAAAAGGCCCTTTATAAAATTGTTTACGACGCACAAGAGGCTGGTATTGCTGCAGCTCAGATAGGCGCTAGTTTTGCAGATATTGCTAAAGCTTGTAGAAATGTAGTTGCAAAAGGATTGGTTGATTTGGGCTTGATCCAAAACGAAAAAGACGTTCGAAAATACCTGCCCCACGGAGTAGCGCATCATATTGGTTTGGATGTACACGACCCCGGTAACTACGCGCTTTTGGAAGAAAACATGATTATTACGGTAGAACCCGGCATCTATGTTCCGGAGGGAAGTGATTGCGATTCAAAATGGTGGAATATCGGCATTCGTATCGAGGACGATATCTTGATCAGTAAACAAGGACCAATTAACTTGTCAGCAGCGGCTCCAAGAGCTTGGGAACAGATTGAAGCATTGATGCAAGAAACCAGTCCTTTGGATCAGTTTCAATTACCAGAGATAAACTAGTCCGTGTTTAGGAGGTAGTTTTTTAAACCCGTATAGCTATCGATGGATAGGGCTTTTTTCTCTCTATTTAAAAGGGGCATTAGCCTTTCGGGCATGTCGATCGTGCGTTGCAATGTTTCTTCTACAACATCCAAAAATTTTATTGGGTGTGCAGTTTCTAAAAAGACTCCGTAGGCAGAAGTTTCTAAAGTATTTAGATAGGCCTCTAAGCCCAAAAAACCAACTGCCCCATGAGGATCGGCAATGTAATTGTAGGACTGATAGAGACGAACTAGAGCTGCTTTGGTTTGTGCATCATCATAACTGTAACCACTCAGGTGCTTTTGCAAAACATCAAAATCGTGATTCATTATTTGTTGAATCCGGACAAAATTGCTGGGTGCACCTACATCCATAGCATTGGATATCGTAGGAATGGTTTTTTGAGTTTGGTAATTGCCTGTTTTTAGGTATTCTGGCACGACTTTATTACTGTTGGTACTGGCAACAAAATGATGAATGGGTAAACCCATTTTTTGAGCCATCATCCCAGCACAGAGGTTTCCAAAATTGCCACTCGGAACCGAAAAAACCAAGGGTTTATTTTTGTCTGCTAACGCTTGAAATGCAAAAAAATAGTAAAACATCTGTGGAAGCCAGCGTGCGACATTGATCGAGTTGGCCGATGTCAGATTTTTCTTTGTATTGATCTCAGGGTCTAGAAATGCCGTTTTTACCATATCTTGACAATCGTCAAAAACTCCGTCAACTTCTAGCGCCGTGATGTTTTTTCCAAGAGTAGTCAATTGCTTTTCTTGGATTTCGCTTACTTTTCCCTTAGGGTATAAAATAACCACATCGATACCACGAACTCCCAAAAACCCATCTGCTACAGCGCCTCCAGTATCTCCAGAAGTGGCGACCAAGACGGTACTTTTTTCGGTTTGTTGATCTTGTTGGTTAAAATAACCCAAACACCGCGCCATAAAACGCGCACCGACATCTTTAAAGGCCAAAGTGGGTCCGTGAAACAATTCTAAACTACCAATGGTATCTGTAACGGGAATGATTGGAAATTCAAAGCAGAGTGTTTCATCAATAATTTGTTTTAGAACCGCTTTAGGAATTTCGTTTCCGATGTAGGGCTCAATAACTTCCAATGCGATGGCTTCTTTTGATAGGTTGGGCAATCGCTCTAAAAAATCTTTTGCTAAAGCAGGAATCTCTTTGGGAAAATAAAGCCCCTTATCTGGTGCCAGCCCCATCTTGACTGCCGCTTTAAAAGTAGTTTCTAACGCCGGATTGTTTAGGCTATAGTATTTCATTTTGCAGAAATAATTTCAACCCCGTTCCTATTGATTGGTGAGGTATATAGTTGATGCTCAATACCCTTTTGGTTACAAAAGTACGACAAGGCATGTGCGATATTATGGCTTTTTTCTGCTCCTTTTACCAATGAAAAAATAGAAGGCCCGGCACCAGATATGCCACAGCCCAATGCTCCTTCTTGCAAGGCAATTTTTTGAATACGATCAAATTCTGGAATCAACTTTTTACGAAGTGGTTCGGCAATCACGTCTTGAAGGCTTCTGGCCATCAAAGAATCATCGTCCGTATGCAGTGCATGCACGAGAGCTCCAACATTAGCCCACTGTTGTATGGCGCTTTTTAGTAGCACTTGATTGCCTAACAGGGCACGTGCTTCTGCTGTTTTTAGTTCAATTTGAGGATGCAGTACAACGGCAAACAGATCTTTGGGTATTGGTAGTTTGACAAGATCCATAGGGTAGACACTTCGGACCAAGATGATACCGCCTAGTAATGCAGGGGCAATATTGTCTGCATGGGCATCTTTGCTGGCCATGGCCTCTCCTGCAAGTGCGAAGGGCAATAGGTCTTGTTTTGGAAGGGGATGTTCTAACAATTGGTTGATACCAACAACGGCACCAACTGCGCTTGCAGCGCTACTTCCAATTCCGCTTCCGGGTAAAATTCCTTTTTCTATTTCTATCTGTACACCTCCTGCTATGGGATGTGCATCCAAAAGCGCTTGTGCGGCTACGCCGGCTACATTTTGTTTTGGATCTGTAGGAAGCGAAGAATTGTTTTTATTGAAAATTTTTATCCCAGAATCCGAAGTCCTTTGAAAAGACATCGTATCTCCAACGCCTTCCAGACATAGCCCCAAAACATCAAAACCACAAGATAAATTGGCTACACTAGCAGGCGCAAAGACTTGGACGGTGTTTTTCATTATTGCTTTCCGATTCTTATAATGTCTGCAAAAAGTCCTGAGGCCGTAACTTCTGCACCCGCACCAGCGCCTTTAACGATAAGTGGTTGTGCTGCATAACGGTTGGTATAAAACAGGACAATATTGTCACTCCCCTCAAGGTTGTAAAAATCATGGTCTTTATCAATTAGCTGAAGACCTACTTGTGCCTTTCCATTTTCGAGCTGGGCAACATATTTGAGACGTGCTCCAGAGTGATCGGCCTCTTCAAGCAACTGATTAAAATGATCATTGTGGTCCTTAAGTGCTTCTAAAAAAGCATTTATATCCTTAGTGTCCAAACATTCTTGGGGTATAAAAGCGTTGTTTTTTATTTCTTCAAGCTCCAGTTTATAACCGCTTTCGCGAGCAAGAATTAAAATTTTACGCGCTACGTCAATACCACTCAAATCAATTTTGGGATCGGGTTCTGTATATCCTTCTTGCATCGCTTGCGCCACCACTTGATCAAAAGCGATTCCTTTTTTGAAGTTGTTAAAAATAAAATTGAGGCTTCCAGATAGCACCGCTTGTATCTTAGTAACTTGATCTCCAGACGCAATCAAATTATTAAGGGTGTCGATTATTGGCAATCCAGCGCCTACATTGGTTTCAAACAAAAAGGGACTTCCGTATTTTCGAGATATTCTTTTGAGGTTGAGGTAGTGATCCAGTTGATCTGCACAAGCAATTTTATTGCATGTAACTACACAGATACTATTTTGTAAGCACCTTAAGTATTCTTTAGCAATCAAAGGGCTGGCGGTATTGTCAACAAAAATGCTGTTACGCAGGTTTAAGGCTTTAATATGGTCAAAAAAGGCATCGCTATCTGCTTTTGTTGTGGCACCATCTAGTGTTTCTTTCCAATTCTTTAGATCGATAGGCGTTGTGCTAAGCACCATTTTTCTCGAATTAGAAATGGCCCGAACTTGTATTGTCAATCGAAGGTTTTCTTTGAGATAATGTTGTTGCTTTTCGATTTGTTCAAGGAGTTTTCCACCGACATTTCCAGCCCCAACTACAAAGAGATTTAGCTGTTTGGTTTGTGCTTCAAAAAAGGTTTCGTGAAGGGTGTTTAGCGCTTTCTCAACATTTTTTTTATCAATAACAAAAGAAATATTTCTTTCTGAAGCACCTTGAGCAATAGCTCTAATATTGATGTTATTAGCACCGAGTGTACTGAATAACTTTCCACTGATGCCTTGATGATCTTTCATACGATCGCCCACAACAGCAATATTGACCAATTCACGTTCTATGTGCGCGGGAGCAACTTTCTTGAGTGCTATTTCAAAGGCAAAATGCTCATCGATAAGCTCTTTGGCTCTATCGGCTTCTGTGTTGCTGATACCTAAGCAAATCGAATACTCTGATGATGCTTGTGTAATCATCACGATGTTGATCTTATGATCTGAAAATATTTCAAATAATCGTTTTGAAAACCCAGGTATTCCGATCATACCACTACCTTCTATGTTGAGCAGTGCAATGTTGTCAATATGGCTTATCCCTTTGACAATTTGACCGTTATGATGTGCTCCATTTTGGTCTATAAGCGTTCCTTTTGCTTCCGGTTCAAAAGTATTTTTGATCCAGATAGGTATTTTCTTTTCTACAAGTGGTTGTAAGGTGGGGGGATAAATCACTTTTGCTCCAAAATGAGACAATTCCATGGCCTCATAGTAGGTAAGCTGTCTGATAGGCATGGCTTGGGGAACAAGTTTAGGATTGGCGGTAAACATACCACTGACATCGGTCCAAATCTCAAGCGATTCTGCATCGAGTGCTTTGGCAAAAATAGCCGCCGTATAATCAGACCCCCCTCTACCCAAAGTGGTCGCTTTTCCTTTGTGATTAGTAGCAATAAAACCTGGAGCTAAAAGCACTTGGCTGTTGCAGCTTTTCCATGCGGTCTGAATTGCGTTATCTGTAAAGTCAAAATCTACATTTTGGTTTTTATCAGTTCGTATCAGCAATCGTGCGTCCTGCAATTGGGTATCAATGCCTTGCTCTTGAAGTATGCTTGCAATAATTTTGCTTGACAAAATTTCACCATAACTGGCAATGGTGTCTTCTGATTTTTTAGTGATTTCGCCCAACTCTGATATGGCGTTGAGTACTCGTTCTAGCTGAAAGAGGGTTTCATTTACAAACGCTTTGAGTGAGGCTTCGTTTTTTGAAGCGAGTTTTTCAATGGGTTCAAAATGACGTTTTTTCAGGTGCTCTATATCGGTTTTAAAGTCTGTAGATCCATTGGCGGCCTTGTTTAACATAGTGATTAGTAAGTCTGTAACTCCTCCGAACGCAGATACGACAACGACACAGGCTTCTTTTTGGTGTTTTAAAATAGTAACAACGGCGGTTAGGCTTTTAGAATTTGCAACGGATGTTCCACCGAATTTTAGAACTTTCATTATGTAAGTGTTAGGAAAAACCCAATAAAATTTTAAAATGCAAAAATATTATAAAAACCAGTGGTGGTGAAATAATATCTTAGATATCTCCAAAAAAAATCGCCCGTTTGAAGGCGATCAAACGAGCGGATGCATTGAGTTTCAAAATTTTAAGAAGCTGATTGCTCTTCGCTTGCCACTTTAAGTGAAAGTTTTTCTTCGTTCTTTTCATGGTCAAGAAGCAGATGGTCTCCCTCTTTGATGCTACTAGAAACCACATTTTCGGCAATCAAGTCTTCAACATATTTTTGGATGGCTCGATTGAGTGGTCGGGCTCCATTTTTTTCGTCAAATCCCTTTTCGGCAATAAAATCATAGGCAGAGTCGGTCATTTCTAAATGATAACCAAGTTGTTTAACTCGCTTGATGAGTTTTTGCATCTCTAGGGTGACAATTTTGCGGATATCATTTTTGTCCAACGGATTGAATACGACTAGATCATCGATGCGATTTAAAAACTCTGGAGAGAAGGTTTTTTTAAGCGCACGTTCAATAATCCCTTTTTCAACTTCTTTGGTTTGATTTTTTTGAGAAGTGGTTTCAAAACCGACTCCGGTTCCAAAATCCTTTATCTGACGCGCTCCGATGTTGGAAGTCATGATGATGATGGTATTTTGGAAATTAACTTTTCGCCCAAGACTATCTGTCAAAAATCCATCGTCGAGCACTTGAAGCAGCATATTGAAAATGTCAGGATGCGCTTTTTCGACTTCATCCAACAAAACAACAGCATAAGGTCTTCTCCGAACTTTCTCGCTAAGTTGACCGCCTTCTTCGTATCCGACATAGCCTGGAGGCGCTCCTATCAATCGAGAGATGGCGAATTTTTCCATATACTCGCTCATATCTATCCGAATCAGGTTTTCTTCCGAATCAAAAATTTCAGACGCCAAAATCTTGGCCAATTGGGTTTTCCCTACTCCGGTTTGTCCAAGGAATATAAAAGAGCCAATCGGTTTGTCTGGAGCCTTGAGTCCGGCACGATTTCTTTGGATCGCGCGCACTACTTTTTCAACGGCTTCATTTTGACCGATAATTTTTTCAGAAATGGTAGCGGTTAGCGAAGCAAGTTTATTTTTTTCTGATTTTACAATTTTATTGACGGGTATGTTGGTCATCATAGACACAACATCAGCAATATGCGTATCATTGACGGTAACACGGTTTTGCTTAGAGTCTTCTTGCCATTTTTCTTGTGCCTCTAAGAGCATGCGCTCTACCCGTTTTTCATCGTCGCGAAGCTTGGCCGCCTCTTCGTATTTTTGTTTTTTTACGACCGAATTTTTGAGCACGCGTACTTTTTCTAAATCTTCTTCTAGTTGAATGATTTCTTGGGGTACATTCATGTTGTTGATGTGTACACGTGAGCCTGCTTCATCCAACGCATCAATTGCTTTGTCGGGCAAAAAGCGGTCGGACATATAACGGCTGGTTAGTTCTACACAGGCCAATAATGCTTCCTCGGTGTAAGAAACGTTGTGGTGATTTTCATAACGTTCCTTGATATTTTTGAGAATTTCAAGGGTTTCTTCTTCGCTGGTTTGCTCGACCAATATTTTTTGAAAGCGGCGCTCTAAGGCACCATCTTTTTCGATATTTTGACGGAATTCATCTAAGGTTGTTGCTCCGATGCATTGGATTTCTCCACGTGCAAGAGCTGGCTTGAACATGTTGGAGGCGTCTAAACTTCCGGTGGCACCTCCAGCACCAACAATGGTATGGATTTCATCAATAAAAAGGATGATGTTGTCATTTTTTTCGAGTTCGTTCATGACCGCTTTCATACGCTCTTCAAATTGCCCACGATATTTGGTGCCGGCAACAAGGCTTGCGAGATCAAGCGATACGACACGTTTGCCGTAGAGCACACGCGACACTCTTTTTTGTATAATTCGCAATGCCAATCCTTCGGCAATGGCGGATTTTCCAACACCAGGTTCGCCAATAAGTAGGGGGTTGTTTTTCTTTCTTCTACTTAAAATTTGTGAGACACGTTCGATTTCTTTTTCTCTGCCAACTACAGGGTCTAGTTTATTTTGTTCTGCTAATGCGGTAATATCACGACCAAAGTTGTCAAGAACGGGTGTTTTAGAATTTTTGCTGCTTCGTGTGTCGGAGGTGGGCACAAAGGGATTTTCTTTGCCCCGGTCTTCTCCTTCACCTTCTTTCTCTTCAGGAAATGAGGCAGCAGCGGGAAGGTCGATATAATCGTTATCATCATTGGCAATCATGAGTTTAAACTGTTCTTTGACAACATCATAATTGACGTTCATGTTGCTCAACAATTTGGTAGTGGGATCGTTTTCATTTCTCAAAATACATAGCAGCAAGTGGGCTGTATTGATGAGGTCAGATTGAAAGAGTTTGGCCTCCAAAAAGGTGGTTTTGAGCGCACGCTCTGCCTGTCGGGTCAAGTGAAGGTTTCTTTTTTCATTTAACGCGCTGTTGTTTTCAATAACCGCAGGATTGAGAATTTCTACTTTTTGACGCAATTGATCCAAATCGACCTCGATGGCGGATAAAATAGAAATTGCCTTTCCAGAACCGTCTCTTAAAATGCCTAACATCAAATGCTCTGTGCCAATGTAATTGTGTCCCAAACGCAGGGCTTCTTCTTTGCTGTACGCAATTACATCTTTTACCCGAGGTGAAAAATTATCGTCCATATCTCAAAAAATCATTTACTATCATTACTCAAAAAGTGTACCACTTGACATGATTATAGCTAATTGACGAAAAAAAACTCAAAAGAGCAAAAGCTAGGCTCAAATAATTATCCCCAAATTGAAGTTTTTAGTTGTTGATAAAAAATTCGATAAAACTCTGCAAAGTCACTATTAAATTGAGCCCATAATATTATTTTAGCTTTTACGTACAATAAACAACTAGTGAGTATGAACGAAGGAGAAAAGCTTATTCCAATCAATATTGAAGATGAAATGAAATCGGCCTACATCGACTATTCGATGTCGGTCATTGTGTCACGTGCCCTGCCAGACGTTCGCGACGGTTTTAAGCCGGTCCACCGTCGGGTGTTGTATGGGATGCATGAGTTGGGAATTCGCTCCAATACGTCGTACAAAAAATCGGCTAGAATTGTAGGAGAAGTATTGGGAAAATACCACCCTCACGGTGATAGCTCTGTCTATGACACCATGGTACGTATGGCCCAAGATTGGAGCCTTCGTTATTTGTTGGTAGACGGCCAAGGAAACTTTGGTTCTGTAGATGGTGATAGCCCAGCAGCGATGCGTTATACCGAGGCGCGGATGCAAAAATTATCTGAAGAGATGTTGGCGGATATCGAGAAAGACACCGTCGATCATCAGCTAAATTTTGATGACACCCTCAAAGAACCTGTCGTTCTGCCTACGCGCGTCCCCAATCTTTTAGTAAACGGTGCCTCTGGAATTGCTGTGGGTATGGCGACCAACATGCCTCCCCACAATTTGTCTGAAGTAATCATTGGAACCATTGCCTATATTGACAATACGGATATCGAAATTGATGCGCTGATAAAACATGTCAAAGCACCCGATTTTCCGACTGGAGGAACCATTTATGGCTACGAAGGAGTGCAAGAGGCATTTCATACTGGTAGAGGAAAAATTGTTCTTAGAGGAAAGGCCATAATTGAAGAAGTAGGAGGTAGAGAATGTATTGTTGTGACCGAAATTCCCTATCAGGTCAACAAAGCCGAAATGATCCGAAAGACTGCCGAACTGGTCAACGAAAAGAAGATTGAAGGCATCAGCACCATTCGTGATGAATCGGACCGAAAAGGAATGCGTGTAGTCTATGTTTTGAAGCGTGATGCAATACCAAATATAGTACTCAATAAACTCTATAAATATACCGCCCTTCAATCCTCTTTTAGTGTAAATAACATTGCACTAGTCAATGGACGTCCACAATTGCTCAACCTCAAGGACATGATCCATCATTTTGTGGAGCATCGACATGAAGTGGTCGTTCGACGTACCCGTTTTGAACTCAAAAAAGCCGAAGAGCGCGCACACATTTTAGAAGGATTGATCATTGCATCAGACAATATTGATAAAGTCATTGCTCTCATACGCGCTTCTTCTAGCCCTGATGAGGCTAAAGACAAATTGATCGAAGCCTTTAAGTTGTCTGAGCTTCAAGCGAAGGCCATCGTAGAAATGCGTTTGCGTCAACTTACCGGTCTTGAACAAGACAAGCTACGAACCGAATTTGATGAACTGACGATCACCATTGCTGACCTCAAAGATATTTTGGAAAAGAAAGAACGTCGTATGGACATCATCAAATCCGAATTGGAAGAAGTAAAAGCCAAATATGGGGATGAGCGACGATCGATTATCGACTTTGCTGGCGGCAATTTTAGTATCGAGGACATGATACCAGATGAAAAGGTTGTAATCACTATTTCGCATGCGGGATACATTAAACGCACACCGCTCTCTGAATACAAAACCCAGAATCGGGGAGGGGTTGGTCAAAAAGCCTCCACAACACGAAATGAAGATTTCTTAGAGCATATATTTGTGGGTACCAACCACCAGTACATGCTTTTCTTTACCCAAAAAGGAAAATGTTTTTGGCAGCGAGTTTTTGAAATTCCAGAAGGTTCCAAAACCGCCAAAGGTCGTGCCATTCAGAATCTTATCAACATAGAACAAGACGACAAGGTCAAGGCATTTATCTGTACACAAGATCTCAGAGACGAAGCCTATATCAACAACCACTATGTCATTATGGTTACTAAACAAGGACAGGTCAAAAAGACTGCCCTCGAACAGTATTCGCGTCCACGATCAAATGGAATCAATGCCATTACCGTTCGTGACAATGACGAATTGCTCGAAGCCAAATTGACCAATGGCAGCAGTCAAATATTATTGGCTGTTAAATCGGGTAAAGCCATACGCTTTGAAGAAAGTAAAACCCGCCCAATGGGCCGTGGTGCTTCTGGAGTACGTGGTATTACACTCGATGGTCCAAACGACGAAGTAGTGGGCATGGTATCGGTCAACGATATGGATACAAATATCTTGGTGGTTTCAGAAAATGGTTTTGGTAAACGCTCTAGCCTTGAGGATTACCGAATCACCAATCGAGGGGGCAAAGGAGTCAAAACCATATCAATCACCCCCAAAACCGGTCAATTGGTTGCCATCAAAAATGTAACAGACAGTGATGATCTGATGATTATAAAAAAATCGGGCGTCGCCATCCGACTTGCTATTAGTGAGTTACGTGTCATGGGAAGAGCAACGCAAGGCGTTAAACTCATCAATCTTAAAGACGACGATTCTATTGCTGCTGTTGCCAAAGTAGTAAAAGATGATGAAGAAATTGATGACGTAAATGATCTTGATGTAGAAAATGGCACTGTTATTGAATAATTAAAAACAAATAAATATAAACATGAAACTCAAACTAACCCTGCTATTGTCCCTAACTTTAGCATTTGCTTTTGGACAAAAAAAAGAACTTAAAAAAGCAGAAAAACTATTTGCAACTGGCAATATTGCTGAAGCTGCTCAAACCCTTGATGAAAATCAAGCCCTTTTGGAAGGTGCTGAAGAAAAAATAGCCAACGCATATATTTTTCTTCGTGGACGAATCGCAGAGCAAAATGGCGAATTTGAAAAAGCCCTAGGCTACTACACCCAGCTTAAAGATGACGTTAGATTGCAAGCCGAAGTTCAGACCCAAGTTGGAACGCTATCCTCAGCGTTAATTACAAGTGCAATCGAAGACAATGAAGCAAAAGATTTTGTAGGTTCTGCGAGCAAGCTGTATCTGGCATATACCATAGATCCTGAAGCCAATCAAGATTATCTCTATTTTGCAGCTTCCAATAGTGTCAATGGCAGTGCCTATGACGATGCTTTGAAATACTATAATCTTCTTAAAGAAATTAATTACACAGGTATTACAAAGAAATATTTTGTTACAGAGGTAGCATCAAACAAAGAGATGGAAGTTTCTGAAACAGAATTCAATATTTTTCAAAAATCTAAAGATTATACCAATCCAAGAGAAGAAGAAACGGAGTCAAAATACCCTGAAATTGTTAAAAACATTGCTTTAATCTATGCTCAAAAAGGAGAACGCGATATGGCAATCGCCGCTGTACAAGAAGCACGTAAATCCAATCCAGATGATTTAAATCTTATTTTGACAGAAGCCAACCTGTATATAGAGCTGGATGATAAAGAACGATTTAAATCGCTTATCAATGAGGCCATTGCACAAGATCCAAACAATGCCAATCTATACTTTAACCTTGGTGTTGTAAATGCTGATTTGGGAGACAAACAAGCGGCTCGTGGATATTATGAAAAAGCCATAGAAGTAGATCCAAGCATCGAAGCTCCTTACCTCAATTTGGTGGCGTTGATTTTAGAAGGAGAGGCGGTTATTGTTGAGGAAATGAACAGTTTAGGTACATCACGTAAAGACAATTTGCGCTATGAGGAGCTCAAAAAGATTCGTGAAGGGCTCTACAAAGAATGTATTCCAATACTTAAAGGATTGATTTCTATTTCAAAAGACAACGAAGAAGCCATCAAAACCCTGATGAATATCTATGGTACACTTGGCGAAAACCAAGGGTTTATGGAAATGAAAAAAATACTAGAAGGGATCGAATAATCGAATAACTTCTTTATGCACACTAACAAAAGGCCGTCTTGTACGGTCTTTTTTTAGCCCCAAACTTTTTTGATAATACGCAGCTGGTGTGAGTGCGTTTGGGTTTCCGAATTAAAAATCCCGGTTTGGTCAATTCGGTCGATACGCACTTTGCCATGCGCATGGATGATGTGGTGATTTTCCAAAAGCATACCAACATGCACGATTTTACCTTCTCTATCATCAAAAAAGGCCAAATCTCCAGGTTCGCTTTCTTCGATAAAACTGAGTGTTTGTCCCTGCTCGGCCTGTTGATAGGCGTCGCGTTTTAGTGCCTGGCCGTTGATCTTATAGACCATCTGTACAAAGCCAGAGCAATCGATTCCGAAGGGGCTTTTGCCTCCCCATAAATAGGGTGCATTTAGATACAAAAAAGCCGTTTGAATAAGATCGGATTTTTTAGGATTATTTTTAGATCGTATGCCATCAAAATGATTGCCCAATAACGCATTGGCTTTTAGATTGCTTCCCAACAATATAGGAAAAAGCACCTGTTGTGGGGTTGTGACATAATCGATCAGATGACCAGAAAACACATCGCGTTTTTTTTGATATTGCTCATAAGTGTCTTTTTGAATTTCAAAAAACTGTGTTCTAGGAATCCACCCTTCGTATTGGTCAAAGGTTACGCGAATTTTAATCCATTTTTTTTGCTGATCCAATACCTTATAACAATCTCCATAAAGCAGCTGTGAAGTCATTTCACTTGCATGGCTGTTTTCCTTTCGAAGGGGAATAACTCCCAATTGACAAATGCCGTATTCCAAAAGTGACGATCGATTTTAGTATCAAACAAAACTACGGATTTTGTCACCATCATACAATCTTTTGAAGGTTACAGTAAAGAGATTTAGTACATTTGAAAAAATGGATTTGTTTTGAGGACCTATTGGCAGCAAATTATTTATCGAAAAAACTTTTTATACAAAATTGGACTGTTTCTCATCGCCAGCAGTTTTATTTTGTACATCTTACCTAAGAATGCCACCTTTCAATTTGAGTATCAAAAGGGTTTGGTTTGGCAGCATGATAATTTTTATGCCCCTTTTGATTTCCCAATTTTAAAAACCGAGGAGCGCTTGACGGCTGAGCGTGAAGCAATTCGCAAAAATGCGGAAACCTATCTAAGAGCAAATACAAAGATTCTGCCAGTTGTAGCCACCAATTTTGAGCGGCTTTTTGACACGTATTTTTTAGAGCCATCGGAGGGCCAACAGCGCGAAGTTTTACGAACTTATGGGTTGGATCTGATTGCAAAATTGTACAGTAATGGCGTACTGCCGTTGAACCTCAATTTTGACGAACCCGCCAACCTACGATTGATCGAAGGAAATACTGAACGTGGGGTTGGTGTCAATGATTTTATTCGTATTCAAGAATTGTATGACTATTTGCAAAGCCATTTGGACCCACTCTATAAATCGTACTTAGATGCCTTTTATGGCTTGTTTTTTGAAATCGTAGAACCCAACATCTTATTGGACACACAATTTACCAACAACGCATTGCAAGCTGCATTGAGTGCAGTGGTTCCCACACGTGGAATGGTCTCTAAAGGCAGTCTCATTATTGCTAAAAATACACTGATTGACAACGAGAAATTTGTTGTACTCACTTCTCTTGAAAGTGAGTATAAATTGCGCGGCGATACCCAAAAAAATAGAATTCAACGCTATGTTGGTTTTGGTGTTTTGGTGGGGTTGAGTTTGTTGTTTCTTTTTCGGTTTCTTTACATCTACCGTCCCCGCATTTATCACAACAATAAGGAAGTCACTTTTATCGTGTTCAATTTGGTTTTGGTTCTTTTATTGACCATAAGTACCGTAAATTATAACGCTGGTTTGGTGTATGCAGTGCCAATTTGTATTCTTCCACTGATCCTAAAAGCTTTTTTTGACCCCCGTTTGGGGTTGCTAACACACGTCATAACAATTTTGCTATTGGGGTTTGTGGTTCCCAATGCTTTCGAATTTGTTTTTATACAATTCAATGCTGGGATCATTACGTTGCAGGGCAATACCAAACTCCATCAACGTGCCAGTCTTTTTGTTTCTGTAGGTCAGATTGTCTTGGTTTATTTGTTGAGTTATTTGGCCTTTTCGAGTATTCATGAGTTGGCACTTTCGGAGATTGATTTTGCGCTTATCGGCCTTTTTGTTCTCAATGGATTGATCACCCTTTTTGTACAACCACTGATCTATCTCTATGAGAAGATTTTTGTACTCACATCAGATGTTTCGCTTTTAGAATTATCAGATACCAATTCACCATTATTAAAAAAATTATCCGACCAAGCGCCGGGGACTTTTCATCACGCGCTACAAGTGGCAAATCTTGCCGAAGCAGCTGCCAATAAAATAGACGCCAACAGCCTGTTGGTTCGTGTAGGCGCATTGTACCATGATATTGGAAAGCTGAAAAACCCTTCTTATTTTAGTGAAAATCAAAAGGGAACCACTTCGCCCCATGATGCATTGGCACCGGAGCAAAGCGCTGCAATTATTATTGATCATGTAAAAGAGGGGGTTGTTTTGGCAAAAAAACACAAACTCCCCGATCGGATCATCGATTTTATAAAAACACACCACGGAACCTCTACCGTTTATTATTTTCTAAAACAAGCGGAAGAAAAAAGTCATCAATCCGTCGATGTATCCGCCTTTAGTTATCCGGGTCCTCGACCGTTTTCTAAAGAAACGGCAATTTTGATGATGTCTGATGCGGTGGAGGCAGCCTCCAAAAGTTTGAAAGCACCGGATTTTGATCAAATCAGCAATTTTGTAAACCGCATTATTGATCGTCAAACAGACGAAGGGCAGTTTGATGTCTGTGACATTACCCTTAATGAAATTTCGCTAGTAAAAACTGTTTTGATAGACAAACTCATAAATATCTATCAACTGCGTGTAGAATACCCAAAATAGCCATTATGTTATTTGACAAAAATATTGGTTAATAATTGAAGATGCATTATTTTTGGCCTTCCAATCTACCACGGAGAGGTGCCAGAGTGGTAATGGAGCAGATTGCTAATCTGTCAACGTGTAAGCGTTGCCAGGGTTCGAATCCCTGTCTCTCCGCATAAAGCCCCGAAAACCTTGGGTATTCGGGGTTTCTTTTTTTCGGGGAAATGTAAAAGGGAAAAACAGCTCATTCTTATTTAAAAAAACTTCTTGATGCAACCGCGAACGGCGAAAGGACCACTAAATGTTAAAGTCCCAGCGTTGCTTTTAGCCTTTGGCTTTTTTTAATACT
>Ga0255760_10001500_pt1 | contig 22294 bp, 25 predicted proteins | sample 071ome_25_FD_179960 | JGI IMG/M metagenome (GOLD analysis project Ga0255760, IMG submission 179960) | Coastal salt marsh microbial communities from the Groves Creek Marsh, Skidaway Island, Georgia - 071410BT metaG (version 2) | ecosystem: Environmental > Aquatic > Marine > Intertidal zone >... | reverse complement strand
ATAACCATTGATTCAACATGAATCACAGGGTAGGCATTGAAAGGGCGGATAGATAGCCGATAAGTTCAGTTAGATATTGCAATGGGCTCTAGCAGAAACCCTTTGCATTGTTTTTCACAAATTTTTATGTTTTTTTGAGCATTTTCGAATCATATAGAATAGGTTTTGCAGAGTATACAGTGTTGAGGTTAACAACATGAAGCCAGAATCCAACACACGAAAGACCACCAAAATAACCGCAATCGCATTGAGTATGTTTGTACTCATGTTAGGAGGTACCGCCGCAGTATCGATCGGTGAATTTGCAGTACCTTCCCTGGAAGAAGAGAATGTGGAACTGTCTGTAGTTGACGACATGACTTCAGAAACTACCACCCTTCCATTCTCAGAAGATGGTGAAAGGAAGGGATTCCTTGGTAGAGTGAAATCATTCTTCAGCAACAGTATGGAAGATAGGCATGAAAAGAGAATCCAAGCTTTCGAAAATCATGCCGAAAAGAGAATCTCTTACCTCCAGAACATGACTCTATTAATTCAATTCTGTATGGATGACGTCAACTGTAGTGCTGACAGTGACATTTTGGAAAGCATGTTGAACCGAACAACTGAGAGACTAAACCACATAACAAATATCCACGAAAACCGTACACTTCCAGCATTCGGAATGCACACGCACAGACACGGAGGTCACCACGATGATGATCGCGATGATGATAATCTAGAAGAGAATGAGACTGCTCGAATCGAGATGATTGCATTACATCTCGAGAGGCTAAATACAACTCTCACGATTCTAGAATTCTGTGAAGAAAACACAGGATGCGAGGTTAGCAGCGAGAAAATCACCAAGGTGATTGAGAAAGTCAATGAAAGAATCTCCGATTGGCAATCCTGTCTGGAAGATGGAGATTGTGACGACCACGATGATATGCGTGAGAAGGGACATCACAAGGGCAAGAAGAAAGGTATCCTAAAGAGAATGATGGATGACAAAGACAGAGATAATAATGGCGAGCGTTGAGTGAGTTAATTCTCAATTTATAAGCCGATGCCTCCTGACAAAGTCGAGAATATGAGTATACAGGGCAATCCTGCTATGCCAAATTCGGTGATGTCAACCATTACTGGATTGGCTGGATTAATGCTGTTGCTCTTGCTTTTGGTACCATTTTTGGTACAGATTGACACTCAAATTGATACCATTGCATACGTCGTTTATGCTACATTTTTGATCAGTCTTTCAATTACCATTGGAATGGGAATAATGTGGATAATGGTATCCTCAAGAGAAGAAGAGAAAAATCAGGAAGTTAACGCGAAATCCGAAGTGGAAACAAAATCCTATCGGCAATCTAAATTGCATACAGAAGATGAAACTGAATTACTCCGAATTTTGGAGGAGCACGATGGAGAATTGTGGCAATCGAAAATCACTAGACAACTGAATTGGTCCGCATCGAAAACAAGTCGAGTATTATCCAAATTAGAATCCTCAGGAGACATCTTGAGGATTCGGGATGGAATGGGGAAGAGAATCAAACTAACTGAATGGAGTGGAAGAGATGAGTGACCAAACTAACCAAAATATGCTGGTAAAAGGAATGTTCTTCGGAGCGTTAATTACGGTGATTTTGGGAATTATTGTTAACAGAATGGAAGATGAAATGGTAAATTCAGGAAACACTGGATTTGAGAGCGAAGGAGCCTTGTTTGGCCTTCTTGGAATTATTTTGGCTACCGTATTTTTCCTATACATGGCCATTGTATTTTCCAAGAATCAAGACACTCCACTGAAGGATGTTAAATGGGATCGCCTGCTATCCTTGAGAGGAGTAGGATTCTTTTCCGGTGTATTCATTATTGGATTCATTTTCATCCCTAGAGTCTTCTATGGATTTTTCCCACCATTCATATTCTTTCTCATGATACTAATGATAGCATATATCTCAACTAAAATCTTTGAATGAAAACTAAGTCCCCCTCTAATCAAGAATTATGGTCTGCATAACATCTCTGAAGACTATCTGTGAATAATAACAAAATTGGCCGAGTTAGGGCTGTTGCAACAGCTATTCACTAGCGTGGACATTCATGAGTCGTAGGATAACGTGAATTCCACCAGCATCATAGAGGGTCTCAAGAGCGGCCCCTAGATGACAAAGGCCATCATGGATCTCTAGGGAGAACCCAAGATTACGCATACGTCACAATGTAACCGTTGTATTGCAATCCATCAACCTCTGCTAACCCTTCGAATCAACACGAAGGAAAGGCTATCCACTGAGAAGGCCCTCTGAATAACCATTGATTCAACATGACTCACAGGGTACACTTTGATTCACATACGAGCGGAGGGGTGTTCATCGTTCAGTACTAGAAACCGTACCTTGTGATTTTTCCTTCAGGTAGTGATTAATGTATGCTAACTGCATTATAAATTTTTTTTTTACATACTTCTTTATTAACCGGACTCGAGATATGAACCTCTAAGGGAGGTGTACTGGAATATGGATTGGAAAAAAACAGGTTTTGTAGCAAGTCTTGCTTCGATAGTTGGCAGCATTGCAATTTACTTTAATGGTGATGAAAATTTGGGAATTTTTGTCGGGCTTTGGGCCTCAGCATTAATTCTCTTGACTGAACGTCTTGCAGAAATGCAAGAATAGAAGCTTGAGAAGGATTTGGCACGACGATGCTTCGGAAAAATTTGAATGATTTTTTCATATTGTTGACGTAACATAGGGTTAATGTACAAAACCACTGATTCGCTTTGGCCCAATCAGATGGCCCCCCTTGTAACCGTATACATGTACAAACGTAGCCTCTGAAAGGGCGGACTGCAAAACCATTAATTCAGCAATTGGTAACTCATGGGCCTAAGCAGGAACCCTCTAATTGATTATACTATGCTCTGATTCTCTAATTGAACGCAAGCCTCTGAAAGGGGGAGGGACTGTAAACCCATTAATTCTGTAATTGCTTCTCTAACGGTTCTAACTGTATGCAATATTTTTTAAATAATAACCCTTTTGCTGTTTCAATGGAACTAGAGAGTCTCGCAACCCAGGGTGCTGCCGGTACCGCTCTTGGGATGGCAACAGCCGCTGTCCTTATATTCCTGAAGAAGTTATTGAAAATTTTTGCTGCAATTCAAATCGCACTGTTAGCTGCCCTTGAATTATCTGGACTGATCACGGTAAATTGGGGTAAGATATCAGATACAAAATCTTCTGTGGGAGGTCTAATTGGAGATGCTGCCACCGATGCTTTCGATGTACTGACGCAGATGGGAAGTTTTGGATCTGGATTTGCAATTGGTTTTCTAGTAGTATGGGTCAAAAATGGGGGAAAATAAGCATTATCTCGATAATGCGTGTTAAGTTCAACCTCTGTCGATTATAAGTTTTCAGTCTGCCCTTTCAGAGGCTAGAGATTGACTCACCCCTTTGCTAACCCTATGATTCAACATGAAGCAAAGAGTAGCGAACAAACAGACCCACGCAGAGCCCTTCCAACGACTTCTTCCTGTTGGATGGGGTTTCGGATAGCCCCTTCCAACCCATCCGAATTGATTGGTTGATGGTTCAAACATGGTGGACTTGGAGACCGTTCAAACCAACCAATCTGTCTGATGGGTTCGGTGCTAAAACCCATGCAAAATCATGGAGATCAATTGGTTGGTTGATGCAACAATTGAGTTCATCAAAAAGTGAACTTATAGATAGGTCGTAGCAAAATGTTTCGATTATGAGGCTTAGAACATGCCGTCCATACCCATGCCGCCCATGCCACCGTCGTCGGTGCCCTTGGGTTCCGGCTTGTCGGCGACCAAGGTCTCCGTGGTCAACACGAGGCCGGCGATGGAGCCGGCGTTCTGGAGGGCATTGCGGGTCACCTTGACCGGATCGATGACGCCCATTTCGAAGAGGTCGCCGTATTCGCCGGTCTTGGCGTTGTAGCCGAAGCTTCCGTCACCGTCGCTGACCTTGGCCGCGATGATGGCGGGCTCAAGGCCGGCGTTGTCGACGATTTGACGCAGCGGTGCCACGAGGGCGGAGCGCACGATGCTCGCACCGAGGGCTTCGTCGCCGCTCAGGTCGAGGCCGTCGATCACGCCAGTCGAACGGAACAGTGCGAGGCCGCCACCGGCCACCACGCCTTCGGCCATGGCCGCCCGGGTGGCGTTGAGGGCGTCATCGACGCGGGCCTTTGTTTCCTTGGCTTCGGTTTCCGTCGCGGCACCGATCTTCAGGACCGCAACACCGGAGCCAAGCTTGCCGACGCGCTTCTCGATCTTCTCACGGTCCCACTTGGAGGTCGCAAGTTTGGCGCGGCCACGGAGCAGTTCCACGCGCTGGCCAACTGCGGCTTCGTCGCCGCCGCCGCCGATGAGCGTCGTCTTGTTCTTCGTGACGATGACCTTCTCGGCGGTGCCGAGAGAAGCGATACCTTGGGTTTGCAGGTCGCCGCCCTTGTCCTTCGTGATGACCGCACCACCGGTCAGGATAGCGATGTCGTCAAGCATCTCGCCCTGTTCGTCGCCGAAGCCGGGCGCCTTGACCACGCAGGCCTTCAGCACCTTGGAGGCGACGTTGATCACCAGGGTGGCGAGGGCTTGGCCCTCGACGTCCTTGGCGATGATGAGCAGCGGGCGCTTCTGTTGCATGGCGTACTCGAGCACGGGAATGAGTTCCTGCGTGCTGTTGATGCTCTGGTCGGTCATCAGGACGAGCGGCGCTTCGAGCACCGCTTCGCGGCGCTCTTGGTCGGTCACCATGTACGGGGAGACGTAGCCCTTGTCGAACTCCATGCCGTCGACGACTTCGAGTTCGGTTTCCATGGACTTCGAGTCCTCGACGGTGATGACGCCTTCGCGTCCGACCTTGTCGAAGGCCTCGGCGATGAGCGCCCCGATCTCGGGGTCGTTGTTGGCCGCGATGGTCGCGACTTGACGGATCATGTCGCCGCTGTCCACTTCGATGGCGCTGCCCTTGAGGTGCTCGACCACGGCCGCGATGGCCGCATCGAAGCCGGACTTGAGGGCCACGGGGCTGGCGCCAGCGGTCACGTTGCGCATGCCTTGGTGCACCAGGGCCTGGGTCATCACGGAGGCCGTGGACGTGCCGTCACCGGCGTTGTCCTGGGTCTTCGAGGCCACTTCTTGGATGAGCTTGGCGCCCATGTTCGCGAAGGCGTCCTCAAGTTCGATGTCCTTGGCGATGGTCACGCCGTCGTTGATGATCGTCGGGCTGCCCCACGATTTCTCTAGCACCACGGTGCGGGCGGCTGGACCAAGGGTCACCTTGACCGCGTTCGCCACGGCATCGATGCCTTCGACCAATTTGCTGCGCGCTTCGTCTCCGTACACAATTTGCTTCGCCATGTTCTCACCTCAGTTGGTCACCTTTGCTTGGAGGTCTTCCTCCTTGATGAGGAGGTATTCGATGCCGAGCCATTCGATGGTGGTGCCCGAGTAGTTCCGATAGATGACGCGGTCTCCCTCAGCGACGTGCTCCGCGTCTGGGCCAGCGGCCAACACGCGACCGACGTTCATCGCATCGCGTGCCTCTTCAGGCAGCAACAAGCCACCTGCGGTCGTTTCGGGGGCCTTCTCGATCTCGAGAAGGATCATCGCTGCCAACGGTTCAATGCCTACGCTCATGGTGTTCAACTCCGGGTTCACTAGTAAACTCGAGGTTGCGTAATCGGTGTGGTATTTTAATCTCACGAATAGAGGTTATGGTCGTCCGTGCACGGGCGTCGGTCGGCAGGTTCTATCCAGTCGGTGGTCAGGGGGTACCCTTTGATTCCCTTTGACCCATTGGGTTATCAGAGGGGCTTATTGCACTCTAGCAAACAGTCACATTGAAGTTTTCAAGCCCTATCCAGATTCATGACACAATGGAAGATCGTATTTGTGTCTGGCATAATCTTGTTCAGTATGGGTTTACCGCTTCTTATTGTAGGGTACGTTTCAGCAGGCGAGAATGCTGTCGCAATGTTAGCTCCTGGCGCAATAATGTTTGGCGGTGGCACATTCGTGGCAATTGTTGCCGCCGCGATGGGAATGGGGTTTGGAAAAAGGGCAACTACTTCGCGGAGGAGGACATGGCCCAACAAAGAAGAGGCAGCAGTATCGAAAAATGGTGGGAGGTTGATGATGTATCATAATCCCAACTCATTTGAATTGCTATGTTTAATCATAATATCTTTCTACCTACATCACTGTGGTAGACTTACAAGTATGGTGGGATTCCAATGATTGAGATAGAAGATGTGGAGAAAGCACAAGAAAAATGGGGTGAAGGGATTGTTGCAATATCTGAAATTTATCTTTCAGATGGTGATTATGTAGGTCGTGCTAGATCACACATAGATTCTTTGTATGGTTATAATAATGGACCTGTTTTATTCAAACCTACATTTGCAATAAAAGAACAGTTTCGTCCAACATTTGAAGGAGCATTATCATATTTTGTAGGTGAAAATGGCGTTTGCACCGAAGACAAAGGATTTGCAATTAAAGGTTGGAAAAAAGTTAGATTTGAAAATGACAGCATAATTATTGATGGAAATACAGCTATGAGTATGGGGAATTATTATTTTACAGATATGAATGATACTGAAGTTAAGGTAGAGTTCTCTTTTGGATATATCTTGGATTCATCCCAAATGCTAAAGATTCACTTGCACCATTCTTCGATACCCGCAAAAATTCAATAAAAAGTATTTATCTCAATTTTTGAATACTGTTAACAATACTTTCAACAAACTTATCTAGACGACTGCTTAATTCTTCATCAATAAGATTGCCGTCCTCATCAAAGGCATTCTTTACTTTGGGAATTGCTATTTGCTCTGGAATTGAAAAACCATGAATCCATCGGACTACAGTTCTCATATGATTCAGAGTTGTAGTATTTGATTGGCCGCCCAAGGTACTAATAAAGCTGAAAATTTTTCCTGAAGTTTGATTGAAAGAAAGCCAATCTAGTGAGTTTTTCATTACTCCGCTCATAGTACCATGATACTCAGGACTTGATAGGACAAATGCATCTACTGAATCGGCTATATCCTTGTATTTTTTGACATTGGGATGATCCCAACATCCATCTTCTCCTACAAAAGGCAGAGGAGACTCCTCATTATTCCAAACAACCCAATCAATTCCATGACTCTCTAATTTCTCTCCTACAATCTCCAACATTCTACCGTTAGCTGATTTTAATGTGTAAGTACCACAAATTCCCATCACCTTATATTTGCGCGCCATGTATCCCGCACGATGTGTATGACTTCAATACTGGCCTAAAAATAGTCAATTACAGCCAATACTTAACTCAAAGAAGTACATGCGCGGGATATGTCTGATTTCAACATAGCAACAATGTTGCGTGAAGCAGACAATTATGCTAATGAAAATAATTTTATTGAAGCGGTAATAATATATTCCAAAATAACTCAATTAAATAATAATTGCATATCTGCTTGGTATGGCCTAGGAATTTGTAAAGCAAAGCTTGGAGAAATTGGTGAATCAATTTCTTCACTAGAACAAGCACATAGAATAAATCCTGATGAAGGCGTAATAAACGCAAATTTAGCTTATTTACTAGAGAAAAGAGATCCTGAAAGGGCCGTTAATTTTGCTAAAATGGCTATCGAAAATCTAGGGGACAATGATGATTTATTGCGATTATCCAACTTATTCAATGATATTGAAATTAAATTATACGACTCATCTCACAAATTAATTGGGAAAGAAGAGGAAATTATTTCTCTACCCGCCAAATCAATTTCAGATGTTCAGATTGAAGAACAAATAACCGTTATAGATGATGATAATATTGATTTCGTAAATAGTAAAACTGCAAGATATTCTAGAGCACAAAAAATGTCCGAGAAAGGAGATCATGCTGCAGCAGTGAATGAATGGAAAGAATTACTAAAAAAAGATAGTAGCGACATAAATTCATGGAAAGGTTTAGCTGATTCATTATCAAAAGCAGGTTATATTGAGAGAGCGAATCAATGTCTACAAAGAGTCGAAGAATTAACTGAATTGCAAAATGAAACAAAAATAATAGACGAAAGTCAGGAAATGGAAAATCTAATTACTGCAGCAAAGGAAGTTAAAGAAAAAATAAAATCTACAGAAGAAGATGAATCGGTAAATGTGAATGAAGCCATAGAATGGTATAACAAAGGATTAATTTTGTTATCTGAAAGTAATCCCTTCGAAGCGCTAAATTGTTTCGAGAAAGCTATCAATGATGCTCCTGAAGCTGAAATCGAACTCCGAGTCAGGGCACATAATGGAAAAGGACATGCTTTATATCAACTCGAGAAATTTGCGGATAGTATCCAAGAATATCACTCTGCTATTGTATTAGATCCGGCATCTGTTTCTGGAAGGACTCTGTATAATATGGGCTCATCTTATGCCTCAATAGAATTGTATTCGGATGCAGTAAAATGTTTCGAACAAGCAAAAAATAGAGGTCTAGATAAAGAAGATGAAAAATTATGTCAAACACAAATTAGCAGATGTAAATTATTAATAAAAGAACAAAGAAAAGTTTAATCTATTCTTTTTGATGATTTTGTGATACCAATAGGGACTGATTTGCTAGTAGGAGTATTACTTTTTTCAGCAACACTATCTAGCGGGATTAAACAATTAGATTCAGGGAAATAAGTTGCGACATTACCTTCAGGTATGTCATATGGCACCACAAACCAATCAGGAGATAGGACTGTTCCAGAATCCATTTCAGAACTCAAATCTACAAGTTCACCCTTCGACAAATTGCATTTAGAAATATCATTTTTATTCATTAAAATTACACGACGACCCTTACTAATACCTCTATATCTGTCATCTAATCCGTAAATAGTAGTGTTATACTGATCATGAGATCTTATTGTCATCATCATGAATTTATTTGTTGATTTAGCAAAAGAAATATCATTAGAAACAAAATTAGCATATCCATTTTTAGTAGGGAAAATTCTGCTATCTCGTGGAGGATTGGGTAAATAAAAACCTGATTTAGATTTTATTCTAACATTATAGTCATCGAACCCAGGAATTGTATTTTCGATTAAATTTCTAATTAAGTTATAATCTTCAGATAAATTTTCCCAAGGAATTCCACTCCTCTCCAATCTTGATTCTATTGCACCACCAATCCCAGATACAATAGCTGGCTCTGATTTTAACAAATTACTTGCAGGCTTGAAAGTACCAGTCGATGAGTGTACAACTCCCATTGAATTCTCTACAGTCACAAACTGTCTACCATTAGAACTAGAGACATCCTCTTCTGTGCGACCTAGACACGGTAGAATAATACCTGTTTTACCAGTAATAAGATGTGAACGATTTGGTTTTGTAGAAATATGAACTGTCAAATTACAATTTGATAAGGCGGCGGATGTTCTATTTGTATCTGACATTGCTGAAAGGAAATTGCCCCCCATTGCTAAGAATACCTTGGCATCACCTTTCTCCATAGCCTTAACTGCTTCTACAGAGTCAAATCCATGTTTTTCCGGACTTCTAATTCCAGTAGATCTCTCTAAATTATTAATGAAATCATCAGATGGTTTATGATTAATACCCACAGTTCTGTCTCCTTGAACATTGGAATGACCTCTTACAGGACAAACTCCAGCACCTTTCCTCCCAATATTACCTCCAAGAAGTAAGAAATTTACAATCTCTTGTATGGTTGCTACAGAATTTCTATGTTGAGTAATGCCCATAGCCCAACACACAATTGTTGATTTAGATTTAGAAACTTTTTGACTAACCTCTAGAATTTCATGCAGAGGAATTCCTGTAATTTCTGAAATTTCTTCATATCTAGCCTCAATAGCGATTTTTCTGAAATTATCAAAGCCATTTGTATATTTATCAATAAAATCCTCATCAATATTATCAGACTCAATGATTGATTTAGAAAAGGCTCGGAAGAGTGCTTGGTCAGAATTTATTTTCACTCTGAGATGTTTGTCAGCAATTGATGAACCAAAGCCAAGCATTTCTACTGGATTTTGAGGATGTTTAAATTTCTTCATCCCTGTCTCTACAAGTGGATTCACACTAATTATTGATGCCCCCTTTTTCTTAGCATCCCTCAAAGCGGTTAACATTCTGGGATGGTTAGTACCTGGATTTTGACCAACGACAATAATCAAATCCGCAGAATTGAAGTCCTCTAATGTTACCGTACCCTTTCCAATACCTATTGATTCAGATAATGCTACTCCAGATGATTCATGGCACATGTTAGAACAATCTGGCAGATTATTTGTACCAATTCTTCGAGCTAATAATTGCCACAAAAAGGCGGCTTCATTACTCGTCCTCCCTGATGTGTAGAAAATTGCTTCATCAGGATTTTCTAATGAAACAATGTTGTCCGCAATTACATCAAATGCATCTTCCCAAGATATGGGTTGATAATAATTAGAATCCTGGTGAATAATCATAGGTTCAGTTAATCTTCCTTGAGAATTAAGCCAGAAATCAGATTTTTGTGAAAGTTCTGAAATTGACCATTTTGACCAAAAATTGGAGTCAACTCTACTCTTGGTTGCTTCATCAGAAACCGCTTTAGCACCATTTTCACAAAATTCTGCAAAAGAACGATGATCGTCTGGATCGGGCCAAGCACAGCCAGGGCAATCAAATCCGTGAAAATCATTGACTTTTGATAACTTACTAATTGAGCTGATGACACCCATGTTTGTTAGTCCATATTTCATTGTGGAAACTACTGCAGGTATTCCAGCAGCAGAATTTTTTGGCAGAGATAACTTAGGGGGCTTTTCTTCCAAAGGAGTTAATGGACTAATTTCATCTCTCATCATATCACCTAATGCTTACTCATCCTTGATACGGGTTGGCCCTGTATAAACTGTAAGATTGTTATTCTTCGCAAACCCAACAATTGTTAATCCATGCTCTAAAGCGATGTCTATTGCCAAACTACTAGGTGCCCCAATTGAAACTAAGGTACTAATTCCTGCCCTTCTGGCTTTGTGAACTAATTCAAATGATAATCTTCCTGAAAAAATAATGAAGCTTTCAATAAAAATTTCCTTTGATTCGGATAACACCAGCCCAACCAATTTGTCCATTGCATTATGCCTACCAATATCCTCTCCGATGAACAATAAATTTCCTTTCCTATCAAAAAGCCCACATGCATGAGTTCCTCCAGTTTTCTGAAATAAAGTCTGCTCAGTACGTAACTTCTCTACACAATCTCGTATTAATGAAGATTCAATATTAAATGAATTTGTGACTTTGGGGCCATGAATGTGGAGTAAATTAGATATTGACTCTTTTCCACAAACACCACATGATGCAGTAGAAGAGATTCTTCTATTGAAATCAGAAATTTTAGTTTCATCTATTCCTGGTACAATTACCTTCAATTCATTACCATTAGTCACGAAATCATTGATTTGACTGTAGGAATTTATTAGACCTTCAGAGTATAAAAGTCCTGAAACTAACTGTTTATCCATTCCTGGAGTCCTCATGGTAATTCCCAAAGAAAAATTAATTTTATCTCCATCAGAAACTAGGATAGATAGTGCTTCTTCCACACAAATTGTGTCAATACCCTTCTCGATTCCTTGAGGAGAAATCCATTTTGCTGGAACACCAGTCAAGCCCTCCATGGCTCTCGGACGTAGACTTATCTTATGTTACCATAGGTTGTAGAGTATTATTACACGATTATTCATATAGCCCTACTCATTCAAACACACATGGGCATTCTAGGCGGGGAAGGTTTCTCTTTACCGGTGATTACACAAACCGAAGTTGTTGATGTCAAGATCACTGTTACAGAAAATGCAATTAAACAAATGAAAAAAACCATGCAAGGCGATGAAGAAACACATTGTCTCGTAATTAGTGCACAGTCTGGTGGATGTTCAGGCTACCTATATGATATGAAAATTATAGAAAAACCTGAAGATAAAAATTTCCAAGTACAAAATTTTGGAGGCGTTGATGTCTATATTCACAACAATGACAGCTCACTATTGAATGGTTTAGAATTAGATTTTAAAGACACATTAATGGGCGGTGGATTCAATATTACTAACCCAAATGCATCTAGAGAATGTGGTTGCGGTCAATCATTCGGTTGATAATATGGGAAAAAGTGACTATTATATTCACAACTGTAGTTTTACCTTATTAGAAGGTAAAAATTGTTTGGATCATATGAACCGATTGGTTACTTCAAATATTAATAATCTGAAGGATTTGGATAGCAAGAATACTCTGATGTGTAATGCGAATGGAAGAATAATTGATACCTTAGAAATAATTTCTATCGGAGAACAATTATTATTGATTGGAAATTCTGAAATGGCAAATGATACTAGAGATATTATCGTTTCAGGGATACATTGGAATGAAGAGGTGACAGTGATGAATGGTGATAATATATTAACTAAATTATCACTAATTGGTTCAAAATCTGAAATCGACGAATTTCTTTCAGCAGAAAAACTCCAATCGAAAGAAAAACAATGGTTAGTTTTTGATGATTTCTACTTAAAGAGAACAAATCATGGAAAAGATTCTAAGATTGATTTGATAATGAAAAACGACCAGATTGAAAAATTTATTGAGGAAAAAATTGGATTGAATAACAAAAAATTATCGAGAAATGAATGGGATGGAATCAGGATACTTTATCAGATTCTATCCTATAATGAATACAAACATGATTTACTACCTTCAGAAATAGGTTTAGACCACTTAGTCGATTTGAAGAAAGGCTGTTATCCTGGACAAGAGATACATGCTAGAATGGAAAGTAGAGGGAAATTGAAAAAGAAAATTATGAAATTTAATTCTGATAGTGATATATATTCAGGAAAATTTCTCACAGATAATAAAAAGAAAATTAATATCACTACGAGCATTGGTAAAAGTGGCTTTTTTTTGATTAACAATATTGGTGAAGAAAAACTAATCATTGATAATGTGATTTTAGAAATCAATGAGTTAAAGTCTATCAAAATCAGCTGACTCGAAACTCTCATCTTTTCGTATCCATTCATCTAGTGACATCAAGGGAGATATTTTCAAATCACCAAGATGTTGGGTGAATAAATATAGCGTAGGAGAATGTTTTTCTATTACTTGAAGTTGAAATTTGGTTTTCACATCACTAGCCCTTTTTCTGAAAAATGTTACCTCAATCATCAAACCAATTATTGTAGCAGTATACAAAACTAATAGTATCGACAATGAAAATATTATTGGATCTATGAAGAGAGTATCTTGACGTATTGCTTTGTAAGAAAATGTTAGCTGCCTTACAAGAAAGAAGACCAATCCAACTCCTACCCATGGAGCCATCCAAGATTCTACTAGAGAATCCATTGGAATAATTTTTCTTTTGGGAAGATCAGCAAATGACAGAGCACTTGCAGTTGCCGCTCTTATTACAGAGATGAATGAAACTAGAATAATGTATAGTAATGAAGAAAGTAGAATCGTATTTTGTATACTAAAACCCGCAAGCCAATGTAAATTCATAATTAACAAATATGAAAAAAGTCCTAAGAAAACAGTAATAGGCATCCTATGAATTGATGAAAGGATCCTATCTGATGTTTTTATTCCAATATCAAAACGAGGAATACCAATTATTTCCCAGCGATTGACTTTCTTAACCAAGTTTGCAATCCTCAGAAGAATCCTCTTCTCTATCAAAATCCATTCAAATATTTTCAGTGGAAACCAAGCTAACAATCCAATAATCACAGAAAAAGGGAATAAAATCGGCCACGCAATTAACGCGGGGAAAAGAATGAAATGAGTCACACCGAGGGGATTTAATAAATCGGATTCTATTCTAGCTTGTCTATCAGAATCGAGATATACTTTCCTAGCCTCGGCATCTAATTCTGACCTGTATCTACTAAGAGGGATTCCTGAATCGAGAACAATTCTGACCTTTTCTCTGTAATGTTCATGTTCAGGTTCCATTCCAGTCCACCATTTCCAAGCAAAAGATAGAGGAGTAGCTAAAAATAGAGGAGAGAGAAGAACCAAAACTGCAACAAAAGTTGATTCAACAGTTGCAGCCATGACGTTCCCAGCGACAACCTTTCATTAAAGAAATGGTGGAAATATATTCAAACCCCTCGATTATACTACAAAATAAATCTCAGCAACTGATTTCAGTGGCTGGTTAAAAAACAAGCATTCATATTCTAACCCTAATAACTACACACATGGCAATGGAGTGCAATATCGATTCCAAGGGTAGGGTAGTACGTTTTATTACAGGTATTTTTGCAATTTTAGCTGGTTTTGTTTTAGCTATACTTGTAAATCAAGGAATAGTTACATCTGAGTCATATATGTTCGTAATAATTGGAAGTATACTAGGTGGAGTATTTGCAATGTGGGAAGCAAGAGCTGGATGGTGCGTTGTGAGAGCGATTGGAATCAGAACTCCACTTTGATAGTCATTTTACACGCTTACTTTTTACAGAATTAGTTAATTTACGAGATTTTCTATTGTTGCTAGCATAGGATAATACTAACCAACCTAGCGATAGAATCGCTGTTGAAACAAATGATACAATTGTCAGCCACATGTAAATCATTCCATCAGCGAGCGGCCATGCCCAATATGACACACTTACTAATACTAATAACAATAGAATCCTAGAGGCTTCGTTTGGCGTATTCCAACCTCTATGATCTACTCGGGGAGCTAATAGAAAATCTACCCATGCCATATGTAAACTTAGGATACTTTATTTTTTAACTAATGTTTTTTAAAAATCGAATTTTAGAGGCAATATTCGAAATATAATCATTGGATCCAACGATTTGATTTACTACCGGAATAAATTCATTAGGGAATTATTCTTTATCCTCAAGCCATCCTTTAGACTCAGAGTAGTCACTTAGTGATTCGAGTCTCTTAAGGAATGTATTACCGCTGCTAGATTCTGACTTAGTAGCCTTAACAAGCCAAATTCCACCGAACGTAAATTCCCAAAGTCCAAATTTCTGTTGATGGAATCTTTTTAAAAGAGAATCAGCAATGCTCATAGAGAAAAATATAACTCCAAATAATGTAAGTAAAATATTAGGCATGTCAGCTTCACTTAGAAGGACAGGTAACCAGTATAAGAATATCAGAATGCCTGTTAGATTCATAGGAATCCTAAGATTTTTCAATATATGGAATAAGAACATTGGAGTCTCCCCTCTAGTATCGACATACTGAGTCATTGTAATCCAGTTACCGATAGTCTTTTTTGTCCATAGAGGCATTAAAATAAGGTTGGAAATACATATTATTAGACAGCCAGTAATAAGATATGTGGGGTCAGGATCAGAAAATGCCATGATAAAAACAATACCCAAAAATAGCCCCCAATTTACAATGCTGTCTATTAGCCATAATCCAGTAGAACGTGCACGTCCTACTTCTTCGAACCCATCAGGCAATAGTTTCATTACACGCTCTTTTTTAGCTCTCGGAGTTTTAACTTTCTTTGGTTTTTTAGCTTTCTTTACTTTAGCAGCCTTCTTAGACTCTTTTGGAGAAGGTTCTACTTTCTTAGCAGCCTTTGCAACAGCCTGATTAAACTTTTCAGCCTCTTTCTCAGCCTTGACTACTTTCGTAACTTTTTTTTCTTCTGTCTGAACATTGCCAGCCTTTTCTAATAGTCCCATAATTTCATTCTCCGTACAATTCGCCCATCTTCACAAATATTGAGAAATCTGATGAGCCGATAAATGCTTCTACTGATTCATTATCATCAGGTAAATCACCTAGTACTTGATTTATTAATCTGAAGAAATCCCCCTTCTGTTCTTTAGAAACTGAATCTGGCGATGCCCCCACTTCCTCAAATAATGAAAATGAATCAGATGCAATAAAATTCTTAATCACATCTTCATCGGTAATATCTCCTAATAAATTATTGATTACTGAAAAGAATTCTGCAAAGTCTTCATCGCTACTAATTTCTTCTAGTTCTTCTTCCAATTCTTCTTCGTATTCTTCAGTAGGTGCTTGAATTAATTCAACAGTAGGCTTTATTTCACGCATTTCTTGTTGTTGTTTTTTACGTAAAACGATAATTTCTCTATCCAGTTCTGAACCAAAACGATTTGAAAACCTATCCAAAAGTGTTCCAACTTCTCCTGTAGCAATTCGGTCAATATGTCCGTACATACTTTCACGATTGCCTACTGAAAGGTTAGGATCTGAAGCTTTTCTTTTCTCCCAATGAGATTGGAAATCTGTTGATTGAGAATTTACAACCTCTTCCATTTGCGTTTCATCGATATTTTCTAATTTCTCTAAATCTTCATCCAAACTGATTTCTTCGACTGGTGGTGGAGGCGGAGGAAGTGGTAATGAAATGCCTGGAGGGAGAGGAGGGAGGGGCATATCTTGCACCTTATCCTTAGTCTTCTCGTCCTCGCCCATAGTGCTCACTAGTACTCTTCCAAACCTAATCACTCTTCAACATATTGTGATTCAGTGTTCAAATTATATTAATTAATTATTGAACCCCAGCCTTTCAAAACTATGAATGTGGCCAAAGATTCGGTAACAACAAATTTATCTCCTGAGTTGCCTTCTATCCTATTTCCGGCTAGTTCTGCTGTCACGTCATCTTTACTCAACAAAATTTCAAATTTCTTATCTGAGGAGAAAACAATTGATTCATCTAAGGGATTAAAATAATCTTTAGAAAATGGATTTAACCGTTCTAATGGTATCTCAGTTACTCTCAAACCACATTTTCCATGCAAGCTACCGATCCATCTAATCACTCGCTTAACATCAACTGTGACCGCCTCATCAGTTTCTCCTGCAGAACCCAAGACTACTGAATTATCACCCTTGACCATGTCCCAGAATAAAGAGGTGTTTTTATCACCAAAAACTCTCAATTTATTATCATTTAATAATCTCTCAAGGCGCTCATCATTAGCCAAATCTGCGATTTCGGTGATTTTAGCTTTTGATATCTTCTTATTAACACTTGAAATTTTATTAGTATTTTCTACTGCAGTCTGTAAATCTGTTATGAAGGTTTTAGAATCAGAACCATTTTCCTTGATTATTCTTAATTTGTGAGTCACAGATTTAATACCCTCATTTATTCTATTTTGCCATCCAGATTGAGGACCAGATAGAATAGTTTGTACATTAATTCCTTCTCCTCTAATATAATTAACAAGTTGTCGTCTTGCATTTGAATCAAGATGTAACAATGAAGGATCTCTTACGTGGATATGAAATCCTCTATGGCCTGAAAAAGAAGTTTGGATATATTTCTCCTCGAATCCAAATTCAGGATGTAAGAAATCTGACCAAAGAGTCCATGCTTGTTCTTGAATTTTCGAAATCATTGTTGGAAAATCATTATCAGAAACTCCTGGTAAATGGTCTCCATCTAAGTCAAAAATCAAATCAGCACCCAGCCAATCTTTATCAATCATTTTTCTTTCATTAGGATTTTTGTAATAAGCAGTACTGTGAAAGCAAGAATGCGGGGCTTTCAATCGTAAGTAATCAGATAGAGCTTTCTTATCCAAGAAACCTCTATGTCTATCTGGGGGACTGGCCCCCCATGGAATAAACATCCACTCTCTATTCTTCAGTCTGGGAGGAACCCATAAATCATTATGATTTAATGAATTATAATATTCACCAAATCGCAGAGCGAAGCGGCTCCAGCCCTCTACCATAGTGCATTAAGAGAGTGAGTAGCAAATTAAGTTGAGGTTTAATCAATCAAGATTAAGATTTGAAACTTGCTTACCTTCTGAAGCTGAATCTGCTCCAGTAACTTCAACATAAGCTTCCCAACAAACAAATTGATCATCTAATACAATTGCTTCTGCAAAAGTCATTGCTTTACCTGTGATTGCACACACAGGCCCTAATTGCCCCGTAGCTGTCGATAGTTTGGATGCGTCTGGCATATTAACGGGGAAAAACAACACTCTATTCATCCTTGCCATTCAACAAACTGAGATACACACAGTTTTGTATTAGTTTTCAACCGCCAATTCATGAGTACACCGCAGAAGGCATTCCGAGTAGGACATTCTCCAGATCCAGATGATGCATTCATGTTCCATGCAATGACTACCGGAGCGATTAAAACAGAAGGGAGAGAATATGAGCATGTTCTTTTAGATATTGAAACTTTGAACAAACAAGCTATGGATGGAACTTACGAAATTTCTGCTGTTAGTATACATTCATTTCCTGAAATTGCAGATAGATATCATTTAATGAACTGCGGAGCATCTATGGGAGAAGGCTATGGTCCAATGATTATTTCTAATAAAGAAATGAGTGAAGAGGAAGCAAAAAGTAAGGTGATTGCAATTCCAGGCTTAGGAACCAGCGCATATCTCTCACTGCGACTAGCTTGGGGTGATGTGAAAGTTGAAGTTGTACCTTTCGATGAAATATTACCTAAGGTTGCTAACGGAGAATACGATGCTGGTTTAATCATACATGAAGGGCAATTAACTTGGGAGTCCGAAGGAGTCTATCTTGTCCTCGATTTAGGAATTTGGTGGAATAAAAAAACCGGACTTCCTTTACCACTTGGAGGAAATGTTGTCAGAAAAGATCTAGGTATAGATCTTTGTGAATCATTGACAAAAGATGTCAAAAATAGTATCATTCATTCTCTTGAAAATCCAGATGAAGCGTTAGAATTTGCTAAAAAATGGGGTAGAGGTATTGATGATGAAACAAATAAAGAATTTGTAGGCATGTATGTGAATAAACGTACAATTGATTATGGCAAAGATGGGAGAGATGCAATTAGGATGTTTCTCAAAGAAGGTCAAAGAATAGGCATGGTAGATGAAAAATTAATTGTTGATGATATTAAATTCATTGGTTCGGGTGAGTAGATGGAAGATAGGAAAAAACCTGAAGTTAGTCAATTTGATTCAGTAGATCCAGCGCCTCCAAGTAAAGAGGTTAATATATCGAAGCTCGGAAACACACTTGGCGATGAAAATGAAAAAATGTTTCAAAGAATGAGAGCTCTATTTGCATTGAGAAATATTGGAGGACATGAATCTGTTGATGCATTAACCGCTGCTTTTTCATCAGATTCAGCTTTACTCAAACATGAAATTGCGTACGTTTTAGGACAAATGCAAGACCCACATGCAGTTCCATCTCTAATTGATAGACTTTCAGATTTATCAGAAGATGTGATGGTCAGACATGAGGCTGCAGAAGCACTTGGTGCTATCGGAGATATGGAAGCAATGGACACATTGAGGAAGTTTCAAGATGACTCTGAGATCGTTGTCGCAGAATCCTGTGAAGTTGCGATAGATTTACTGAATTATGTATCTAGCAAAGAATTAAACTACTCGTAATCAGAAAGCCAAGTAATTTCATCTTTCATTTGACAAACTTCTTTGAGGAAGAGCTCCAATCCTTCTTTGGAAAAATCATCGAGTTTATTTTGCACTTCAACAGAAAAATATTCTGAGATTCTAGACTCGGTGAATCCAAGTTTTTTTGACGTCCTTCCGATAACCTCAGATCTCCAATAAGTATCGCTTAGGAATTTGTCATATTGTTTTATCATATCATCGCTGGCCTTGATTAAAACGGGTTTGGGTGAGTCTTTACGTGCTGCAAAAACACCGAAAACCATAGGGAAACCAGTTTCATTGGTCCATTCAGCTCCAAGATCAAGCTTTACCAATTCAGGAAAATCTCGAGCGGCGATTAACGCTCTATCACCAATTAATAATGCGCCATCGGATTCATTTAACATTGCAGATAGATCCGGACCCATCTCACGAAATTTAGGATCAAGATTTTTTAGTTTCAAAATCCATTGTAATAACGCTCTAGAAGTGGATGAATCAGAAGGGAGGGCAACGTCTCGCATTTGTTCAATCGGTCTAGTGCCGAAAAGAATAACTGACCCAACATCGCCCTTACTAACAATACCTAGCTTCGGAATTAAGAGAAGTTCTTCAGAATGTTTAGCAAAGTCTGCAGCAGGTATTGGGGCTGTAATACAATCTCTTCTAAGTAAATGACCGGTTAGCCAGGAAGGTGGTGCAGGTAAAATCTTCCAATCGTTTTCTAATCCATCGAAAATAGGGTCACAGTTTGAAAAAGCAACTCTACCAAGTACATTTTCCCAAGACATTGAATCACGACGTTAATTGGGCTACTGGAAGTCGCCTGTTTTCATCATCTGGTTTCCTCCTGTAACGTGAAAAATTAGAATATACAGTGTTCCTTTTCACTGGTACTGAATTGACATCTTCAATAATCTTGGCTAACTCCTCACTGTCACTGTCCAGTCTAGCAGTACTACCTGCTTCATGCATAATTTCTTCATGATTAACTGTACCATCAATATCATCTGCACCAGAATTTAAAGCTATTGAGGCCACGTTACTACCTATGTTCATCCTATATGCCTTGATGTGAGGAATATTATCTAACATTATTCTCGAGATTGCAATAACTCTGATTATTTCACTTAACGAAGCTAATTGAGCCTCGGGAAGTCTAGATTTATCAGGAAGGAAAGGATAAGGGACGAAGCACTGAAATCCGTTACTAATTTCCTGTTGCTTCCTTAATTTATGAAGGTGAACTGCTCTTTCCCTAAGTGTTTCAACTGTACCAAATAACATCGTACAATTTGTTTTAATCCCTAATTCATGGGCTATTTGATGAATCTTCAGGTATTCATCTGATGACTCTTTACCTCTGCATATTCTATCTCTGACACTATCGACTAAAATTTCAGCACCCCCCCCAGGCAAAGAATCTAAACCTGCAGATTTTAATCTAGACAAGGTTTCATGAATCGAAATACCGCTTCTAGAGGAGATATGTTTTACTTCGACTGCAGTTAGTGATTTGATGTGAATATGTGGGAATTTTTGCTTTGCTGAACGGTATAACTCTTCGTAATATTCAACTGTCCAATCGGGATGTAAACCACCTACTGAATGTACTTCATCAATGATTTCACTGAACGGCTCTATTCGATGTAAATATTCTTCAATACTTAATGCGTATGCCTCACTGTGCCTAGGTCCTTTACGGAATGCACAAAATCTACATGCTAAAACACAAATATTGGTTGTATTTACATGTAAATTATCATTAAAATAAACATAATTATCAAAACGTGATTTCTTAACTAAATTTGCTAATGCAGATATGCCTAATAAATTCGAAGACTCAAATAATTTGGTACCAATTTCCACATCAATAAAACCTCCTTTTACTAATGTTTGATAACATTCAACTAGTAAAGAATCGTTCTTAACTGATATAGGTAGAGAAAAGTCACCCAAGACTTTTCTCCAGTCATCATTACCTGCAAACGGTGTCCCAACCATAATCCTACAACTATCCGAAATACTCACCAAATATCAACCAATGTATTCGGCAATAGGAGTCAGAGCACTGCAAACTATCAATAGCCAATTTCAATGACAGGACACTAGAAGGGGTGTAAATATTAGCACAAATGAAACGGATTTAATTGAAATTGCGAGAAAATGTCGCATAGATATTGTCGAAATGGTGCATAAAGCTGGATCAGGACACCCGGGTGGTTCTTTGTCTGCTATTGATTTGATTGTAGGACTATATGGTACTGAATTTAGATTTAGAAAAGATGACCCAAATTGGGAAGATCGAGACAGATTCATTATGAGTAAAGGACATGCAAGTCCAGCAGTATATTCGATGTTACATAATTTAGGAATTTTAACTAAAGAAGATATAGATGGATTTAGGACATTAGGTTCAACTTGCCAAGGGCATGTCGATATGAAATGGACTGATGGAGTTGATTTTTCAGCTGGAAGTTTAGGTATGGGATTATCATTTGGACTTGGCTGTGCAATCGCTGCAAAAATGGATAATAGTGATAGGAATATTTGGGTAATGATCGGAGATGGTGAAACTCAAGAGGGACAGATTTGGGAGGCAGCGATGGCCGCTGATTTTCATCAAACAGGTAATCTAAATGTAATTATAGATAGGAATAGAATTCAAAATGATGATTTCATGGAAGTTCAAATGGAAATAGGAGATATCGGTAAAAAATTTGAATCCTTTGGTTGGAAAATTATTGAAATTGACGGACATAATATGACTGAAGTAATTAATGCAATTAGAGTAGCTACTAATGAGAAAAATATTCCTTGCGCTATAGTTGCTCATACCGTGAAAGGAAA
>Ga0255760_10001499_pt1 | contig 22295 bp, 18 predicted proteins | sample 071ome_25_FD_179960 | JGI IMG/M metagenome (GOLD analysis project Ga0255760, IMG submission 179960) | Coastal salt marsh microbial communities from the Groves Creek Marsh, Skidaway Island, Georgia - 071410BT metaG (version 2) | ecosystem: Environmental > Aquatic > Marine > Intertidal zone >... | reverse complement strand
ACCGATTGTGCTGACTTCGATGACCACGTTCGTCGGCCTCATGCCCCTCATGTTTAACACCAGCGTGCAAGCTCAGTTCCTGGTCCCTATGGCCGTGTCCCTCTCTTTTGGGGTGTTGTTCGCCACTGTGATTACACTCCTTGTTGTCCCGTCGATTTATCTCTTCTTTGAGGACGTGTTTGCTCTACAGGATCGAATGGCAGAGGATGGTAGAAAAGCGTCGCTACAAAACGCGATGTGAGGTCAGTATGCCTATCCATCCATTTACACCACCCAAGGGAAAGCTCGACACCCTGGATATCACGTCGAGCCAGCTCCGGAATGTGCTCGGTGATCCGGAGACCCGCCGTGTTGCTATCTACGTTTCAGAGCGGTGCAGTCTCGGGGGTGACCGCTATCCGCTCTTTGTCGATCTCGCTGCTTTCACAAATTCCAGCCTGGGTCATTTGGGCTGGAAAGCATTTGCAGAAACCCTACCGCAGCGAATAGATCGGCTCGAGGAAGCGGGCTTGCTTGGCCCTGCAATCTGGGTTTTTCCTGAAACCTTTACTTCGCTGGGTGGCAACCAGTTCGTTGACTCGGACGCGATGGGGCACTGGGCCACTTGGCTTCATACTGATCTGGTGTCCGCGATCGAAGCAGGATATCCGGCAAGGCAAACAGCCTCCGCCCGAGCCTTATTTGGTAAGTCGAGTGGAGGGTTTGGTGCCCTTCATCAGGCACTCAATCACGGCGAGCATTGGGGGGCTGTTGCTTGTCACTCGGGTGATATGGGATTTGAGCTGGGTTATGCCGGTGATCTGGCCCACGCACTTTTGTACCTAGAGCAGCAAGGTAGTGATGTTCCTGGTGCTTTGAAAAGAATCAAGTCAAAGAAAAGGCTGGGCGGTAGTGACTTTCAGTTCTTGATGATCGCCGCGCTCTCTGCCTCCTATGATCCCGATCTCGATGCAGTGGACGGCGTGTCGCTACCCGTTGATCGTTACTCTGGCGAGCGGATTCCTCAGCGTTGGAAGCGGTGGTTAGCGTTTGATCCACTTGTCCAACTGGAACGACAAGACGCAGCGGTAAAACTACGCACGCTCAAAGGGCTGTTTTTGGATTGCGGTCGACGCGATCAATATCACTTGCTGTACGGAGCCCGGCGATTCGCTGACCGATGCAGCGTGCTCAATATCCCCATCGAGTTTCAGGAATTCGACGATACCCACTCTGGGATTGATTATCGTCTAGATGAGTCGCTGCCCTACCTGTATGCGTCAATCACTGCGAACTGAAATACTCGTAAAGCGGCATTGAGCGCGCGGTCCGCAGCATCTGTTCCCGCTCACTGCGCCATTGGCGCTGTACTAATGGCGCTGTTCTTCCGGGCTAGACAGCATCCAGTAGCTGGATGGACGGTCTTCCCGCCATGTGCGGACCCATGGCAGCGCCAAGACGCTTGAAGTATTCAGACTGGTTGTGGACATCGATCGCTGCTTGGTCCGCATATTGTTCAAGCACGACATAAGTGGTTTCGCTATCACGAGATCGATGCAACGCGTAAAAGTGATTGCCGGGCTCGTTCGCGCGAACAAGTTCTGCAAGTTCAGTAAATATCGCTTCAAATTCAGCATTAGATCCAGGTTTGATTTCCAGCGTTGCAACAATTCCGATGGCCATGGTTGATTTCCTAAAGAGTTGAGACTCGATTCTGGCATGTCGCGTGTCGGGGTCAACTATTTGTCTCTTTTTCGTTGCGCGCATGGATGAAGAGGACTACATTCCGGGGTCGAAAAGGAGTGAAGCCGGTGATGAATTTTCCAACCAGTAAGATGGTGCACTTGCGTGATGCGACGTTAGAGGTTTTCGAGGCCGGGAAGCGAGGCCGCCCTATTGTGCTATGCCATGGCTGGCCGGAGCACGCGTTTAGCTATCGACACCAGATTCCTGCGCTGGTCGATGCTGGATACCATTGCATTGTTCCTAATCAGCGAGGATATGGAGCCTCATCAAGACCTGCCGCTGTTGCTGAATACGACATTCACGCGCTAACGGGAGACCTCATCGCCCTGCTTGATGCCTTCGATTACGAAGATGCGATTTTTGTTGGTCATGATTGGGGCGCCATCGTCGTTTGGAATCTCGCACTGCTGCACCCCAGTCGGGTGAAGGCCATGGCCAATCTGTCTGTGCCCTTCAGAGCGCGAGAGAAGTCCGATCCCGTCGCTTTTTGGGAGGAGCAGTTGGGGGACGATTTCTATATTGTTCACTTCAACCGAAAACCCGGTGTCGCAGAGGCACTAATGGAAGCTGACGTTGAAGGGTTTCTGACCAAAATGTATCGCACCGAGCAGTGGCTTGATGCTCAGTCCAGCATGACGATGAAGTTTTGGGAGCCAACCGACGGGGCGGGTTTGCCAGGAAGGCCCATGCTAACTGCTGATGAGATGGCAGTATTTGTCGAAGCATTTGAGCGAGGCGGTTTGGTTTCACCTTGCCACTGGTATCGTAACTTCACGCGTAATTGGGAACGAACGAGCGGTGTTGCCCAGGCAATTTCACAGCCAACATTGATGATCTATGGACAGTATGATTCTGTCCCTCAAGTTGATATGACACGATTTGTGCCTCAGGCCGAGATTCACGTATTAGCCTGCGGACATTGGATCCAGCAGGAGCGACCGGCAGAGACCAACCAGTTGCTGCTCGCCTGGCTTGGCGCACTAGATTGAGTTCGAAAATCGCATAGACAGCGCTCATGAAATAGAGAGGCGCTTAGTTATCAAGACATCCCACAAAAGAAGGAGCGGCTAGCGATGCCAAAAGCCAGTGAAATTAAGCGAGGGCAGATTGTTGAGATTGATGCTGCGCCGCACCTTGTAAAGCACGTAGAGGCCAAGAGCCCATCAGCGCGTGGCGCGGCCACGCTATATAAAATCAGGTTTGAAAATCTCATCTCGGGACAAAAGCGGGAGACGTCCAGTAAAGGTGACGAAATATTTGCTGAGATCGATTGTCAGCGACGAGCAGTGCAGTTGTCTTACAAAGACGATGAGTTCGCTTACTTTATGGACATTGAAGATTATAGTCAGCACGCACTTGAGCAAGCGGCGCTGGTTGATGAGATGAACTATATGATCGACGGTACTGATGGGATTACTTTGCTGGTTGTTGAGGATCGTGCCGTAGCGATCGAGCTGCCCCAGTCCGTGAACTCGGTGATCATTGAAACAGCGCCAGGGCTCAAGGGTGCTAGCGCGAGCGTTCGAACCAAACCGGCACTGCTAGAGACTGGATTCACCGTACAGGTTCCGGAATATATGGAGCCGGGGGAGCGGGTGAAGGTGAACACCGCCACTGGTAAATTTATGTCGCGCGCGTAAAGGCCGGTGGCAAGGCGGGCGTCCCTGAACTGACGCGCGCACCGTAGCCCATTCTTTTGCGCGAGGTGAATAAACCCTACCACTCCACACCGTGCCCAGGGTGGTAGCGCTCAGTCGCTGAATCATTGAGCGCAATGAAGGTCCAGGTCGATCTACTTCGCACTGGACGTCAGGTGACAACCAAGGCGTTCAGGTGTTGAGAGTGATTTAAGTGGCAGTGAACTGGCCTGGCCTGCGCTCGGCGACCGCTCGGACCCCTTCTTTATGATCGTTGGTCTTTTGAAGAATGGCTTGTTCCCGACCCTCGATATCGGTGGCAGCCTGAACGGCATCGGCAAGGTCTCCTCGGACTTGCTCTCTCACTGATACAACAGCTAACGGTGCGTTTTCTGCTATCTCAGCGGCCAAATCAATAGCGGCCTCGCGAATATTGTCGCGGTCGGTGAAGACATCGCCGAGCCCCCATTCCATCGCTGTTTCGCCCGTAATCCTTCGGCCCGTGAAAAAGAGCAAATTAGCTTTCTGATGGCCAATGATTCGGGCGAGGGTGTGGGTAAGACCAAATCCTGGTGTGAACCCCAATTTGACGAAGTTGGCGGTGAGTCTTGTATCTGGGCAAAGGACCCGGAAGTCGGCCATGACGGCGAGCCCGAACCCACCGCCCACTGCAGCCCCCTGTACGGCAGCGATGACAGGCGTTTTACTCCTGAACAAGCGGACGGCCTCTACATAAAGAGGATTTCGACCCTCTTCATTCCTCGAAATGGGGCCGTTTTGTCGCTCGCTGGACGCAAAATTGGCGCCAGCGCAGAAGTGTTTCCCTTCAGAGCACAATACGATGGCCCGCGCGTTGACTTCGGCATCAATATCAACAAAGGCGTCAGCAAGATCCCGGATCAAGTCCTGGTCAAAAAAGTTATTGGGCCCGCGCTTGATTTCGCAGATCGCGACGTGGTTATCGAGAAGAGTGACGGATACGTCTCCATATTGAGATTTCATCAAACGTGTTCCTTTTGTTGGAGTGAGGTTGGGTGAGCCCGGACCGGCAATGATTGATTGAATGCTTGGGTCTCGAGCATGCCAAAAAAAAAGGGTGGAAGACCACCCTTTTTATCGTGCGGAGTGCGCCGTTACTCGAATGGACGAGGCGTGGGCTGAATGCCTTTTGGCCACTTGTCGAAGTTTTCTCTGACGGCTTCACCAATATCGGCAACACTGAAGGGTCCTTCGGTGTTGTCTTTTTGGCAAATCACTTGGGATTGCCAAGAAAGCAACTGGACGGTATTGCCAGTCGCTAAGAAGGTTCGACCCGTGACATCCTTTGCATCATCAGAGCCTAGCCATACGACGAGCGGTGAGACTTTGTCAGGCGACAATAGCTCGGCCATATTTTGACCTTGCGGGAAAATATCCTCCGTCAAACGAGACCAGGCGGCAGGGGCCAGCACGTTGACGCGGATACCGTATTTCATGCCTTCCTGGAACAAGCAGCGTGCGAACCCTGCAATTCCGGCTTTAGCTGCGCCGTAGTTAGTCTGACCAAAATTCCCTAGCAGGCCAGATGTGGAGGAAGTGACAACAATGCTGCCACCTGATTCTTGATTCATCATCTGGTTGTAGGCCGCCCGAACGGTGAGATAAGTTCCTCGCAAATGAACGTCGAGCACAATGTCCCACATTTCATTCGTCATGTTCTTGAATGCTTTATCACGGAGGATTCCAGCGTTGGCAATGAGGAAATCTAGTTTCCCAAAATGCTCCACCGCGGTTTGAACCATTTTGTTGGCATCTTCCTCTTTCGCAACATTGCCGTAGTCAGCGACTGCCTGACCGCCCATGGCTTTGATCTTTTCAACGACTTGGTCTGCCATGCTATTGCCACCGCCAGATCCGTCCCTTGCGCCTCCGAGATCGTTAACGACGACGGCGGCGCCCTCTTGAGCTAGCAATAGTGCGTGTGTCTCACCCAGACCGCCCCCAGCGCCAGTGACCAGCGCGACCTTTCCCTCTAGTAATCCCATGTTTTTCCTCCGGAATGCTCTAGCACGTCTTTATCAAACAGGGCGCAAGTTAAGCATATTGATGAAACCAAGACCAGTAAGACCAAGAGGGCGGAGGTTCTGGCGAGCGCTCGATACGCAGTGCTCGCAGAGGAAGGTAATCGCTACGCAGGGGATCAACCAGAGGTGCCCGTAAGGCCTAATCGTTGAGGCGCGCGACTGCGTGTAGCGCTCCGCACATGGCGCTCTGCCGTCTTGAAAGTCGATTGATTGAGCTAGTCAAATCGATAGGTATGAAGGGCTTTGCCCCAAGAGTGAAAGCCAGCTTTGCGAGCAAAATCTCGATAGTCGCGCCATCGATCGCCATAGTGTACTAAGACTAACTTTTGCTTCAGTTCAGTGGGCAGAGTGGCCAGTTCCTCAATGCCGGTGTGGACGCCGCCGGTAAATAGCTGGCAATCATGAAAAATCGCGCTCAACGAGTGCTTGCTGTCGAACTCTTCGAGTAACTCGGGATCGAATTGGGTGTCACTTGTAAAGAGAACATGATCGTCAAGTAGGACGCCACAACTCCAGACCGAGTCCCGCCACGACTCAGCAGAGTCTGGGAAGTGTCTGGTGCGAAACATCTTCACCGAAATGCTGCCCACCTCAGTTTGATAAACGTCCCGCGTATATCCTCTGACTTTTCTTGGTCGCTGAACTGTCCATAGGTCGGTAAATCTGAGACGCTGACCCTCGGACCACTCTGACCCTCCTTTGAGCGATTCGTTCCAGAGCTGGGATTCGTACTGTTTGGTGATGATCATGTTCGCCTTACGACGAGCAACGTATCGGTTGAACAACTGTACTTCCTCTAGCCCCCCGATGTGGTCAGCATGACTATGGGTGATCAGGAAATGATCGATGTCGCTAACGCCGACTCCGTTATCGTGAAGCACTTTCGAAGACGTGGTCCCCATATCGATTAGGAAGTGGTCTTCACCCTTCACAACCAACAGGTTGGTTTGGTTAAGGGACTTTGCAAAAGCGGAGCCGCAGCCCAAAAAAGTCAACGTAAGGCTGCCATTGTTACTGAGAAGGATGGGGGACACGCGACCTCGACTCACTTTCAATCCGTACTCTCCTTATTGAAATCTGTGTGCCAAGACGGCTTCGTGCGGTCATCCGCTCCACCCAGACGATGGCAGCAGTGGGCGTGCTTGGCCTGTGAGTAGAAACTGATCATGAATTAACCATCGCTTTCAATCTCGAGCTCAGTTGTTGCATCTTCCGGTTCCGCTAACTGCTCCTCGCTCACCGAATCTAGGAACGACAGCAGATCTCTCACCGAGAGAGCAGGGCTTTCCTCCATGGGAAGGTGACCCGTTTCCTCGTAGACGACGACAGTGGCCTGCGGGAATGCTTCGACTAATGGTTGAATCAAGTCGGGCGGCGTCCAGGTGTCATCGCTGCCCCATTGGATCAGGACTGGCCCCGCGAAGGTGGGGGGCGGTGTTATTTGACGGGTGCGACTGGCCATTCGCTTGAATAAGGCGGCTCTGCTGCCCTCGCGGAGGGACAAATCAATATAGCGCTGCACGATTCCGTCGGTCACCATTTCCTTATTCCCGTATGCTGACCTCGCCGCGCGCTCGGCAAGGAGTGCAGGGTCGACGTAGCGTCCAACTAGGCTAGCGCCTGGTAAGCGGAGTATTGACAAAGGGCTTCCAGTTCGCTGACTGGGCTTTTTTTGTGCGTTCGCTGACGAATCGTTATCGACACCAGAGGCGTCTTTTGTGATGTTTTGCTCCACGGCCTCCGGCCCAATCCCTCGCGGTCGCCAAGGAACAACGCTACCGATCAGCACGAGCCCGAGCAGTTGGTCTGAGGAATCCTTCGCGAAGGCCATGGCAATACCACCGCCCATCGAATGCCCGGCAAGAACGAAGCGTTCAATTGCGAGGTGGTCCGCAACGGCTCGGATCGCTGCGATGTCGCTGTCGATATCGTAACGATCGGTTGCAGTCGCTCCGGTTAATCCATGTCCGGGCAGGTCGAGCGAGATAACGCGGTAGCGGTTTGATAGCGCTTCGGCCCACGCTTCGAAGCTGTGGAGAGACCCATTTGCTCCATGAATTAAAACAATCGGAATCGCATCGTTCGGGCCTTGGTCGCGGAAGTGGATACGATCGTTCGCATCAGTTCGTAGGAATTGGGATTGCGCATTAGCGTATTGGGCATCAATGACTTCGGTGGGTAGATCTCTTTCAAACAGGAGTAACCCTGCGAATGCAATGCCAACGGCTATGATTGAGCCAATCATTGACTTGACGGGTCCATTATTGGGTGACTCGAGCGGATAACCATCGGATTGTCACTTTTCAAACTCCCACTGGCTGCGGACGAAGGGGTTTGGAAAAATCAACGAGTCAGTTAGACTCGGGTCCTCCGAACATGAAGTCCAGTCTGCCACGATGATCGCCCATAACAAAAGCTTTCAACAAAGCGATGATGAACTGCGGGTTCAGCACCTGGTACTCGAAGCGATCAACCGCACACAATCTGACGATTTCGATCGCTTCTTTGACTTGTTCACGCCCGAGGCGACCTGGATGCTTCCCTCGCAAGTCACTGATGTGGGCCTTAAAGAGGCGAAGCAGTTCTATCGGTTTACAAGAAAATTCCGCTTTGAGCAGCAAGTGAATATCGATGAGGTCCGTGTTTTCGCGGAGGTGGCGTTTGCTCGCTTGACGTTTGATGGCTATCTCGTGCCAAAAGCGGACCCCACTTCCGGATCAATACGATCCGTCAGTCGGCACTTGTGGATGATGCGTAAAGATGGTGCCGAAGGGTGGCGTCTCGATCGGGTCATTTGGAATACGCCCAAACCAGCAGAGCAGCCGAGACGAGGCTAGCCTAACTCGACTACCAATCCCCGGTTCCCGACTCCCGGCTGTCGACTCTATCTATCTCAGCTAACGTAGCGCTACGGATCATCGATGGGAAGGCGAGCGTTCAAGCCAAGGCACTTCCATTTGTTGCCTATTGCATTGCATCCCCAAAGTGCCTCCCCTAAGGTGCTTTTAGAAAAAGCGAGTGGCGGGGAGAACCATGAAATATGACTTCGCAGTGGGTCAGACCAATCCTGAGACCTTTCCAGTAGAGGCGTTCAAGCAAGCTGCTTTGACCGCGATCGAATCAGAGCACGACAGCTTCAATCAGTATCCTGGAGGTAAGGGGCACGCGGGACTTCGTGCGCTGATGGCAAGAAGGGAAAGTGAGCGCGAAGGCGTTCAAGTTGACCCGGAATTGATGGCGCTCACGAACGGTTCTATGCAGGGGGTAACGCTGGTAGGTCAGGCGCTCATGGATGCGCCGGGGGATCAGGTAATCACTGAGCAATTCACGTATAGCGGCACGATCAATGCGTATAAGGGTATCGGACTGCAAATGATTGGTATGCCTGTCGACGAAGAGGGGATGCGCATGGATGCGCTCGAGGAGCATTTAAGGTCGATGTCCCAGCGACCCAAATTTATCTACGCGCTCACGGCCTACCAGAATCCTACAGGCGTGAATCTTTCCCTTGAGCGGCGTCGTCGTTTAATCGAGCTCGCTGCTGAATATGAGATCCCGGTGGTCGAAGACAATTGCTATGGGGACGTACATTTTGATGGCGATAAGCCTCCGGCACTGTACGCGCTGAGTGATGATCCGCACCACATCTACCTTTGTTCGCTCTCGAAGATTTTTGCGCCTGGCGTGAGGCTTGGTTATATCCTGGCGAGGCGTCCCTATTTTGAGCAGATCGTGAGCAAACGATTTGACGCCGGTAGCAACACGTTTGCCGCAGCGGTGATGGCGCAGTTTTATGAGCAAGACCTATGGCGGCATTGCGAGGATGCGAATCAAGCACTGAAGAACAAGCGTGATCTACTGGTGGCGGCACTAGGCGATTGCCTTGAGGATCAGTGTGTTTGGTCCCACCCTACAGGCGGGTTGTTTTTGTGGCTCAGACTCCCCGAGGATACGGACCTTGATCGGCTTCGGGCAGAGGCCAGTGAGCGCGGTTTTAATTATGCCGAAGGCAAAGACTTTAACGTGACAGGAGAGCGAGTACCGTACATACGGCTTGCGTTTGGTCATGTTCCCGATGAACTGATCACTGAGGGCATTCCTGTGTTGGCTCAAAGCATTGCGAAAGCACGTTCGAGCAATGCCGCGAGGGGGTTCACGACGCTCTTCGACCAGTAGATCCAAAAGGTCGATCGAGATGAGCGGTCGCGGGCCCGATAAGAAGAGGGATGATGAGAGATGGATCTCAGCAGATTGCGAGGCAGTCAACCAAAACCTTAATTTGCTGGCGTCTCATCTAATCGGGTCTTTCTTTGAGACCGAAGCCAAGCATCTTTGGCGCGCCAGCGCTCGTTGAGAAATGCCTCGGCGCTCATCGTTTGATCGAGCGAATGGGTCGAAACATCCACGCGAATGACACTTGTCGCGCCGCCAAGACATCGCCAGAAGTGGCTGCTTCCGTCGTAATAGATGGACAGGTCGATGATGGGTGTGCCTTCCGGGAAAATTTGGCAAGCGGCAGCAAAGCCGCCGACTCGAGGGCGCAGCAAATGATCGAAAGGACTGTTTTGGTCTGACCGTTTCTTCGGCGTAAATCGCGTACCCTCGGCAAAAATGAGCAGTGCGTGACGGGCGGCTACGCCCTGTTCAGCCGCTTGGGAAACTGCGTTGAGATCGAGCGCTCTATCCTGGGGAGATCCTGTCCGGCGCAGCCTTGGGAAGCCGAGCAGCAGGCAGATCCATCCGATCACAGGAACCCACACCAGGGATCGCTTGACGAGAAAACTCAGTCTCGGTCCTCTCGCAGAAATGATTTCCTGAACAATGGGAATATCAAACCAGGACTGATGGTTAACAATGACGATCGGACTAGGGTGAGATGGGACCTCGCCCTTTACCTCGAGTTGGATGCCGACCACCCGTAGCATCCAGAAACTGTCGATCCGTACCGCAGACTGGTAAATCCATCCAATCCATGACTCAAGCGCCCCTTCTCGACCGAGCGGCTTAAGTACCAATAAAGCAGGGAGTGTCAGGATGAGCAGACTAAGCCACACTAAAAGATTACTGATCACCCATATAGCCGATAGTGTGCTCAGTGCATGCTGTCCTATGAGTGTTAGCGCATGGCGTTTCATGATGACCCCAATGATTCGCTAGCGAGCAAGTTGAGCTGCTCTGACAGCGTTGATCGGCGCGTGACCGGATGCTCGAGCGCTCGTTCCCAGGCGCTTATATCGGCAAATATCGCAAGACTTTGCTTGGCTCGCGTGACTGCGGTGTACAAAAGTTCTCGGGTTAATAGTTGGTCGGCCTGCTCAGACTCGCGAGGTGGCAGGAGCAAGGTCACCGCATCAAACTCTGATCCCTGGGACTTGTGGATACTCATTGCAAATGAGGTTTCATGTTGGGGCAGCGCCGACGTTGGAACTGTTCGAACTGAGTCCTTATCCCGAAATATCACAACAAAGCGTTCTGCAGTGTCAGTATCGCCGTCTGCGTCATAATGACGAGTGCTGACGCAAATACCAAGGTCTCCGTTGGCCAGACGCAAAGGGTGGTCATTCTCCGTGATCAGAATGGGACGGCCGTGGTAATGCAATTGTCCAAAGGGCTTGTGCCCTAGTTGCTCGAGCCAGTGCTCCATCATTTGATTGATTTGAGAGACGCCCATCGGGCCTGCATGATACGGCGTTAAGATTCGCTGCATCTCAAAGCCTGCTAACAGTCTCACCGCGGCGGCGTCATCGAGCGGACGTGTTAACTCCTCGAGGTAGCCTTCAAAGCGATATTGGAGGGCTACTTCATTGAAGGCCTCGATAGGTCTGACCCAAGACGCGCGATCCTGGTCACGGGGTGCCTCGTCCTCAGTCATCATTTGGCTAGCAAGGTGAGCAATGTCACTGCCAGCCCCGAAGCGAAAAGACTCCGTTAGCCTAATGGAGCGAATGATAGGGCTGCCTTCTTGCGTGAGCGTTTGCGAGAACTGTAGGAGCTCACTGAATGGGCTGCCAACCTCGATTGCCGGCAGCTGCGCTTGATCGCCTACTAAAATGAGTCGAGCGCCAGGGGCAAGAGCGCGAATGATCAGATAAAACATCGACAGATCAATCATCGATGCTTCGTCGATAAATAGGTAGTCGGCGGGCAGAGGGTGCTGCTCGTCATACTTGGATCGCGCTTGACCGCGTCGCAAATCAAGCAGTTGATGAAGAGTCTGCGCAGTGAGGCGCTCGCTATCCCCATGGGGTTCTGATTGAAGCGTTTCCCTGAGTCGAGCAGCTGCCTTTCCGGTGGGTGCTGCCAAAAGGATTCGCGCATCTTCATGAATCGCTTGAATCAGTGACACGGCAGACCGAATGAGCGTGGTTTTTCCAGTGCCAGGGCCGCCTGAGATCAGGGTATGAGGACAATTCACGCAGGCCAAAACGGCTTCGCGTTGCTCGTCGGATAGCGAGTCAGGCAGGTTGGAGCGCTCGTCTTGTGAAGGTGTGGGTGCAAGCGGTCCCATCACTTGTGCCCGACTGATTAGGCGCGCCGCGATGCCTCGCTCGGCATTAAAGAATCGCCTGAAGTAGAGTTTTTGCTTGTGGTAGACCAGTGGTTCTGAGACGTCCTCGGGGCTTAGGTTGATCTTGCGGAGCACCTTGTCTTGCAAGTCATCCACAATCTCGATGAAGGCGTGCCCGTCTTCGTGAGCACGAAGCAGACGAGCAACAAGGGGTGACCACGCCACTTGTTGGTCGACTCGACGCGCTAGAAACTCCGTTAGGGCAGTTTCAAGAAAAGGATGAATGCTACTGGGCATAAGAGATCTTTTTTGACGCGTCAACAATGGCGGCCGGATCAGGTCGACAGAAGAATACGCCAGTGTTCGATTGGTGAGACATACCACGGAGAAACAAGTAGAGAACGCCACCGAATCGCTCACGAAAGGATTCGCCTGGATGGCGCAGTGCCAAGTACTTTTCAAGCGCTATCGCGTAGATCGCGTACTGCAAATCATAGTCATGGTCCTTCATTGCGCGCTCTAATCGAGAGGTCGCGTAAGGCTCGACCCCCATGCCTAGATGGTTACTTTTGTAATCGACAATGTAGTAACGCTCATCATGCTTGAACACAAGATCGATACTTCCCGTCATAAATGCGGTTAGCTTTGGGCTTCGCATGCCTTCCAGTCTCGTTCGATCGAGAAAAGGCAACGTGTTGAGGGCGTCGACTTGGCTCACAGGGAAATGAAACTCTAACTCGTCGAGCCTTGTCTCTTGTGTAATGTGCTCAAGACAGAAACCGTTATCAAGTAATGGGGCGCGCATGATGTTATGAAGCCAATCCCGTAGTAACGCCTTTTCTCGCGTTGCTGAGATTTGAAAGATCTGCTCAAACTGCTCGACGACCCGAAGCTGATCATTGATTGGGCGGGTGAAATCAAGATGTTCTAACAACGCGTGAATGTGGATACCAAACGTTGTCCCTCTGGGTAGCCCATCGGCGAGAAAGTGGGCCATATCATCGCTAGCAGGCGAATCGATACTGATGACCTCCTTACTAGGCTCGTCCGTCAACCCTGATGCATGAGCGGGTAAGTGCGTTGTTAGGTGGCGTGAGAGACCGGTGTAGCTTAAAACCCTTGGTCCATTGTCGCTGATCCTCGGGATGACCCTTTTAGTGATAGGGGATCGATCGGAGGTGATTTGATGGTGATACGGCCCTTTTCTTTCGGGGTGGATCGCAAACAAGTGACTCGGGAGGTGCCCAAGGGCCTCGATTAAGTTGTCTTGCTCAGACAGTCCGAGGAGCTTAAAAATTGGGGGACGATGCTCGGACTTGGCTGCTGTCTTTGCTTCCGTCGCATAAGAGGGCAACCCAAGAATCATGAGTGACTTAGCGCGAGTCAATGCAACGTACAGGAGCCGCATCTCCTCTTCCTCAGCTTGTCGATCCAGTGCAGCAATAAGATCGCTGGACGACTCGAGTACGATTTCTGCGCTCGACGCAGACGAATCGGGAGTCTCGATGATGCCTCCGCGCGAGCGCTTGGTAGGTTTGCTATTAAAATTGGCAAAAGGTAGGCAAACCGCCTCAAATTCAAGCCCTTTCGCAGCATGAATGGTCATGATTTGAATCAGGTCTTCATCGCTTTCAAGGCGCTGGATGGTCTCGTCGGAGTGTAGTGATTCATCGGATGCGTAGTCGCCGGCCAGCCAATTGATCAGTTGCTGCTTGGAGGCAAGCATATGTTGACGTCTTCCCAGGCACTCGGCGAGGTGTCTTAAGTCAGTTAAAACTCTTGCGCCCCCGTCAAGCGCTAGCCAGACACTCGCTAGCTTTTGATCGGCGATCAGTTGATGTATCGCAGCGTCGACTCCGATCTTCTCCCAAGTTTCTCGCCATTGACTGAACTGCTCGTAGTAGCGCTGTTGCTTCTTCTCTGAATGTCGGATGTCGAGCAGTTCTGCATAGTCAAACTGAAAGAGACGCGTTGCGATAGCGCTCATCATCGTTCGAAAATGCCTGGGGCGTAGGATGGCGCTCAGTATCAATACGAGATCCTGGGCAACGGGTGTGTCCATGACGCTCTGCCTAGATCGATACACGCTTCTCAATCCCAACTCAGCCAGGCCGTCTTGCATGAGCTGCGCTTCGCTTCGATTACGAACCAGAATAGCGAGCTGATGGGCGCCAAGTGGCTTTGAGTCTGATGGAGAATCAGCGTTCGCAAGCTCAATTCGATCAGGACCCTCAAAGAGCCCTGCGATGGCTTTCGCTGCTGTGGCCGCTAAGCACTCGTTGGATGTTCGCTGGTCGCTTGCCTGACTTGAATCAATAACAAATCGGCACGGTGCGATGGGGCGCTCTCTCTGCAAAACAGGGTTGCTCGGAGCCTTCTTACTGGGCAATGAAGGAAAAAAGCTGATCGACTCATCCTGAGAAAACGACTTGTTTGCGCCGAACAGGTGATTGACCGCTTCTACGATGGAAACACTTGACCGCCAATTGGTATCGAGTCGGTGCTGTTCCTGGCTCTGATGAGCGGCTCTCAGATAGGTATTGATGTCAGCGCCGCGAAATCGATAAATGGCTTGCTTGGGATCGCCGATAAGCACTAGGTTACGCGAGTCTGGTTGCGATGCGATGGTCTTGAAAAGGGTGTACTGCTGATCGTCGGTGTCTTGAAACTCGTCGATGAGCATGACTGGATGCTGCTTAGCGAGGTCGCGGGCTAGCTGTCTATCGTCCCGAAGGCTCTCTACCACGCTAGGAATGAGATCATCGACGCCCATTCTTCCCTCTCGAAAAGTTAGTTTTTTGCGTTCTGAGCGGAACGCGTTCCATACCCGCGTCACGTGCCCGGCTTTGTAAAAAGGGATCTGCTGACGTAACTCGTGAACGTCATCAAACAAAGCGAAGATGGGGTGCTCGGGTGGTTGCCCGCCTTTCTTAGTGACGGCTGTAAGGGCGGATCTTCGCCAGATGTCCCACCGCTCATCGGATGGCAAAAGCGCCGCGCCCTCGGCAAGTTGGGTCATCAAATGACGCTGCTTATAGGCCTTACGGCTTTGCATAAGATCACTCGTTTCGATGAGTGAGCAAAGGTCTTGGTCAATCCAAGTGGCTTTGATCTCCTGCATCAGTGCAGACAGTCGCTCTGGAAGTTCCGTGACGGGGGGAGTAGGGAACACAGTGAGCTTGCTTCGAGAAAGCAGGGCCGCAAGTGATTGACGCATGGCCTCTGGGCTTTTCCAGATTGTTAAGGCAATTTCTTGTTCTAAGGGCGGTAGTGACAGCACGTGAAGACGGAAGAGGTCTTCGGCAATGCGTACAAGGTCCGCAGATTGGTCGGTTTCAATCGCGAGATTAGGAGGAACGCCGATGGCGATATTGTGGCTCGCAAGTACTTGGCTGCAGAAGCCATGAATCGTGTAAACCGAGGCTTCATTGAGCGTGAGGGAAGCGCGACGAATTCGGTTGAGATCAAGACGCAGATTGGCAGAGGCGTCGATACACGATTGGATCATTGGATCACGGGATTCCGATTGCTCGAAGGCAAGCGCCGCGTCACGCAAGAGTTCGCTCAAGCGATGATTCAGTTCCTGAGTTGCGGCCTGGGTAAAAGTAACAACCAGTATTTCTCTAATGTCGTAGGCGCGCCCATCGCGAGAAGCCTGCCCGATAAGCAGCCGGAGTATGATCTGCATCAGCGTGTAGGTTTTGCCGGTGCCTGCGCTGGCTTCTATCAGATGCTGGCCAGCTTTGAACGGGAAATCGATCATTTGGCATCCCACCGGTCGAGGAGTGGCTTGAAGAAGGGTTCAAGCTGCTGGGCAATCTGGGGAATCTGATCAAGATCTCCGTCAAGCCTCACCCAGTAAGGGTCGGTTTGCTCCCCAAACGCTGCAACATTCGCCCATTTCGCGCGCGCTTGAGCTAATGCGCCTTCTCTGCTTTCACCCTTATGCCTCGCTCTCAGATAAGACCAGGCCGATTCGATGGGGAAGAAGATTGGGGCGGTGGATGAGCTCTGGTACAAGCTAACGAGCGAAGCGAGCGCATTGTGAGCGTCACGCTGACCTATCGCGGCGAGCATCTTGGTCTCGATACCGCTGGCGGTGGCTCCTATTAATGACGCTTGACGGGACTGCCCCGCAGCGTTCAGGAGTAAATGGGCAATCCATGGCCGCATCGTCTGTTTAATCGACCAGCGTCCTGCTCGAGCGTAAAGATGATCCTCTTCACCGATGTTAGGGCAGATCATCGACACAGTAACCCCGTTGACCTTGTACTCAATGGGGAAGGGTTCGCGCGATTGCGCGAGTACAGTATCTGTCATTTGCTGGGCAGTGCTTAGTAAGTTGCTCAGTTGCCGTTCGCCCCATTCACCCTCGATGGCCATTCCTTGTTTGATGAGTAGTTTGGTCAGAGTGCTAAGCTCGACGCCATCGAGTAGTGCCTCGAGGGATCGATCAATGACTTGAAAGCGATCTAGCGCATCAAGGTCAAACGGCTCGCTCTCAGGGTGAATGTGGTCGTAAATTTGCAAAGATGCATTTAACTCATCGTCAAAAAAGCACTTACCACTGTGTTGCGCAAATTGAATCAGTGACTCGCCGGAGACGGTTGCCGTTTCTCTAGTCCGCATCGGATCAGCTTCTGAGTGATGCGCTAACGGCTCGTGAAACCAGTCAGATTGATACGTGACGAGTTCACCCGATCGATATCGGTCCGAAAATGGCTGAAGCGGGTGCTCCACCGCGGTCAGCGCCCAGCCAAAGCTCGACAGAAAATGAGTCAGTTCACTAATGACAAGGCTTGGAGGAAACCGACTGTTATCTCGGACATCTCGGCCGAGATAGGACAGGTATAGCGAGTCCTTGGCAGCATTGACCGCTTGTAAGAAGAGATAGCGGTCGTCATCGGGCATTGATCGGTCGCCCAGTCGTCGTGGCGTCTGCTCCAACAGATCAAATGAGGGGCGTTTTCGAATCCTTGGAAAGGCGTCGTGGTCCAAGCCGAGGATCATGACATGGCGAAAGGGGATGCCGCTTAGCGGCGCCAGTGCGGCAAACGTGATGCCGTTTTGCTGGCTGTGCATTAAACCCCGAGATTCCTCGAGTTTTTCTTTAAACCAAGCGGATATCCAATCTTGAGCAATAGTGTCATCAAAAGCCGCCTCGGTTAAAAGCCGGGCCCATTGGTCTATGGTTTGCTGGATGGTTTGCTGCGCGAGGGTATCAGGGGCTTCAATATCGAACCACTCGTCCAACAGGCGATACAATCGGTCAACCCACTCGCTTGTGCTCGCGGGAACTGAAAATTGCGCTCTGATTCGCTTGATGCCTGCAACGAAACTAAGCAGCTTCTCAAAAGTCTCAGTCTCATGGCTCGGGATGTTGATGGCCGCACAATCGCTGATAAGCTCGCCTTCTGCTCCCGAGAGATAACCTGCGATCATTCGGTCCAAACCGAACGACCAGGTAAATTGGTCGGTCGCGGGAAGGTTCCACAACGAGGCTTTGGATTGGCCATCCCATTCGAATTGAACTGAAGACGCTTCTAGCCACCGCTCGATGAGCGTGACATCGGCTGCAGTTAGATTAAAGCGGCGCTGGACCGAGGGGTTGTGCAGAACGGCTAACACCTCACTTAAGGCTAATCTGGAACTTGGAAGCCGAAGTAGTTGCAAGAATATTGGGATGATCGATGAATGAGCAGTAAAGGCTTGGTCGGCAATCGTAAAGGGGAGTTTGTCGCCGAATACCGCTTCAATGTGAGGCACGTAGTCGTCAATGTTAGGTGCTAAGACAATGGTTTGGTCGAGCGTATTTGGATTGCGGTCAATACGCTGATACAGCTCATCGAGTAGCACTTCGCACTCTCTGAGTCGACTATGGCAGATGTTGAGCTGCACCGAATCATCGACGTTTCGATGCGTGCCGGAGGGTGATTCAAATTGCGGAATAGCATCGACTAGGGATCGCTTGAGCCAACTGAGTGTGGTGTCAGCGGTGGGCCGATCAAACATCTCAATCGTGGCGTCAGAGCCGCCTAACGTCAGTCGCTCGTGGAACTCCTGTCCCAAGCGACCCCAGGCTGTCAGCAGCGGATGCCCTGCATCGAGATATAAAAGGTCCGGGTCGACTCCTTGATTCAGCGCATCCAGCTTCTGTCGTTCTTGCTCCCTCATGGAGAGAAGGTCGCCCCAATATTGCTCGCACGGGTTGAGAAAGTAGAGTGCCACTGGGACGAGTCGACTTATCGCTTCAAACACTTCGAGTTGCATTGGGGCGAGTGTGCTTAATCCAAACAGGCTGATGCGTGACGGCAGCGGGTCATCGTGTGAGTGGTTGATTAGTGATTGCAGCAAGCGTTGGTGAAGGATCGCTCGGTGATTGCCGGCAAGCAGTGGGTCACGCTCAGCCAGTGTGCGCCAGAGTTTGGCTTGCCAATCCGCATCCGCGTGATCAACAGGCTGCTCTCCACTCTGCCAAGCAAGGATCCACTCTGGTCGATAAAGCAAGTAATTTTCGAAGACTGAGCCAATCTGCTGGGCAAGACTATATTGGGTGCTTTGTGACTTTGGTGCATTCGCAAGGTAGTCCCGAATGATGGGGCTCTCGATAGTATCAAGCACCTTAAAGGTCCTTACCGCGAGCGCGTCTCGGTCAAGTGGTTCCGAGAAGTTATCTGCGGTTTGAGACTGATAGAGGTCCCATAGGAAATGGGCGGGCAACTTTAGATTAAGATTCGCGGCAATTCCTAGGCGTTCTGCAATGCCTCGTTTTAACCACTGTCCTACTCCCAGGCTCTGAACGAGGATGGTTTCTGGCTCGAAGGCATCAATCGGAGAGCGAATGTCTTCGCACAGTCGCGTCGCGAGCGAATTTAGATTGTTTGATTGAACGAGTCTTAGCATGGGGCCTTATTTGCGTGTCACACTCAGCCGTCTTAGATAAACAGAGTATAGCTTTCGCGGTGAGCGCTCCGTAAGTCTATCCACTGAAGCCTTCGGAACTTCGTGGCGTAAGTCCGGCTGTTTGCATTGAAAGCTTGTGCATTGAAAGCTTGTGCATTGAAAGCTTGTGCATTGAAAGCTTGTGCGACCCAAGGGACAACGAAGCAGAAGCGTTTGCTTAGATAAACAGGTATTTAGCGCTGTGCGGGCCTTTTACCTTCGGTGTCGCAGATACAGGAAGATGTAGGAAAAAGTATGCATACCGCAGTTCAACTAGCCTGCCCGATAGATCAGTTGCCGCTGGAGCAGGAGGGGCGTCGGTTTCACTGCGGTCATGGACATAGTTTTGATCTTGCACGTCTGGGCTATCTGCACTTGCTGCCGGTCCAGCAGAAACGTTCACGGTTTCCCGGCGACAGCGCAGCGATGATTGAAGCGCGACAGCGATTTTTGAATGCGGGTTTTTTTAAGGATATTGCGAAAGCAGTAGCCATAGCGCTCACGCAGCATGTTGAAATGAATGCTGAAAGCTGCATTCTCGATGCGGGTTGTGGCGAAGGCTATTATCTCGACTATTTGAGCGCCACACTGGCTGGTAAAAGTTTATTCCCTGGCCTAGTTGGGCTTGATGTTGGCAAGCCAGGGATCATCGCGGCTGCCCGGCGTAACAAGAATGTCGCCTGGTTGGTGGCGAGCAATAGGCGCCCACCCTTATTGCCAAGATCGGTCGATGGCATCCTTTGCATGTTTGGTTTTCCGGTGTTTGATCGTTTTAAAGAACTGCTCAAGCCAGGGGGCAAGGTTCTTTTGGTTGAGTCTGGTCCACAACATCTCATCGAGTTGCGAGACGTCATTTACGAGGAGACCCAGACGCGGGGTCCGCCTGATCTTGGCGACGCTGAAGCCCAAGGGTTCGAGATGGTGAAATCGGATCGGTTTTCGTATCCAATTAGTTTGAATGAACAGACTCAAATTGCAGATCTTTTAATGATGACGCCGCATCTGTTTCGCGCTCCGCGAAGAGGTAAGGAGCGTGCGGCTGGGTTGGCTCAGATAGATCTGACAGTGGATGTTGTGTTTCGATTGCTGCAAGTCACAGCCTAGGACAGCAGCGCTTGTCGCAGATCGCAATCAATCGCGAATCAGGTTCATCAAAAGTTGGCGAGATTTCCAGTGGTCCGATGAAGCAAATTCCTGCTTGACACCCCCATGAGACTGGCGCGAGGCTTGGGGAATCATTCGCAAAAGCGCTGGATAGGCATGTCCGCTAGCGTCTGAATGACAAACTCGAAGAACGAGGTAGATGGTGAATTTCAGGCCCCGCGAAGTGCTTACAATTGAGAGATTTCGATGAATATGAGTTCAGCCGTAGTTAACCCTTACGATATCGAATTGGAGCAGCTCAATGTTGCGGATCCTGCCATCTTTCAGGCCGGGCAGGAAGAAGCCTATTTCAGGCGATTACGGGATGAGGCCCCGCTACATTATTGCCAAGACAGCGCCTTTGGGCCTTATTGGTCAGTGACGCGGTATGCAGACATTATGTCGGTCGATACCGATCATGCGCGTTTTTCGTCGGCGGGTGGGATTACCATCGGCGGTGCGGGCGGTACCCCCATTCCCCCCCAGTTCCAGTCGATACAATCGGATCAATCGACTCAATCAGAGCAACAAGGTTCGGAGTCCCGTTCACAGTTCGATGGTTTTGGTATGTTCATTGCCATGGATCCGCCAAAGCATGACGTGCAGCGAGCGACAGTCGCCAGTGTTGTTGCGCCAAGGAATCTAGCGGTACTAGAAGAGCTCATACGTGAGCGCGCGGGCTCCATCTTAGACAGTCTCCCTTTGGATGAATCGTTTGATTGGGTGGACCGTGTCTCGGTCGAGCTGACGACTCAGATGTTGGCGACGCTGTTTGATTTTCCATTTGAGGATCGCCGTAAACTGACAAGGTGGAGCGATGTTGCTACGACCCCGCCTGGTATGGGATTAACGGAAACTCAGGAACAGCGCCGTGCAGAATTAATTGAGTGCCTCGAATATTTCACTAAGTTGTGGGAGGAGCGCCAGCAATCGGCACCCGCTAATGATCTGATCTCGATGCTCGCTCATGGAGAGTCCACCAAGCACATGGCGCCCATGGAATTCCTGGGTAATTTGCTGCTGCTGATTGTCGGTGGCAATGACACGACCCGAAACTCGATTTCTGGTGGTGTGCTAGCCATGAATGAGTATCCCGGGGAACTCGACAAGGTAAAAGCAGCGCCGCAACTGATTCCTAATATGGTGTCAGAGATCATCCGTTGGCAAACGCCACTCGCCCACATGCGGCGAACAGCGACTGAGTCAGTAGAAATGCATGGGCAGCAGATTGCGGCTGGCGACAAGGTCGTGATGTGGTACGTCTCAGGAAATCGTGACCCACGGGTGATTGAGCAGGCCCACCAGTTCAAAATTGATCGACCTAGAGCGAGACAACATCTCGCGTTTGGGTATGGTATTCACCGGTGCATGGGTAACCGCCTCGCAGAGATGCAACTGCGTGTGCTGTGGGAGGAAATGTTGAAGCGATTCGAGTTTGTTGAGGTCGTAGCAACCCCAGAGCGTTCCTACTCCACGTTTATCCGTGGCTTCAAACGGCTTGAAGTTAGATTACACCCTCGCTAGCCACTGAACCGAAGAGCCAATGCAAGAGGAAGGGTCGAAGAAGGTCATGGAGCTGGCGAGTAGCTTGACACGCGAGGTCCCATGATCGCTCCAATCATTACTCCTTGGGTCAGCCTCGCCCAACTCGATTCCGTTGCTGAGGGTGTCTTTGATGAGGCGATTCGACAGGATGAGGCGAGGGCCTTCCTGAAAGATCCTAGCCATATCATGATGTTAGCCATGGAAGACGAACTGGTGGTCGGCATGGCAAGTGGTGTGGTGATTCGGCATCCGGATAAATTGCGAGAACTCTGGATTAATGAAGTGGGAGTGGCGGATCGTGCACGAGGCAACGGACTTGCTCAACGATTGATGCGGGGTTTGTTTGATTGGTCCGTTGGGCGAGACATTCGCACAGCCTGGCTCCTTATGGATCCAGATAATGAGGCGGCGGCCAGGAGTTATGCGAAGGTGGAACCCGCCGCGCGTTCAGCGCCCGCCCTTATGCTGGAGTGGTCGTTATAGCGAGAGGCGGTAGGCAAGCATAGGGTCTTGCAATGCGATGAACAAAAGGTCCTCTAGCGCGCGAGACAAAAGAGCGATGCAGGCGCGTCATGAAAACGAGCCGGATGGGCAGAATGGACAGCGTGGACAGCGTGGACAGCGTGGACAGCGTGGACAGGAGCAGATGTGGATGCAGTTAATTAAGCAGCTTTGGCGCAAGATCAATCAGGGGCGCAAAACCGATCAGGGGCACATGAGCGGCTCGCAAAC
>Ga0255760_10001498_pt1 | contig 22298 bp, 33 predicted proteins | sample 071ome_25_FD_179960 | JGI IMG/M metagenome (GOLD analysis project Ga0255760, IMG submission 179960) | Coastal salt marsh microbial communities from the Groves Creek Marsh, Skidaway Island, Georgia - 071410BT metaG (version 2) | ecosystem: Environmental > Aquatic > Marine > Intertidal zone >... | reverse complement strand
GGCGAGTGAAGTAACTTCGACTGATTTTGGTTCATTTGATTCCGATGGTTTCACCGTCAATGCGGTAGACCAAACTGGCGGTTTAAATAGTAATGGGAATACTTACGTCGCCTGGAACTGGCTCGCAGCAAACGGCACCTCAAGCATCGCTGCAGGCTCAATTGACGGTACTAACCCGACAATTGCTAGCACGGTAAGCGCCAACCCCACCGCTGGGTTCTCGATTGTTAGTTATACCGGAACTGGCGCTAATGCCACCGTTGGGCATGGCTTGGGCGTTGCTCCAAAGATGATTATTATTAAATCAAGAACTGACGGCAGTGCTCAATGGGTTGTATATCACGCCAGCCTGGGAAACACAAAATCCCTTTATCTAAATGGTACTAATTCTGCTGGTACTAGCAGTCTATGGTGGAACAATACTTCGCCAACATCTTCTGCGTTTTCATTAAGCACGTCATCAGATGTTAATGTCAATACGCAGAATTACATCTCCTACTGCTTTGCCGAAGTCGAAAATTATTCACGCATAGGCAGCTACACCGGAAATCAAAATGCAGATGGCCCGTTTATATTTTGCGGGTTCAGACCAAAGTGGGTGTTGATTAAAAGCACTGCAGCGAATAACTGGCAAATTCTAGATTCTAGCCGCAATACTTACAACACAGCTGATTCTAAACTCTACCCCAACACTTCTGGGACTGAAGACACATCAGCCAGTAATGAGATGGACTTGCTCAGCAACGGCTTCAAAATCAGATCGGCTTCGGGGACTGCTAACGCAAATGGGACAACAATCCTCTACATGGCATTCGCTGAAAACCCATTCGGCGGCTCCGGTGTTTCGCCCGCTACCGCCCGCTAGGATCTAAAATAAGGTCAACTAAACTGGTACTAAAAGAGATTAGATATGTTTGTCGCTGACGGCAAAACAATTCCAGTAGGTCGTTCTTTCACGTTAAATGATGTCCAGTACCCTGCAAATTGGCTTCGTTTAACGTCCGATGCCGAAAAGGCAGCCATTGGCATCACTTGGGTGCCAGATCCGACGCCAGTTGATGGACGCTATTACTGGAGCGAAGGTAATCCCAAACAACTTGAGGATGAACCTGCTGTTGACGAAAATGGCGATCCTATTGTTGATTCTGATGGTGAGCAAGTCATCAATACAGGCTTAAAGACACAGCTCATTACTGAACAAAAACAAACTGCAGGCATTCTCTTGGCTCCTACTGACTGGTACATCGTTCGTCAGATGGAGACAACAGAAGAGGTCCCTACAGCTGTCCTTGATTACCGCGCTGCTGTGCGGGCTGCCTGTGGTTCCCGCGAGGCCGAAATTGCTAGCTGCACCAGTGTCGTCGAGTTAGAGCGCTTGATGAAGGCTTCGCCCAAGGTCTACGACCAAGCAACCGGTTCATTGGTTGATAACACTGCGGCCTTTATCACTCCCTGGCCTGAGTCCGCTAGTTGATTCAGATTAGAATACTGAGATTAGGAGATTAACAGACTGTGGCGTACATTGGCGTTCAACCGAAAGCTGGGCAATACAGGAAGTTAGATGATATATCAGGGAGCTTTAATGGTGCTACAGCTACCTTTAATCTGACTGTAAGTAACGAAGCGGTAAGCGCAGCAACTGCACAGCAATTAATGATTTCTCTGGGTGGCGTCATCCAGAACCCTGGAGTTGACTACACAGTAGCGACAAATACGATTACTTTTACAACGAATCCCGCGTCTGGACTGGATTTCTTTGGCGTTTTACTAGGAGATCCTTTAAATACCGGCACTCCTTCCGATGGGACTGTAACCACTGCCAAGCTCGCTTCAGATTTATCAGTTGACTTAGCGTCCGGGACCGCTGGCACTCCCAGCCTGACTTTCGATCCGAACAGTGGCTTATTCAGTCCTGCAAACGACGAAGTTTCAGTCAGTACTAACGGTACTGAGCGTTTCAGGTTTGGCCCCACTGGTGAAATTGGTATCGGTGGTGCTACTTACGGTACTAGCGGCCAAGTTCTGACTAGCGGAGGTTCTGGCGCTGCTCCCACCTGGGCAGATGCAAGCAGTCATACGCTCGGTGTAACCCAGGCAACAACTTCTGGCACTGCAATTGATTTCACGAGCATCGGGGCAAATGTGCGTCGTATTTCGTTGTTATGGGAGGGAGTAAGTACGAGTGGCACATCTGATTTAATTGTTCAACTAATGGTTGGCGGGGTTGCGGTCACAACTGGTTATCTAAGTACCTGTTTTAATGCAAGCTTGACTCAGGTTACCCATACCTCTGCTACAGATGGCTTTAATTTCCGCTGCATTGCCAACAGTCAAGTACGTTCTGGTATACTTCAAATAGCTACCATGGGTTCAAACCTTTGGGTCTGTTCCGGCTTTATCAAACAGAGCACAACTGCATCGGCAACGACAGCTGGTGATATAACATTGGCCGGTGCTTTAGATGGCATTCGTCTCACCACGACGAACGGCACTGATACCTTCGATGCAGGCTCAGTTAACATTCTTTTAGAGGATTGATGATGGAACGCATTGAGATCAACATGCAAACAGGCGAGCGTAAAGTGATCGCCTTGACTCCCGAGGAGATTGCTGAACGTGAAGCGTATGCCCGTGACGTTAAGCCTATTCACGATCTGGCGAAATTACGCGAACGCCGCAATCAACTTTTAGCAGAAACGGATTATTTGGCTTTATCTGACGTGACTTTGAGCGACGAGATGGCGGCCTATCGCCAAGAATTACGTGACCTGCCAGCTAACACGGTTGATCCAGCAAATCCTGTTTGGCCCGAGAAACCTGAGTAAGTAGTCCTAAATGGAACCATTAAGGCTTCCAGAAAGACCACTTTTAACTCCTCCTCTTCTCCCTGGACCGCTGCAGCTACCTGCTCCGGTATTAGAGCTGCCTAAGGCTGAGCTTCCGTCGTATACGCCTTTAACTTTTCCGTTTGCGGAAGGTGTGTCTAACGACGGCATTCGTGTGCGTCTGCTGGGAGCTGAGGATAACGCGGAAGGTAAGAAGCCTGCTGAAACCGTAAAGCCACCCATAGTGGTACCAGCGCCAAAAGTCCCAGAGCCGTTATACCAAACACCTGATAAAAAGCCCGTCTTACCGGATCTTCCACAATTAGCTGAATCCACTACAATTACTTTACCCGGAACAGATATACAAATTCCTGTACCTAGGGCTGAGATTGTTAGTGCTGCTGCGATAACTTCTGTGATTAGCGTGACAGCAACTCTGACTGTTACGTCCTTATTTAAGAGGCTTGTTTCAGTGTTTAAGCCTGTTATTAGTAATTTACTAAAGAAGATTGATAAGATACGGAATAAAAAGCCCCTTACTTTTGGACGGCAGCGATTGGAATTACGTCGGCACAGACGCCTGCATAAGGTGAAGAGGGATGGATCGTATACCCTGCCTTTTTAATTTCTACACATTTTAATATTCTTACCAGCTCGTAATCCAAGCGCTCCTTTTCTATTTTTCTTTTCGCCAATTCTTTGCAAAGCCGCACCATTTGGGTATCCAACGGCACGCTAAAGCTTATTTGGGCTCCAAAGTTCTGATTACGAATATAAGACGCAGCTGGGTCGTGATTATTGACATCGTTAGACATGTAGAACGGAGTAAATACCAGCGTGCTTGAGTTACAAGCATGGCCGTTTCCGAAACCTTGTTGGCTATATCCACCTTGGTTAATTTGTACTGCTTGGTTGCTAACTGAACCACTAGATGTAGCCACTGGATTGGCAATAGCAGTTGTACTTCCACCCTCTGCTTTGGCGGGTAGGCAAAGACAGAAGACTATTGCGAGAACACGGACAAGCTGTTTGTAACTGAGTTTGTTGTAATCGTCCTTGTGATGTCTGTTTCTTCCACTACGCCTGCAGCTTTTGTTACCACCTCTAGGCTGTATGGCTTGGTGGTGTCCGTCACTGTATATGTTGTGCCTGAAGCGCCTACAGAGCCGCTGGGAGTCAGATTGTTCGCATTGACGCTCGAGTAAGCGCCTCCATATACCTTTATGTTTAACGTTTCGTTGATTGTTTGAGTCGTCGTTGTCGTTGAAGTCATCGACCCCTGAGTAAAATTTGGCGTCACGGATTGCGCAAAAGCGGCGCCAGGTGTTAAGAGCAGTAGGACTAATAAACGCCACATGTTATTCGATTCGCAGTACTTGAATTCTACAGCGCAGTATGATATTAAAAGTGCAAGTAAATGTGAAAAAACACAGGACGCCATTAAGAGAATTATTGGGAACCCTTGTTCCAGCAGGGGTTTTGACGTGGGCGCTGGGTATGTTAACTGCTAGTTATATGGGGCATGCAAAAGTTGATTCTGCCTTTATATCTTCGCTTGTTACGAGTGTTTTGGCGGTTTATGGAATTACCAGAAAAGAAGATTCAGGCAAGCCTCAGCCTCCGCGTATCAATACACCACAGGCACGTAAACCGCCTTCAAAACCTGGGCCTCCTCCGGCTCCGTAGACGCTATTAAGATAGATTGAGATGCTTATTTAGCAGTGAAGACATCTCAAGCGGGTGTTAACTTAATTAAAAATTTCGAAGGATTGCGCTTGGATTCGTACCTTTGCAGTAGCAACGTCCCGACTATCGGTTATGGCCACACAGGGCCGGACGTTGAGCTCGGGATGCGTACCACGACCCAGAAGGCCGAGCTGCTGCTCAAGAAGGACCTGGAGCGGTTTGAGAAGGCCGTATACCTGGCGATTGATGTTGAGCTATCTCAGAACCAGTTCGATGCCTTGGTGTCCTTCGCATTCAACGTCGGCACAGGCGCCCTCAATGAATCGACGCTGCGAAAGCGGCTCAATGCTGGCCAGGATCCGAACACCGTCGCAAAAGAAGAGCTCCCCCGCTGGAATAAAGGCGCTAATGGCCCTCTAGCAGGCCTCACACGCCGTCGACTGGCTGAAGTCGATCTGTTCTGTCAAAACGCCCCTACCCCTAAAACTGGAATGATTGACATCACCTCTAAGCAGCAGACCTGGCTGAAAAAATCGACCGGCTCCTCTAGCTCACTCTCGAACGAAGAGAAGGCAAAGGTCTACCAGGGCCGCACGATTCCTAAGTGCACTGTCTTGGAGAAAAAAGATGGACACACCTACCTGGAGCTCGGCTTCGGCATGGGTAAGTGGTGGGTCTATGACGCCCATTGGGACGGTTTATTGACGGAGATCGGCGTCGAGGTCTATGCCGAATCGAAAGGCGAACGCTCGCTGCGGGACTTCCCGTACTTCTACCAGCAGGACAACGGTCCTAACGGCTGGCGCCAGTGCCAGAGCAGCTCAATCGCAATGTGCATGCGGTATTTCGACGTTCCTAGCATCCAGGATGACGTTGATTACCTGAAGCTGGTTCAAAAATACGGTGATACTACTTATCGGAAACCACACCATCTCGCGATGAAAGATCTGGGTATGCAGGCTAAGTTCACTCAGACAGCGGATGCAGATGACATCAAAGAGCAAATCGATCAAGGAAAGCCTGTTGCTGCCGGTATTCTTCATCATGGAACTTATACTGCTCCTTCTGGCGGTGGGCACTTCATTGTTATTACTGGATATGGCCCAGATTATTGGCTAGTCCAGGACCCTTACGGCAAGCTGGATCTGGTCAACGGCACGTGGTCGAATACCGGTCCCACAGCGGGTAAGAATGCCAAGTACGAATTCAAGTATATGAACCCGCGATTGTTTGTCAGCGGTGGGGCAGATGGCTGGTGCTGGCTGGATTTCAAAGAGCTTTGATATTCAGGTGCTTATACTTCTTTTGAATAGTTGTCCATCATGATCGATTCGATTAACGAGCTCGAAGTTGGCCTCCGGGATCAGCTGGAAGCGTTAGCGAAAGACATCCGCCAGGCAGAAAGTGCGCTGATTACAACCAAAGAAGGGTACCTGAAGGTACAAGGTGCACTGGAGATTTTGGCTATCCTTAAGTCAAAGGTGACACCGGAGACCAAGGATGATGTGGCAACTGCCATCGCACTGGAGTGAGATGCTAGGGGACTTAAATCGCGGTCGATATCGTGCTCTTGAATTAATCGGAGAGCATTACAAGCGTCCGACCAGGGATCTTCACCTGGATGCGATCATTTGCAACGTCCCCGATGAGGATCTGAAGTGGGTATGCGATCGCATGTACCACTTCGTCCTCAAACTCCTAGAAGAAGCTGAATATGATCCTGCGGCTGATGAGACACCGGATGTGATCGAGTAAGCCGGATAACGGATTTGAACCGTTGACCTTCGCTTTACAAAAGCGCTGCTCTATCCGCTGAGCTAATCCGGCGTGTTTTGTTGATTGCGGAGGTCCCGGTGGACCTTTCGATGGCAGTTAGCGCAAAGGCACTGGCACTTAGCAATCTCGTCCAGGATAGCTTGTCTGCCGCGCTCCTTCCACATCTTCGAAACGGCGTGCTCTTTGGTCCGAGGATCTGTGTGGTGCCAATCGAGTGTGATTGGATCGTCTTCGCCGCAGCGCTCACAGGATTTGGATGCCATCAGGTCTTGATACCACTGGCGTCTATTTTCTCTTGCCCGTTTATTCCTGGCCTTTACCTGTTCTGACTGCAACTGCAGAATTTAGTTCTGCGGGAATGTATCCGACCTAAATCTTTGAATACCCGAGGTGGGATTCGAACCCACGCTGTAGCGATTTTAAGTCGCTTGCCTCTTCCGCTGGGCTACTCGGGCGTTGTAGCAATCTATCGCAAAAGAGAGATGTATGCACTTTACGTTTATGTCAGGGATACATGACAGCCCATGTTCCACACCGAGCAAGATCTTCTAGCGAACTTAATTGTTCTTACTCCGAAACTTGCCCGTCGAAAATTCCGAGAGCACATCTTCGAAGCCTGGGAATGGAAATGCGCCTACTGCGATAAACAATTGATGCCGGACACGGCGACTATTGACCACATCCTGCCAAAGCATAAAGGTGGTCATAATGTCCGGTCGAATATGTGCTGTGCCTGCTCAAGTTGTAATCGCTCCAAGGCTTCTAGCCTGCTGGAGCATTGGTACACGGAGGACCATAAACATTACTCCAAGGAGAGATTTGATAAACTAATTGAATGGATGGAGCAGAAACCCTGCTCGATTAAATTACCTTCCACTGGGAAGGCCGTACCGTATATCAGTAATGACTTCTACCTCGGCTGGGTCGCAACCTGAAGCGAAGAAATTCCTTGAAGGCAAGGTGGATGAGCTCTTTGCTCAACAAAAAGAAAAAGAGATTGCTGACCTGCAGGCTGCTCGTACTCCCGGTGTCGGCGATCAGGCTCTAACTGGCGCTGTTCCGCTTACGATTCGTGAGGCTTATGAAAGTGGCCGTCTCCGGGTCTAATCATGGCTGATCGAGCGAAGGCTAAGCGACTGGCTAAAGAACGGATGAAGTGCAATAAGCCTCGCCGTGACGTGCAGGGCGGCAAGAAGTCTGTCGTGAAAGCCTGCGAAGGTGGTGAAGAGAAGATCATCCGTTTCGGTGACGCCAATATGGAGATTCGACGCGACAATCCTGAAGCTCGCAAGAACTTCAGAGCCCGCCACAACTGTGACGAGAAGAAAAGCAAATTAACCGCTGGCTACTGGAGCTGCAAGGCTTGGTAGTTAGATCAACTGCCAGCTGCGCCACCACTTGGTAATCACGTATTTGTTTCCGCTTACTGGTGGACACGCTTCATGCATTGTCTTTAGGTTTGGTATCCCGTTTTTATAGAGATTATTCCAAGCGAGCAGCATTCCACGTTTCGGTTTAATTCTTAAATTTAGATGCTTAAAGTAAGTTTCACCGCCTTCTTCTACATCATTTAGATATATCATGCTGGTCCAGGTTCTCTGCCCCATCCAGCTGCAGTAAACCTTGTATTCCTTGGTGTGCGGCGTGAAGAAGTCCCAATGCTCTTTGTAGTATTGCCCTGGCTCATATCGCTGTGCCTGCATGGTTTCTCCCAGGAATGGGTGTAGCCCCATCCACTCAGAAATGCGCCGATCAATAGAAAGGAAGAAAGGATCTTGGAAGTAGTGGAGGTCCGAGGTTTTACTGGTGCGGTAATTTGAGACTTTGCACGTGTCTTTCTCATCTGAAACGGTTGACGGACGTAGATTCGTGTCAATCAGTGCCATTAAATTTGTACATTCTCCCTTGCTCAAGAAGTTATCCAGAGTGTAAACCTGCGTGAAAGGATAGAAAATTCTTTTAGCCTTCAGAGTGAGAGGAATGTGGTAGAACTTTTTATAGTCAATCTTGTCTGGTTTTGCGCGGAACGAGCAGAGTTTTTCTATCTGCTCCAATTCTTCATCTGTGCAGCCATGAATGTCCCGGAATGTCCTGTGGAGCTGCTGTTTGCTGACACCACCAACTGCGGATTTCATGTACTCCCGCAAGAGAATACTTTCAGTCATAATTTTGGCTTTACAGTAGGTAAAATGTATAGGTCGATCAGTAATACCGCAAGTGGAAGCAGTATTCTTAACGTTTGCTGTCGTATTTGGTGGTATATACAGCCTAAGCTCTGTTTTACTTGACCAAAATGCAAGGCAACTCCCAGGGGCCACAACCGGACGAGTTCTTAAAGACCTTCGTCGCAAGTAGGCCTGAGTTATCAAACCAAGACACACCGGATTTTGCGGTTGATGAGCGGTACATTCCTCCGCAAGGTCTCCAGTATCCCTGCAATTGACGTTTAGTTCAGCGCTGGTAGGATACTAAGAAGGTTTAGAACAACCATGGATGCACTAGATCTTCCAATGGACGTGGAGTTCTCAATCCACGCCGCCGCCCTAGCGATTCAGAACCTGGACCGAGAGGAGTTGGAAGAGGCGTTCATTGAGATGCTCCACCAAAAAGCCCTGGACCGTCAGATGTTCCTGGGAATCCTTAAAGATCACGGCATTGACGCCGACGTAAATTTCCACTTCTCAACGCTCGGGCAGGTTTCTTAAGCATCATGCCAACACGCACTATTACCGGTACCCTCGATACCTTCAGCGTCGACGCTGGCAGCGAAGTGACCTATGAGGGTCCTTCTTCCGCTGGTGATAAAGGCCTGAATATCCGTGCTTTCAAAGTCAACCCTGGCAGCACTGGCGACATCATCGTCAAGCTGGATCGTTCTTCTGGTGTGAACACCGTTGAGATCTTCCAGGAAGACAACTACACTGCTGGCTCTTCTCCCAGCGGCTGGTCAAAGTTCTCCAATATCGCTCAAAGCGGCAAAGGTAAGGGCGGTTGCGCCGTGACCGTGACTGATGCCACCAAGGATTACATTGTCCTGCTGACTCTGGACGGTTATTCTGAGGTGAGCTACGGCGGCTCTGTTGAAGTCCCCTAAGGAAGAACCCAGCTGGAAGGATTATCCTTACCTTACTCAGAAAGGAATAGACCTAATCAAGCGTTACACCGTGCCCCGTACCGATCTTGGTATGGGGCGTTTTGCTGCGTACAAGGAATACGGTGAGCTGGACTGGAGGATCGGGTACGGAAGCAAAAGCCTGGGACGCTTGAAAAACCTGGGATGCATGGATCGCGGCACAAGGCAGCAGATTGAGGATCAACTGGTAGAGGACCTCAAAGCCTTCTCCCAACGAATCGGTGAGTACATCTTTGTCCCGTTGAACCGTAACCGTAAAGCAGCTGTCCTGAGTTTCGCCCACAGCATTGGATTCCCAGCGTTCAAACACTGCCGCTTACTGGAGCTGATCAACAGTCACGCCCCTAAAACCGCGATCATCCGTGAGTGGAGCCCTTACATCAACAGGATTTGGTTCTCTGGTGGAGACCGAATGGTGAGTCGGCGACGGACCGAGCTTGACCTGTATTACGCCGCAGATAAGGAAATTCCTACGTTCACACCACACAAATGTCACGCTCGCCAGTGCCTCCTGAACTTGCCCGAGACCTACACAGGTGCTCCGAACCAGATCAAGGCAATTGAGTATCTGGAGCGGAAGTTTGCGGATCTGGATCCGTCTGGGGAGATTCTGAGGCGGTTTTTTCGTTATTGGAACGAGAAACCAGGCGGTCTATCGTCTCCGCCGCGTCAGGACAAAGGTGATTGAGAGCGTCCAGGGCGTCCATTAATTGGAGTTCTGGGCTGTAATTGCGCAGAAATTCCTCGTAATCCATTATTCGTCGATGTGGGGCCTACGTTTCAGAGCGATCTTGAGCAGAACGAGGTAACCAATCAGGTCACTAACCACGTCTTCATCATTCGCCAAAAGCCCTGCACCTTTTTGGATACGGTTGAGCTTGTCATCGATGCGAACGAGAATTTGCTCGACTGCATCTGCTTTAGAAAAAATTCGGTTTGGATTAAGAGCAGAGTCCCCATATTTACGGTTCTTTTCGAGAAGTAACTCTTTTATATCATCGCAAACTATTGTGATTTGGGACTGAGTGTCCGAAAGCGGTGTCACAGTTGAGATCTGTCAGAATTAATCTATGAAACCACAACTCAGCCAGGATTACAACGTCGATAGCCGTTATCGAGGCATGGGTCAGGCGCAAGATAATACTAGGGGTAAGCAGTTTGTAGAGCAATATATCGATCGACGCCGTGCTGAAGCCGAGCCAAATATGAAGTATGAGCGTGCCGAGGAAGATCGGTTCCAGTTTGACGGTAATACCCGCTTCCGTAACTTGTTCCGGCCTAGCAAATAACTTTTCCTAGGTGAGAGAAGATCTCCTCGAACTTCTTGGTCTGATCAAAACCGAATTGCAGCGGTGGCAAGTAGATGAAATAGCCCCAGTAAATCGCTTTTTGGTGCACAAACAGCTTCTGGCCGTGTACTAGATCAGCCCGACGCTCTGGGATGCAGACCGGAAAGTCCCACATCTCTGGGCAAATCCGCATCATTTCTGGGTAGGTCGTATAGAAAAGCGCTTCAGGGATGTTCCGTAGCTTCCATTCCCTCACTAGCCGCTGAAACCACACCACCGCAGGCGCTTTCGCCGCTGCCCCAGCTTTCAGGCTCCACCTCCACGTGCCCCGCTTTTTGCTGAAAGAGCAGCGTCCGTACGTCGGAGGGAATAGATAGGTTGTTCCTGTCCAAGGTTCCTCGATGTTGAGGCCATCTTCCTGGATTGTATAGATCTTTTTGGCTCTTAGGAACTCCGCATTTGCATGGTGAGTTGAGCACGGGTCAAGATCAATGTCCCCCAGGAGGGCATCGATGTAAGGGAGGTATTCAACTGGAGTGAGCCAATCGTGAGTGACATGCTTGATCCGACCAAGAATGAACTTGTAATCGGCCCACGTAAGTTTTCGTTTTTGTCTCACATCCGCATGAAGTCGTCTTCTTGGTTGTCGTGCTTGTAATGGATCAGTGACATCTGATCTTTGTCTTGCACGATAAAAAGAGACTCTTTGGTGGGATCGACCATCTCGGCGCGGGCAATTGCCTTCTGCATCACCTCAGCAGGGCCTTCCATACCTCGACCATTGAAGTCGTTAAGCGCATTCATTAAGGCCTCGAGAGGCAGGTAGAACATGCTTTCTTTCTCTGCTGCTTCCGGAACGTAGACCATGGCGCCGGGTCCTTCCATGCTGTGGAAGCTCCGGTAGTACTCGCACATATCTGCGCAAATACGTTCAATCGTCAGCTTCACCATCGCCTGCTCGGTTTCAGACGGATTGCTGAGGTGCAGTCGACTCAGCATTTTTTTACGACGTTCGTTCATGGTCCTTCCTTTTGGTTCAGTTTACTGTGGTGTTTTCAGATTGTTGGTTGAGTTTTATCATGTGCCCCAGTCCAGACCGCTTTAATGTTTCTAGCAGCTTAGGCAGGGGTTTATAGAGGACGACAGCTTTCTGCATGTTGCCGATTTTTTTGATCAGCTTGCCGTTTTCATCACGAAGCTTGGTCAGTTCTCCCTGGCGGATGAGATATTCGGCGACACAACGGTAGCGACGTTTTTCTGCTAGTCCGATCTCTGGGTAGCGGTCACAGATGGTGCTAGTCCGCATATCGCTAAAGGTAAGTCGGATCTGATCAGCGAGTGAGAGACCCATCATGAGGTCCGTAGTGCTGGTTTCGTAGCTGCAGACCAGTTCTAAATAACGCCTGAGGTCTGGTGTCTCAAAACTGCCTGATGGCGGCAGAAAAATTCCCACTTGCTTTGCGAGGGAAGGGACCAGGAGATCCTGGTAGTTGTCAACGGTGACTGTATTTATATCGAGATCGACGAAACGGTAGCTCTGGTAGGTATTGACAGTTCCTGGCAATGGTTCGAAGTCGGTGGTTTCTAGGGCCTCCAACCAGTCCTTAGTTTCTGTCATCACATAACTTAATTTCTATTAAGTTAACGCATTTTTGGAATTTTCCCACTGCCTCTGGTGCTCGAGAATAAGCACGTATTCGTAGTATTCCCGTTTTTCAGCCATGTGATCGCTCAGTTTGGTGACGGTGTACCAATCCTTGCCGTAAATCTCCTCCAGGCGTTTCTCGCACTTTTTGATGTCGCCGCCATAGTTCTCTGCTGCCCAGAACGCCTCAGCGATTGATCGCTGTTGCTGGGTCATCAGTTTGTATTTCAGGGACTCTATTGGTACGGAAGAGATAAATTCGCTAAACTCTTCAATGAATGGGTATTTGTCTTTATGCGCAGGCCGATCACTTATGCTGAGCTCCTGCTGATTTTGATCCTCGGCCCTTTGGGTGTTTGGGGAGCTCAAAATTTGTACGGGTTTGTCACCGATAGAATCACTATAGAAGTAAAAATGAAGTAGTGCTATGGGTGGCAGTAAGCCCGCACCGGCTCCTCAAGTTCTAATGCCTGCGCCCACTGCGCCGACGACTTATCAATCTGTGGTGCCTCTCCAAAGCTACAAGGCGGCGGCAGAGTCCATGAAACGGATCGAGGAAGAAACCGGTAAGATCCAAGAACAGCGCTACTTAGAGGTCGGCACGCCAGCAGAGATTGGTGCTCGCACGGCAGGTCGCCGAGTTACAGAAGCGGCTGGCTATCTGTCTTCACTACCTGGGGGCGATAAATACATTGAATCTCTGACGGGCAAAACTGGCATCTATGAACCAGTTCAAGCGGCTGCTGCGCAGCAGGTCAGCGACGCGCAGAAAGAATATCTTTTAGCTTTAGGTAAAATCGGTCAGAAACCGAAACCCACGATCTCTGAAGAACCTTCTTGGGCCAAGAAGACGATTCCAGAAGCCATGCCCAAGGCTTAGATTATCGCGTGAGGTACTAAATGGGACAAAGTCAACAAGAGGCTAAACAGCCGACGAAAGTAGTTGAACGTGAGGTAGTAGTTCCAGAGAAACAAGAGCATTCAATCGTCCAGCCTCCGCTCGAGCGTAGGGCCGGTGAGACTTTTTTAAGTGCTACTAAGCGTGCGCAGCCGGGAGTGCAAACAACCATCACCCCTGGTACCACTCAGCGTGTCCGTGAAGAGGTGCCTTTGACTGATGACGAGAAAAGACAGCTGCAGGCTAGAGAATTTCTTGCCTTCTTTGAAAGTGACGCTTTTCGAAAAGCGGATAAGACAAGGCGCTGATCTCTTTCAGACCTTAATAATCTCGGGTCCCTGTCTCGTTTAACCACTCTTCATAGATTGTGGTCAAGGTGTCGTATTCGTTTACTGGCATCAGCACCACATTGCCACGATCAGTCTTGATCAGGTAAGTCTGTCCTTCATCTCCGACTTCATCGAGGACTTGGTAGAACCGCTCTTCGAGTTCGTGAAGGGTAATAACTTTCACGGTTATTGACGCGCTGTCAATAGCTTAACAGTCTGGTAATTAATTTCGTATAGAACCGAAATCAATTAGGTCTGTTTCTCCCACGGTCACTAAACCGAAATCAAGTGCGTCTTCTACCGACTCAGTAATCAATCCCCAGTCGGTGATCGCGACATTGATTGAGAAGGAGTAAGTCGTCTCGAGAAATTTAATATCGTTGGTGATCAGGAAGAGGTATGAACCTGGCCCAAGCTTGACGTTGGGATAGTCAGCGGTAAAGATGGTCTCGTCTGCATAGTCAATCGCGCCCTCTGAATAAACGTAGCCAGAGTCGTTAATTGGCAGCTCAATGCGTCTCCCATCTTCCGTTAAACGATAGAAGGACAGGAGGGTATTTTTATTGGTATTGGCAGTTAACGACGTTGGACTATTCAGCTGAGAAAACTGAATGCTCCTAGCTTTTGTAAGTTTTAGTTTGTAAAATGTAGATTGACGCCGCGACAGTCCACCGTGGCTGTTCGTCAGCGTGAGCGATTTAAATACAGAAGAGAAGTTGCCAAGATCAATAGGATTGTAGAGGGAGTCACCAGAAGTAACGGGAAGTGGGTCAGAACCAAAGTATGAAGTTGGTCCATAAGCTGTTGGTCCTGAGCCTCCTGTTGGGTATGCCTCTACAGTTCCCAGGTTGTAAAAACCTAAGTTAGTCGGTATTGTCGTCAGGAACCGAGCCATTTGCAATATTTAACCCGGTGTAAAGACCGTTAGTCCTGCCGGATTTTTGATACTTTTCTTCAATAATTATAGCTCGCTCAGGAAAATACCCTTCTCCTTCCATTGTCTCAATCATTTCAAAGCTGCAACGCTTTTCCATGCAACGAAGCTCGAGCAGGGCTTCCTCCTCTGTATCGAAGTATTCACTCCACTCGTTGTTGCCGCCGTAGCTGATGAAGGCAACGTACTGACGAGTGGGAAGGTGGTAGTTACTCGGTAATACCTGACTCTTCTTCTGTGTAGGCTTTTCTTGTGTGCTCGAAGATGTTGTCATGGGTCAGCTTAATCGTCTCGATTCCTGACGGCTCAGGAAAATTTTTGAGTTCCCTAATTGTAAGGTGTTTTGGGTTACAGCAGAACGCCGAACATTCCTTTTTGCTGAAAATCCTGTACTTTCCTGTGTAGCCACGGCTCAACCAGAATGCAACCCTGGAGGCAGACTGAGTTTTGCCGCTGTGGAACGGGGAGGGGAAGTAGGCGATCGATTCGGTGTTGTTTTTCCGAGTGGCGCCTAACCAAGTCCAGCACTCGTCTTCTCCACGGATATCAACCTGTTCCCAGAAGCGACGCACCTGCCAGTACCACTTGAAGTCGAAGTTCGTGACATCGACGGTGCAGCGATTCTTCTGCAGCTCCTCCATGCAGTCCAGGCATTCTCCCATGAGTCCAAAGTTGCCTTTGTGCTTGGTCGAGCCCTTGCGGTGCCAAGGACATTGGAGTTCGTTCGACACGTGGTACGAGATCTCGAATTGCCTAGCGGCTTGGGGATGATCCGCGATTAGCTGTTGAATCGACTGATCAACATGCGTCCAGATCTCCGCCAAGTTATCCCGGTTTTCTGTTTCTGCAACCTCTTCGTACGTTTCGCGATTACAGATGCGCCGTGCTGTGTGGTACGGAATCTGGTACTTCTTCGAGAGCGCTGTCACCTTCGCTCCGTCGTCCCACTCTTGGCGCAGTTGGGTGATCAGGGTGGTGTCGAGCCCTGCTGACCGGCGACGGGTGTTCTCGAGCGCGACATCGCTTTTGGTGCCCCAGTAGTAGTGGCTGGGGTTGAGGCAGTAAACAGACTGACAGCAGGCTCGTCTGACGATCAGATCGGTCTCTGAGGACGGGTAGAGCCCCCCTAGGGCCATTAGCAGCGGCCTGGCGTCCCTTCCCCGGTAATTCAGCTTGAACCCATGGCTGTGGGTGTATCCGCTGAATGCTGCGTGGCTCAGCTTCCGCATGCACCAGCAGGCGTCCCTTCCGAGGTATTTGACGCCCACTTGGAGGCTTTTGGCGACCGTCATGGCGTCTGAGGGACCGAGAGAGGCCTCCAAAAAGGCGTTTAAGACGGACATTTTGGTAGGGGGTAGGCGTGTGTGCTGCAAATTGTACGCGAAACCCCTGTTGTGTCAACGGATCTTGTGTCAACAGCCACTTGACGAAAAAAAAGGCCCTTTTTATTTCTTTCTAAGGAGTAGTGGGTTATTCAGTGACTGTAAAAAACGGAGTGATTATGGGTTATACACCCACTGATTAACCCCTCCTTCCTATAGCGCTAAGTGAAACCCCCTTAAAAAATGATCAAGTGGCTGTTGAGAGCAATTCGCTTGTTCCAGAAGGATTCCCCCTGGTTTTGAACCGGGTAATGGCTGTCCCCCTACCGAAAAACGCCCCAAATCAGACGGCTTGAAGTCCGAATCGGGATGGTCCGGGTGTGATTTTGGTAGTGGGTTATTCAGTGAGTGTTTATGCGGAATCAGTCCGCTTTAGACAGTCAGTGAATAACCTCATATATAAGGTATATCGAGCTCAGGCTACTCTTCCGGCTTTGGTTGATACAGTTCCTCGAAAGTTTCAGCGTAAGTTTGGGCGCAATGCCAAGGTTCTACGTAGCGGCATAACGATCCGCTGGGATTGCACACCCTGTGTACCTGATTCCCGTGCATATCATCACCAAATTCTATTGTCGTACCGTTGGGGTACGTCATGACTACATCCATGACTTTCATTCGCCAGTGTTACTATTGTAGAAAGGTTTCTTGCAAGAAAGATTGCTTTCTTGGCTAATTAAATGGTTTTACCTTTCGTAGTTCCCGCTCTTAGTGCTGCTCAAGGTCTTACGACCGCAGCTGGCATCGCTATCCCTACGATCCTTAGCGGCGCTTTCTTGAGCCAATACCTGAAAGGCGGTCGGTTGAAGACTCCCGAAGGTGGACGCATGAGTCGCCTAGGTGTACTGGGACCCCTTCCTGGCTCCAAAGAGTACAAGGAAGACATGAAGGAAATTGAGACAGCTTTTACGCCAATCGGAGCCCAGCCCCCTACTCCTGGCCTTGACTTAGCTCGCCCCAAACCGTTCGCGATGACCTCCGAGGGTCAGTTTGAGCGCTATTTCAAGACTCCCGAGATGGACCAGTACTTCGGTGCTGAATCTCGCGGAAAAGGCGCACCTGCTGATGCGGCGGCCATGGAAAAGCTTGCATTCGAGCAGAAGGCTCCTATGGATGCCCCTCTCGCCACCTACTACCGCGCACAAAGCGCTGCTGGCCGTGGCAACATGCCTGACATTGTCGCTGGTATCACAGCTGGTAAGGGTGAGAAGGAAGCAGCTGCTCTGACCAAGTGGGCTGAAGCTAATCCGATGCTTGCTCAGCGCCTGTACGCCAAAACCAACGTCGGTTACGACACTCCTCGGATGTCGCCCGAATCCGAAGCAATGCTGAAGGCGGTCGGCGGTGAACAGGGTGAATTCATTACACGTCAGCCTGGTCCCAACATGCCTGTTGGTGATACCGATATTGAGCAGTACGAAGGCGAAAGGATCATTGAAGCCATCAATGACGAGAAGGCCCGTAAGTCCGGTTCGGTTCGGGATCGTGCCGATGAGTTCGTCGGCAACCTCTATTCCTCTTACATGAAATGATGTACAACCCAGCTGGTTACGATCCGAGCGGTTTCTCTACCCCTGACTTGGGGGATCCCCGCCGTCAAGAGAAGCTTCCTGGTGGTTACGCCACTCAGGGTCAGGCCGTCAGCGCTCCATATGCTGAAGCAAATATGAAGGCGGCTGAAAAGACCAACCCGATGAACGCTGCTTCACAGGGTGTAGGCAAAGATTTTCTTAACAATTACCTGTCCCGCGCTGCTGCTTAAGTACTGAAAATGGGTGACAACGATTTTCCTACGGTGATGGCCAATGGCGGTAATGGTGTTGGCTTCCTGCGTGAATACCTGCGTGGTTTTCAAAGTTATCAACAGGCAGGCACGGATATTCCTTCTCGGAAAGTCCGCACCGACTACGGCCAAGAGCAAGCTGGACCTTTAGTTTCCCGTACTCGCGTTTCCTGATCATGTCTTTCCAACCTACTGATTCCGCCTACAAGAAATTCGGTGTTCTCCAGGAGCAGCCCCAGGACATGCGCGACATGTTCCCCATCCGTGATCGTGTCGATGCTTTTGTGCAAGGATTAGGTCAAACTGGTGAAGACATGGCACGCATCCCTCTTGCAGGTAGTCCGCGTACAATCCAGTATTCACCTGCCAACGCAATCCTGAAAGCGCCTCACATTGATTCTCCGTACATGGATCAATTAATCCAGCGTCGTTTCAGACCTCTGAGTGCACCTATAGCAGGACCGCAATTACCTGGGTTTCTTTAATAATGCCTACTCGACTCATCAAGAAGTACATTGAAGAGTTTGCGAAGTTTCTCCGTAATCAACAGGATTACGATGACTTCGAGTACGGCACAGAGGTTATACCTGGCGATAAAACGTGGGTGAAGAAGGGAGAATGCGAGAGGTGTAAATCTTGTACCTGTAAAATAGAGTCAACGGACTGAAGTTATGTCACAGACAAAAGTCGAACTTATAGCAGGACGGGAGTCGCCGCTTACTTTCCCTTCAGGGAACGGCTCAAATGGTCAATATTTGCAGGGAGATGGTTCTGGTGGGTTGAGTTGGCAGTCGATCTTGACTCTCGGGACAGCAACCAATGTTTCTGGCACTGAGACTGAGATTGATTTCACTGGGATTCCTAGCTGGGTGAAGCGGGTGACTGTGATGTTTAGCGCCATAAATTTAAGTGCTGCAACTTCTATTATTATTCGATTGGGGGATTCTGGAGGCATTGAAACTGCTGACTATGACTCTTCGTGCTCAAGTTTGGGTAGTGCAGTATCGTCGAATACTTCAGTTGTTGGACTGCTGCTCGCAAGCTATGGAACGGCGGCTGCAACATTCAGTGGTTCAATAACAATTTCAAACCTTTCTGGTAACCAGTGGGTAAGCTCTGGCGTTTTAGGGAGAGATGATGCGGCGGCAACTCATACATCTGGAGGTAGAAAAGAATTAAGCGGCACCCTTGACCGCATTAGAATTACAACTATTAATGGAACGCACACGTTTGACACCGGTAGCATCAATATTATGTACGAGGGTTGATCATGGAACGCATAGAAATTAACGTGCAAACTGGCGAGCAGAATGTCATTCCTTTAACTCCAGAAGAGATTGCAGCAATTCAGGCATCACAGCCGACAACTGCTGAACTGATGGAGCAACTCCGCCAACACCGTAACCAACTTCTTACCGAAACCGACTACCTCGGTCTTCCCGACCTTGGTGGTTTCTCTGTAGAAATGATGGCGTATCGCCAAGCCCTGCGCGATCTACCGGCTAATACCGTGGATCCGGCTAACCCCGTTTGGCCTACTAAGCCTGAATAGCTATCGACCAAAGAACCCGCGATAATTGGCAGAAGGTCAAGCTAGCCTTGGAAAAGGCCGGTAAGACCGACTGCCATTTTTATTCCAGGGCTGTAGCAATCTGTAAAGGCGGTGCAGACCCCGGACCTACTCTCGCCCCTCCGGGAGAATAGTCGGGGACTTAGCAAACTTCTCGTCACTTGCACGCACTGCGAGGCCTTTCACAAATGGACGGCCCTGCTTGCAGAACTGACGGATGTTCTGGAGCCCAAGCTGGTTAGAGCAGCAATCCAGAAGCAGCGCAATAAAACGCTTCTGACCAACAGGCTTCGATCCCGTGTCCTCGCAATAGGAGCAGTAGCTCGGATACAGGTGAAACTTACTGTTCAGGTAACGCTCAGGCTCATCCTTAGCGGCAGGAATCTTCTTACCAACAGCTGAGACAGCCTCTGGAGCATGAACCACTTCGGACTGCAGCCACTCAACGAGGTTGTTGCTGTTCAGCATGATCTCGTTTCGCACCCGCTTCAGGGACGGCACCTTTTCGTAGGTATCCAGCAGGTATTCGCGCATTTCCTGCTCCGTCATGGCCAAAACCCAATTGACCAAGCCGGGTAAATAATCCTTCCATAAGCCCCTTACGATGCCGTTGTCGAGCTTGATCATCTCTTTGGCCTCGGAGCTCTTGTCGTAGAGAGGGCGATTGAACTCCAGCGTCAGGCGACGGCGGGTGAGACCTGAGGTGTTGTCGGTGGTCTGGATGGGTTCGTTGGCGCAAACCATGACCATGCCGGTGTAAACGAAAGGCTCACCGACGTTCTTGTTTTTCTCCTCGTAGCGGAGGTTGTCACCACCGGTCAGCGCCTTGAAGATCTGAGCAGAACCGCCATAACGCTCCGAATCGTTAATCAGAGTGAGACGTTTGCCCTTGATTGACGCGACCTCGAACCGAGATTGCTCCAGCTGGTTCAGGGTGGTGCTTCCATAGTTGCCGTGACCCACCAATGCGCAGCAGAGGTTGGCGAAGGTGGACTTACCGCGACCGCCAGGACCGACGACCTCGAGGAAACGCTGCAACTCATGGCCGCGTCCCATCAAACACGCACGGAGCCATGCCCGTAAGACCTGTACACGCTCTTCGTCGCCGTATTGGGTACGACGTAACCAATCGATGATTGGACCGGGCTCAGCGTGGGGATCGTACTCAAAGTCGAGGCCCCAAGTCATGTAATGTTCACGGTCATGATCCATGAATTCACCGGAGCTGATCTCCAGAACACCGTTGCTGAATGCGAGGCGATCGGTATCGTCATCCCAGTAGGGGTGAACCAGTAGCGCTTGGCTCAGCGAGACAACATCTGACAGGAGGTGGGAGGTGTATCCACTTGGAGCTGAGATCTCCTGAGTGACGAAGAGGTTCTGAACCTCACCCCGGAATTCATTTTTGTATTGTTCCCGCCTCCAGACGCCCTTTTTGCTCTGGTAGAACATGAACGTGTCGAAGCTGGGGTCATATCGCCATCCGATCTCATAGACTTTGCCAACGACTATGTCAGTGAGTTCGGAGGCAGGTGGTGTCTTTGGCTTGCCCTTCCCCTTGGCAATTTTCTCGACTTCGAAGCCCATGCCCTCGTCGGGTTCAGGCATCATTTCCCGAAGCATCTGCTGCATGCTTCCGGAGTTCCCAAAGGAAATATCCATGCCGTCAAATAGGTCTGCAGCTTTCTGCGCCAGAACCTCTGGGGACTCAACGACAAAGCCGCCAAGTTCTAAGAAACCATCTTCCTTGGCCTTAGCTGCGAGAGTGGGCAGACCCCTTGCGCCCTCAGGGCTCGGACCACCCGGCAGTCTTTCAAAAGAGGACCATTTGTCTTCGCAGACGCCCTCTTGGAAGTTTGGTGCAAGCTGGGACCACTCGACCCAATCCGCAAGCAGAGAGTCGTCGATTTGGTGGAGGGCCATGCCGACAGCCAGCCACTCTTCGTAATCGACAGCACGATCTTCGCTGAGGTGAGCGAGGAAGATTCGAGCCTCATTGATGGCCTCTTCCAGCTGAAACTTCGAACCTTCTTCGTAGTGGAGGTTGATTTGCTGGGTGATGACCCCGCCGGTTACAGGCTTCCGGTACTTATTGGTCGGGAAAGCCTTGGCGATTGCGTCATACAACCAATCCGGCAGCTCGGGAGGATTCTTTGCGTACTCGAAACCGCCGTGCTTGGTCGTGAAGTATCCGTCTGTTTCCGGGTGGGTGCCCATGATGGCCCCCTGCCTGGAGCGGTACAGGATCTCGAATGACGGGACCCCGATCTTGATGGTGGCTTTATCGGGAAGAAGGCTGAGCTTCGCGCTCGGGATTTTATAAAGGAGTCGCTGCCTTCCTTCTTTACCCGACGAAATGCTGAGAGTCGGCGGTAAGACAGTATCGAGCGGACCACCAGCAAGCGCTTCTAACGCTGGGATCGCATCTGGACCATCGATATCAACCCAAACCAGACCGAATTCATTAGACCACTGACCTGTCATTAGGCCGACGCCACTAGCGCGACCTTCTTCAAGTTCAGCCTTGATCTCTTCGACAGAGAAAGGTTTTTGTGTCCAGCCCGCTACATAAGCCCGCTTGCCCTGCAGAGGAGTCAGAGCCCAATCTTTCGGAATCAGATCGAGATTGATCTGTCCCGGCTGAAGTTGCTTCTTAGGTGGACGGGGCTCTGAGCTGGCTGTCACTTCTCTGTTATTGCAGGCGTTTTGGGGGGACGACAGAGTGAAGGTAGCGCGATTCTCTCGATCTGACTGCCCGACAATCTGAAGTCTTTCTGTTTTCCAAGGTAGAAGGCATACATCTGTGCTCGAGGGCACATTGCGTTGCTGAAATCAGCCCTCAACCCTCCTCCTCATTGGAGTTTTGTGACGGGAGGATCTCGCCGTAGTACTTTTCGACGGTCTCCAGCCACTTGTTTTTGTACTTCTCAATCGTTCCGCCTTGTACAGCAAATACCTGTGAGCGTTCGCGTGTTGCAACAAAAATCATCAGGATTTGAGGCGTGATGTTGCAGGTGTGCTCGAGGCCGAGGGCGTAGGCGCCCATTTGCA
>Ga0255760_10001494_pt1 | contig 22334 bp, 21 predicted proteins | sample 071ome_25_FD_179960 | JGI IMG/M metagenome (GOLD analysis project Ga0255760, IMG submission 179960) | Coastal salt marsh microbial communities from the Groves Creek Marsh, Skidaway Island, Georgia - 071410BT metaG (version 2) | ecosystem: Environmental > Aquatic > Marine > Intertidal zone >... | reverse complement strand
GCGACACACTTGGCCAGAGCTTCAACAGCTCCACCAGCAGACGAAATCGCAACTTGACCTGGTCGCGCTTTTCTTGCTGGCGCACCTGAAACCAAAACGGCACAACCATCATTTTTTAGGTGACTTACACCTTGTCGCAGAACGTTTGCATATCCCCAAACTTTGGCAAAAGAGTTTTGATACGCATCGAGATCCATCTCCATAAAAGGACCTGCTGCACGCGGGCCTCCAGTGGCAGCAGAAATAAGCACATCGTAGGGCCCCGCAGCGGAGCAGACCGCTGCAACTGCTTCCCGATCCTGCACATCGCAAGCCGCTGTGGTAACACCTTCAGGAAGATTAGTTGCTTTCGACGGGTCACGACTAACTGCAACAACGGTGGCGCCAGCGTCAGCGAGCATCCGCGTTGTAGCAAGCCCGATACCGGATGTACCACCGAACACAATTGCCTTTTTGCCTTTGAGATCCATAGAAAAGTCCTTTTTTGATTTTATGTGCAAGCAACGGCGTAAATGTCTTTCACGTCGCCAGGTATTGAAATTTCCGACCAGGAATTGCCACCATCAAGAGTGGCAAAAACTTCCCCATTATATCGAGCGCCCACAGCCACCAGATTTGGGTTCGATTTGGAAAGGCCAATGGACATTATTGTTCCATGCACTTGTACTTTATCAAAGCGGCTCCATGTTTCTCCAGCATCTATACTTTTATAGACACCCCCATCGTGACTTGCCGCAGAAACTGATAATGCTGCAAACATTGTATTTGGATCGTGGGGGCTGGATTTGATATCTCGTCCATAGGTTGTCGGAGAGAAACGACCAACTTCCATATCGCTCCAAGTTTTTCCTTCGTTCTCACTGGTGAACAGCCCCATTCGAAGAGCTACAACAGGCTTATCGGGCTTAGCGGGTGCGATAGCCACAGCATGGCAATCAAGCATGCCTTCCGCCTTAGTTTCCTTTTGCACAATTGAGCTTTCCAAATGAGGAAGCTTAGACAGCTCTTCCAAGTGGTCCCCTGTGTCGGTCCAACTCTGGCCACCATCCGTTGTGTGCATGGTGCCTGCTATTTCAAGGGCAGCAAAAATCTCATTCGGTTTGCCGGGCCTCTGAACCATCCGCATCACACGAGGCGGGAATGGACCTGAGCATCGCTGCTTAATCGGTGGTGTAGGCAATTTCGTCCAAGACGCTCCGCGGTCCTCGGAGCGATATACGTCTATTGGAGCTCCACCTGCATAAATTATGTCTGGCTGACCCTCGATAGCTAACACACTCCATATCTGTTTATCAGCATCTGGGAAATCAGTCTTTTGGAAACTACCGCCCCCATCAGTGCTTCGAAATACACCATTAGTTGTGCCCGCAAAAATTGTAGCAGGATCCTCTGGATGCACGTAAATCGTATGTGTTTCATGCTCACCAAAGACATGCTCCCAATCGCCACCTGAAGCTTTGCGGCGAAAAACACCCACAGATCCAGTAGCATCCGGCCTTCCTACATAGCCAGCAATACCAGCAAAGATATATTGATCCGACATAAGTTTCCTCCAACCAGACGAATAGATAATTTTGATTTCACTTAATTGGCATTAATTTTCGGGGACCTCTGGTTCCTCACGATAAATCCCTGAAACAGCATTTAAACCTGCCTTTGCTTTTCAGGAAAGCAAAATCAAAGAAGCAGCATAAATTTAAATGCTTAACAACCCGGCCTTTAGCTAATGTACAAACCCAACCCAGCGCAGATCATTAAAAAAGTCTGCTTGACACAAAAGCGGTTGGTCTAAAGCGGCAGGCCTTGATAAACGCTCTTATTTGATTTTTTTTAAGCACCTATCGCCAAAATTAAAGCGGCTTCATGCGACCTTTATTACGGTCCTCTAAAATAGGACGCACCCATTTTCCGAAGCGCTCTGCCTCTTCATCATGATAATAACCGGACAGGCAGAAAGAATGACAACCAATTTCAATATAGTCCTGAAGAGTATCCGCGCATTGCTCAGGGGTACCAACTATTACAATGCCAGCACCTGGCCGGGCCTGGGTAAGCCCCGTCCACATATGTTTACCCATTTTCTTACCGTACTCAGCATGGAGTTGGCGGACACGCTGGTTAGCCACTGAATTACCATACATAACCCGCACTTCTTCTTTGAAAGCATCAGTCACGTTTCGAATTAGGCCTTCAGCAACCTCCCAGGCCTCCGCTTCCGTCTCTCGACAAATAATCTGCAAACGCATGCCAAAACCAATTTTGTTTTCTCTTCCATATTTCGCAGCGCGTTTACGAATATCGATCATATTTTCCGAAATCCGCTCAACTGTATCACCCCAAAATAAATGGACGTCAGAGTGCTTAGCCGATAATTCCGAAGCTTCCTCAGAACCTCCTCCGAGATAGAACTTGGGATGTGGGTCTTGAAAAATAGGGGCGCCAATATGTGCCTGATTTATTTGATAATGCTTTCCTTCATAACTGATTTTGTTGTTAGCTCCCGCCGCCCACAGAGCCTTACAAATCTCCACCTCTTCTTGCATTGCGGCGTAACGATCATCCTTCGGAAGGTTGACCCCTTCAGCCACATTTTCCATTTCATTTTGGCCCGCAATAAGGTTGATACAAATTCTCCCTTTGCTCATTTGGTCAAAGGTTGCGATCATTTTTGCTAGTAGAACAGGGTTAATGTACGAAGGCCTTGCTGCAATCAGTGTCTTTATGGATTTTGTCTTGGCTATCAGGAAAGCACTCGACATCCATGCATCCCAGCAAGAGGCATTTACGGGCAATAAAATGTATTCAAAACCATTATTTTCCGCTGCAACAATAACGCGCTCAAACATATCAGCAGATGGGGCCCGCTGCTGAGGCTCGTTATAATCTAATGTGTCACCCCTGGTCGGGACGAACCACCCAAACTCTAGGTCTTTCATCTGACTACTCATTATTTTTCCCCAATATCCTAGGAGGATGGATTTCAGGAGGTCTTTCTGACATCGAAAACAGGGTCTGATACCACACAATAAAGGCCAACCTAAAAATCGGCACCCTGCAATTATACAGCTTTCATCAGATATTAAGTTGCAAACAGTATTTTCTGATAAGTCTTAGCTGAAGTAGTTATTCATCGAATTTGAAGTACTCTTCGTATCGACCTTTTGACTCGTCAAGATGCTGGCAATATTGCCACATACCACCGTTATAATTTCCATCTTCCCGACGATTTTCTTCACCCTCAAAATTATAATAACCCGGCGTGCACTCACGATTACGGCTTGTTGTACCTCGGTATTTGATTACTTCGCCTACCCACCAACTCTCTGTTTCAGGCTTCGCATCAATCGTCCGATAACCGTTTTCCCGCGTGTGCTTTATACACTCTGCGATGTGGAACCCCTGGGTCTGGAGCATAAAGGTCACATTAAACTGAAAACTGGCTTGATATCCCCCCATGATGAATAAGTTAGGGTAGCCCGCAGAATGGATGCCAAAAACTGTGCGCATGCCATTCTTATATTTATCGTTTAATTCTAATCCATTCTCTCCACGTATATCGTTGTAAATCCCGGTTACCTGCACCTCAAACCCAGTAGCGTAAATCAAAAGATCTAACGGATATTCTTGCCCCTCAAAAATGACCCCGTCTTCATAGATCTCAGTAATTCCCTTGCCATCTGTATCTACAAGATGAACTGAGGGTATATTGAATGCTGGCAGATAATCATCGTCATAAGTCGGACGCTTGCAGCGGTGCATGTACCAAGGCTTCAGAGCCTCAGCTGTCTTTTTATCTTGTACAATTTCGTCCACTCGACGATGTATGCGCATCTGGTGCTCAATGTTATGATTTTCATAACGCTGCGTGCGAAGCTCGCGCGGCATCGCCTCAATTTCTTTGCGCTTTTCAGGGTCCGGCTTTGTGCCAAGCACATGTCGGTCTAACCTCTCCTTTTGCCATCCTGGCTTGAGACTTGCCGCCCAATCAGGATCCGTGGGTATATCATCTCGGATATCAATTGCTGACGGAGTTCTCTGAAAAACGAAAAGCTCTTTTGCAGCCTTACCGAGGTGCGGGATAAGTTGAACTGCTGTTGCGCCAGTACCAATAATTCCAACCCGTTTATTTTTTAAGTTTTCCAGGTTCTGGCCACAATATTCGTAGTCAAAGCGAGAGGAATGGAAAGAATGGCCCTTGAAGCGCTCCATGCCTTTAATTTTTGTCAGTTTTGGCTTTGCTAAAGTACCATTTGCCACGATCACAAAATTTGCGGTCAGCTTGTCACCTCGATCGGTTTGCAGACACCATATCTTTTCCTTTTCATCCCAATGCGTCTGCGTGACGGTCGTTTGGAACATAGCCAGATCATATAAGTCATACTTGCGAGCAATAGCTTGGCAATGCGCAAAAATTTCAGGGCCTTTTGCAAAAAAACTCTTTGGCACATAGCCAAGCTCATCGAGAAGAGGAAGGTAATCGTAAGAAGATACATCGCATGCAGCTCCCGGATATCGGTTCCAATACCAAGTACCACCTACATCCGAACCTTTTTCGACAATGCGGATGCTCTCAACACCTCGCTCTCTCAGCCGTGCTGCAGTTAATAGCGCCGAAAACCCTCCGCCTATAAACAGACATTCTACGTGGTCTTCAATTGGAGCACGTTCAATTCTATTTTCCGCCCATGGGTCCGTTTCATACTTTGCGAGGTCACCTGTTAGGTCTGACGTGTACTGGTTCATTCCATCGGGACGATAATTAAGACGCTTGTCACGCTCCTCAGCAAACTTTGCCTTGATCTGGTCATAGAAGGCTTGAGGTTTTTCTGTTGCAACTGTTGGATCAAACGCAGCACGTCTGGCCATTTTGTTCGGGTCGTTAACACGACCTGGCTTCATATCCACATTCGCTTTTACCATCACAAACTTCCTACAACTGTTACGACTATCGATAATCTAAGGTCGAGTTTGAAGATTAATGATTATTGCATCAACCCAATTAAGAGTGTTTCGCCCCCAGCAAACCAAGTTCTGTTGCCTTAATTTGAAGGGCTAGAAACTTCGAATTGATACGTACCTGAGCTAAACCTCCCGCAATAAACCATAGCCCCTCTTGGGGTGTGCGTCGGAACATATTATTCAGCTCCCCGTCCTCCCCCAGCCCCCATACTTGGCCAATGGTTTTCAACATCTCTTCGCCGAGCGCGCGACGGACCAACTCCTCTTGGGGATGATAGCCGGTAGCAAGAACGATCAGATCCGCCGGTACAATGGATCCATCCTTCAAAAGCGCTCCATTCTCGACGAATTTCTCGATTTTTCCGTAATCTAAGAGGCCAATCTCGCCTTTAATCATTAACGCAGAGCTTCCCGCGTCCAGGTTGTATCCTCCTCCACGGCGGAAATACTTCATCTGATGGCCAGTTTCATCTTCACCTACATCAAACTTGAAACCTATGCCCTTCAAGCCTTCAATCATATCTCTATCCAGCTCTAACATGCGCTGGGTGACTTGCTTGTACGCCTCGACCATCAGGGTAGGTGTTGCCGAAGCTACGATGAGGTCACAGTCTTCCAGTGGAGGACCTTCATCAAAAATTGCTTCGTTTAAACGAGCACTAGGATCAATGGATACAACGGTCGTTGAACCGCGTTGGATCAACGTGGTTTGGACATCAAAGCTGTGTAAGTCGAGAGCAATATCATTAGCGCTCGAACCAGTGCCTAAGATAAGCGCACGTTTACCCGTCCATGGCGCACCACTATCAAAGCCTTCAGAATGAATAACAGTGCCCTCGAAGCTCTCCAGGCCTGGCAAATCTGGAATTAACGGGTAGCTGCTTACACCATTTGCGAATACCAAGTGACGAGGACGAAGGACGCGTTCAGTGCCGTCGCTAGACCTTAACGTAGCATTCCAGCACTTTTCGTCAGGACTCCATTCACCGGCAACAAATTCCGTATCTGTCCAACAGTTAATCTCCATTGCCTCTGCATAAAATTCAAACCAAAGCCCAAGCATGTCTTTTGGGATGTACTTTGGCCAAGTTGGTGGAAACTCCATGTATGGCAGATGGTTAAGATGAATTGAGTTATGCAGGGCGAGCGAGTGGTACCGTTTTCGCCAACTATCTCCAATTCGCGGCCAACTCTCGACAACAAGATTATCTATCCCAAGTTGATTCAATCTGGCAGCTATTGAAAGCCCAGCCTGAGCTCCACCAATTACAAGCACCGTAGGTTCACGGCTGTCGTATGCAAGTGCTTTTCGACGAGCATCTTCCCAGTTATCACCGCCAAAATTACGCGAGTATGCCGCACCAGTCGGTCTGTTTTCGCCTATCTTCTCAGCATGCCCCTCTAGCTCTTGGAGGGTGGTGGAGACATGCCATGCCAGCAACTCCCCATTTTCTGCTTCAGTTAAGCGAACAATTCCTGATCCTCTCCCAACCGAGAGAGAGAATTCAAATATCGCTTCAATACACTCATTGCCGACGCGTTTGACTTTTCTCGGAGGCTTCCGGCCATCTGGAATAAAAAAATCATGAGCTCCTGCATTTTCTTGCTGCGCAACTAACCCGGACACAACAGCATCCCGTCCCTCAAACGCAGAGAGGTCCCAAGTGAAGGCAAGAACGTCACGCCAATGGCATGTCTGGTGAAAAAGTTTACCGATTGCACCAGCATCTTGAGATGCGAGCGCTATCTCAAACTGTTGCAGCCAATGCTCTGCTGCGTTCTTAGACGCGACAGCATCATTAAATCGTTGCAAAGAGCCATCTTGGAAATTCATCTTAAAATTCACTCCTGCACCCAAACACTAAGACGTACTAATTCCTCATAAACTCTAAAAATCTATCAACCTGACATCCGCTGTGTGAAGTCCCAAGACGTTAATCGTTCCGGAATAATCTTAATTGCGCACTCATCATCGGCTTTGCGAAGCAGCATCTCTTTAAATCTTGGCGCTTCATTGGACATAAATTTGTCTATTAAGTTACCCAATAATGCCCCACCATCCTTTTCGAGCAAAACTCTACCTTTACCTCGGATCCCTTTATAAGGCGGCTGATCGATCGATATATCGAATGAGCAACGGTCATCACGTTCAAGCGCCCGCGCAAGTGCTGAAGTCGGTCGAGTGGCCGACCAAATTGCGCCATCTGCCCAATGATGCCAGATTGGCGTAACCATCGGGTACCCAGAAGGTCGGTTAACAGCTATGCGCATCGGGACACGTGTTCTATTTAAAAAAGCCAAAATGTCTCCCGCATCCCAAGGGCCTTCTATCGGGATACTGCCAAGTGAATGCGTCATGCTATTTTTTCCCCAGCAACCAGGAAAGATGCCGTAACACCGACTAATTTAAGGCTCTCCAAAAACATACATCCACCATGGCATGCAATTCTGAATCTCTGAAGCCTAACAAACGACAAATTACCTACAAAGTATAAAAAAAAGCAGTTGCTCGATGACGGTTTAAGATAGCTCTATTGCACTATGCCCCAATCATATTCTAAACCGAGCAGCCGATGGATTGTCAGTATTGCACGGTCACAAAGTAGTTCTACACTCTGGAACCTTTTCTACTCATTAAAATAGAAGAGTAGATTTGTTCTTATTGCAGTTCTGCGCTGTTTGACCCAATGTCTGAAGTTCAGAGAAAGGTGGGAGCGCGAGTCAGCTGCTGCCCATCACCCAAATGTTTAGAAGACCTAGAACAGCGAGACGAAGATGAGCCTGTATTCCGACTATCTATCTGAAATCGAAAACCGGAAAAGTCAGGGACTACACCCTAAACCAATTGATGACGGAGCTCTTGTGGAAGAGCTAATCACTCGCATCAAAGATAAAAGTCATGCTGATCGTGAAGCGTCTCTTAAATTCTTCATTTATAACACCCTACCAGGAACAACGAGTGCCGCCGGAGTAAAAGCCGCATTTCTCGAAGAGATTATTTTAAGCAAAGAAATAGTCGAAGAAATTTCTCCTGATTTTGCCTTTGAATTGCTGTCCCACATGAAGGGCGGCCCTTCAGTTGAAGTTCTGCTTAATTTAGCACTTGGTGAAGACGCTGGCATCGCAAAGCAAGCGGCCGATGTACTTAAAACACAAGTATTCCTCTACGAGGCCGACACAAATCGTCTTCAAGCGGCATACTCATCTGGTAATGCGGTGGCCACAGATATTCTCCGCAGTTATGCGGATGCTGAATTCTTCACAAATCTCCCTGAGATAGATGAAGAAATAAAAGTGGTGACCTATGTAGCAGCTGAGGGCGACATCTCAACCGATCTTATGTCCCCTGGCGCGGAGGCCCACTCTAGAGCTGACAGAGAACTTCATGGTCAAAGCTTTATCTCACGCAAGGCTCAAGAGGAAATTGAGGCGCTTAAGCTCCAGCATCCCGGCAAGCGTATGATGATGATTGCCGAAAAAGGTACCATGGGCGTAGGTTCTTCGCGAATGTCAGGGGTTAACAATGTCGCCCTATGGATGGGCGAACCTGCCAGCCCATATGTCCCGTTCGTGAATATTGCACCTATTGTGGCAGGAACGAATGGAATTTCTCCAATATTCCAGACTACTGTCGGCGTAACAGGTGGGATTGGTATCGACCTTAAAAATTGGGTTAAAAAAGTTGATGAGAATGGGAAAATAATCGTCAACAACGACGGGAACCCAATTCTCGAAGAGAAATATTCTGTAGCAACCGGAACAACTCTGACGATCAACACCAAGACCCGCAAACTGATGAATGAAGACAGTTCTGAGGAGTTGGCAGATGTTTCAAATGCCTTCTCCCCTCAGTCTGTAGAATTCATGAAAGCGGGGGGATCTTATGCAATCGATTTCGGCAAGAAACTCCAGATCTTTGCTGCTGAAACTTTAGGTATAGCTCCTAAACCCGTATTTGCCCCACCGAAAGTAGTATCGAACCCAGGCCAAGGCCTAACAGCCGTTGAAAAAATCTTTAACGCAAACGCAGTTGGTGTTCCTGAGGGAACTGTTCTGCACGCTGGTTCCGACGCGGTTGTAAAAGTGAATATCGTTGGATCTCAGGACACAACTGGGCCAATGACAGTGCAAGAACTAGAAGCTATGGCTGCAACAGTTATTTCTCCTGTCCTTGACGGAGCCTATCAGTCAGGCTGCCATACTGCCTCGGTTTGGGATAAAAAAGCTCAAGCCAATACCCCAAAACTAATGGCTTTTATGAACAATTTTGGCCTTGTTACCGGACGTGATCCGTCTGGTAAGTATCACGCTATGACTGACGTCATTCATAAGGTGCTCAACGATATCACGATAGACGATCGCGCCATCATAATCGGCGGTGATTCCCACACTCGTATGTCCAAAGGCGTAGCTTTTGGCGCTGACTCTGGAACCGTCGCTCTAGCTCTCGCTCTTGGCCAAGCCAGCATTCCAGTCCCCCAGTCAGTGAAGGTTACTTTCAAAGGTAAGATGGCCGATCACATGGACTTCCGAGATGTAGTCCACGCTACTCAGGCACAAATGCTCGCTCAATTTGATGGTGAGAATGTTTTCCAGGGCAGAATAATTGAAGTCCACATCGGCACTCTTCTTGCCGACCAAGCATTTACTTTCACCGACTGGACCGCGGAGATGAAAGCAAAGGCATCAATTTGCATCTCGAATGATGAGACGCTCATTGAATCCTTAGAAATCGCTAAATCCCGCATCCAAGTCATGATTGATAAAGGTATGGAAATACCCTCAAGGATGCTGCAACGCCTCATAGATAAAGCAGATGAGCGGATCGAAGGGATCAAATCAGGAAAAGAGCCTGCATTAAAGCCCGACAATAACGCCAAATATTTCGCCGAGGTTGTTGTAGACCTTGACGCGATCAATGAACCAATGATCGCTGACCCAGACGTCGACAATATTGATGTGGCCAAGCGATATACCCACGACACAATCCGGCCCATCTCTTACTACCAGGGCACAAAACAGGTGGACCTTGGCTTTGTTGGTTCGTGCATGGTGCATAAAGGTGACATGAATATTATTGCCCAAATGTTTAGAAATATCGAAAAAGCAAATGGAAAAGTTGAGTTTAAGGCCCCTCTGGTGGTTGCTCCACCTACCTACAATATTGTTGATGAGCTAAAGGCTGAGGGCGACTGGGATATCCTGCAAAAATACGCAGGCTTCGTATTCAACGACGACGCTCCAAAGACCGAAGCGCGTAAAGAGTATGAGAATATCCTATATTTGGAACGCCCAGGCTGTAATCTTTGCATGGGCAATCAAGAAAAAGCAGCAAAAGGCGATACAGTTATGGCAACGTCAACGCGGCTTTTCCAAGGGCGTGTCGTAGCCGACTCTGATGAAAAGAAAGGGGAATCTTTGCTTGCATCAACTCCAGTCGTTGTACTCTCGACCGTTTTAGGCAGAACCCCAAACATTGACGAATACAGAGCCGCGGTGGATGGCATTGATCTCACTAAGTTTGCTCCCCCATCTGCTTGAGCCACTCTTGCTGCCTATTAATCTAGAAATCTAGATCAAGGATGAGGTAACTGTCTTATGGCCGATCAGCCGAAGGGAGAATTGACTCTCCGAACACTGGCGATGCCGTCCGATACAAACCCTAGTGGTGATATCTTCGGCGGGTGGGTTTTGTCCCAAATGGATATCGCTGCAGGCATTGCAGCAGGCGCCACGGCGCAAGGGCGTGTGACAACAGTTGCAATAGATGCAATGCGTTTTCACCGCCCGGTGAAGGTTGGAGATGTATTGTGTGTATATGCTCTCGTTTCAAACATAGGCACAACTTCAATAAAAATTGAACTTGAAGCTTGGGTATTGCGGAATAGAATTGGCGCCCGAGAAAAAGTTACGGAAGGTATTTTCACTTTTGTTGCCATAAACTCTGATGGGCGACCCAGGCCAGTCAACTCCTAGAAAAAACCAGAACGCCTGTTATTCGCTTATTTATTGGGCGGACCTTGGATCAGCCCTTAGCACATATGCAAAGAAACAATACCATTACTCTTAAAAACAACTTTTCAGAATTATTTTGAAAATCCCACTATTTCTGTCCCAATAAACACAATTAATGGTACGAAAGACGCCTGCTTTTAGGGTTTTACGGTCGCTTCAGCAAACTATTTGCGGAAAAACATATCAATTTAGTATATTGATATATGAAACTATGAGATTGGTCAGCATGCGTGTTTTCCTGATTATATTGCTTGCCTTTTCAACTCTGGGGCTCTCCGGCGCGGGCTTTCTATTGCTAAAAAATAGACAAGCCGAACCAGTGATAAAAGAAATTCCAAAAACCTATGTCATGGTTCCCAATATGGATTTATTGCGGGGACATGTAATTGGCCCCGGGGATCTTGCATGGATGGAATGGCCGAGTGAGTCCGCCAACAATTTCGTTTCATCTCAACAAAAAGAAGATGCTTTATTATCAAAATATAATGGGAGAGTTGCACGGCTAGAAATTTCAGCAAAAACACCAATTTTAGAAAAAAACTTTATTTCAAAAGACGCTGCAGGTGGTCTAATTTCTCTTCTTCTTCAACCCGGCAAGCGGGCCTACACAATATCAGTGGGAATTGATACTGGAGGAGCGGGTTTTATTGTTCCTGGTGACTATGTCGATATAGTCTTAATTCAAAACGTTCGCGATAAATTACCAAGATCAAATTCAAAATCAAAATCTGTTGGCCTCACCGATCAAGTTTTAAACGCTGCTGCTGAGACCCTTTTAAAGAATGTGAAAGTGATCGCAGTCGGGGCAAAAACCTACGTAGCAAGAACTTCGTCAGACACAGAGGTTACACCAGTAGAAACAATTACCGTTGAAGTGGGCCAGGTGGAAAGTGAAAAATTAGCTTTAGCGAAAACCATGGGATCATTGTCGGTCGTTTTGCGATCACTTTCTTTTGAAGCAGACTCTGATGCCATTGGATATGTCTCGGATACAAATGCTTCTAAGGTGCTAAATAAAGTTATGGTCGAGGCTCAAAAAAATGCCGAAGAAGAATCAGGGTCCAGTTCAAATAAAGGTGGGCAATCGCGAAAAAAATCGATTACAATTATTAGTGGGCGCAACGTAATTGAACAAAAAGTCACGCCGCGGTAATGTGAGGAAACAGCTTTGAAGGCCTTTTTACATACCATTATAGTTAGTATTACCGCGCTTACTGTCTGCTTTGGCTTTGGGTCAACAGGAATTGCTCAAGAAAAAAAATCAAAAATAAGCATTTCTCAGCTTGCGACAGAACAATCAAGCCGCATATCAATGGCGAAAGGTTCGATTTACAAGTTAAAGACCGAGGTTGCGATACGAGATGTAAGCGTCGGTGATCCAAAAATTATAGGCGCGAATATAATCGACCCCACCTCAGTTAACATTTTTGGAGTGGAATTCGGAACGTCGAAGGTCTCTCTCCAAGGTGACAACGGAGTAGTTTTAAAAACTATCTACATAGATGTAAGAAGACCAACACAACTAGCTCAGGATATGATCAATTCTTTGTTGCCGAACGCTGACATTCAAGTCTCAAGCGTTGGCGCCTCATTGATCTTAAAAGGTAGCGCCCCCTCGGCTCGTGAAAGCCTGGATGCGGAAAAAATTGCGCGGCAATTTGTGGACGAAGATAGCCAAATAATAAATATCCTGGAGGTTCGAGCCATTCAGCAAGTTTTGCTGAAAGTCCGCATTGCTGAGATGGAGCGCACGGTCCTGAAAACACTAGGAGCGAGTCTTTCAGGAAACGATAGAAACCTGGGCCGACTAGGAAACCGGTTAGGTGCAGAGAACGGAGTTGCAGTAGATAATTTTGCCGCTGTCACATTAATAAACCCTTCCGTTAGCTTTTTTGATGACTTAACTATTTCAGCTCTTGAAAGGGATGGTTTGGTTAAAACCCTTGCGGAGCCTGCTCTGACTGCAATTTCTGGAGAAACAGCTAATTTTCTTGCTGGAGGCGAGCTACCAATACCGTCTGGGCGTGATTCTCAAGGCAATGTTCAGATTGAGTTTAAAACATTTGGTGTTGCTCTAAGTTTTACCCCCGTAGTTCTTTCTAACAACCAAATCAGCCTACGAATCAAAACCGAAGTCAGCCGAATAAACGAGGAACTAACTCTCAATTTAGCGGGAGTCACAGTTAAGGGCCTATCTGTTCGTCGCGCGGATAGCACCGTGAACCTACCCAGTGGCGGCCAGCTAATGATTGCGGGCCTTCTCTCTAATTCTGATAGCGCTCAAACTGAAGGTTTACCTTTCTTTAAGGATTTACCCATCCTTGGAGCACTTTTTAGAAGTGCGCAGTTCCGTGGGAACAAAAGTGAGCTTGTGATCATTGTCGAAAGTTACTTGGTATCCCCTCCAAGTGACAACACGCAACTTTCAACCCCGCTTGCTAACTCGGCAGAAATTAACGCCTTTGACATATTTTTTAATCGTAATTTAGACAAAAAAACAGAAAACAAAAAAGATAGCGATGCCAAGGCAATTCGCGATCAAATTGTTGGTGATTGATATGAAAAAAATTGCAATTCTCATGTCATTTGTGTTTGCCACTTCCTGCACAAGCGCAACTAAACCACCCGAAAATCCCTCATCCACCGTTGCTAAAACTAGCAGCTCTCCTATCGACGCAAATTCAGCCTTTGGTGAAATAGAAATTAAAGAAGAATCTTTAATCATCGAGCGAAATGAATTTGACGCAGAAAAATTACTGTCCGTTATTCAAAAACACACAAAATATACCGGCTACAAAAAATTTTTTCTGATCGATTTACAAGCAGGCCCGCAATCAAATGCCGATGAATTTGCCAGCATTGTGAATAACGCATTGAAAAAAACCAAGTTGAATTATGAAATACAAGTAAAACCTGGGAATGAACAGAAAATCCAGGAAAGTGTGCTGGTGAGGCTTAGATCTATCCATATTAAGCCAAGAGATTGTTCTCCTAAAAAACCGGGACCAAGGGAAATATTGGGGAGCTACTATGAAGAAAAATTTGGATGTTCTTACGCCAACAACATAGCTGCAATGATTCACAATCCCCGCGATACACTAGCACCTCATGGCAGTGCATTCCTCGACACGCCACGTGCTATGAAGGTCCTGAGAAACTACATAGACGGGCAGCGCACGGGTGCTTTGCGCCCAGAGGGCGAAGCTGGTGAAGTAAGTGAAGTATCTCCATCTCAGTAAGCCAGATAACTACCGAACGGTAACTTTGAAGCCATGAAGACAACAAACTTAGGTTTTTATAGCACTTCAGAGAATTTAAATTCTGAATTTGCTGCAATAGCAAAGTCGTACGAACAATCTTGGTATCTCAAAGATGTGATATCCAAAAATGCATCAGATTTGGCTACTCATATTTCCCAAAAACAAAAAGCTGACGACTTGATTTTCTTTGGTACAGAGGCAACTGGTGAAACACTTATAACTGAGCTGAATACTCTTGCCGATGCATGCAATCCAGATACACAAGTATATGTATTCTCTCCTGAACGTGATGTAGTTATTTATAGAAAAATTTTAGGTATGGGGGTTGCAGGCTTTGAAGGCTTTCCCATTGACCCAGACTTCATCAACCAAGAAATCAGCTCGTTTTTAAGCATTGAAGACAGAGGAAAACTAATTTTAGGATCAGCAATCCTCCCTGGAGTTGGCTTTTCTACAGCCTTTTTAAATATTGCCGCTAGATGTGCATTCCGTGCCGGACCAGATGCTGGGGTATCTTTCATAGACGGAGACAATACTGGGGGGATAACAAACCTATTTATAACCGAATCTCCCAGAACACACGTCCAATTCGAAGGAAATTCGACGACTGATTTTTTTCAGGGCGCCATTCTGTGTGAGTCCACGAAACACCAAAATCTTAAAATTTTCCCTTCCCCTGCGAGGTTATTAGGCAGTCGCAAAATGTCAGATACTTTTTTGGAAGAGGGGCTTTCAGAAATTGCGAATAAGTCAGAATATACTTTTGTAGATTTTGGTGTATTCGATCGCCTTTGGGGGTCACAATCCATCGAATATTGTGACCAAATTCTTCTTGCTACTCGACCCACTTTAAATGGGGTTCGTTTGTTGAGAGAAGTGATCCAGCACATCATAGAATCTCGCGGAGCCATTGAAAAAATCTCATGTTTATTTATTGGACGTGGAAGAGGCGGAAAGCATGAGGTCAGTGCCAAGAAGATAAAAGAAATACTACCTAACATAGCTATTTTTGATGTTCCTGACGCTCCATCATATGTATTTGGAAATGAGAGTTCCGGCTTGCTGAGATTTCAAAGCAAGCGAGCCTCTAATAAATATGAAAAATCCATTGAACAAATCTGCACAGGTTTGCTTGGCTAAGGTGGAGACCATCGATGGCTTTCGGTAAGCGCGACTTAATCTCAAACGAGAATAACTTTGGAACTCAAGGCACGGCAAACACCTTGACCAAACCTGAAGTGCGGGTAGGGACTGAGAATAAAGAAACCATTAAAAAAGCCGAAGCCACAGGAAATTCTCAACCTGAGTCAGGCCTAAATAACCCAGACCATCATTCGGAAAGCCACGACAACTTCGACCGACTTCAGAACTTGAAAGTAAAAATTTTTGCTGACCTTATTAAGGTCGTTGATTTGACGCAATTCGTTAATGAAGACCGCGAATCAGTCGAGGATATAATTGGCGATGCTATAGCGGAGCTATTAGTTGCTAATGGCTATGACATCAGAAGTGATGAAGAGCGCGAATTATTGGTCCGTGACATCTGCTATGATGTTTTAGGATTTGGACCGTTAGAACCACTTCTTGAGCGCCAAGATATCGCAGATATTATGGTTAATGGCCCAAACAAGGTGTATATTGAGACTAAAGGGCAAATAGAATTAACCGGGATTAAGTTCCGCGATGCAGCGCAACTTATGAATATTTGTCAAAGAATAGTTTCAGCGGTTGGTCGGAGGGTTGATGACGCAAACCCAATTTGTGACGCGCGCTTAGCTGATGGCTCACGGGTAAATGTTATTGCGCCGCCTCTCTCGTTAGATGGTGCTTCTCTTACCATCCGAAAATTTTCTAGCGATAAATTACAATTACCTGATCTGGTAAAGTTTGGGTCCATCACTGACGAAGGTAGGATCCTCCTAGAAGTTTTATCTGAATGCCGTTCAAACGTATTAATTTCTGGTGGTACTGGTTCGGGAAAAACCACACTACTTAACTGTCTAACCGATTTTATCCAGCCTGGTGAGCGCGTCATCACGTGTGAGGACGCTGCAGAATTACAACTTAAAAACCCTCATGTTGTGCGCTTAGAAACACGCCCACCGAACCTTGAAGGTGCTGGCGCTATAACGATGAGAGATTTGGTCAAAAACTGTTTGCGTATGCGTCCCGAACGAATAATCGTGGGTGAGGTCCGCGGCCCTGAAGCATTTGATCTTTTACAAGCAATGAATACTGGCCATGATGGCTCAATGGGAACAGTGCATGCCAATAGCCCAAGAGAGGCAGTATCAAGGCTGGAAAATATGATTGCAATGGGCGGCTATAACCTCCCAATCACCGCAGTGAGAGAACAAATAGCAGGCTCAGTCAATGTTATTGTGCAAGCAGAAAGACTTCGCGATGGTTCAAGAAAAATCACCAACATCTCAGAAGTAATGGGCATGGAAGGTGACGTGATTACATTACAGGAACTATTGGTGTTCAAGGTTACAGGAGAAACACCTGAAGGAAAATTAAAAGGCGAGCACGAGCTCTCATCAAATAGGCCAAAATTCTCCGAGAAAGCAAGATATTTTGGCTTAGAGAGCAAACTACAGTCGATTTACCGGTAGCTTAATTTATGTATATAAGTGACACTGTTCTTATTTTTTCAATATCTGTACTAATTTTTGTACTGTTTTTACTCTGTATTGTTTTGTATTTGACTTATCGACAAAATATGCATGAAAAAAACAATAGATATAGGTCTTTAAATATTCTCCCCGTTAATCTTCATAATGATGATACCGATCTTCAAAATGTTGCCCTCCAACGTGCTCTGAGAGCAAGGTTATCGGAGGTTAAAAAAAATGAAAAAGGGGGCCTCAGGGCAAACGTTAATAAACTGCTGCTAAGATCTGGCTCTAAATATAATTTTAAAACTTATCTTGTTTATTCTGTAGCAGTTTACGTTGTGTCTATAGTTGTGATCTTTGCGCTATCCTCGAACGTGTTAATCTCTGTATTCAGCGCGATTATCCCTGGCTTATTTGGCCAGAATTTTTTCCTCGCTCAAAAAGTTAAACGGCGCCAAAAACAATTCACAGCTGATTTTGCAGGTGCGTTGGACATCATCGTTCGTGGTGTGACAGTGGGATTATCAATCAACGAAAGCATGAAAACTGTTGCTTATGAAGCTCAAGGCCCAGTGGCCGAAGAATTCAAACGTATTGTCGACAGCCAAGCAATGGGTATCGAATTTTCTGATACTTTGACGGAGGCTATCGATAGAATGCCTACTCCAGAATTTCAATTCTTCTCTATTGTTATGCAAATTCAGCGCCAAACTGGCGGTAGCATGGCCAAAACCCTTGCAGACCTCTCGTCCCTCTTGCGAGGGCGCAAACAAATGCGTGATAAAATTTTATCTCTAAGTTCAGAAGCAAAATCATCAGCTAAAATTATCGGGTGTCTACCTTTCGGTATTGCCGGGATGATCTATCTTGTTGCACCGGATTTTTTAAACCCTCTTTTCGAAACCACTATAGGTTACGTAATGATAGGTGCAGCCCTTGGCCTTATGTTGGTTGGCATGCTGGTGATGCGCGCAATGACCGATCTAAAGATCTAACATGCAATTTCTGATTCTTATACTTCCCTCTATTATCCTTGTACTGGGGATTTTATTGTTAAGGGAGAAGGCAGTTGATCCAGATAGGATCAATTCTATAGTGCTCGAGAATTTTGTTGTGGGAACGCCTTCAACCCCAAAAGTGAAGCGCAAGGTATCCGCCACTAGTGGCTTCTACCGAAAAATCCGGGACCAAAATGCAATATCTTCTTTAAAAATACAAAAGCTCCTTCTTAAAGCGGGTGTCAGAGGAGAGAATGCAGTAGAAATTTTCAGAGTCACACGGTTTGCTGCAGCATTTTCATTGGGAGGGCTGGTATGGATCGTTCTAACATTCGCTGAAAAGCTCGATGTCACGCAACCTCTTAAAACCATAATTATCTTGGCCGCAGGAGTTTTTGGTTTTTTTCTTCCAACCATATTGATGATTAACAATGCAATGAAGCGGCGGGATGAAATTCGAGCTGGCATCCCCGACATGTTAGATTTGATGGTGATTTGCATCCAAGGAGGTTTAAGCCTTGAGCCAGCGTTAACCCGTGTTTCAAAAGAAATAAGGGAGTCCCACCAAATTCTTTCAGAGGAAATGACAACCTTGAATGTTGAACTTTCTTACCTCGGAGATCGCTTTAAGGCTTATCAAAATCTACAAGACCGAGTTGACCTACCTGAAATTAAGTCGTTAGCGTCTATGATGTACCAGAGTGAAAAACTTGGTACCCCGCTGGCAGTAGCGTTTAACACTCTCACAGATGAAACTAGAAAAGAGCGTATGTCTATTGCAGAGCGGAAAGCTGGGGCATTGGGTTCAAAGCTCACTGTGCCCATGATTGCATTCTTTGTACCAGCTATGTTTGTCGTGATCTTGGGACCAGCTATTATCCAAATGACTTCAATGTAAAAAAACCATCAGTTCAGGATATCAGTGCCTTTTGGAACATCTGATAAATTATAGTTCCGCTCTAAATCAATTAGTTTCAAAGTTTGTTTTGTGTTGTTCAACAATTTCCAATAATCAACCGCGCACGCTTGAGTATCTGAAGGCAAAGACAAACATTCTAAGTAGACTTTTTCTGCATTTTCATACTGGCCTTTATTAATATTTATCGCACCGCGAAGCCTCAAAACAGTGGATTCTTTCAAGTTATAACTAATCCCCTTTGTAAGTACAGCTGAGGCCTGTTCATTTAAATTATGGTACAAAAGCGACATCACCAAAAAAGAAACGTATTTATCTTCTGCCCATAGCATATAATCATCACTGTCTTTGAAGTAGTTTTTTAAAGCATTTAAATCTTTAATATTGTTAACAGATCGAATGTAGCCATAATGATGGGATAATTCTTTTGGCTGCAGTTCTATAAGTTTGCTATATAGCCTTTTAGACAGGTGAAACGTCTTGGCATTATCTGAAACTTGCGCCCGCCCACTCATTATTGATACCAACGACTCCTGCGGGCTAGGCTTTGGAGAAGTGCAGGCAACTAGAGATATCAATAGCGTTGATATGCCTATACCAAAATACAAGCAGGAAAAGGTGTTGGAGAAATTAACATGAAATCGTGGCTCTTTTTTTGGTTGGTTCTTACCCATTTTGTTTTTTTTATCAACGGCCAGGCTTATGCCGAGGATAAGTCCTTAGTGGTGGGTGAGGTAAAGGTAGTCGAGATACCATTTGAAATCCGGAGCATATTAAATGGTTCAGATGAAGTTGTGAATTTAAATGTTGATGGACTACGCACTATTATTATGACCGGCATATCTTCTGGTCGCACTAATTTGATTGTCCTCGGACAAGAAAATGAAAGAATTGACTATTCACTTCACGTCGTTTCGGACCAACGGGGCCTTGTTTATTTACATGAGGGCGCCGCTGCTACTGTTAAATTTAATTGCGAAGCAAGGTGTCTGCGGGAGAATAGTGAAGGTCAGGGATCATCATCAATTGAGTCGGCTCTGCCACTCTCTGGAGGCGACGCTGCCGCTAAATAGCCGAGGTAACTGAACTAAAGAGATCAATGATAGTCTGACCAAAGCCAGAAACCAGTGCGACAACCAGCACAAGAGCAACACTAATGATCAGAACATATTCAAGCGCTGCAACGCCATTTTCATCTCGTACGAATTCACGCACCGACTCTAATCTTTTAAAACTAAAGCGGTCATCATCAGATGACCGCCTTAGCCTTGTACCATGAGAAGCCAATTCCAGCCTCTTTGCTTAACTTATGAGAATAGAGCGGCCGTTAGAGCTTCGATTTGTGCTACCAATGCGTCGCCGAAAAGACCGATAGCACCAATGAGAACAACTGCAATACCAGCAATAATCAACACGTACTCAACGGCGGTAGCACCATCTTCGTTACGCACAAACTTTGAAGCAAATTTTTTCAGCATCTTGGGGTCCCCCTTTGAATAATATACCCTTGCGGGCCTATACTAGATTATATCAACTACCCTCAACTAATCAAATACAAAACTTCTTACCTAAATAACCCAATTCTGCAAAAAGTGGGTGGGGCATACTAATGAAAGAATTTTTTAAACAACAAAAAGGGGCAATTACTGTTGAGTTTATCTTGCTGGTCCCATTTATGATGATGCTTTTGCTGATGATGTTGGATTTTGGCTCCTTTCTTCTAAGAAAACAGGGCTTATCATCGACCACTCGAAGCATAATAACAATTGTTAGCAATACTCCTAATTTTGCTATAGATCACCCAGCTCTTTTAAGCATGGCTCAAACTTCTCTGGGGCCAGATGCCACAAACCTGGTTTTAAACGTGAACACAAAGTGCACCTGCAACACTGTCCCTACTAGCTGCACAACTAACTGTGGAGCAGCACCTTCAAGGATGGAAGTAAATGCGGATATTTCTTATGATCACACTCTTATTTTTCCATACCCGGGCATAGGACAGACGGTAAGAGTAAGCGATAGCCTTGCTTTTCGCTTACGCTAATTTGTGGAGCCAGCTTTGAATTCATTCGCAAATCTAAGAAATTTCCTTAAGAATAGTTCTGGGGCGGCTGCAGTGGAGTTTGTTTTAATTGCCCCTATCTTTATCGCACTCATGGTAGGAGGTCTTGATTTAGGGCGTTATTTTTTTCTTCAAAATGAGCTCACATCAGTTGTCCAAGACGCAGGCCGGTTTGCTATGATCCGTGGTTCATCATCATCTACACCTGCAACTCAAGGAAACGTTGCAAATTTCGCAACGCAGCAGTTACGTTTTAATGAAGCTGCAAACGTGACATTCACTGTTACATTTCTCCCAAATAACACTAAGGGAAGTACAGTTCGCGTAAGAGGACAGGCAAATTTTCAGGTTTTTGGAGGGTTATTTGCAACCAGCGCTCTAACCTTGGATGCCACGTCAGTGAATATCTTTGTAAATTAGAAAAAACATTTCATAATAATTAAAGAAGAAAAAATTCCTGGTGCAAATGGAATTTGCATTTTTTTCCAACTGGCTGAAAGGCAATCAGGATATCGCCCAATTTTTAATGACCAACAAACGAGAAACCAAACAACAGCGCAGATAAAACACCCGCACAAAAAGTACATCACATTTGGAAGATCTACTAAAAATACAGATGCAGCCATTAATTTTGCATCCCCAGCACCCCAAACATTTAGTATAAATAAAACCAGGCCAAAAAGTATTACTAAAAAGAAAATACACGTATAAACAAATAAATTTACAAAGCTTTGGCTTATATAAATTTGATAAATAACCCCAATTAATAATACAAGAACGATACTCCAATTCGGTATTTTTAAATATTTTACATCAATATACGAAATAATAGAGAATAAAATCAGAGAAAAAAATATGATAATTAATATCATTTTGGGTTCTATAATTCTCCACGACTTTTTAGAGAAAATAAATCCAAAACAATTAAATCCCTATTTCGTCTTACGATGATTTCGTCATGCATGAGTTGTCCTAAAATTGAGCTTACAAATGCTTTTGAGGTACCTGTCCACGCTGCAATTTCATCATGTTTTGGACTTGGGCTTATGACCCATTGACCAGGATTATCACTTGATGCCTTTACAAGGCTGATAATTTGCTGAATGACGCGTGTTGATGGGGAAGTAGTCGAAAAGTCAGCAAGACGCTGGTTTGTTTGCCGCAATCTTGTTGTAAAAATCTTAAGCAGCCGAAGCGTTATCTGTGGTTCAGTAATTAACAGTTGTTCAAAATCTTGCGGCTTTAATTCATAAAGCTCTCCATCAGTTCTACATCGAACATCAGCTGAACGTGGCAATCCATCAAGCGCAGACATCTCTCCAAAAAACTCATTTTCAGAAATTTCCGCGTACTTTAAGTCCTGATCTTCGCTTAAAGCTATCTCAACTGTGTAGGTGCCAGAAGTGACGAAAAATATGCTTTTGTTTTCTTCTTCGCGAGTAGCAACTAAATCGTTTTGCTTAAATTTTCTTATTTCGCACAAATCTATCACATGATCGATTACAC
>Ga0255760_10001484_pt1 | contig 22417 bp, 19 predicted proteins | sample 071ome_25_FD_179960 | JGI IMG/M metagenome (GOLD analysis project Ga0255760, IMG submission 179960) | Coastal salt marsh microbial communities from the Groves Creek Marsh, Skidaway Island, Georgia - 071410BT metaG (version 2) | ecosystem: Environmental > Aquatic > Marine > Intertidal zone >... | reverse complement strand
CCCTAAACCCTAAACCCTAAACCCTAAACCCTAAACCCTAAACCCTAAACCCTAAACCCTAAACCCTAAACCCTAAACCCTAAAAACCCTAAGTAACCCTAGCCCTGCATCTAAATACCCATAGAGGTAGGTAATACGAGGGGTTCGTCATGCGCAATTCATAATGCGCATCGACGTACAAATCGATGGTGTGTCGCGACCGGCGTCGAGCGCGTGCGACGAGCGCACGGGATTGTCGTCGGGGGGCAAGAACGCGTCGAGCGCGCGTTTGAAGAATCTCATCGTAGCGTAGAGGAGGCAGGTAAGCAGAGCAAGTTTTTACTTTCCACCACGGCATCTTTCCCTTATTTTCCCTGTCGTGCAGTTTTTTGAAAATAATTCGGCAAACCCGATGCGTCGCACATAAATATCTGGTCCACGAAATGAGTTTCCCATCTGTCTGTGAAATGACCGCATCAGGGTTCAGAGCTGTTTCTTAAAGTCGCCACAACACGCTTGGCTGGAAGAGGGCGAGGACGAGGACGAGGACGAGGACGAGGACGAGGACGAGGATGGACTCGATGAAGCCGAAAGGTAAAAGGGTTTTTGAGCCATGGACGCCCGAACACGACAAACAACTGGTGCAGATTGTAGAAGAAACAATACGTGCAAGAAAGCACTTGACGAACGCGTGGATACGTGGGTGCAAAGAAATAGCCCGAAAACATGAACACAACGGGAAAGACCCCAATAGACCCTGCCCCGCTTGCGAAGACCGTTGGACAAGAGTCTTAAAAAAGCGAATTGGCCCAGAGAAGATTGAAGAGTGGAAGCCTCTTGGGGAGCCTCTTGGGGAGTCTCTCGGGAAGCCTCTTGGGGAGCCTCTTGGGGAGACTCTCCAAGAGACTCCGCAGGGCAAGAAGCCTTCTCATTCTCAACGCAGGTCAGAGTCGCTCAACACTCAGGGCACGAAGCGTTCCAAACGAAGCGTTCCAAACAGACAACGGCCTCGTAAAAAGAAATCCAAGAGTTCAGGGTCAAAGGCTTTCAAAGCGAGTCAGGGCGTGAGCTCAGGTCAACAATCTCCTCCAGTAGTAAACCTTGTTCCTTCTCAAATATCGGGTCAGAACTTTTCCTTCGGCTCACAGAGGACTCAGGGCCAGGCACAAGCTTCACGCTCCTCGCAGGATACGACAGTAACTGTGTATATGAGCCCAGAAGAATACGAAATGTGGAAGGCATTCAGGGGGTCATTCGAGCGTTGGTGCAAGGAGTACGTGATAAATAGCATTAAGGCAAAATTTACAACTCCTCAGGTGTAATGTTGTACTTTGCAATCATCTTCGGCGACGGAGGCTTTTGACGTGCCTTTGCGCTTTCAATAACTTTCTTCCTACATATTTCGTCTTTCCGCTCGTTGTATCGCGCCAGCTGGGCGTACGAGCCGTCGCCACCGTCCTTGATGGGTGTGTACTTTTGTCTTGCTTTTGCGTTTCGCTCCTCTTTGACCTCCTCTTTGGTTCGGTAAGGCTTACGTTTGTTCGCCACATTCGGCATTCTCTGCTCGACATGAAAACTTTGTCTCTGTTTCACGTCCGCATCGGCGATGTCTTCTTCCAACAACGGAGGAAGTGAAGTGAAGTGAAGGAAAAGGAAAAGGCGTTTTCGGAACACGCACAGAAGGCGTTTTCGGCACTTCGAGACGCGCGGGGCGTTGGTGTCGCGAGCGTCGGGGTCGCGTGTCGCGCGTGGTTAGGGGTGGGTCTCGTAGTCGTCGTCGCGATGTCGTTGTCCTTATTCACTGAACACGCAGGTTGATTGGTTGATTGGTTGATTGGTTGATGCGTTGGTTGGTTGCTGTCCGCGCCGCGGCCATGTGTACGCACCATGTGTACTCTCGAACACACAGCAGAGGCGCGTGTGGTCGCCATAACGCGTCGCTCCGGGACGGGGCACGACGCGACGTACGCGTTCGAGCCGCCGAGCGACTCTTCTTGTGTGCGCGGAGTTCGACGTCGCGACAGCTGCGCGAGGCCGGGTCCACGCATGGAAGAAGAGCGCGCTCGCTCGTGAGTCATCCGTCGCGTCGTCGTTCCCGAGGCGTGACGTGCAGTCGTCTTCATCGACGGTCGCTCTTCACGCAGCGCGCCGGTAGCGCCGGTAGCGCGCCGCACGTGAGGATGGACGCAGGGTACGGCGTCGCGTCCGCGGCAGCCGGCGTCGCACGCCGTTCGGTTGCCAGCCTCGGCCATGTGTACGCACCATGTGTACCGGTACACCGTTTCTTACTATTCTATCTAGCGCTAGAGCTTTACATCAGCCACCACCGGTAAATGGTCCGACGGATGCTCTGCATTCGGCAACCCCGCACCCAAGGAATCTCGCGTTGGTTGCGCTCGAACGGATTCTACAACAACGCCGTCGGACACGAAAACGTAGTCTATACACGCCGTAAATTCGGGCGTCACGTTCGTAAATTCGGGTTCATCGTTTGCCGTTACTGATTTGAGTCCTAGTCTTCCGTCATTCACCATTGCGTTATACACGTCCGAGTCTGGCATGGAGTTGAAGTCGCCGCAACATATAACGTGAGGGGCCTTATTCTTCCCCTCGCTCGTGTTCAGCCTCTCCTCGCTCCACTTATAAATTTCTTCCACGAGCATTCGAGCTTGAGCCAATTTGACATCCGCACACGCTGGGTCCCAAAAGATGTGTGTCGACGCGACGAGCAGCTCCGTGTCATCCGCCGTGCGTCTCAGTAAGGTTAAATTCGCTATGCAATCGCGTACGTATCGCTCCTTCTCCTCCTCCGTCTCAACGCCGTTCGCCAAGTCGTTGAAATGCACCGCTTTCGCCGCGACGAGCGAAAATGCGTCGCGCTTCCACGCGACGACGCTCCCATCCTTCTTCTCTTTACCAGCTTGCGTTCGGCGGACGTAGTGCGACGCGTATCCAGCATCGCGCGCCCACGGTTCCCACTGCTCGGCGTAGTTATCCACCTCTTGGAGCGCCATGATGTCTGCATCGATGGCGGTTAAATACGAGGTGAGCGCCTCGAATCTCGCTTTCCATTTCATCAATCGCCTGTCAGTGTGCTGAAACCACGACGATTTGCCGTAAACCTGCGCCAGCGTGTTGAAGCTCACCACCCGCATCGCTTTCAGTTTTTCTCACACTCGCGTCTTCCCCTCTGGAGAGTCCCACGCGGCGGTCGCTGAGTGGCGACCTTTGACTGGCAAACTTTTGCAGTTTAAAAGATCAGTCATCGAGGCGAGCGAATCGCGTCGCCTTCAGTCTGCGGCGCCGAACGCAGGCTGGTCGAGCAACCTCGAGCGGCGAAACCGATCGTTGTTACACTCATACGCAGTTCGAGCGGGATGTTTACCTCCACACGCGCTGGCGGAGACGCCGTTGAACGCGGACTCGAGAGGCTGGTCATCGACGACGAGAATAACAACAACAACGGTAACGCTTCGACGCCGCCTAGGCCGCAAAAGAGCGCAGATTCACCGCGGAAATACGAAACCCCGCCGGTGTTCGCCACCTCGCCCACGAAAGCGTCGAAATCGAGCGCAGGGCCTGGGGCAACTTCGCCAGGACAAAGCACAGAGTTCGCAACTGGATCGCCATCCAAGTATTTTAGCCGGATGCTCGAAGCGAATTGCTCGGCGGGCAAAGCTCGACGTGGATTGAATGGAGGATACGCGACGAAGACGGATGAGCGCGTTTACATGTGTGGAGGCAATCGAGAACCGTTCTTGATAGGCGTCGCGGGAGGTACCGCCTCTGGTAAGACGACGGTCTGCGACTTGATCATGCAAAACTTGCAAGAACAACGAGTCGTGCTCATCGCACAGGATTCGTTTTATCGCCCACTGACGCAAGAGGAACACGATAATGTGGCGAGTTACAACTTTGATCATCCAGATGCGATCGACACAAAGTATTTGGTCGAGGTTTTGCAAAAGCTCATGCTCCGACAGAGCGTACACATTCCGGTTTACGATTTCGTGACGCATAGTCGCTCGAGCGAGACCATCTTTATTGAGAGCGGAGACGTCATCATCATTGAGGGTATTTTGGTGCTTGCGATGGAGGAGATTCGGTCGATGTGCCACATGAAGGTGTTTGTCGACACTGATGACGATTTACGTCTCGCCCGTCGTTTGAAGCGAGACACTGTCGACAGAGGAAGATCCGTCGACGGTGTCATCACGCAGTACACGACGTTCGTCAAACCTATGTTTGACACCTTTGTCTCCCCGAGCAAAAAGTACGCCGACGTCATCATTCCTTGGGCTCAAGGCGAAAACACTGTGGCGATCGATCTCATCGTTCAACACATTCGCACCAAGCTCGGGCAAAACGATCTGCGGAGGATTTACCGCAATCTGGTCGTTTTACCTCCACAGTTTCAAATCAGAGGTATGCACACGATCATTCGAGACAGACACGTCAACAGAAGCGACTTTGTCTTTTACAGCGACCGCATCATCCGCTTGGTGGTCGAGCACGGCCTCGGACACTTACCATTCAACGAACACATCGTCACCACCCCGACTGGCGATCAATACAAGGGTGTGACTTTCTGCAGCAAACTCTGCGGCGTTTCCATTATTCGTTCGGGAGAGGCGATGGAAAACGCTCTTCGAGCGTGCTGCAAGGGAATCAAAATTGGAAAGCTGCTCATCGAACGAAGAGACCGCGACGGGATGGAGTTAAAGCGCACGCAGAGCGAGATAGACGCTTCGTCGTCGATCAATTCGCGAATCCACTATGAAAAGCTTCCGCACGACATCGCCGATAGGTTTGTTCTGTTACTCGACCCGATCCTTGCGACGGGAGTGAGCGCGCAGTCGGCGATCGATCTCTTACTCCGACGCGGCGTGAAAGAGGAAAAGATATTGTTTTTGACTGTCATCGCGAGCACTCAGGGTGTGCATCATCTTTGCACTCGCTACCCACGTATGAAAGTGGTGACGAGTGAAGTCGACGCGGGGCTCAGCGACGAAAACAAAGTGCTGCCCGGAGTGGGCGAATTCGGCGATCGATACTTCGGCACGGAGATACCAAACTTGGTCGAAATGCAACCGCAGAGCGATTCAAACATGTTTGACTGAACGCGACGAACGTGTCTGGCTGAAGAAAGGCTTAAACGACGCGCAGACGAGGCTTATTCGCCGTATCCACGCGTTGTCATGTAACAACAACGACAAATCACACACACACGCGAACACACGCGCCCATGTCTCTCCGTCATCTGTCTCATCGGGTCTCCCTGCCTTTCTGCAAGTTTACTACTCATCTCTAGTATTTCGTCGATGTGGGACTACGTTCTGCGGTACGAGTGTACCGGTACTATGGTACCATTAACATGCGCAGGACACTATTTTCGATGTCTACGTTCAATTACACGACGCGAGCGCGGCCTAAGCCCCTCCGAGAACGGTTGACAGTGCGTCTGGACCGTGACGAATTCGCGAACGAACGTCAGATGGATATCCAGACGCCGGCTGTAAAACCGCTGCATAGACGCGGCTGTAGGCCTCGATGAGCTTGCTATTGTACCGATTGGTGACGTCTCGCCTAATTGCGGGAGATTGAACCTGCGCAAAGTCGGGAAGTTTAGTGCCAGCGGCATCGACGAGGGACGACAGTGCCGCCGCCAAGCGGTCTATTTTCAGCGCTGGGTCGTTCGCCATGACGTTTGATCCACTCGACAAGCCTTGCTCTTGGTACAAGACGACGAGTTCGAGCGCGTCGCTCAATCCGCTCGCGGCTAACAGACCGCCGGCCTCCGAATCCGCGACGTCGCTCACCTTGCGCGCGATGAGCCGGGAAATCTCTTCCACCTTACCGCCGGCGGACGAATGCGAGCGCAGTGGCTCTCGTATAGCGTTCAAACAATTGAGCGCGAACGCGTCGCCGACCCATTTCGGCCCAGACGCAGCGGAACCAATAACCGATTGCATTTGATCACCCACCTTTACCGCCGCAGTCTCGACGGCTTGCACGATGGGATCGATCAATCCGTCCAGCGCGGCTGAGAGAAGCTCCTTTGACTCTTCTTCAGATCCACCTGAAGAAGACGCCGATGACGATGCGACGGCTTCCAAAAGATCCATAGCGCTGGACACGCCCTCACGGAGAGTCGACGGCGGCGCGAACGCATCTTCCCCGCCAGCGAAAGCGCTCGGCGCCAATGACGTCTTTTTGAATTTTCCGCTGTGCTGAGACACCGCGTCTGAGAAGGATGTCTTCGCGCTCTCCTTCAAACCAGCCATTGTCTTGGTGAGCGTCGCTTCATCGCCGAGCAAATCGAACATCAGCTTTTTGTAAAAGCTCATCAGGTTTGCTAATTTATACGCCACCATGACGCCGCCTTCCATTGCGCCGCTCGAAGTGACAAAAACTTGCTCCACGCGCACCTTGAGCGGACGACAACACGCGTCAAAGACCTTTTCCAATACGTCTTGAGTGGCGTCGAAAGCGACACCGTCAATCTCGACGATGCCACCATCTTCGTCGCTTCCGAAAGTCATCATACAAAACTCCTTTTCGCTCGCCACCGCTTGGTGCACCCACGAAAGCATGTCGCCGACGTACCGAAGCGGATCGTGCGCGTGCACTTCGATAGGCTTTGTACCGGCACCACCTCGAGTGAGCGCTGTGATGAATCGTCTAAACAAGGCGTTGTGTCGAGTTCGAGTCACCTCTTCAACGCAAGCCTTGAAAAGTAAGGGACGCTGGCGCAGCGTCTCGACAGCCTTTTGGAGGGTCTTTTCGTCGTGCTCTGTGATGAAATCGTCATCTTCAGCGAGAATCCGACACTTTGCTATGACCCATCTGCGAAGCTTCTCGTGTGCAGACTCGGCGTAAGTCGTCATCACATCCATGAGCTCCAAACCCGCGCGCTGCTGATCCGTATTCACGAGTTTCGCGCAGTTGGCTTGTATTGCCTTCACGCGTTCGAGCGCCTCGAAAAAGTGCTTCGGCAGCTCTTCGTCGTTCGTCGAGTCCTCCGTCGGGCGCACCGAGAGAGCCTCGACGAACGTCTTTGGCAGCTGAAAGTCTGCCGCGAATGATTTGACTAGATCTCTTCGCGATTCGATGAGCTTCAAATTTTCCTTGGCGCGCTCGCTCTCGCGTAACAGCTCGGCTGTTTTCGAGTTGGATGCGTCGAGCGCGAAACGCATGCGCTCGCGCGCGTCGTCCAGAGCTCGCAAAGTCGCCTCTACCTGCGTCATCTTCGACTGCGCGCGCAGAGACGCATCCAAGAAGCTTTCATTGAGTGCCAACCCGCGTCTTTCGACGACGCTCCGAAGGTTGGCGGCGTCGATGGCGGTAGTTTTCGTTGGCGCTCCAGGGGAGACCCCAGAGGAGCTGAAAACGCCGGTGCCGCCCGTTCGACTCTTCCGCTCGTACCCTAAAATATCACTGAGCGCTTGCGCGCACGCTGCGACGTCGATCGGTGCGCTCGTCGTCGCGCCCGACGTGGACGTCACGTCGCGATCGACTTCATCTTGTAACCGAAGTTTGAGTGATTGTTTGATTCTGCGCGAAAATCCAGCCGGTATCGTCGTGGACGTGGACGGCGTCGACGTCATCCTCGTTTCCAGAGTCTCTCTTCCCTTTCACCCTTTCTTTCTTCGTCTTCGTCTTCGTCGTCGAAGTCGTCGAACGCCCGAGACTGAGGACGTGTTTGATTCGCACGTGCACGTTTGGAGCTTTGACTCGCGCACTGTCCAAACTCGCACGTGACGCTGCCGTCGCGCGCCAGACCGCGTCGGCCCGCATGAGTACGACGCTATCGACTGCATCGCCGCCGACGAAGACGAACGGAGGGGCGCGATATTCTTCACGCGCGTCTCGTCGCTCGCGCGCTATCGAAATCAAAGCGTCGTCGTCGTCACCGTCGTCGTCCACGGGAATGAGAGTACCCGTCGACCACGAGGTTGGGGTGATGGAGAGACAACCACTGAAGACGTCGGACGACGCCCCGTTGTGGGTCTTCGGGTACGGATCCATCGTTTGGAACGTCGGATTTGAACACGAGCGCGTGCTCGTTCCGGTGTGCGCTAGAGGGTATCGGAGAAGGTTTTACCAAGGAAGCACAGACCATCGAGGGACTCCCGCGTTTCCGGGAAGAACGGCCACGCTCGAAGAGTGCGAAGACGAAGATTTCGTCGTGTGGGGCGCGGCGTACGAGGTGAGCGCGGAGAACCGGGCGAGCGTGATAGAATATCTGGAAGTTAGAGAGAAGCAGTACGACTCGAGGATTGAACTAGATTTGTACGAGTCGGATGCGCCGGATGCGGAGCCCGTTATTCGAGACGCGGTGACGTACATTGCGACAGCGGACGACGCCAATTTGAACTGGCTCGGACCGGCGGACGACATAGCGGATCAGATTGCGCGCGCGAGAGGTCCATCTGGGGATAATTGCGATTATTTATACAACCTAACCGCGGCCTTGCGCGAGCTTGGATGTCGAGACGAAGGACTCGAACAACTCGAACGCGACGTGCGAGCGATTCGAGGCGACTAGATGGTAGCGTTTGCATTCTATATATTACAGTACTCTCTCTCTCCCCTACTCGATGCGCGCGTACATTTCCGTGGCTTTTCTGATGAAATCGTCGAAACGTGTACCTTGGGATCCACCTCCGCAACACTTGGGCGCGGACGAGAGCGGTATGTCATGTTTGGCCAGTTGCTTCTGAAGCTTTTTCGACTGATTCGGACCAACACCAAACATGAAGATTTTAGATTTTGTCGTCGTCGACAACAGCGGTTGCAGCATCGACCACACGACTCTAAACATGATCGGCGTGTTGATGATGTACAACAAGTGCAAGGAATCTGAATATCTGTGCGTGAGCAATTTGACGAGCTCCGTCATGAATGTCTTCACCTCGCCCGTCATGAAGGAGAGGGTGACGCCCTCGAGATCGATAAATACGTTGTGTTTGTACACCGTGTGCGCAACCTCCGAGCGGGATTTGACGTACTCCATCGTTTCCATCATTTGAATCCTGTGACGCATGATTTCCGGAATGGTCATGCTCGACTTCAGACCGTCGGGATAAATGTCCTTGGGGCGCTCAGACATGATGGGATGTCCATACGCATCGTAACCGTGCACGTAAGCTGGCCAGTGCGTGTACATGGCATCGCTGTGTGGTAGAATGCCCTCCTCCAACATGTCTTCGACTTCGTTCTCGCGGCGCCAATTGTTCACCACTCGCAATCGCTCCATAGCCATGTGCGCATACTTTTTTGCCTTGGTGGCGTTCCACGTCTTGCCCGGCGGATTATTTTGAAGCTCGGTTCGGATTGCGCGCTCCAAAAAGCAGTATGGTAGCGCTTTAAACATGAGAAACTCCTCGTGCGATGCCTCTTGATGCAGGGCGTTGTGCACGTCCACCTCTTTTCCGACAAGCGGCCTAGACTCGGCGAGCAATCCATTCTTATCCTTCACGTCTGCGAACGACTTGTCGCGAGAAAAGTACGCGCTCGGCTCTCCCGTGCTCAGGGTGCTAAACTTTTTCGAGAGATTCGAAAAGTATCCGGAAGAAGTTTTCGAAGCTTTCGGAGATCCAACCTTTTCAACTGCCGCCATCGGCGTCGGCTCTTCAGTCGTCGAATCGCTCTCAAAGGTGAAGACAGCGTCTGTGTATAATCCGTGCCGGACAATGTACTCGAGTACTCGCTCGTGAAGCGCTTTCGACGGGAAAATATTGGCAGTCAGCGGATCCGATTCGCCACCGATGCTCATCGATCGACGTTCCAGCGCGCTTCGTATCACTGTCGACGATACGGGCTTCCCTTCGTCCATCGGTGCGGTCTCGGCCGTCTCCAACCATGAAACGCTGAGCGCCCCGTCCGTCGTCGCGATGCCTGCGTTGCCGACGTTGTGCTCGCGACGCGACTCGTATCCGTGCCGCGGGGCGACGATGAACGAGTAGTCTCGAAGAAGCTCTTCACCCTTGTGCCATTTCCCCGCGAGCAAGTCGTCGAACGCGTCCTCGCCGATGCAAATGACGAAATCCGCATCCGGTTTCTCCATCCTCAATAGCGCCATCAGCGCCGCCGTGCTCCCGGGCTTACTCGTAGACGCCTCGCCTCTCGCGTATCTCTCTGAAACGCGACGCTCCGCCTGAGAAACGACGATACGAGCCGATTTACTACCGCCATCTGCGTCGTCACCGTCGTCGTCGTCGTCATCCTTTTCCTCGCCTTCCGCTCGAGCGCCGTCGAATGCGAGCGCGCACATGTCGCACCTTGCCTCGTACGACGCCGTTCCTCGCATGTTTTCTCTCTTGTGCGCAAACGCGTGCTCGTACACGGGCACGATGAGAATCTCATCGAACGACCCCGTTTTGACAAGCGCGCGAACAACCGATCCGTGTCCTCCGACATCCGTCGGTGGGTCCGCGCTCATACCGTACACCGCCACCGCGGCGCTTCCTCGTCGTCTGAACGACGAAGATTCCTTCTCCTCGCCCATCGTCGCGTCTCTTTCGCGGCAGATCTTTCGAATTCAAGCGCCTTCGAGCGTCCCCGAGCGTCGCTTCGTAGATTCGAGCGTCGTCGCGCGCGTTCGCTTCGTCGATTCGATGTTCGTTACCCCTCGCAACGATGCTCGAGCGAGCGATCGGTCGACCTGGTGAAACGTCCGTCCGTCCGTTCGTCCGTCCGTCCGTCCGTTCGTCCGTCCGTCCGTCCGAGAGTCCGTCCGTTCGAGCGTCTGCGATGCGATGATGCGCGACGCGAGGCGATGCGAGGCGTGCGGTGTACACCTCGGCCGTCTCGCAGTGTCGACCCGCGCGCGAACATCCAAGCATCCAAGCATCCACCCATCGAAACATCGGCACCTCGAAGGAGGGAGGGAGCGAGGGATGGGGCACCGTCGTCGTAGTGCGTACCGAATAGTACCACCATTCGGTACTGGATGATTTTCACAAAGTGCGTGATGATGGTTTAGTGATGGACAAAGTAGTACCGAGTGCCATCAAAGTATTACAAAGTACAACACGGACCACCACCACCAGTGTGCTGTCACGGCACTGCTGTGCGCCCATCCCATCGATGGGCGGACCCGAGATGCGCGAGGAGTCAGTCGGTCGCGCGCTGCGGACGGACGGACGAACTCTTCCTCGGTCGAGCGGGCGCATCCGATCGGACGACGCGAACGTCGAACGCGCGGTGGACGGGGGCGTCGAACGAACCGAACGACGCGGTCGGTGGTTGGCGAGCGCGTGACGCGCGGGCGGTGAACACCCTCACGCACGCATCATCGGCGCGGTGGGTGTTGCGCGAGCGCGAGCGCGAGCGCCGATGGAGGGCGCGGAGACCACGGGACGAGGGGGCGATGAGGGACGAGGGAAGAGTGGACTCACGAGAGATGAGATGTTGGCGGCGCTGTCGAAAGAATTGGACGAAACGGAGAGTTTGGTGCCGCTCATGGAGCGCGCGCCGGGGAGCGCGACGACGGAGAAGGATGAAGGACGAGACGCGGCGAGCTTTGGGTTTGGGTACGGGTACGGGTTAACCGGAGACGTGAGCGAGCGCGATCGCGAATACGATCGTGATCACGATGAGAGCGACGATGAGGGTGGCGAGACGGCGACGGGCGGCGCGTTCGGCGGAGAACCAACGAGTCGGCGTTGGCTGTCGAGACGCGCTTCAAGATTGGGCGCGGCGTTCGCCTGTTTAATGGCGTGCGCCGCGACGCTCACAACCGTGGAGCCGTACCACCAACGGCGCGCGCGCAGGTACATTCGCGACACCCCTCTCGGTGAGATGGACTGCGAGTCAGCCTTTGTGCCCGCGGTCGCGGGTCAGTCGATGACGAGTAACCCGTATAGAATCGCGGGCGCGCCCGAACACATTTACATTTTGACGACACAAAACTGCTCGTCCCCGGATGTCAACGTGCGAGTGCCAGTAGAGTGGGCGGAGAAGGCTTCGTGCGTGAGCGGCAAATTTTTAGATTTGTGCACGGCGCAGGCGGTGGGTGTGTGGTACGAATCGCACTACACACGAGTCTCCATAGCGCACGGCATGATTGTCAAACACGCAAAGGAGAGCGGCTTTAAGCACATTACGGTGATAGAAGACGACACAGAATTTAACGACCAGATTGATGTCAAGGATGAAACTGTCGAGGACGTCATGAAACTGTTAGCGGGTGACGCTGCGGCTACGAGCGCGCTCGGAAGGGTCAAGCTCGAGCACAAGGATTTCAACGGGGAGAGCATAGACTGGAACGTGTTACGTCCAGCCTTCAGACCGCATTTGTTTGAGAAGTTTGAAGCGAGACCGTCTTCGACTGGGACCGGGTGGGTCGAGGTTACCACGGGGGTTCGAGATGACATCGTCTGTCCGGTGCAGTGTCACTGCTTGAATGTGAGGATGGAGGGGCAACTCTGCATGCTCACATCGAGCGGGTGCGATTTGCGCTCGAGCGACATGTACATCTTGCACTCTCGCGCCTACGACGAGATGCTCGACGTGCTCTTCACGGGAACGAGCGACACCATCATCGATCACTTTGTGCTGCAAAACATGGAGCACACGTGGTTGATCCATCCCTCTCTTACTATTCAGAACAACTTGGACATTGACAACGAATTGCAACGCAACGTTCAAAGGTTGTTTGAAGAAAAGTGCGAGCGATAATGTAGACATACAAGTACAAGTACAAGTACCGTAGCCTCGTTGTAGTATTTCCATTCGCAAATCAACGCATCGCGCGTCAAAAAGTGATTGAGCTCGCACTCGAACATTTTTCGAGCTAGCTCGAGTTGTTTTACTGTCTCAAGCGCCCCCATAGAGAGACGGGCGGTCACGGGCGCGCTCGGACGACCGACGTCGGCCATGCGCCGCGCGTTTCTCTCGGCGAGAGACGCCCGGGAACTCGCTCGACGACGCGCACCGAGGTTTGCGTTTGATTACCTCGACGGCGGGGCGGATGACGAAAAGGCTTTGCGACGCGCTGAGAGCGCATTCGATGACTACGAGTTTTACCCGTCCACCTGTCGAGGCGTGGACGCGGTCGACACGCGAACGAGCTTTTTGGGTCACCGAAACGTGGAGTGTATTTTTCCAGCACCGACGGCTGGGCACGCCCTGTGGGCGCCGAGGCGAGGGGAGGTGGCGACGGCGTCGGCGTGCGCGTCTGGTAACCGACTCTTTTGTCTCTCGACGCTCGGGACGAGGTCGCCGAGAGAGATCGACGACGCCCTGGGATCGGCGTTGAATGACAGAAAGCTGTTTCAAGTCTATCTTTGGAAGGATCGGGGGTTGATGCGGGACGTCCTGAGCGCGGCACGAGACGCTGGATTTACGTCGGTGGCGCTCACGACGGATTTGACGTGGTTTGGAAATCGAGAACGAGACTTGAGGAATGAGTTTTCGGTGCCGCCCGTGCACTCTCTGAGGACGACTTTGCAGGCTTTGGCGCGTCCGAGGTGGACCTACGAGTTTTTGACGTCGAAGCGGATAGAATACGCGCTCTTGCGCGACATGAAGCGAGAGGGATTGCTCGCTGATTCCCAACCCATCGCCCAATTCGCTTCAACGCAATTCGACGCCTCCTTTGATTGGAAGGATGCCGAGTGGTTTCGCGCCCAATGGCCGGATGGACAGATGGCAATGAAAGGCATTCTTCGTTCAGACGACGCCCGTCGCGCACTCGATTACGGTTACGACGCCGTTTGGGTAACATCTCACGGCGCTCGACAGTTGGAATCCGCGGTTGCGCCGATCGACGCCTTACCCGCCATTCGCGCCGCGGTCGGCGATGAAGCGCAGGTTATATTTGATGGCGGCATCATGCGTGGAGTGGACGTCGTGAAAGCCATTGCTCTAGGTGCGGATGCCGTCGCCGTGGGTAAAGCTTTCCTATATGGATTAGCAGCTGGGGAAGAGAGGGGAGTTTCGGCGGTACTGGAGGCGTTGACTGACGAAACGCGACGAGCGATGGGGCTCTTGGGCGTGCGCAACATTGGCGAATTGCGCGAGAGAGGGGCAGATGTAGTGCGAAGGCGCCGAGCTTCGTAAGATTTAAATTGTAATTGCTGATTGGTAACTGTTAAATGGACAGTCGCTACATGGAATAGATCAAATTTGTGGTGGTACACTCGAAATGTAAATATGTCGTGGAACGCCCCCCTGCGCGCGCGCGGCGTCTTTATCGTCGTCATCGACAAAGACTCATCACGACTTACCCTCGACCGGGGCGATGACGGAATCGTCAAACACGGGCAAATCCGGCAATCGAATCGTGGCGACGACCTCTTCTTCGTCATCCTCAGGGAGCTCGTAGGGAGCCTCCTTTGCGCACATGCCGACGAAGAGCTTGTGCCAACGAGTGTCGGCGGTAATTTCCGGATGGAAGGACGTGGCGAGAAGCTTACCCTGACGCACGGCGATGATGACCTCTTCGCGTCCTTCGTCCGCGGTGCCGATGAGCTTTGCGCGCTTCGCCTCGGGCAAGACGTACTTGGCGAGCACTTCCACCCCCGGACCGGCGCTGACGATGGCTGGCGCGCGAATGAAGACGGCTCTAAAGCTCGGCGACGCTTCCTCATCCTCTTCCGTCGCCGTCCAAGGGATCTGACACTCGAAAGAGTCAATCTGAGACCCGAAAAAGTTTCTGTTCACCGCCACGTCGAGACCGCCCAAGAGCTCTTGTCCCCCTTCCTTCGCGCCCCCTTGCAGCGAATCGGCGAGAAAGATGAGGCCGGCGCACGTCCCCCACACGCATTTGCCGCTCGCTTGGAACGCGCGCAAGGGCTCAAACAGGTTGAACCGCCTCGCGATGTTTGCCATGGTCGTCGACTCCCCGCCCGGGATGATGAGCCCCCGCAAGCCTCGGAGGTGAGACGCTTTGCGCACTTCCACGGCGCGCGCCAGTGGGTGCGCTTTTCGCACCAGCGCGGCGTGTTCGCGAAACGAACCTTGAATCGCGAGCACGCCGACGGCGATGTCCCCGCCCGCGGCGTCGGCGTCCGTCGACATGAGCGCGTCCTCTCGTTTCACGTGTTCCCAAGATCCAGACCCGGAGTTTCCGGAAGACATGTACGCGCGTCGACGACCGCGCCCTCGGGACGCGCGCGACAGAGTGACGTCGTCACGCCGCCTCCAGGCGTCGCGCGTCACCGATGACGTGAAAACATAACGATGATGATGATCGTCTTTGTGATAATCATCATATTGTCATTTAATTCGTACTGCATCAATAAATGAACCATATCAAAGTCATAAATAATCACGGACTCGCCGCGTCGGTTCGCCGCGTCGGTTCGCGAAAACGCGTCGTGAGAACGCGCGATTGATTGATTGTCTGAAGAAATATCTCGTCATTCGAACACGCCGTCGAAACGAACGGACGCGGTTCGACGAGATGGAACGACGACGAGGACGCCGGGACGGGGACGACGATGAGACGACCCCGCTCGTCCTTCGCGGGAAAGGGTCGACGAAACCGACGACGGTGACGGTGCTGACGCGGATCGCGACGCTCGCTGTTTTTATGGTTTTGCTCGTGACGTGCGTCTTTGACGCGTCGACCGCGCCGCGTCGACGATTCGCGGCGCAAGGTAATATTTTCAAGAAAGGGCTGAAAGCGGTGTCGAGCGGGGTGAACGGGTTGGCGGACGCGTTTACGAAGACGGGCGACGCCGCGTGGGACAAGGCGCAATCTCTCTCTAAAACCGCTCGAAAAAAGGTCGGTCGGGACTTAACCTCAGCACTGCAATCTGGCCATCAAGAGATTTTCAAGCAATACAACGAAGCGTCGGGGTGGTCCCAGCAAGCGGCGAATCAAGTCGCGCAAGAGGCGAAAGATCTCGGGGACGACGTCGTAAAGACGGCGGAGATGATTGCCGAGTTCTTCATGGGTCTGAAGTGTGACATCAGCGTCAACGACTTGAAGGATACCTTTAACGATATCAAAAAGGCGGTCGGCTCAAACTCTTTGACAACCATGTACGACATGGTGACGGGATCTCCGCAGAAGTTTTTCAACAACATGGACGACTTGGCCTGTCAAGCCATGTGGGACATGTCTGGATTTTCGCAGATTGCGTCAGTGATGGAGGCTTTCATCAAGCTGGCCAAGGATAAGTGTCCTCTCGTCGTCAAGGGTTCGAGCAAGCCCGCTTTCACCATGGGTTTCTCCGCCGCGGCTGAAGCTGTCGGCGCCGGAAGCACCGCCGGCGCGTCTGGCGAAGTCGGTCTCGGCATCGACTTGGACGGCGAAAAGTTTTGCTACGCTGGCGGATGCGTCTACAAGGGCTTCACCTTTGATGTCCCTCAAGCGGGCGTGGATTTCAACATCGTCGTCTCCGGTTGGAAGTCGATGTCATCCGTGCCTGGTCGATCGAACATGATGGCTTTCGGCTTGGGCGTCGAGTTGCCAGACTCTGTCATTCCAGAGTTTGACATTGATCTTACGCTCGTCACCGGCGGCGCCAAGATGAGCAGCATTTTGGGCGTCTCCAAGGCGTTCGGCGTCGGTCAAGACACTTCTGAGGTTCCGGTGACGGGTAGCTTCGCCAAGGGTACGTGTGAGACGCCTTGGTGCATCACGTATGAAGGAGGCTCGTGCGCCGGCGACCCGGGAGACGGACGGGATTTCAAGTGCTACGTCTCCAGGCATTCGTCGTTCCGGCTCGGCGCTCCCTTTGCGGGTCAAACCGTTCAAGACCGATGGGATTACTATGATCCCAAGTCGTCATCGGGCAAAAAGATGCGCAACGAAATCAAATCGAATGATAACGTGTATCCTGTTTACGAAGGGTGCGAGTTCGGCGACGCCGAGATGGAGTGTTACTACGACGAGTTCTACTCCAAGGATCATCCAAAACATTACAACGACCTTGTGAAAAAGGTGAACAAAGAATCTTGCAAAGGCTTCACAACTGCTGAATGCGCTAAGAATCGCGAGGAAAGAATCATCGAGAAGAAGGTTCGCGCCGCCATGGATGGTTTCTTCGCCGATAAAGGTGGCTGGAAAAACGAACCAACCTCTTTCGCAAAGTGCGGCATTTAAGATCGTATTCCGCCGTAAGCGCGCCGGATTCTCATCACGCTTGTATCGAATGGCTGAACAATTTTGTCTCTACTCAATGGCATTTAAGATCGTCTTTGTGATAATCATCATATTGTCATTTAATTCGTACTGCATCAATAAATGAACGATATCAAAGTCATAAATAATCACGGACGCCGCGCGACTCGCCGCGTCGGTTCGCGAAAACGCGTCGTGAAGAAGACGCGTAACTGTCTGAAGAATATCTCTCGTCATTCGAACACTCCGTCGAATCGACGAGATGGAACGACGACGAGGACCCCGACACGGCGGGGACGGGGACGACGATGAGACGACCCCGCTCGTCCTTCGCGGGAAAGGGTCGACGAAACCGACGACGGTGACGGTGCTGACGCGGATCGCGACGCTCGCTGTTTTTATGGTGTTACTCGTGACGTGCGTCTTTGACGCGTCGACCTTTGACGCGTCGACCGCGCCGCGTCGACGATTCGCGGCGCAAGGTAATATTTTCAAGAAAGGGCTGAAAACGGTGTCGAGCGGGGTGAACGGGTTGGCGGACGCGTTTACGAAGACGGGGAACGCCGCGTGGGACAAGGCGCAATCTCTCTCTAAAGATGCGCGTAAAACAGTCGGTCGGGACTTAACCTCAGCACTGCAATCTGGCCATCAAGAGATTTTCAAGCAATACAACGAAGCGTCGGGGTGGTCCCAGCAAGCGGCGAATCAAGTCGCGCAAGAGGCGAAAGATCTCGGGGACGACGTCGTAAAGACGGCGGAGATGATTGCCGAGTTCTTCATGGGTCTGAAGTGTGACATCAGCGTCAACGACTTGAAGGATACCTTTAACGATATCAAAAAGGCGGTCGGCTCAAACTCTTTGACAACCATGTACGACATGGTGACGGGATCTCCGCAGAAGTTTTTCAACAACATGGACGACTTGGCCTGTCAAGCCATGTGGGACATGTCTGGATTTTCGCAGATTGCGTCAGTGATGGAGGCTTTCATCAAGCTGGCCAAGGATAAGTGTCCTCTCGTCGTCAAGGGTTCGAGCAAGCCCGCTTTCACCATGGGTTTCTCCGCCGCGGCTGAAGCTGTCGGCGCCGGAAGCACCGCCGGCGCGTCTGGCGAAGTCGGTCTCGGCATCGACTTGGACGGCGAAAAGTTTTGCTACGCTGGCGGATGCGTCTACAAGGGCTTCACCTTTGATGTCCCTCAAGCGGGCGTGGATTTCAACATCGTCGTCTCCGGTTGGAAGTCGATGTCATCCGTGCCTGGTCGATCGAACATGATGGCTTTCGGCTTGGGCGTCGAGTTGCCAGACTCTGTCATTCCAGAGTTTGACATTGATCTTACGCTCGTCACCGGCGGCGCCAAGATGAGCAGCATTTTGGGCGTCTCCAAGGCGTTCGGCGTCGGTCAAGACACTTCTGAGGTTCCGGTGACGGGTAGCTTCGCCAAGGGTACGTGTGAGACGCCTTGGTGCATCACGTATGAAGGAGGCTCGTGCGCCGGCGACCCGGGAGACGGACGGGATTTCAAGTGCTACGTCTCCAGGCATTCGTCGTTCCGGCTCGGCGCTCCCTTTGCGGGTCAAACCGTTCAAGACCGATGGGATTACTATGATCCCAAGTCGGAATCGGGCAAAAAGATGCGCGACGAAATCAAATCGAATGATAACGTGTATCCTGTTTACGACGGGTGCGAGTTCGGCGACGCCGAGATGGAGTGTTACTACGACGAGTTCTACGCCAAGGATGATCCATTCCATTACAACGACATTGTGAGCCAGGTGAACAAAGAATCTTGCTCAGGCTTCACAACTGCTGAATGCGCTAAGAATCGCGAGGAAAGAATCATCGAGAAGAAGGTTCGCGCCGCCATGGATAGTTTCTTCGCCGATAAAGGTGGCTGGAAAAACGAACCAACCTCTTTCGCAAAGTGCGGCATTTAAGATCGTATTCCGCCGTAGGCGCGCCGGATTCTCATCACGCTTGTATCGAATGGCTGAACAATTTTGTCTCTACTCAATGGCTGAACAATTTTGTCTCTACTAATACTACTACAGTTTACTGCGAAATCTACGCGCCATCGTCGTCTCCTTCCTCCTCTCGTCCTTCTTCCGCATCGTTCACGAAAGATACGTCAATCAAATCAGCCTGGAAATCGCCGTTAAACTCGCCCGAAATGAACTGGTTCCACCAGTTTCGAGCCGTCGTTGGCGCCGAAGCGACGTCGAAACCATCTGCGAACGCGTCTCTGAACGCTGAAGACGATTGGTTACCGTACGACGCTCGCGCACTAAACGGTTCATCCCTCTGCGCGGTTGATCGCGCGTCTCTTTCGTCGTCTTTCGGCGCGGCGGATGTGTCCAACCAATCGTCAAAGGATACGTGCGGCGAGCGTTTGGCGCGCTCTTGACCAACCTCGGAAGCATCTCTAGTTTCCAGCGCGTCGACGTCAATGATTTCCACGACGTTCGAAGCACGATCTTCTCTCTCCTTCGTTTCCACGCGTTCACGCTTGACTGAAGACGGCGCTTTGAATTCCACATCGGCGACGTCGGCGTCGAAATCAAAGTCGTAATCGCCGGCGTTGAGATTGAACGCATTTTTAAACTCATCGAGAGCTTCGTCACCCCAAAGTCTAACTTCTTTCGTGACGTCTTCTGCCGCTCTGAAGGCTTCGTTCGTCCTAACGGAGGCTATCGTTTCGCTAAAAACTTCTGCGCCTCGCTCAAACGCGCGAGAATCAAACGTGAAAGTGGGCACGTCTTCTTCGGAGTCGCCATCCTCAAAAAAAACATCAGACGCGTCGTAGGCGTCTCCGCGTCGGCGTCTCTCCTCACGCATTCTCGCGCGTCGCAATTCGTCAAAATCCTCTCGTCTACGCCGTCCGCTGGCGCTCGAATCCGTCGCGTACTCGTACGCCCACGCGGAAGATCGTTTGGACGTCTCGCCGTTGTTCGAGCCCAACGCCACGGCGAGCGACAAAACAGCACCTATGACAACCACTCCGTACACCAATCTCGACGCCGACGCGAGAATAAACGTACACCAGCCTGCGGCGACGATGAGACGTATGACGTACATGGGCACCGATGAAGGCAACAACACATCGAGCGATTTCGTAAAAGCGGCTGAAATCGACGTCAGCGCTTCGTACGCCAGTCGCAACACGTTGACGCTCGCATCGTACCCCGAACCCTCGCGCGAACGCGAACGCCGTCCGTCCCACCGATACCTTCGATCTCGTTGTCGTGCACGCCGCCTTTTTCCACCACCCACGTCATCCCCATCCGCATCGAAATCGAAATCGTCATCGTCGTCAAACGGCGTTCGCTCCTCCGCGCGCTCGTCGTCAAAGAAGAAGAAATCATCCTCACCGTCTCGTCGCGCCCAATCCTCTCGCCCCGACGTCGTCGTTCGCGCGTCACCCCAATCGTCATACGAAGAAGAAGAAGGAGGAGACGCGTGGACCGCACACCCTCGTCGTCGCCAAAGTTTCGTCGAATCATCATCGGTCGTCCAAGGAGCACTAGTCGTTACGACGAGGTTGCCTCTTCGTCTCAGAGGTTTCCTTTTAGGAGCGCGACAAAGACGCCCAGACGCCGACGCCGACGCCGACGACACGGACGTCCCTCGCATCGTGTTCGTGCGCCCCTTCCGACCGGGGTGTGTCGCGTTCAACACTGCCGTCGCGAACGAACGAACGAAATGAAATGAAATGAAATGAAACGAGAGCTGAATTCAGAGGAGCGGGGTGAAGAGTGACTTTATGTGTGACACTTCTATCGCGATTGAAAAGACTGCTACCGGTAACTACCTACGTGTACAATGATGCCGACGATGGAACGACGCTGGAGACGGAATAAAACTCAGGATGACTTCATCCTCTTTCGCGGCGACGCCGACGACGCGGCGAGCGAAGGAGGCTTGATGAAGTCGCCAGACGCGCGCTTCGTTCGGGCGAGGGCGGCGGCCATCTCTTCGTCGCCGACGTCCGCGTCCTGGTCTCCAGATCCGCCAGCTTTGGCTTTAGAAACCCTGCGCGCCTTTGCCATGGCTTTCTCCCGTTTCTTCTTCTCTCTCAGCTCCTTGTGTAAAGCCTCGAGCTCGGGATTGGCGCCGTTGAACGAGACGCGCGCCGTTCCGTAGTACGGCACCTTTACCTTTGGCAGTAAATCCTCCCTTCGCACCGGTGGTTTGTTGATGAGCGCCCTATTCTTGGCGAATATCGCCGGTTCTGGTCTCTCATCCTTGGCGTTCTTCAACGCCCTCGCCGCCTTCGCCTTGTCGTCCTCTTTTAAATTGTTAAAGTGTTCCTTCTCTTTGGCTCTTTGCATGAACTGCGCGACGAAGGAAACGCGAACGAGAAGAGAGTCAGTTTAGTTTGAGAGCGGTTTTCGAGTCGTCGGGTTTGAGAGATTGACGACAATCGCGTCGTCGTCGTCAACCGTCGTCGTCAACCGTCGTCAACCGTCGCGCGCGCTCTCCCGCGCACCTTGAGTCCGAGTATCCTCGAAGAAAAGCCTCCTCCACCGTTTCCATGACCGCTCGCCGCCGCTCCCGCCGTTCCATCGCCCGCCATGCGCGCGCGTCGGTCGTCCTTCCTCCTCCTCCTCCTCTTCGGGGTCGAGCCTTGCCCTGCCCGGCGCTCGGGCTCGAGAGTTCGAGTCGGGGTGTGCCGCGTCGTCGTCGTCGTCGTCGTCGTCGTCCTCGTCCTCGTCCTCGTCCTCGTCGTCGTCGTCCTCGTCCTCGTCGTCGTCGTCCACGCGAGCGGTTCCTTCGTCCTCGACGTCGGCGACGTGCACAGGGACTTTGTCAGTAAGTCACTGAAATTATTCCTGAAATTTCAGACATTTTTGGCCTACACTACTTACGCTCCAGATCGGAAAGCGACCGCCCTCGGACACGCAGACACAGGGCGAGAGCGCCGCGAGCGACGTGTGAAAACCAATCAATCAATCAATCAATCGCATTTCGTCAGAGCAGCGCGCGCGAAAAGCGTCCACCGACGGACGGACGGACGGACGGACGGATTCGGTGAAAGAAGCCGACGCGCGGACGGTCGATCGGTGTCACACGCGCGCCGTCGACGAGACGAGACGGACGGACGAGACGGGTCGATAGACGGATCGAGAGACGACGGTTGTCGCCGCTTTCGCTTCCGTCGTCGGCGTTTTCGTCGTTTTCGTCGGGATCAAATACAATTAACATAGTTGTTTAGAGATACAGTATATAGTATAGACACGCGTAGTGTAGCTACAGAAGACCGAGTAGAACATGCGATTGGCGGCGGTCGCGACGACGACGACGACGCGCGCGATGATGTCGCTCGGACGCGCGACGTCGACGACGACGACGAGAGGACGCT
>Ga0255760_10001482_pt1 | contig 22420 bp, 16 predicted proteins | sample 071ome_25_FD_179960 | JGI IMG/M metagenome (GOLD analysis project Ga0255760, IMG submission 179960) | Coastal salt marsh microbial communities from the Groves Creek Marsh, Skidaway Island, Georgia - 071410BT metaG (version 2) | ecosystem: Environmental > Aquatic > Marine > Intertidal zone >... | reverse complement strand
CACTGCTAGACGCGATCGCACACGCATCACGCTGAGGACGCAGACAACCGACAGAACGGCGCAAGCTCTGACACAGACACTGGTGAACGTGCGTCGCATTTGAAACCAAGCTGGGTCAGACAGTTTGGTTCTTCTGGTTCATCATTAGAACCACCAGCAGGCGTGGGTTCGTTATCGTTTTCTTCTTCACCCTCTTGACCTCGACCCACTCACAATATTTTCAAACCCTGAATGAGCATTTAAGGGCCCCGTTCAGTGGCGCTAGGGGTGCAGCGCCTGGTACGAGCATTTTTCGTACCAGTGTACCACTGTACCAGGCATTTTGTATGGGCAAACAGTAACATACCAGCGTTTTTTGGTACGTACCAAGAAATTTCCTGGTACAGGTCATTTTTGAGCCCTCAGTAAGTGAGGTTGCGCTTCGCGCGCGCGAAAACGGGGCGACGCGCGCCACTACGCCATTTGGGCGCCACCGCGAGAGAGGTGAAGACGATACGGCAAAATTCCGCCTACTACTCGTCGGCGATCACGGACACGGTGTAGTCAGTGAAACGGGTGATGCTGCCGGACTTTTGCTAACGACGAAGGATGAGGACAGCATGAAATATGTCAACGCAGTCACGGTGCCCATGCTGTCCCATTTTTCAGTCAACAAGTTGGTGAGGATGATGATGGCTGGAACATGCGGCTCAGAGGAGATCCCTCCACAATATTGTGGGAAGTGTCAATACAACAACCGGACGAACGACTGGAAAGCGTTCTTTGAAAGTAGTGATGTGCGAGCAATAGTCACCATGGAAAGCGAGACGCAAAGTCAAGTGCGTATCAAATCTTTGAGTTTTGGTGTCAGCCTGGAGCGTGGGATCAGCTGCATGTCCGATGCTGTTGAATCAAGTGTCGGTATTCAACTCGCGTTCACTGTGTCCGCAGGTAGTTGTAGTGCCTCTTACATATTTGAATACGGTGGGGGTCTGACGTCTGGCGCGCTTACAACGTATGAACCATTCAAGAGGTGTGACCCGCGATGGAGAGATTCTATTCACGTCGTGTTGACTAGACCTGATGGTCAGCAGGTTTGCATTAGTCCGAAGACTCGAAAATCGTACATGAAACGCGCAGGCGCTCCTTGTCGAAGTGTTTTCTAGTGGGCGAGAAGTAAAACTTTCCCGAGTGTGCATGTGATGAGAAGTTCTTAGTTTTTGTACGCCGGAAAGACTGCCTAAAACGGTGGCGAACGAGATGAAAACACATAGACTCAAATAAAATCATGCTTGAAACCATCTCATGCGATTTATTCACAATCCACGGTCTCAGTGTGCTGTTACGCCGTCGCACATGTTGTAATTCTAGACCCTGACTAGCTCTGAAATTGAAGAGAAAATACACCTTTTTATCGGAGACATCTCTACTCGATTCAGTTTTCATCTCTACTCGATTCAACGAAATTCAAGGTTCAAATAAAAATAACGATGGAAATCAGGCTTTAAATCTTACAACCGAAACTGGAAAATAAGGTTGCAAGCGTGGCGAAACTGGGAGGGAGAAGACTCTATTTACTCATAGGACGATTGAAACACGTACTGCTTGCACATACGTCGATGTGCGACTTGAAGCAACTAAATGTTTTTTCGACGTCTTGGCGAGTGAAAAAACGCTGTCTCAAGTTGTGCACGTTTCGTCGTTCAAATCGGAGTCGCTACGGGGCGCGGCGCGGGAAATTCGCCCCTTAAAGCTTAGAGATGGTCGACCTATGTATCATCTAGCCACGGCTCGCTGCAGGGTCGATATTACCACCGGCAAGGTGGCGTTCCTTCGCGTTTTCACGTCATTTCTCGCGCATTTTCCGTACGAAAAAATGCACACCGACATCGATCAATTTTCTCCGATCGACGTTTTTAACTTTCAAACTCATGAAATCATCGATAATTTCACCCTTTCGACTTTTTCAAAGCCGGGCTCGTTTTTGAATCGACTCAAGACTGAATCGAATAGAGATGAAACTGAATCGAGGAGAGTATTTTTCGCTTTTTATCCCGGAAAAACTGCAAAATCGACGATGCACAAAAAAAAGTACTGGTACGAACAGTATTTCAAATACTGCTCAAGCGCGATCCACTTCACAGCCTGTGGTGCGTTGTGCGCGCAGATGGTTGCCGACGACGACGCGCGTTTACCAGATGAATTTTGGCAGCAGTACTACTCGGGGGAAATCAAGGGCGACTGCGAGATATCGGAAGCGCCTTCACCGTTCGCGCAGTGGGTGTGTTCTCGACTACGTAAAGGCGTCTCTTCTCAAGAGCGCGTCGACGTGTTGGAAGTGGGATGTGGGAACGGTCGAGACGCCCTTTTATTTGCGCAGCGCGGATTTAGAGTAGTAGCTACCGATAAATGCCCGAAAGCAGTCGAGATCACCTCTCGTAAACTTCCACCGGGGTCTGCGGCGCGAGTCGCCGACGCACACAGCTTGCCCGAGATGGCTGTGGATTACGCCTTTGCTAGATTTGTCCTTCACACCATTACCGAAGACGCGCAAACGAAGCTGTTTCAATGGGTGAAAAAGAACGTCCGCAAGGCGTTCTACGTCGAAACGAGATCTGTGAAGGATCCCCGATGCGGTAGGGGTACAAAGGTTGGTGAAAATGAATACGTCGACACGCACTACCGCAGATTCTTGAGTCACGCTCAGCTCGAGTGCGCCGTGAGCCAAGCGTGCATGCGCATCGAACATTGTACCGAAGAATCATCGGCGAGTGGTCAAGACGGTGCCGTTGTATTACGAGCCGAGATTTCACCCAGAGAAGCGAGTGAAGATTAGTTTTTTTAGCGATTATTCAATGATAACTCACACGTTGGAGACAACCTTTTGAACAGAACAACACTCTACGACAAGCTTCTATGGTACACGTGCTGTTAGCGAAACAAGTTTTTTAAACTCGGCTGCATCATCTCCTTCGCACCAATTGGAGCCGTGGTTTGATTTCTTGGCATCTGGCTGCCGCCAGTCGCTGCCATATATTTGGCTCAGAAGAACGTCTACATTTCTCGGCGCATCCACCAGAAGCTCGCCAATTTTCAGTTTTGTCGACGCGTTATGCTCGATTGACGCGTCAACTTGACCGACGATATCTCGTCCATATACATCTATCGTATTGAAAACGCACTTTGAAACGACGGGAAACACTGTTTTGGATTCCGTAAACCCAGACATGTTTTTGGAAACGTGTTTGGGTATGTACACATCTACATAGGTTGGAATTTTGTCCCAAGCACCCCACGTTTTAGCTTCTGGATTTTCATAGTCGGTGATACACATCCTACCGATGTGTTTATTCTCCATCCAAAAATAATACCTATCGTTCCACTCGTTGATGCTTTCAAGTATTGCTATCGATGATGACTCCACAGCGATGTCGACGTCACTCGTCCAATGCATGATTCCGGCATCCCTTCGCGCACCCAGAAGCGTTCCAAACATGACATAAAATGGGATATCATGTTGACTTAAAAATGTTCGAAGAGCGCCGAGGAGCTCCTTGAGCATGAGCCAACAACATCTCTCGCTTGGAGGCGAAGAGTCCAAAGCAGCGCAGTTGTCAGACTTGGAGCACGAAACTTGTCGGCAACGATTCCATCCAAACACGTCCGGTGTTGGATGCTTGGGCGTCGATGCCGTATCATTAGAATGGTTAGTCGCATCTCGAATGCGGTTCGCTCGATTTTCAAAAGTGAAATCTAATCGCTCACGAGGTGCGGCTCGTCGCGCGTCGCCCTCCTCTGGCTGCAGGATGCGCAAAAACCACGACTGACTCCTCCAGGACCCTCTCACGACGAGCGCAAGTCCTACGATTACAAAGGCGAAGATACTGAGACACCAGCGCAGACGTTTCCGAGGTGTCACTGGCATCGCGATGGCGTACACGACACGCGATGACTCGTAGTTCTGGCTGTCGATCAGTACCGCAAGGTCTCGAAGAGTTCGAGGGCGCGTTGGAAGTATCTTAGCCTACGATTCGTAGGAGAAAACTTACCACTGTAGCGACGAATGGGATAGAACACACGCTGTGGTCGACTTCTATTCAAACGTCCAGTCGGCGACGGCGACCTTTGCTAAATTCTCGCGAACCTCGTCGTCAGTCGCGCGTCGTCCAGTCGAGAACTTCTCGACGAGAAGACAGTAAAATAAAAAATCACCTTCTTAAAAAAATCACATCCCGGTGTCATCTGGGTCATGACTCGCCGATGTAGTCACCCACTAGTTCACGGTTCACGTACCGTGTACGCTTTCATAAACATTATTTCGAATCACAAACGGTCTATGAGTTACTGACTAATATGGCGAGTCACAAACCAAAATATTGAAAAGGTTTTATTAAGGGTGATTGACAGCAGAATTTCATAACTCGGTCATAACTCGACCCCCTCGAAATTAACTCGTGGATTGACTCATCCCGAGTTATGAAGAAAGGTGAAAATCCTCATAACTCGGGCCCGAGTTATGAAATTCTGCTGTTATTATTACTTACTTAAGTACTTGGTAGTACTATCGATAGTACGGTACTATCGAGAGTAATAAATTTTTCCTTTTGGAGCTATCTCTTCATCGGCCTAAGTACTAACGGTAAGTATTTTATTTTCGGAATCCCTAGTACTGTTTTAAAGGGTTTATTTTAGTCGGCTTAAGTCAAGCCTTATTAAGGTATCATCGTCAAGTGCTTCTGTTCCTTCAGCTTTTTGAACATTTCGAGCTCTATGTCCCAGTCATGCCTGGAGCTCCTCATGCTTGCATGCTTCTCAAAGTAATGTGCCTCAAACGTGTCATCAAAAGTCGAGAAAGTTTCCGATTTGCCGAATATCACAACTTTTTTGCACATCAGCAAAGCTATCGCTAGCGCGTTAACTCCAGTGCTGGCATGACCGTGTTTTTGTCGTAGGCATTTCTTTTGTATGCGTTCTCGGAACAGTTTTGGGATGATGGCAACTTGATCCCTTTGAAGTAGGGAATGGTTGAAGGCGCGGTTCAGGCTGTTTTCTTCGCGTGGTCGGTATATGGAAAATAGCGTGGGCTCATCACGTATTACTTCGTACATTCTTTCGTCAGGCCACGCAACTCGCAAGTTTGTTTTCCTTCCTACATAGGCTTTAACGTTTGCATGGGCCGGGCCATTATTCAGTCGGATGACGAAGGGATGAGCGTCTATAAGGATTCCGAGTGGAGGTGTGTGAACTGATCCCAAAATCCCAGCGTTAGTGACAAGTGCGCAGCTCCTCTGCGCATGTCGTGGTGTGACAAATGCAGAGATACCCGCAAGGCCACGTATTGTAGTTACATTGAGCGTTCCGTCACTATCGCAGATGCACCCACAACCACGTGAAGAGATGGCTTCAAATTGCAGAAGACACTTCGATCTGTTGAAATTCCCATAACTGAATGAAAATCCCACTGAATTTACGACTATGCGCCACCAATCAAGTGATCCAGTTGGGTAACCAAGCGTACCGCTCAGTGTCGCGTTACTTGTAGACTCAAAGTCATATGGTTGCCGTGATGGGCATAACTTGTCGGTGAATGTAACAAAGAGTCGGTCTGTATCTGATGTTGCCTCGTGTAGCATGGCGATAAAAGTGCTTAAAGGCGCTAGAAGCCACCGTTCCGCGTTAAGCAAGACTACAATTTTCATTGTAGTTTGCGTGCAGATGAAACCGTGCGCATACATGGCGACTGGACACTCACCAGACATCTTTGTACCACGCCAATTACTTCCGACCAGTATTAAATCGCACGCACAACGAAACGCACCAGTTATTCCTACGTGCCCGTCGATGGGGACAACCGATACGCGCGTGTTATTTACTCGAAGCACTCTATGCATGTCATTCCGTGCAAGGCAGTACAAGATCAGAGTTGCAACTGCGACAACTGCGCGCCTTCGGTAATAGTCCATTTTACTTCTCAGAGGTCGTCGCTCTTCTAACGTGTCACAAAGAGCCAGAGTGCGGCATTATGGCGTTTTCAAATCAACAAAATGTTCTTGAGAACGTACAGTAATGTAAATCCGTTCGTCCTGCAGTCGATCGCTGCCTAAGTCGGCTCGGTTCTACGTCGCTAGCGCTGCCAGCAAGTGTGAGCGCAGCCTCTGGGGCGGCGTGGCTATGAGTCCATTCTAGAAATTATCCTTTTTCTGGTTGCAGGGTCGCGGCGATGCTGAAATCTGCTACTTATCGAACAATTGGTCACCTTTGTGTGAGATTACAAAAACATTTGTATCACTACTTATGGTGTTCAAAATCTTCATACTATCGATAGTACTTAAAGTACTACTTGTATCGATAATAAATATGTACTATCGATAGTGCTATTTAAGTACTAATATTCCGATAAGAACCTTGTCAGAATAAGATTTAAGACATTTCTTATGAAAAAAAACGGGCCTTGTCGGAATAAATCGGCCATCTCTATTTTCAATTTTCTATCTCTTAGTCGACCTTAGTATGAAAACGTTGTTCTGCGTTTCGATACAGTGGTAGTACCGGGCCTGAAGGGCTTGCGCACGCCGCATATAGTAGTTCCTTTTCTGGACGGTGGTGAGTCACGGCCGGCTGCACACTGCCACGAGGGTGTCAATTACGCCATGATGCGACGCCTGGTACAGAATGTCTCGTTGCGCAAAGCGATTTTTTTTTTCTTCGCTTTGACTTTGACTACGGCGTGCTCTTCCTTGATGTTCGACCACACGTGCGTGACGAAAAGAGCGCGTTTGCGCTTTGAGACGTTCTTCGCGCGACGAGACGTAGAGGACATGCAACGTTTTATCTCCGGGCCGAATCATGGCTGTTTTCAGGATATTTTCTCGTCGATACCGGCGCCTATAGTGCGTGTCACGGGACATATGGCACGTCGGCATCGAGTGCAGCCTGCTCATTGCGAAACTCCATATTGCATAAAAGGTGGTTATGTGGAGAACATAGATTCGCTTCATTTCGATGATGTAAAGAACAAAGATGAATGGCAAGATGAAGTATACATGTATGCGTATAATTTGGCGAGCGTAGGCAGACTTCATACCATTGTAGATGTGGGCTGTGGCTCTGGTTTCAAACTCCTTAAATACTTTGGACAGTCTACTTTTCGAACGATCGGCTATGAAGTTGAGCCCGCGTTGTCGCATTTGCGCGATACGTACCCTACGTTTACATGGCTCGATCCTGGCACTTCAACACCTTCAACTATTCGAGCTGACGTGGTCATAAGCTCTGATGTGATCGAGCATGTCAAAAGCCCTGACGAGTATATGAGTTTCTTGCTTGCATTTGGGGCACGTGTCTACATTATTTCTACCCCAGAGAGAGACAACGCCCGCGGAAAGTATTCCATCGGCCCTCCGGAGAACCGCCATCATGTCAGAGAGTGGTCGCGATCTGAATTCGTCAACTACATAAGTAAATTTCTACACGTGGCTGAATCATGGACAGCAGACACTTTCAATAAGCCCAACGCAAGTCAATGGGTGGTCGCTACGACGAAAAGTGCATAACAAGAATAATTCTGCCATTGAGTCCTTAAGGACGATTCGCCTCAGTTTTCCCCATTAGCCACTGCATTTAGGCCGACGAAGAGATAGCTCCAAAGTACACTTTTTACGTACCGGTACCGTCCCTTATGATGGCAAGGCCAGTATGTTAAATGGCCACGTAACTCACATCGTCGACGCGCACGCGAACGAGCGCGCGAACGAGCGACGCGAACGTCGACGTCGAAGGAAATGTTTATCGTTGACACTGTTTCGACGTTCACGTGCGTCGGCGACGAGCGCCCGCAACACCCGCGTCGTCCAGATTCGATGTTGGGATGAATCGACACATCTCGGCGGAATCACGATGTGCTCGCAACCAACTCAACTCGCCACAACACGACGCAACGCTAGAGACGCGAACGGGAACTACACGCTGCGCGTGTGGCGCGTCCCGCTAGGGGATAAAACGGCGTCGTTGAACGCCGCAACCCCTTTTCCTAAGGCACATAAACGGCTCTCTGCCTGGATCGATGAAGCGGCGATTCGCGATGTCTCTTGGAGAGACGCTCACGTCGCTCTGACGGGGAAACACGACGTGGAATTCGTACGGAAGCTGACGCAGGTCGCGACCGCGCGCGAATCCGGGCTCATCGGCGACACAAAGTGCGAGGCGCACGCCGCAGAGGTGAGACAGAAACGTCTGTTCGTATCCAAGCCGGGCAAACTGGCCAAGCTCAACTCGAAGACGGCACTTCAACTCAGGGTGGAGTACGTTCGGAAAGTCGAACGGGCGGTGACGAAGCGCGCGAGTGCTATCATAACATTGGGGACATCGGATGGTGGTCCGAAATGAGAGGAGCGCGCCGAAGATTTCGCCGTCAAGCGGAAAGAAATTTACGCATTGCGTGGGTCGACGCGCGACGCCGTGAATAAGTAGAGTGTGGCGCACTACGGCACATGTCACACAAGTCGCGAGTAGGTCCGTAAGTCAGCCGCAGACTGTTCAATTACAACTCCCTGAGGAGGCTCGGAGCCCACGAGCACGCGCTTGCACACGAAAGGTCGTGTCTTGAGTGTCAAGTTGGACTCGCTAAGCTCATTGTGTACCGAGACGAAGACGCGTGGAACAAGGCTGTGCATGAGCTTTGGAATCGCGTCTTCGCTCAGCTCCATACGCACGGCGCCCAAGAGAAAGTGACCCAAACGTAGCTACAAGACATCCTTCGAGCTCAGGACCTCGCCATAGCGCATTGTAAGACGTCTCTGCAATGAAACTAAGCGCCAACTACTGGAGGAAATCATTCGGCTTAACTACCGAGCGGTTTCGGCACGATTTTGGCTTCGAATCACATCCGCGCGGTAACGCGGAAACGAGACGATGAAACACTAGAGGACAACGCAACGACGTCAGGGGACGTTGCAGAGACGTTAGAAGACGCGCCCGTACCCGAAACTCCGTCGAGGAAGCGTCGACGCGTCGAAAAGGCGCAAGAGTCTTCGAAAATTCAAAAAACGACGAAAGAAACTCTTGGCTGTGGTCGTTGTAGACACAGCCGGAGAGGGTGCGATCAGTGCGATCCGGATTGTACAAAGGCTCGCTTCGACGCCCCGCGGCGTCGTGTGACGCTTTTCGCGCGTTCGAGTGTGCGCCGTTTCGTGACCCCTCTTTATTTTATGGTTCATAAATCGTCATTTCATATTTGGGGCCACGTTAAGCTTAACGTGGCCCCAAATATGCAATGACGACTCGTGAACCGAAAAATGAAGAGGGACTCACGAAACGTTGCCTATGGCATGCCTCGTAAGCGACGAAACGCGCCGCATACGGCGGTGCCAGACGTTGCTCGTGGCCCGAAAGCAGCGGTGATGACGCTGTCGATCTTACCCCGATGATGCGTGCTTCAAACAACGGTTCTTACTTCACAGTGTGCGCGACGAGCGACAAAGATGCCAGAACAAGGTGATGAGACAAGTGCTGGCAAGTGGTTGCACGCCACACGTGTTGACGACCGCGTCGACGCGTATCTGCAGCTCAAACGACAAACGACTGGGAAATATACGAGTTAAAGTTTATTATTATCAGGTTCGACTCAGCGCACATCTGCCCGAGAAGGTCACTCCAAGCAAACGTTGCACCATCGTCGCGTGGAGTGTGCGCGAGACGATAAGTCTACAATAGCGCGCATGTTTGTCAGCTCTCAGGCAGAACGAACCCAGCCGCGGGGGACGAGCTGTTCACAACGAGCGGCACGGGGATGCGACTGCGCATTTCACATATTAGTCGTTCACTCGGCGTTCTCCATTCATCTGGGTGCGCCGCTGAGACGTCTGTGCGGAACGACACGTGTCCTCAGGCAAAGGCTCCTTTGTGTTTGTATGCCCGTGCCGGCGCACTTTTGTACAAAGCAGTAGTGCCAGATAGACGCACAGGTCGTCTCATCTTTCGTTCGAAACGCCGCGCCGAGCACAGTCATGATAAAGCCGATGACATCGTTATCATCTCCTTCGTTCGCTGTACGCAGTTTTGTATTCTTATGTACCTCATGCGCCACAGAAACGCCCGACGACTTGTTTCAACTACCTTTTTGTTAGTACTAAGTACTAACGTTAGTATCTGTCCAGGATCCGCACAATATAGTTCTCCAACCAGTCTGACTGAGCGATAACTCGACGCGGCGCCACGGGTCTAAGATATAGAAATATCGGAAGGGTTATTTCGAAGCATCGAAGGTCATCTTGAATTAGGTGGTTCCGACTCGTTCTATTTGAGCTCAGTTTAGGATGATCGATGAGCGTCGATCAGATAACCGATCGAAATAGTCAAACTGACAGAAATACTCGTTCTCTGCGCACACCCTTCCGATCCAAGTAGCCGATTCAACGGAAAACATTGTTTCTGCATGCGTTCATACTATATTCCTTCGTCAATTTGGCGCTATGAAACTTCATCAGTAAACTAGCTCCGATCAATGCGCGTACTTCATTGCTAGTGATCTCGGTGGTGTGCAGTGAGCGGTAGAATCTTTTCTGGGCGATTATCAACTCTCCCGCACGGACGTTACCAATACTGCTGACATCAACTCGTTGCCTACCTACACAGTCATGTGACAGTCGTCCATCATGAAAGCGGATGACGTCGAATGGGTAATAGAGATGCATTTTCCATATGCGCATCAAGTCCTCTTTTGTTATTCTCGCATCGCAACGAGAATGAAAAATAACACTCGATGAAATGTTGTGCACCAGCGCATTAATGTCTGAACTTTCAACAACTCGAAGCATTTGAGAGTCTATGTTCGACAGCTGATCTTCTCTTTGCAACTTCACATCTTCAGCATGAACAGCAACAACCACGTGAAAAATATCAGACCACAACAGATAACGCTTTATCGCCGGCACATCTTTGAATGAGCAGTGAGAAAGTATTAGGGATGTCTTTTCAATATCATCAACAGCCCCTCTTTCCCTGTTCCACGTATTTGAGAACCCTGAAGGATGTGTGAACAAGGCAGGGCTCTGCATTAGCAGCGAATATTTTGCCTGGAACATTCGCGACGATAAGTCCAAATCTGGAGATAGAGACGGCGTTCTTTGTTCGTACAGGATATTCTTCCAATAATCTAACAGTATATGTATGTTTTCCTTGCGAATAGCCCAAGCGTAGGATCCATAGTGCTTCTGAAGCTCAACATAAACGAAGTTCGGAGTCTCAATCAGTTCACTGCCATGGATGTCATGAGCAGCCAGTATGATAGCGAACGCATCGCTCGGAACCTCTTTCCAGATGGTTTCGCGAAATGTCGCGTTGCAGAAGAGTGGATTCGTGAGTCTCACATCATCCTCAAAAATGTAAACAAATTCAGCGTTAATTGAGACTGCACGCTCCAAAGCTGCTACAAAAGCCATCGTAAGTCCAAACCCTCGCCGTTTGTCCAACTTACCGCGGACTGGCGCAATGTCGATAACATTTCCGCCACATAGATCTTTAAAGTGCGCGAGGAACCTATCCAATCTCTTTGTATTTCTCGCCTTTGCTCCTTCGACGCCTTGTAGTGTGACTACAAAAGTCGCCTCCTTCTTCGACGCATATTCGCCTGTTACCCCGGGACGGTTCGATGGATTATCGCCGGTCTGCGGTGACTTCGTTAATGAGAATATAGAGATTAGCAACGCGATGCAAGCGAAGGCCGCGCGTCGTCTGCGTCGCAAGTTTTTCATTCAGACTCGACGTCTCACTCAAAATCTTAGTCTTACTGATTAAAACAGTGTGCGGAATGAGCGCTCGTCGCCTTAAGACACTCACACCGAGTAGAACCGCGAGGCGCTGTTCCTGTGATTAGATTACACGGACGCAACGACCACGTCAACCTCGGCGCGTTCAATGGGAAATGACGTTCGTTCTCTTCCCAGTTCACGGGGCGAAGCGAAGGCTGACGGGGTATGTTGATAATGTCGGAGTTTAGCACCAAAACGCTTGGCATAGTCTTCTAGTTTTGCAGCAACGTCTTTTAGAGATGCTTCATTTAGAATGCCCTCTGCTAGTTTTGGACTTGGTATTGATATTGATATCAAGATGCATCATATAGAGATGTGAGTGGTAACGCTACGGAGTTTAGGGTTTAGTTGATAATGTCGGAGTTTGTTAGCTTGGGTGCTGCTAACGTGACACCGTGTGATCCACTGCCCCTTTAGTCCGTGGTCTTACTCCGTTTTCGTCTATAGTGTTCTTGCCGTGACCCAGTTACTCGTTGGATTTTCCGCGGCCTGTTAACTGTACTCAATTGGCGTCGTTACGCCTACACTATTCTCCGAGTGGAATACACGGCACTAACGTGTCGAGGCCTCGACAGGTCGCGTTCTTCCTGGTAGGTTCTTCGCAGGCGGCACTCCTTCCCGACAAATGTTCGCTCTTTACAACGCTACGTTACGAGATAGCTCCGACAAGTGACATGGATGACCTCGGTAAAGGCTTTGTCATCTTTAATTTTATCGCCTCCGCGCGTTCCATCCGTCGTCTAGTGCGGTACCGGCGCTGGGCGCGGCTCGTTCAGTTGACGCTGTTCCAAACTGTGCAGCTCTGAAATCACCCCGCAACTTTCTTCGTGCACCGCGCGAGCCAGGCCTTGGAGTAAATCACGAGCGGGCAACGTCTCCGGTATGGTCGCGACAAAGTTCATGACTGCGCGAGCCGCATGTTTCAGTTGACCGGTCCAAGCGACCGGTAGCGGCGCCGACTGGCGTCTCGTATCGTTTTCCTGGCACCTAAAAACAACACGTCCTGGTGCGCTCGAGGCCTCCGACAGCGTATCATCGCGCTCCGCGGAGCTCTGAGTGGGAAATCTCGGTGAACGACGTCTCACGAGCATCTCCTCGCGTTCGCATGCCATAGCGCCGGCGCATGGCGCCGCTACGGACGCGTCGACGTCGCCGGGGGGTTGTAGCAAGTTTCAGACTTTCTGCACGAAAATTGTCTGAAAGTTGCTACAAGTTGTAGCAAAAATTGGCTGAAAGTTCAGACCCTTGTAGCAAAAAAGAGTCTGAAAAACATGTACTTCTGTTCGAGATGGACTCTTTAATCGTAAAATATGTCCGCTTAAATCATATAGGACGGTGTATCTACTAAAATATGATAGAAAGGTGAAATAGGTCGATTCACCACCCTTTCGTCAAAAAACGACAACGGCATTCAAACTTCCCCAACTTTTCTCGTTTTTTTTCGCAAGTTATACGAGTTATTACTCAAGAATTAGGTCTGAGATCGACTTTTAGTGAAGACAGGCCTCATGGGGCTGCAAACAATCGAGTCGCGACTTCTTTCTTGTCAGGTTACCTTGTCCAGCTGAAAAAATCTTCACCTGTGTTGTGAACTTTGGCACCTCGAGCCGTCGTCGCTTCTGGGAAATAGATGCGCAGCTCGGGCTTGCGCTTAAGAGTGGTTCGACGTAAGTTTTTCCCGTCATCCGTAGTCCCTAACTGCAGCCTGCACCCCTAGCCAGACCACACCGCTTGAATGGGTCGTCCCCAGGTTAGTAAAACGTGCGAGCGGCTTACAGCGCGAACACTACGTTCAAAACTCTTCGCGTTCCTAGCGTTTACAGTAGCGCTAACGTGCGTACTTCTTCGTCAAAAGTCCATGCGGTTGATGAATAGTAGGACTCCTCGGAAGGTGGCTTTCTGTGCCCTTGGCTCACTAAACACACTTGCAATCGATTGCAAAGTTCAGCGAGGGCTACTGCGACACGTTCTTAAGCCTCTGCACGCTGATTTGTTCATCCACGGTGATAGAAACATCGATGAATCAGCCATGTATAAGGACCTAGTACGTGTCAACATTACCTCTCTTGACATTGAGCTGATGCAACGAATACTCAGACCTAAGAAACTACAGTTGGAGACGATTATGCGTCAAAATTACACTGATATGTCTCCATCGTGTCTGAAAGATATTTGGTTCAACAGGGGTGCGCAGCGTATGGCACCTCTCTTTGAACACGCAAAAAAATGTCTCGAACTTGTTAGGCGAGCTGAGCACGAAATGGGGATTGTGTATGACTGGGTGTTTTTTGCGCGAAGTGATATCCACTACACCAGTCACACGGGGAATCGAAACATCCTCTTCCCTGACGCATCTAACGTTGTCTTGGGTAGCACCAATGGCGCCACAACACTAAATATGCGAGTCAGTCTTGTTCCAAGGCATTACGCCGAGAGTTTCACCTCATTTGTGGATCATCTCCTCGGATTGACATGCGACAGGAAACCAACATCAGGGTTGTGCGACAAACCTTACACTGACGAATGTCTGCATACGTGGTATCACGGGGTTGCGAACGGACGTAGAATATTGAGTTTGAACACAAGTTTGAAACTCTCTCTGCGGCGCAGATGTGGTGAACATCGTGAGTGTGTACAAATGGGAAAACGTATGTGCCGGTCGAGCAACTCTACAGAATTTTGCCACGCGGTTCGGCGCTACTATCGACTGAGGGCGACTGAGAATAGAAAGTTGTAACTTGTTACTCGTATGTGTACTTGTCTCTCTCTCTCGGCGAAGTAAGCCCCCTTCCCAAGACATCGTCGTCATCGAAGTAATCGCTCTTCATGTTTTCAATTTCAATCTGCTACTGATCAGATCCCCCTCAGTGAATAGAAGTAGTTATCTACGGAGCCCTTAGTACATTTGACAATAACTGGGGGTATAAGTCGAAAGCTATGAAAAAGTTATCCACGGTGCTCTAGTGGTCTTAGTCAACAAAAGTTATGAAAATGTCGTTTCAATCCTCTTCTTACTCGGGCCCGAGTTATGAAGAATTTTCAAACTTCATAACCCAGGACTCAATTATTGACGAGTTAATCTCAAAGGGGGTCGAGTTAGGACGAAGTTGTGAAATTCTTCTGTTACTGTGACCCTAAACCGACCTGACCATAAACGGGTTACGTGGAGGTGAGAACTGAGTCACTCAGAGTGACTCACTCTTGCTCAGCGTAAGTAAAATAGTTCTACTGAGTAGAACAGGTTTCAGTCATTGCCTCGTAAGTTGGTCTAGAGCCGCGACACAGTGTAGCGTCTCAGTCAATACGTGTGTTGCAGGAACTGTTCCGAGGAGTCCACATCGTCGTCGCGCTCGCTTAACCACGAGACGCGTGGACATAGTCTAAAGTGGACGTTAAACGCCAACACTATTTGGGGTGAAAGCGATTCCCGATAAATTAGCCGCTGCGTTATCGCGACTGTTTCCACATGTCACCTGAAAATGAATCTTGGCAGGCTGAGCGCATCTTCAAAGAGCAGAGAGGCCTTATCGATTTCTTCTTTGAACATTTTGATGCTTCACAGGCGGATGAGTTCGTTAACGAACTTGTTGCATGTACGGGTACTGTCTTCTTTTCTGGGGTGGGTAAATCTGGTTTCATATGCCATAAAATAGCCATGTCTCTCGCATCGATTGGCGTTCGAGCGGCTTTTTTGAGCCCGCTTGATGCGCTTCACGGTGATATCGGCAACTGCGGACCTGCTGATTTACTTGTTCTCTTCAGTAAATCTGGTTCAACATCAGAGTTACTTGCAATTGTTCCAGGCGCAAGAGCAAAGAACATGAAAATCATTTCTGTAATCTGCTCCCAGCAAAGCGTACTCGCAGTACAGAGTGATGTTACCATTTATCTCCCTTTGCAAAGAGAGCTGTGTGCTTTCAATCTTGCACCGGTCACATCCACAGCTCTACAACTTATTTTTGGCGACACGATCACTGCGGCCGTTATGAGGAGGCTGAATCTGACCCTGGAATCTTACGCTCTGAATCACCCAGCTGGAAGTATAGGTCGTAAGCTCCTGTTGTCCGTACGCGATGTCATGAGGACTGGGAAGGAGTTGCCATGTATTTCTTCCGAGTCCAACATCAGTGATGCCGTGCTTGAGTTGACGCGTACAGGCTTCGGTTGTGCCCTTGTTACTCATGGTGACTTTTTGCAAGGCATTTTCACTGATGGTGACTTGCGCCGACTTATTGCGAACGGCACAATTGACTTACATGCCCCCTTGAAAAATTACAGTACAAAGCCACTTTACATTGACGATGAAAGTATGAAACTGATGGAAGCCGAACATCTCTTTCACTCGGGAGCAAGAGCGGTATCATGCTTACCAGTGGTACAAATACGGAGGGAAGGTATGATGGTTGTAGGTATGCTTGTACTATCTGATACCATGAAGGCCTTGGCCTGAGGTTAGATGGGAAATCTGTTACAACTTATGAAGCATCTCCTGGGTGCACTGTAGGTGAATCGCTCGAGATTTCCCAGGCGACGCGCAATTATTGTCATAAACGGGTCTGCAAAGTTGTCCCGCTCAGCCAAAGCCGGCTAAACTTGAAGCATCACGTGCAGAATAGTGCTCAGCATTAGTACTTGTAGCTTACCTCCCACAAACAGTCGCTCGCAGCGCGTAACTGCTGTCCATCAACTAATGTTCAAAGGCGACAGATCTAAGGGCATACCGTGCCTCACTCTTGCCTTTGACGCAAGAGCTATTTCCTTCAGCTCCTCCAAGAGTTCAGAGAAGTGGCGGAGCGGCCATTGCGTAGGACCGTCTACAGGGGATGAAACTGGATCATTGTGCACCTCCATGAAAAGACCATCGACGCCAGCTGCGACACAAGACCTCGCTACGGTGGGAACGAGCTCACGTGAGCCACCTGAAGCCACCGCACCATTTGCGCCGGCTATACCTGCCGGTTGTTGCAGCGAATGCGTGACATCAGCTACGATAGGACAGCCAGTATCACGCATTAGTGGAATATTTCTCATGTCTACCACTAGATCGGAATAACCAAAAGTGCTGCCGCGCTCGCACACTAAAACATGCTCGTTCCCTGTTGAGAAGACTTTCTTCGCCGAATTCCTCATCACACTTGGGGCACAAAACTGACCTTTTTTAATGTTGATAACTCGACCAGTTCTCCCTGCCGCCAGTAGCAAATCAGTTTGTCGACATAAAAACGCTGGGATCTGAAGGACATCAGCCACGACGCTGACTGGTTCTGCCTGTGCCTCAGTGTGTATGTCTGTCACGACTGGCACATCGAAAGTTGTTTTTAATGCGCGCAGAATTCGCAAGCCGTCGTCCATTCCCGGGCCGCGGAACGAGGTTAAGCTCGTTCGATTCGCCTTGTCAAAACTCGACTTGAAGATGAAGGGAACGTCGAGCTCATCCGTCGCTCGCTTGAGCTCTCGACACACGGCGAAGACGTGCTCTTCGGATTGAATGACGTTCGGACCAGCCATTAAAAAGAACGGTCGCGCCGAACGTAATCCTCCGAAGAATTCGCCACTCTCCGCGAGGTACGCCATGTCGACTCGTCGCGTCGTCGTCTTTCTCGAGCGCAGCCCCAAGCGTCGGTCGCGTCGTCGTGAGACTTGTCATCCTGTCGATGTGAGACTTGTCATCCTCGGTATGGCTAATCAGTAAGGATTGTGCCTTGGGCGATGACCATACAAAAGACCAATTTAGTACAAACGTTAGTATTTAGTCGTCGCGCATAACTTTCGCCATAAAAGTTATGATGCAAGTTATCGCTCAACGACTAACAGTAGTGTGGCTCTTCGAATGCAAGTTATGGGGAAAGTTAATAACTTTAAGTTATGGATTTCACTGTTAGTCGGCTTAAAAGGCACCGTTCATCAGCGCGGGGCTTCAACGACCTGATAACTTCGCGCCCTTGCTTCAGTGGTGGGCGCGCTCCGCCAGCCTATCCTTCTGTTGAGAATGCACGCCCGTGTGCTCAAGACGTAACGGAAAGGATAGCTCTAAATATCCACGCACAGTTCTGTTCGACACGCGCCTGCGAGTTGGACGCCACGAGTCGCAATAGCGCAACACTCGAACGTTTTGCGCTCTCACGATGTCGCTGTTTATTTTTTCAGTTTCTTCCTTCAAGTTCATTCACTCTCCGCAGCGAAATCGTCGCAGTGCTCAAGTGAACACCACTGTGACTGTCGCCTTGACAGCGTTTATATTCACTGTCTTCTTAAGAGCGACCGACGGCGCGGCATCGCAGTACGCTCTACGGCTAGATTCAGAAATCGAATATATATCCAGTTACGAAGGCGAAAACGTACGTTGGAGTGTGCGAAGTGGTTTAGAAACGAATTTTCATGCGTTTGACAGACGCCAGATATTTGCATTGCTGAACGATCGCCCTGCCCGTTGGGTGATAAGTATTGGCGGTTCGAATTCTTGGGCTTCGGCGAACACATTTTTAAATCATTTTTATCCTCTGCACGATCAAATCAGCGATGGAAATTTTGAGCATGCTAGCTGGCGAAATTATCCTGCTCATGGTGGTGTCTTCTACGGACCCACAGAACACGGGTACGACGTTATATTCAACGCAAAGGGCGACATAATTTTTTATGAGGCGAATGGAAGAGTTTTTGGGGACACCACACATCGAGATTCGCCCCTCAAAGCTACACTACGCATCACATTTTTACTAGCGAATTATTTCGATAGAATTACATCTCAGTTAGAGTGGGTCATAGACCAGCCGCTATGGCGCAACACCTCGGACGTGGCAGTTATGTTTGACTTCTGCAATCGATGGAACGAGCCTAGTAGAAATTTGCTCGAAGAAAAACTACTCAACTTTGCGAGGCGTAGTGTACAAGAAATCGAGGGTTTGATGACGTTGATGAAACTCGATACGTTCCATTGTCCTGACGCATCATACTGGGATGATTATACAGCGAACATCTTTGCTACGGACACGGTCTTGACGAAACATCCAACAGTTGTGAAACGAACGGTATCTTTGAAAGGATTAGTGCTGCAAATTAAAGAGCGTCTAGGTGACAAGTGGGACAGTACTCTTTTTGTCAGAGACAATCACTGGACCAATATGATGCAACATATTATCACTTTCGTACAATTACACATCATGTTCAATCCTGGAGCCCAAATGTGCTTCGCAGAAAATTCGCTGCTGTTTCACGGTGAAAACTGCGTTGATCAGAGTGCGTGGACTCAGCCCAACGAGTGTGAGCCACAATTACGTAATAACACCGGTGTTTCTACTTGTACTTCTGTGGAAGACGACACTGTTCTGCAAGATGCTGACGACGAAGTGCTCATCATAAGTGCTCAAAGTATCCATTTGGAATGTTCTCACAATCTCACAAACCAGACGAACACAACCTTGCAAGAAACCAGCTCGGAAGAAACCAGCGCAAGACATCAACACCGGTATACAAGCATAACAATATCCAGTTTTGTCGCTTCGATCATAATTTCCTTCGTACTTGATCAAAAAAAACCCGTTGACAAGCGTTTCTGGTCCTTCAAAATGGACATGCTAGCCGGGTATGAAGATGATGTGCTCCCCTATAAGATCGTTACTGCTTTAGATTTCATGAGATTCGTGGCGTCTGAGTTTATTGTCATGGGGCACTTGTTCCAGTCAGGACTGTTCCCTTACAAATTTGCGAGGTTTGGTTTTTCTTGGGTACCCTTTTATTTCATGATGTCTGGCTTTGTCTTGACGACTTCGCAAATGTGGCGAGAAAGCAAACATGTACAATGTCTCGACACAATAAGTTTTATTCGTACGCGAATTGCGAGTCTATATCCCGCTTATATCATTGGCATGGGAATCTCACTATTGTCCACGTTCTGCCTGAAAGGAGTTAGCGCTCTTCCATCAAATACACAAATATTGATTTATGTTCTGCTGCTACAATCATGGGTACCAACATTTGTCGAAAATGGGATACCAGCGCTGACACACACATGGTTCATAAGCGCTTTATTTCTATACTGGGGCACATTTAGTACTGTTTATCGTACTCTAAAAATGTTAAGGCATGACAAATACGTCGTTGTACTCATGCTACTTCTCTCTGTGGGAATTCCCATTATCTATTTCTCCCTCACTGTTGGACTTGAAGAAGCTGGCTTTTACCAATCGCATAAATACAATAGAACTTCTGAGCTTGTTGATGTTGCCGTTTTATTTTTGAAATATCACCCGTTTGCATACTTTCACGTCTTTCTTATTGGATGTACACTGCCAAGAACGGCACGGTTTCTGAAGAATTTCCATTCAGGCGTGAAGTCCATTGATTCTACGGTTCAAATCATCGTACGTTACGGTGCGTCTATTTCAATGGGGCTATATGCAATACTTGTCACAAGAGCCGATAACGTTCCCGGTTACAAGCTTTCATTAAGGATTGGCCTCATCTCTAGTGTACAAGCACTCCTTCTTCTGGGACTAACCTCAAACAAAGATCCAATAGTAAAATTGTCTTCTTGGCGGTTTCTCCGAATGATTGGAAGTCAGTATTCGTTTCCGCAGTATATCATGCAGTTTATCGTTGTTACTTGGGTCAAGCATGTCAAGGGTTCGTTTGATGTTCGATATTTCCTTCTTTTACTCGCAAGTGCTATTGGTCTCCAGCATACCTCCCAGCTGTTGGCAAATATTCGAGGCTTCCGTGGCGTTTTGATGAAATCCACCGTTTTCATGTCTTTTGCTATCTTGTTGAATCTCTGGCCGTGGTTACACAACGTAGGGCGCACTGGTGCCAGTAACATGCTCTTAAAGTCGGATCGCATACTGGAATATTATGGTGATTCGAATATGAATGAAAAATTCAGCTACGTCAACCCGTCGCTCAGCAGAGGACTATTTGTCGCCCGAAAGCACAGTTTGACGCACCAAACGGTGATATACAACAATAGTGCGCTATTAATGCTTGACCGCTGGAACATCCAAGTGTATTTGGGCACGATGTTATCGTCAACAGCTCTCGCGATCGACAGCGTGTGTGACTTCTCTGTAGGCGTTCCAGGCGGGGATTTTGCAAGGCTAACACCGTGTTCCCCGGCTCCAATATGCTGGACAAATCGGAGGATGTACATGAAAACTACTAATGGACCGGAAGACGCTAAAATATTCAAATTCGCAGACAAGTACTACATTTCTGTTTTCTCATACTACCATACTCCATCATCATTTCTGAATATTGGCTCACAGTGCGATCGCAACCACGAAGGCGGTATGTTTATGGCACGCATAAACGTTGAACAAAGAACCTGTTTCAACGCTCTTTCAAAGCTCGTCTATAACGAAAGTACCTCTGTGGAAAAGAACTGGGGTGCATTTGAGGTAGAAAACACACTATATTGGATCCACTCGATACATCCAATACACACAATTTTAGAAACTAAAGATGAGACACTTGAAAAAGTAGAGGTGCTAGTAGAGAAGAAATACTCGACTAGCAACTCAAACCCTGCATTGATTGACGAACAAATCCATGGAAATGTCAACCCAGTGCGCGTCGGCACAATATTTCTCAATATTTTTCATACCAGGGTGGCATCAAATTCGCGATATGATGACTATTCATCGTTCTTTTACACATTTGAAGCAGCACCTCCATTTCGAGTGATCAAATACGGCTCAGTGCGCATTCCTCTGGATGATGGTTCGAATGATGAAAAATGCAAATCACCATTGTCGTATGTTTCAAGCCTTGAAATATCGGATGATGTAGTCATCGTGGCTTATGGTGTTTGCGATTTATACTCGCGAATTTTGACGATCCCCATTGCCGATGTTTTGGGGACATACTTCTGAAGTCATAGATAGCAGTAGCAAAGAAGAGCGATCATGCGAAGCGAGATTCGGCAAACAAACCGTGCCGTAGTGCGCGCGACGCTTTCTCCTATACCCTAGTGTTCACGCTGAAGAGGTGCGGTGCACCAAGATTAGTGAGGAAGAACTTCCAGAAATTTATTGTGACATGGACATGGTTCTGTGTGACTTTATTGGTGGTTACGAAAAACTCACTGGCAACAGTTTTGCAAGGGTTTAGGGCTTTAGAGTTGAGGGTTCAGGGATTTGGGTTTTGGGTTTTGGGTTTAGGGATTTGGGTTTTGGGTTTAGGTGGTTTTGGGTTTTGGGTTTTGGGTTTTAATGGGTTTTGGACTTATTTGGGTTTTGGTTTTGGACTTAATTGGGTTTTGGTTTTTTGGTTCATGTGTGTTTTGGACTTATTTGGGTTTAGGTTGTGAGTAATTTGGGTTTAGGTTTTTTGGTTCATTTGGTTTTGTTTTCAAACGAAAAACTACGACCCATGTTCATCTAACTAGGGTTTAGGAATCCAGGCACCACTAGGCTTTAGAACATGTCTCTCTAACTGTCACGACGTTGACGTAAAAACTTGCTCTGCTTACCTGCCTCCTCTACGCTACTACGATGAGATTCTTCAAACGCATTCGACGCGCGCTCGACGCGTTCTTGGCCCCCGACGACAATCCCGTGCGCTCGTCGCACGCGATCGACGCCGGTCGCGGCACATCATCGCCGCACGTCGATGCGCATTATGAATTGCGCGAACCATCTGAT
>Ga0255760_10001481_pt1 | contig 22431 bp, 21 predicted proteins | sample 071ome_25_FD_179960 | JGI IMG/M metagenome (GOLD analysis project Ga0255760, IMG submission 179960) | Coastal salt marsh microbial communities from the Groves Creek Marsh, Skidaway Island, Georgia - 071410BT metaG (version 2) | ecosystem: Environmental > Aquatic > Marine > Intertidal zone >... | reverse complement strand
ACCCTTTTTGGGTGTCGAGCCTTTCTACATCACCTTCTATTTCTACCTCTACATCTCCATTCTCAGGCTCGTCTTTTCGAGACGAATTCGGTGTACCCACGAAGCTCGAAAACACGCATAGGAACCCTTGTTCCTGTACAAATCGGTTCAGTACAACTCATCATTAGATGGAGCTCATAACCGGATTTGAACCGGTGACCTCTTCCTTACCAAGGAAGTGCTCTACCTACTGAGCTATATGAGCCGCAAACCCTGCCTACATCCCTTCGCGCCACTTTTAGGCGTTTTTAACTTGGAGCGGGTAGCGAGAATCGAACTCGCGTCAACAGCTTGGAAGGCTGAGGTTCTGCCACTGAACTATACCCGCGCGATTTTGGTTCTGCGCTTGCCTTCGCCTCGATATAAATCCTTTTCTAAACCCGCGTCACACTGTACTCATTGGCTTTTTATTTGGCTCTGAAGCTAGCCACATCAAGACTCTGTGAACTCTCTCTAACGTGGCCTCGGTTCCTAAGCTCTTTTGGGGCTTAGCCTAACCCGTCTCCAGCGCTTCTTACCCTCAACAGACCCAACTAAAACTCTGTTGACGACCCATCCGATGTCAACCGAATCGGCTTCGCAACACCAACCCAGCCATTCAACTTCTAACCGAGCAGATCGTGTAATCTTTGGGGGCCCACACTTCCTTTCTTGACCACCTCATCTTGGCCACCTAACCGATGTAACAATCTTGGCGTTACTGTCCCTTAAAAATGGTGGAGGGGGGCGGATTCGAACCACCGAAGCTTTCGCGTCAGATTTACAGTCTGATCCCTTTGACCGCTCGGGAACCCCTCCAATTTTGCGGCGCTAAATTCTGCCAGCGGCCCTGGTCAATGTCAACGGATTCGATAGCACAAATACGATACGCCCACATACCTCTGGCGCGTGATCAAGCTGGGGTTTGGCGCTCGCTTCTCTTTGGCTTTCCAGTGAACAGAATTCCCCCATGCGCTGATGTGATTGGCGAGAGGCAGCGAGAGAAAAGTGGTGCCGCCACCAAGAATCGAACTCGGGACCTACTGATTACAAATCAGTTGCTCTACCTGCTGAGCTATAGCGGCACGACGCGGATTTTAGGCCAAGAGACGCTTAGAGACAAACCTCTCCGATCTAAAAAAATTCGAGTTGCTCGCAAGGCACGACCGATCGACTGGAATGCCCGCTTGCCCAGCTCGCATCCCCTGGCACCACAGACGAAAAGGCATCCCAGTTCTCGCTCGAGACCCACCACTCGGGCCAATGAGACACATCTGGGACGATCTCAATCGGCAGATTCCTAAATTCTTGTAGCTTGATTCTGCTCAGTCGCAGGTCGTCCGCTGTCTTTCGTGCTTGAAAAATGCCCAAAGAAATTCGATTGGTAAAGGGCCCCTGGGTCACGAAAAAACTATCGACCCCCTTGGATCTAAGGCGCTTGACTAACGATTTTGCCGCTTCTTTATCTTTAAGGACTTGAGTGACCAACCGATAAGAGTAATCGCCTTTGCGAACCGCCAGCGACAACAGAGATTCAACAGCTTCTGTGATGATATTCGCTCCCGTGAAATCTAAAGGTCCATGAAAGGCACAGGCGGATGTCGGCTCGAGAGGCTCTTTAACAACTGATACTCGGCCCCCGTCTGGATCACGGGCTTCAACCTTAGCCAATGATCCAACTTCGCCTCCCATCTGACTCTTATTTTCTCGCTTTCCCTCGGGGCGAATCTGCGCTGGCTCGCTCTTTGTCGAACTTTCCGGATCAGGCCGTGTGGAATGCTCGGGCCTTGATTCCCCACTCGATTGTGAACCGAGCGCAACCACTTTCAGTTGATGCACCTCATTGGCATGCCACTTCTTGACCACTCCGTACAGCAGCCCAAGATTTAGAATCACCAGCATCAAGACCCACTTTTGCGATTGCATATCAGCTCGTTGCTCCAGCGTTCGATCTGAGACTAACATCTCCAACAGAGAATGCCCTAAGGCCATCGGCTGTTTGAAGCAATAGATTGCCACGCTCATCGATGCCTACATTCTTGCCAAATACTGACTCTTCGTTTTGTACAACACGAACTGATTGGCCGATAAAGCCATCCACTTGAAACCAGTTCTTTACAATTGGCTCTAGACCTCGGTCTTCGAAATCCGCTAATGCGTCGCTGAGTTCGTTAATCACGATCACGGCGAGCTCATCCCTCGAAAGTTCCGTAGCTGTTCTCAGTTTTGCTGCGGTCTGACCAATGTCTCCAGCTTCGGGGCAAGCCTCCACATTAAGTCCAATGCCCACCACAACACACACTTTAGAGGGCGAAACAACGTCGATTTCGATCAGTATCCCTGCCGTCTTGTGTCCATTGACAAGCAAGTCATTCGGCCACTTCAGCGCCAGTCCGCTTATACCTTTTGATCTCAAGCAACTCACCAATCGGGAGCCAATGGCTAACGAGAGTCCGGAAAGGGCTGTCACACCCAGATCCAATATGCGCACAAAGCTCAGCATTAAATTAGCGCCAAACGGACTGATCCATCGACGATTACTCCGTCCTCGACCTAACGCCTGAAATTCTGCCAGATAGACCGCAGGCTCTACGCCTCCATGCGCAAGCGCTAACCGGTTGGTCGATTCGACCGCAAAGTCATATTGCACCTCGATCGAGGTCGTCAATCGACTACGAATCCAATCGATGTCAAGTAAGGTGGGTGGCGTCAGGAGGGAACATCGCTGCTGTTGCACAAGAACGCTCAAGCCCAGCTGATCGAGACGGTGAAGCAACTCATCAGAGACAGGCCAACTGCCACCCCGTAGCAAGGATTCAAATACATCGCTGGCTACAAAGGCTTGAAGCTCTTTCGATTCACTGTCCAACGCTTTAATCCTTGTGAACGACCTTCTTAAAGATTGATCGGAGGCTCGACCTCAGCGAACTAAATCTTTGTCTGCCCCAACTGCGTCAAATGACCCGCCAGCGAGATCGGTTTGAAGCGCCTATCTGAAGACGAGTTGCCAAAACAACCGACGCAACGTCTTACTCTATTAAGCCGAACATTCACCGGGATTCAGCCCCCTGGCCGCATTGTAAAACGACTTGACCTGCGTATAATACGCCGCCTCGGACGCATGTCTGCAACTTGAGGGTCTGTAGCTCAGTTGGTTAGAGCGCATCCCTGATAAGGATGAGGTCGGTGGTTCAAATCCACCCAGACCCACCACTTCAAGTACTGCGTTCGGACTCTGCGTCGTGATACGATCTCGATTCTGACGTGACTTGGGGCCATAGCTCAGCTGGGAGAGCGCCTGCCTTGCACGCAGGAGGTCGGCGGTTCGATCCCGCCTGGCTCCACCAAGTCTCTGCCTATTTTTTAATCCAAGGTCCGTTAATGACCACTCTTTGCGAAGGCGTCGTTTCTTAACCACCCCAGACTATGACGCTCCTCACTTCCGCTGCGGTTAGCCCTGACATCTTTCCAACGATTCAGTTGTTCAAGGCAAGCTCGTTCGGCTCGCCAATCTCGACACTCCTCTTGAAAAGGGCTTATTCACCCGCGCTCTTAGTGATTGAATACAGGTTGGACTGTGGCTGAGCCGCGCAAACCAAACCATTTCGGATACGGCGCTGTAATGACCGCAGTCTGTCCGCTCACTCCGAAAACAGGTTGCGGGTTCAAGCGCATGATGTTCCAGATGTGTGTACGTATCGCTCAAAAGGAATAAGGCTGATCGCTGCGCCCAAGCCAAGCCGTTAGGTTGTCCAAGACATATCCATGACTCAGGGGCCAACAAAGAGGTGATGCTGCTTTTTGCCCTTCTTCACTAAAAAGTAACGACCATGCCGAGCAAGACCTGGTGACAAAGTTGCGTGCTCGTCGGTTTGCTTTTCGCCATTGATTGAGATGGCATTGGACATGACGAGTTTTCTAGCCTGACCTCGAGTCACCTCGCCTCGTGGGGTGACTGCCAACTCGGAGGCCACCAGCGCGTCGAGAAGTAGATTCTCTTCTGATTCCAGTTTCGTGACGGGCAACCCATCCAAGGCCAATTGTTCAAAATCAGACTTGGTTAGGGATTCAATCTCGTTCGAGAACAACGCTCGGCTGATGCGCTTCGCGCCCACCAGGCGAGCCTCTCCATGGACAAGCTGCGTCACTTCGTCCGCCAGCACCTGTTGGGCCTCGCGTCGCTCGGGCGCCTCAACAAGGCGCTCTGCCAACGCCTTGATGGACTCATCACTCAGAAAGGTGAAGGTTCTCAAAAAACGAATGGCATCAGCATCAGCGACATTTAGCCAAAATTGATAGAAGGCATAGGGTGATGTCTTGTCGGGGTCGAGCCATATCGCACCGCTCGCGCTCTTGCCGAACTTGGTTCCATCAGATTTTGTGATTAGAGGATAGGTGAGTGCATGCGACGCGCCACCCCCACGACGTCTAATCAGATCAATACCGCTCGTGATGTTACCCCATTGATCCGAACCACCAATCTGCAGGGTGCAATCAAATTTTTCATTTAAAACGGAGTAATCGTAAGCCTGCAAGATCATATAGCTGAATTCGGTATAACTGATGCCCGTTGATTCATCTTCAAGTCTTCGCCGGACGGTTTCTTTTTGAATCATGGTATTCACGCTGAAGTGCTTACCGATATCTCTTAGGAAGGTGATAACGTCGATGGGCTCGATCCAGTCCGCGTTATCGACCACAATCGCCGACTGGTCTCCGCAATCGAAATCTAAAAAACGACTGGCCTGCTCTCGTATTTTTTTGACGAACTGCGTCACCTGATCGCGCGGCTTGAGCTCTCTTTCTGCGCTGCGACCGCCTGGATCTCCAATCATGCCTGTCGCTCCGCCTACGAGGAGAATCGGTCGATGACCGGCGAGTTGAAATCGCCGAAGGGCCAGAAGGGGCACCAGGTTTCCCACATGAAGACTATCCGCGGTTGGGTCGAACCCGCAGTAAAGGCTGCGAGCGCTGGTGAGGTGGGTTCTTAACTCATCCTCATTGCTGGTCTGCGCAACCAAACCATGTGCTCTTAGCTCATCCAGTAGATTTCGATTAGTTGCCATACCCATTACATTGTTATCCCGGCTTATTCGCTATGCGCCCAAACGAACAAAAGTTTTTCCTCATCGTTCTCGTGAATAAGTGCGGCGTATGTTGTCGCCCCAACGGCACTCATTATAACTTTAATGCGCACTCACATTGGGAACAGCAGCACTTTTGCTTCTTTCCTAGTACTTCCTTACTTTTCCTTCTTTACTTTTGCTTCTTTTCAAGGGCACGATGCGGCAAACTTCGCATTTTCTAGCGCGCATTCAACGCTCGCATACTAACCACTTCGCAGATCACCCTAAACTAACACTGCACTATGCGACGTCTTATCCCATCCCTGCACTTGAAGACTATCCTCGCGCTGTCGTTCATCGCTCTTTTAATCGCCGTTTTCCTACCCGGTCGATCGGTCGAATCCACCAACACTGTTTTAACGCTCGATTTACCTGCAAGCGAGACACCCAAGGCCTCCGGCTCAGATGAAAACGCCGTTAATGGGACGCCAGTGACTTCAGGGGAAAACTGGCACCCGGAAACTGTCCAAGAAGGTGACAATCTCTCCTTGATTTTCAAGCGCGCCGGAATCTCAGCGACAACGCTCCACCATATCCTTGAGGCTGCACGGGACAATGACCTAAAGCGGCTGGACCCTGGGCAAGTCATCGAGTTGGGCTATGATCAAAACAATCAATTAATTGGCATCAGGCTGCGACGCGACGCCTTAACAACAGTAGAAATCCTGAGGGCAGTTGGGGATCGATTTGAATCGAGCATTCATAGGGTTGAGCCAACGATCAAGCCCATCGTGAAGTTCGCAACCATCACTAAGACCAATTCCTCCCTCTATCTTTCGGGACAATCGATTGCTATGAGCGATCGATTGATCATGGAAATGGCTGCCCTCTTCCAATGGGATATCAGCTTTGCGCTGGACCTTAGAGAGGGCGATCACTTTGTCGTTCTTTATGAAGGACTCTACGTCGACGACTCGCTCATCCGAGAGGGTGAGATTTTGGCTGCTCATTTCACCAATATGGGACAATCCTTTGATGCTTATCGTTATGAAGACCCGAGCGGAAAAGTTGGCTACTTCAACCAAGCGGGCGTCAGCCTCAAAAAGGCTTTTATCCGGGATCCAGTCCATTTTTCTTATGTGAGTTCGAGCTTCAACTTGAACCGGATGCATCCCATCCACAAACGAAAGATGCCGCATCGAGGGATTGATTATGCTGCCGCCAGGGGCACGCCTGTTCTAGCGGCTGGCGATGGGAAGGTGATTTCTGCAACGCGCAATGAGGCTTCTGGAAAATTCATTGTGCTACAGCACGGTGAACAATACACCACGAAATATCTTCACCTATCCAACTTTGCAAAAGATATTAAACGTGGCGCGTCGGTCAAACAGGGGCAAATTATTGGTTACGTTGGATCGACGGGCTGGGCCACCGGGCCCCATCTTCATTATGAATTTCTTGTGTCTGGGAGTCATCGCAACCCAAGAACCGTCACCTTGCCAGATGCTGATCCGGTGGCGCGAATTTATATGGACGACTTCAAGCGAGCAACCGAACCTTTGCACACTCAATTGCAAATGCAACTCGCCTTAATCGACACCCCGATTTCGAGTAAAAAACCACAGGGAACGCGCTAAACCAACCTCAACTAGGCAATTGAAAAAGAATTCCCACAGCCACAGGTTACGCTGGCATTAGGGTTGTTGACTACGAATCTGGACCCTTGCAGATCCTCTTTAAAATCAACTTGTGCGCCATTCAAATATTGAAAACTCAGGGGGTCAATTAACAGGGTGACGCCTTGATTTTCAATTAACGTATCGTCCTCCTCGACGTCTTCATCAAACGTAAACCCATACTCGAAACCTGAGCAGCCACCACCAGTAACAAACACCCTCAATCGAAGATCCGGATTTGCCTCCTCTTCAATCAATCGCCCCGCCTTACGAGCCGCTGCATCGGAAAAGGTTAGTGATAGGGTTGCTTCAACTGATTCACTCATCATTATTCTTCCTGGCCCTCAGCCCAGCGACTTCTTCAATATCGCCGGATCCTGGCCTGCACATGGCTTCTACTCAAGCCATTATTATCGTGTCTTTTAACGCTAACGGTTACCGCTTCCTGCAGGATTCCGGCGACCACACGTGCTTGCCCCAAGCGTGGCCATCGCTCGACTTAGGGCACGCTATTGCCCATCTTCACCTCAAGAGTTCCACCTCAAGGTTTGGGTTTCAAACTGGTCACAGTCGCCGCGCGCTGTGCCATGCGTACATCCGCTTGCTCCATTACCATGGCGGATTCCAATTGACGGATACTGCCCGTAAATTGACAGCCTTTGACCATATCCATTGCAGCGTAATAGATGTTGCCTGTCACTCGTGCGGTCGCTTGGAGCGAGACATGCTCGCTTGCATAAACCTCCCCATCGACCCGACCACTGATGAGTACGGTGGGCACCTTAATATCGCCCACCACCTGACCACTCGGTCCAATCTGGATCTTAGATCGCGCATCTTTTCCAACCAGGTCGCCCCTCACCACGCCATTCACGATGAGCTCACCCGAGAAGACCAAACGGCCTTCAACGTCAAGATTTTCTGCAATTAGAGAGACCCGAGTAGAACCGAAATCTGGTTTACGCATCTTCATTCCCCGAATTTTCCCCGATTATTCACCTGGCGCACCGGCGTCGATTGCTCGCGACGGTTCGCGTACTCTCTTTCCTTAACTTAAATATCGCGTTCCCAGAGCTTCAATTCAAGGATGGACGCCTCTATTTGCTGTCAAAAAATGGGCATTCAGTGCAGCGAAGCCTTCTACTGAATCCGACGTCGTTTCGTCCCAACCCCTATAGATCCGGCCTCTCTGGATCCGGCCTCTATGTTCACGCAAATCGCCCTAATTGACGCGACCCTTTGTCTCGCTATTTTTATCTGACAGCTTTTTAGCCCCATGCCTTTTGTTGCTGCGCATCTTATTGCTTACAGCAACTTTCCAAAGCGCCTTTTGCGAAAACTTTTACGGCAGCCTTTTACTGTAGGTCACTCGACGCGCTTTTGAACTCTGCGGACTTAGGATATCCATGGGCTGACCGAGTCTAAGCTCTCAATTGGACCGATTCCTTATAGACCTGAAACAATCGCACCGCTATTTTTTTCTCTCACTCGACGTATTCTCTCTCGCTCGGTTTCAATCACCGCTGCGACCAGCGCCTGAGTCGGATCTGCTCCGTTAGGGCGGCCTATGCTAGCGCAATCCATGGCGGTGTATGCAAACCGACTTATGCTCAAATTAAGGAGATCCGCCATCCGCATTTGGCTCCGAACTAGAGACTCTCTCCACCATTGCGTTTTCTGCAATCAATAACCCATCGACTTCTACCCTAATCCCAGCAGATTGTATGACAGCGCCCTCAGGTATGCTCATTGAGCCCTCATATCGCTTAAAGTATTTCAGGTTGAAAGGCTGTTGAACTTGCTGGCGAATAGGCTCATCCGAACTGTTCTCCACTCTCATGGGCGCCACGACGAGGTCGATCTTCAGCACGCCAGAGATCGTCCTTGTGCTAGGGTCTGTACGCGTCAGCAAAACCCAAAAATCAAGTGTCCCCTGACCTCGATTGGCCCACTGTGCGAGCTCGATGACCACTGGCGCCTCTTGATCTGGATGCTTGATCAGATTCCGGTAATAGGCCGCCTGGTCTTCTAGTTCTTGAACTGTCTCAGTTAGCGTGCTCAGTTCAGGCCTTAGGGTGAGCAAACGCTCATTGAGCATCACTCGCTTAAGTTCCGATGCCGCAACCTCTTGCCTTGCCTCTTTTAGAGCCAAGCTCAAACGATCATGTTCACTGATCAGCCACCGATTCTCCGCTTCGATCTCTTCAAACGTGCGCTCCCCTGAACCTTGGCCATAGCGAAACCCTATGAAGCAGGCGATCAAAAACAAAACGGCCAGGATCAGAAGCAGCAGATAGGGTACATAAGGGCGGTGCTGCCTGACGACGGTCTCTTTCTTCAAAAAGCTCCGCAATGTTCACTCCCTATCCTTATCGTTACCGCGTGGTTAAGATCCGCTGTGGCCAATTGCATTGTGATCCCCTCGATGATCGCCAAGTTGAAATTCAGTTAGACTGGATGCAAATCAGGATCGCAACGGTTTTATGCGACGACCCCTACTCCACAAGCTGCGACAATTTTACGATGTTCGCGCTTTTCGTTCCTCTCTAGCCTCACTCGAGTCCCTCCCTCAATTTGCCATTCTAGGTGTTCTCTCCGGGCTCGTGACCGGGCTGACCATTTTGGCTTTTCGAGGGATGATCGAATTTACCCTGCAATTAATGTTGCCAGAGGGGCCCGATGCCTTCGAGTCAATGTCTCTTCTCGAACGAGGCCTAACGCCCATAGCAGGTGCCTCATGTATCGCGCTCTACTTTCATTTGATGAAAGGTCGGGACTTAGGGATGGGTGTTGCCCATGTGCTTGAGCGCTTGAGTCACCATCAGGGGTATATGTCGCTGCGAAATTTTATCGTTCAATTCGTGGCCGGTGCGCTCGCGCTCATCTCGGGTCAAACCGGCGGTCGGGAAGGCCCTGCCATTCATCTTGGCGCGGCTGCCAGCAGTTTACTGGGGCAGCGTCTTTCTCTGCCCAATAACTCTATCCGTGTCCTTGTTGGCTGTGGCGCCGCAGCAGCCATTGGCTCCTCTTTTAATACACCCATTGCAGGCGTCATCTTTGCAATGGAAGTGATTCTCATGGAGTACACCATCGCTGGATTTATGCCCGTGATCCTCGCATCGGTTACGGGCACCCTGGTCGTGCAATTTGCCCTTGGGAGTGAGAGTTTATTTATGGTCCCCAGCGTGGGGCTTAGCGACTGGACTGAGATTCCCTTTATCGTGCTCGCAGGCTTGATGATCGGTTGCATTGCCGCTGTTTTTGTCCGTGGCGTTGAGGCCCTCCATCGACGTCTGCCCGGAACGCAAAGTTTGAAACTGATTCTCGCTGGCGCCGTTACAGGCGTGCTTGGCTTGGGGATCCCTGAAGTCCTAGGCATTGGCTATGACACGGTTAATCTCGCACTGGCAGGCGGAATCGGCTTTTTTTTGTTGTTGGGCATTCTCGTCGCCAAACTTGTGGCCACAACGCTCAGCGTCTCGCTGGGCTTACCGATCGGCGTGGTCGGCCCGACCTTGTTCATCGGTGCGGTCTGCGGCGCGATGTTATGGCACCTCAGTCAAAGCCTTGGATTATCGGGAACGCATCCAGCATTCTTCGTGCTGCTGGGTATGGGCGCCATGATGGGCGCCACCCTGAACGCGCCACTTGCCGCGCTGATGGCATTGATGGAACTCACTCAAAATTCGGAAATCATCCTTCCAGCCATGCTCTGTATTGTGGTTGCCACCATCACTGCTGCGCACGGGTTTAAGATGAAATCTTTATTCGAGACTCAACTCAAACTGCAGGGAATTCAGCTCGAGCACACGCCGATGCGGCAGGTGTTGCGCAGAGTGAGTGTCGAGACACTCATGAGCACCCGTTTCGTTCGTGTAAAAGCTCACATTTCTCGCGCTGAGGCAGAAGCTGCCATCATGCGAAACCCAATTTGGTTATTGGTCGAAGGCTCCGAAAACCCTACTTTTATTGTGCTTGCTGAGGACGTTACTCGTTTTTTAGAAGAACAAACCCATGAGGACATCAACCTTCTCGGGATTCCAGCGATCAGACGTGACACCACCGCTATTTCTTGGCGGGCCACGTTGGATGAAGCATTTGATACAATCGCGCAACACAGCGTTGGCGCACTCATCGTAACCCGCATGCCCGCGCCAGGAGTCACAACCCCTGTCGGCATCCTTCTTGAAGAGGATATCGAGGCCTACTCTTGGCGACGACGCGACTAGCGCGCGAGCCTAAACCACAAACGCCCACTGCCATTTTTGTCGGATCAATTTATGAGTAAGACATCGGAAATCCTTTTTCATCGCGCCTGTGAGATCCTTCCCGGAGGTGTTAACTCTCCTGTACGAGCATTCAAGCGCGTCGGCGGTGCGCCCGTTTTCTTTGAGAGAGGAGAAGGGCCTTATCTCTTCGATCATGACGGCAAGCGCTATATTGATTACATCGGGTCTTGGGGGCCAATGATTCTTGGCCACGCTCACCCTGAGGTGGTTGAGGCCGTCGTCAAAGCAGCTGAAAAGGGATTGGGGTTCGGCGCTCCCACAGAAATAGAGACCCTCCTCGCTGAGAAAGTTCGCATGCACGTCCCCAGCATGGAACGACTTCGCATGGTGAGTTCCGGTACTGAGGCAACTATGAGTGCCATCCGCGTCGCCAGAGGGTTTACCGGCCGAGACCGAATACTCAAGTTTGAAGGGTGCTACCACGGTCACGCAGACTCGCTACTCGTGAAGGCAGGATCAGGAGCGCTGACGCTAGGTGAACCCGATTCGGCAGGGGTACCAAACAGCTTGGCGGAATTGACATTAACCTTGCCCTTTAACGATGAAGAAACGCTGGAAGAGGTCTTTCACGCACAAGGGCACACGATCGCCGCGGTGATTGTCGAACCCATCGCAGGCAATATGGGCATGGTAGAGCCCCTCCCTGGGTTCTTACCCACTTTGCGGCGCCTTTGCGATGAAGCAGGTACGCTCCTTATTTTCGACGAAGTGATGACGGGCTTCAGAGTTGCTTTGGGCGGTGCTCAAGCTGAATTTGATGTTCGCCCTGATCTCACCACACTCGGTAAGGTCATCGGAGGCGGTCTGCCGGTTGGCGCATTCGGCGGTCGACGTGACATTCTGGAAGCCGTTGCGCCCATGGGGCCGGTCTATCAAGCGGGAACTCTCTCTGGGAACCCAGTTGCGATGGCCTCGGGTCTGAAAACCCTTGAGTTAATTTCTCAGCCTGGATTTTTCGAAACGCTCGCAACGTCAACTCGTGAACTCGCAGATGGCCTTCAAGCAGGCGCCACCGGACACGGCATCCCCCTGTCCACCGTGTCTCGGGGTGGCATGTTTGGCTTCTTTTTCTCGGACGCCCACCCTGTGACCGATTTTTCTGCAGTCATGGCAAGCAATGCTGAAAGATTTACAGCCTTTTTTCAGTTCATGCTAGATCGAGGCATTTACCTTGCGCCCTCGCCGTTCGAAAGCGGATTTGTTTCAGCCGCTCACAGCGATCATGACATCCAAGACACTCTGGCCGCAGCAAATGATGCGTTCGCGGAACTTGCCGGTCAGTAATCATTCGCACAAAAAAAGGATTCGCAATGTACGACGTTTATGGTGTGGGTAATGCGCTGGTTGATTCAGAGTACCGCGTTTCCGAAACGCTTCTTACCGAGTCGAACTTTCCCAAAAGTGGTATGTCGCTCGTTGACGAAGTGGCCCGAGCAGAGTTGCTCCAGTTGATTGAAATGACCCATGGCGTCTCCCGAGAAAAACTTGCCAGCGGCGGTTCGGCGGCCAACACGATTGCAACGGTTGCGGGATTGGGCGGACGAACCTTTTATAGCTGCAAAGTAGCCAATGATGACACAGGCGATTTTTTTCTGGACGACCTTGAGCGCCAAAAAATAGATCATAACTATATTGGCTTACGGCCCCCATCAGGCGTGACGGGCGAATGTGTCTCAATGATTACCCCAGATGGTGAGCGCACCTTGGTCACTCACTTGGGGATTACTCAGAGTTACTCTCCTAAAGAGTTGGTTGAGTCGGCTCTGACACAATCTAAGTACCTCTATATCGAAGGTTATCTGGTCAGCTCAGAATCCGGATTCGAAGCTGCTCTCCGTGCGCAGGCCATAGGGAAATCGGCAGGTGTTCAAATTGCGTTGACCCTATCTGACATAGGGATGGTTGAGGGTTTCCGCGATCACTTCGAGACGTTATTCGAGGCAGGCGTCGACTTAATCTTTGCCAATGAAGACGAGGCCTTGGCTTGGACAGGCGCGCCCAATCGCGAGTCAGCAGCTCAAGCATTGGCATCATCTCAGTCAGCCTTCGCGATGACCATGAGCGGCGAGGGTGCTCTGATTGGTGATGGCCGGGGCCCTGCCGTTTTTGTGCCTACGACCCGAGTTGTCCCTGTGGACACGACAGGGGCAGGCGATACGTTCGCTGGTGGCGTGCTTCATTTCTTAGCGCAGGGCGTGCCCCTTGAGGAAGCAACCCGACGAGCGCATCCCCTCGCCTCAGCGGTGGTATCTCAATTCGGCGCAAGGTTAAGCGCAATGGAGCTTAAAACCTTAGGCGCGCTCTAAAGGTTGAGCGCTCATCAAGTTCAAACGCGTTCTGAATCAGTTCTGGGGTAATAGTCAGGCTAGGTTTTCCGATCGCTAATGCTTCACCTCTTGGGCTAAGCACCAGCACCTGATCATCATGGGAAGGCATCAAAAGAAACTGGTGTGTTGCATCAACCACTGTTAGGCCCTGATTGACCAATTGGCCGAGGAGCACAAGCAAGTGTTCCTGGTGCTTCCAATCCAGCGAGGCCAGAGGTTCATCCAAAATCAGCACACTCGCTTCTCGATTGAGCCATATTTGAAGGAGGGAGCGAGCCAATCGAACTCGCTGAAATTCACCCCCCGACAACTGAACCACCGAGCGCTCCAACAATCCTTCCAGGCTCATTGACTTCGTCACATCGCATAACGCCCTGCGTCTGGTCTCACTGGACCACTGATGAGGTAAGGCGCCCAACAAGACGTATTCTCGAACCGTGAAAGGGAATTGAGTAGGTGCCGCCTGGGCCAGATAGGCAAAAAGCTTAGCTCGCTCAGCATTCCGCAGCTCGGAGATACGTCGACCCTGGAACTGGTAGGTTCCATCAGACACAGCCTCCGCACCCGCAAGGATACGTAGCAATGTTGACTTGCCCGCGCCATTCGCGCCCACGATGCTGAGCCAAGTTCCTTGCTCCAAATTCATGCAGATTGGACCCAGAACTCTCACGCCTTGATGCTTCGCAATAATGTCTTCTAGGCGAAGGCTCATCTACGGTTTAACCTGTGCACGAAGCAGAAGCACAAAAATGGGCGCACCCAGCAGTGCAGTGATAATTCCGACCGGGATTTCCATCGGTTGGATCAGGGTCCGACTCAAGAGATCCGCGAGCACGATCAGTATTGCTCCGCCAGCGAAAGAATAGGGCAAGAGCGTTCTATGGGTTGCGCCCATCGACAACCGAATCATGTGCGGTACGATCAAACCCACAAACGCGATGACCCCCGTGAGGCTAACCGCGATGCCTGTGATGGCGGCGACGAGCACGATCACCTCTCTGCGCGATTGCGTCACCGTAATACCAAGAGACTGCGCCTCTGCATCTGGAAGGACCAAGCCGTCGAGCGCTGAGGCACGGCGCAGAAGGAGAATGACGCAAGGCAAGATCAGCGACGCCACCCCTACGTCAATCCAGGTGGCCTGATTCAAGCTACCCATGGTCCAGAACGAAATACTTCTGAACGTGGTTTCCATGCTCAGAACGCCAATCAAGCCGACTAAGGCAAGCGCGGCCGCATTTACGGCCAACCCTGCCAAGAGAATCGTGTATAGGTCGGTTTTTCGCCCACCAAAACTCAATACGATCAAGGTCGCGAGCAAGCCGCCCACGAAAGCGACCCCAGCCAGAAGCCATGGTGACGCAGCCACGGCGGGCGCGAAGGCAATACCCAAAGCGGCTGCGAACGCTGCGCCACCGGCCACGCCTAACAAACTGGGATCAGCGAGCGGATTGCGAAAAATCCCCTGTATACACGCGCCTGACAATGCCAGACCGCCACCGACAAGGGCGGCAAGCAACACCCGTGGCAATCTAAGTTGCCAAACCACAGTGTGAGCCTCGAGATTCCCAGAAAGTAGCTGCGTCAAACTCAGTGATGTTGGACCCAGACGCAACGCCAACAACACGACAGCAAGCGCCAGCATAGTGATCAGCACGTTTCTCATTGGTGCGATCCTAGCACTTCAAGGGATCTCAACCTTAACTTCGCGAGTGATCCAGCCATAGGGCGGACGAAATGTGGCTTTGAAAGCACGACAACTGACACCCAAAAACACCGCGCGTTTCAGTGCATTCGCATACTCAGGATGAATGAATTCGGCGGGCCGAACGACCTGGATGCCTCCATGCTGAACACAAAAAAGAAGTGTTGCCTTAGCGCCCCTATCAACGCAGGACACTAGGTGATTAAGGTGTTTGACTGCCCGATCTGACTTGGCATCCGGAAACCACCCAATGCCTTGATAAGTCATCAAGGTCACGCTTTTCACCTCTATGTAATGCGGCCGCTCAAAACCACCTAACTTAAAGTCTAAGCGCCCGCCCTCGAAGGCCACTTCACGTTCGATTTCGTCATCGTGAAGGTCAGCGCCTAACTTCTTTGTTCTAATCGCATCTTCTATCAAACGATTTGCATTATGGGTGTTCAGGCCAATCATGTGCTTACCGAGACGGGTCAGCTCCAATGTAAATTGCGTTCGACGAGCAGGATCATCGCTATGTGAAAGCCAAACATCAGCCCCAACCTCTATACATCCCGTCATCGCTCCCGTATTCGGACAGTGGGCCGTGATGAGTCGACCGGTATTGGCTAGTCGAACGTCAGCAAGGAAGCGCTTGTATCGCCTAATTAAGAAGCCTTTCTCCCATTGACCTCGGAGTACTCTCACTCAACTAATACCCGCAACCGTTCAATCGCCTCCAACAATAACGCTTCGGGCTGAGCACAACTCAGCCGCACATACCGCTCGGTTCCGTATTGACCGAAATCAGTGCCTGGCGTCATAGCGACGCCAACCTCTTCCAGTGCCCGCTGACAAAATAACTCAGCATCAGGCATCGTCTCGGGTAAACGAGCGAAAACATAGAAGGCGCCTTCAGGACGCGCAGGGACATCAAACCCTAAATCAAGAAGGCCATCGATCATGAGCGCTCGCTTAACGTTCAATTCGGTGGATCTCGCGTCAGCCTCCGCAATGGCTTCAGGACTGAATGCCGCCACCGCAGCCGCCTGAGCAACGACCGAAGGGCAAATAAAAAGATTCTGAGCTAAGCAAATCAACGGCTCCACCGCGGGCTCGGGCACAACCATCCAACCAAGTCGCCAGCCGGTCATCCCGAAGTACTTGGAGAAGCTGTTAACGATGAACGCATCATTCGTTTGTGAAAGCAGGGTGGGTAAAGGTTCGCCACCTGAATTCACGCCTTGATAAATCTCATCGGCAACCACGTGCCCACCCCGATGATGTACAGCCTCGATGAGGTCTCGAGCAAGCGATTCTTCAATTTGGGTACCTGCAGGGTTTGAGGGAGATGCCAAAACCAATGCGCGCGTGTTGGACTGCCAGTGCTGCTCGATCTGGCAAGATGAAGGCTGAAACTGATGTTCCGCTCTAAGCCTCAATGCTTGTGGCTCACAGCCATAAGCGGAAACAAAGTGACGATAGGAGGGGTACCCTGGATCTGGCAACAGCCAGCCCTCGCCTGGATCAGTGAGCAAGGGAATCAACAGTGCCAATGCGCCCGATGCCCCCGCCGTAATTAGGACCCGCCGAGAGGGAATCTCAATACCAAACCGTTGCTGGTAGAAACCTGCAATCACCTCTCTCAGCTCAGGCAAACCTTCGGCATTGCTGTAACCCATCCGGCCAGCCTGAATGACCTCTAACGCTTTACTTTGCACACACCCAGGTGCGGAAAAATCCGGCTGTCCTACTTCGAGGTGGATCACCCGCGTGCCAGCTGCTTCAAGCGCATTGGCAGCGGCCATCATTTGCATAGCCTTAAAGGGCAACACAGAACGGCTACGATTTGAGAATGACATGCGCGAGACCCACCTCTTCTAGCTCTTGCGGGGGCCATGCTAACACGCAAGATTTAAATTGCGGTTGAGCTTAATTCTGCGAAGAATGCGCTTGGCGTGCTGGTTTCATTCTGTTAATGTTCGCCGCTTGATTTTTGGGACATTGCAATTCAACGGCCCTAAGGAGTCCGCACTATGGCGGCAAAAAAGTCAGCTAAACCAACAACATCGAGCAAGGCTAAGCCCAAAGCGCTCAAGAAATCCGCGCCCAAGAAACAGCCTCCAAAGCCCAAAACCTCGGCCAATAAAAAGGCAACCGTGAAATCTGGAGTCAAAAAACCCGTGACAGCGAAAGCCAGCGCGAAAACCGCCCCCGCAAAGAAGAAATCCCCTGCGGCCAAGGCCGTGGCCAAAAAGGCTGCTGTTAAAAAGACACCCGTAAAAAAAGCACCGGCCAAGGGCACTGTTGCCAAAAAAGCAGCCTCGGCCAAGCCAAAGGCAGCAGCTAAGAAAACGCCTATAAAGAAAGCACCTGCAAAAAAAGCCACAGCAAGTAAAAAGCCTGCGGCAGCGAAAGCAGCACCCAAAAAATCTGTCTCCCAAAAGAAAGTCACTAAAGCCAACGTTTCCGGTTCGATTACCACCAGCGGAATCGCAGGATCTTCATTCCAGCCTTATCAACCCAAACGCAACGAAGAGTACATGAGCGAAGGCCAACGCGCCCATTTCAAAGGCATTCTGCTCGAGTGGCGCAGAGAATTAATGGAGGAGGTCGACCGCACGGTCACCCATCTCAAGGATGAAGCAGCCAACTATCCGGACCCCTCCGACCGTGCGAGTCAAGAAGAAGAATTTAGCCTCGAGCTTAGAACTCGGGATCGCGAGCGTAAGCTCATACGAAAAATTGAGAAAACCATCGAGCTGATTGATTACGACGATTACGGTTTTTGCGAGACGTGCGGCGTCGAAATTGGGATTCGAAGGCTGGAAGCACGCCCTACCGCAACAGAATGCATCGACTGCAAAACATTAGCGGAACTCAAGGAGCGCCAGCTACACGGGTAGTGGCGCGCGTCATGCGATGACCGCCATCACAAGGCAACCCATCGGGCGGTTCGCGCCTTCACCCACGGGTCCCCTTCACTTTGGCTCCCTGGTGACGGCGCTCGCGAGCTTCCTGAGCATTAAGGCCCGTGGCGGCCTATGGCTAGTGCGTATGGAGGACCTCGATCCTCCCAGAGAATTGCCTGGCGCTCAGTCGGAAATTCTTACTCAGCTCGCGGCTCACGGCCTTCTCTCTGACCGAGCCGTGCTACGGCAGAGTGCATCTATCGAGCGATACGAAGCAGCCCTCCAACGTCTGATTGATCAAGCGCAAATCTACCCATGCGATTGCCCTCGCAAACGATTCGCCTTTCATTACCCAGGCTACTGTCGTGATCGGGACCTGGCGCTTGAAAGCGTCCATCAGCACGCCCTTCGATTTCGGATTCAAGCGCCTGAGATCACGCTAGAGGACGGTCATCTTGGCAAGCACGTGTGGCACCCAGGCGAAAACTTAGGCGATTTCATTGTCAAGCGACGAGACCAACTGATCGCTTACCAATTAGCCGTGGTCGTCGACGATATATACCAGGGCGTGACCGAGGTTGTCCGAGGCGCTGACCTGTTGGACTCAACTCCTTATCAGCTGGCCCTCTATCAAGCGCTCTCAGAGCCATCACCTCAATTCTGGCACTTCCCGGTGGTGCTTGGATCCGACGGCTCGAAGCTCAGCAAGCAAACGGGCGCAACGCCCGTAGAAAAACATCAAGCCATACAGAATCTCAATCGAGCGCTTGAATTCCTAGGTCAAGCGACTTTGAGTAGCCAGGATATTCCTTCATTTCTAGAAAGCGCCATCGCGGCGTGGGATCCAAGACGTGTACCACGCCTTCTAGGGCGAACATGAATGCAACGCCGAGCGAGATTCCCTTCCTTAAAACCACAGACAGCACTTGCGAACCGAACCCAGCACCCTTCTGCTACACTGCATCCTTCGAGCCTCAGTTCTGAAACAGGCCATTATCGTTGTCTTTTAACCTTGAGCCATCGCAGATCAGCGCCGGCGCGCGCAGCATAGTTGAGACGCTGCAACGCGCAGGCTATACCGCCTATGTCGTTGGGGGTTGCGTTAGAGACCTTCTACTGAATCTCCGACCGAAAGATTTCGATGTCGCCACCGATGCAACGCCCGAAGAAGTTCACGCCCTGTTTCGAGGCTCAAGGATTATTGGTCGCCGATTTCGGTTAGTCCATGTGCGTAAAGGACGCGAAATAATCGAAGTGTCCACTTTCAGAGGGGTGAGTGGCGACCAGGAGTTAACACACAATGAGAACGTGTTTGGCTCTTTTGAGGAAGATGCTTTTCGCCGAGACTTCACCATCAACGCGCTCTATTTTGATCCGATAAGGAATGCGTTACTCGACCCGACGGAGAGAGGTCTTGTAGACATTACCGATCGCTCTCTCACCATCATCGGAGATCCCACAACGAGATTTATCGAGGATCCTGTTCGGATGATTCGCGCTGCCAGATTTGCGGCCAAGCTCAACTTTCACATCGATGACTCAATGCAAAAGGCAATCAAACACAACGCCTCGCTGCTGCAGGTCGTTCCGCCAGCAAGGCTGTTTGAAGAGTTCCTGAAGCTCGCTCTCGCTGGCTACTCAGCGGAAACGTTTAGGGTCTTGGAGCGCTTTGGTCTGTATCCACAGCTCTTTCCCGCGCCGAATGGCGTTCATGCGTTGAGTGAATTCGAACTCAGGGCACTCGAGGCGACGGACGAACGAATAAGAAATGAACAATCGGTCACGCCGGCCTTTCTGCTGGCTGCGCTCCTGTGGATTGCCTATGACCAAAACAAACAGGATCACGAAGCGCAAGGACTGAACTCACTCGAGGCGGCCGAAGAGGCGAGTGAACAAACGCTTGTCCATCAACTTCGAGCCATCGCAATTCCACGCCGTTTCACCCAAGCAATGAAGGAGATCTGGTTGCTGCAAGACCGGTTGACGTTCAAGGTCGGACGCCGCCCCCTGAGGTTGCTTGAAAACAAGCGATTCCGAGCAGCCTATGACTTCTTACTGCTGCGCGCTGAGGATGCTGAAGCGCTTAAGCACCCAGCAGATTGGTGGACTCGCGTTCAGACTGTGCCAATCGAAGAACAACGAGACATGCTCAAAGAAATAACCCGCCGGCCGGGTAAAAGTCGCCGTCGTAAAAAATCGAAGTCGGTCAGCACCACCGATTAAAGCGCAGCATCTCTCGGGTGCCGAACTGCTTGCCCCTTAATGGCGACAGTAACCCATTGGCGGTATCCCTCTTATCTGAAGATTAATTTGAGCATCCCCTGCGCATTCCACTTCAACACGCAGGCCCTGTTTCCTGACCCATCAGGATATGGCAACCTTCCGACATTGTGAAAAGGAGCGATGGACGATGTCCGAAGACAAAATTTACCCTGTTCAAGCTGATGTTGCCGTCCGTGCTCACCTGGATCGTGACGGGTATGAGGCTATGTATCGTTCATCCGTCACTGATCCTGCTTCATTCTGGGCGGATCAGGCGACCAAATTCCTCACTTGGTCCAAGCCCTTTTCAGAAATCGTCAATGCGGATCTAACCGCTGGCCGTGCAGCGTGGTTTGCGGATGGCGAATTGAACGTGACCGTTAATTGCATAGACCGCCACTTGACAGAGAAATCCGAGCAGACAGCAATCATCTGGGAGGGTGATGATCCAGAAGATTCGCTGGTTATTACTTACCGGGAATTGGCTGATCACGTTGGTCAATTCGCGAATGTCCTGAAATCTCGCGGTGTAAAAAAAGGGGATCGAGTGTGTATCTATATGCCTATGATTCCCGAGGCGGCCTACGCCATGCTCGCCTGCGCTCGCATTGGTGCCATTCACAGCGTCGTTTTTGGTGGTTTTTCACCTCAAGCATTACGGGACCGAATCCTCGATGCCAATTGCGAGACCATCATTACTGCCGATGAAGGTGTTCGAGGCGGCAAGGCTATTGCCTTGAAGGCTAACGTGGACGAAGCACTCACCGAATGTCCCGAGGTCCATACTGTTTTAGTGATTCAGCGGACCTACGCCCAAATCGAGATGACATTACCTCGCGACGTTAATTATGCTGAGGCAGCTGCATCCGCAAGCACGGTATGTGATCCCGAGCCTATGAACGCTGAGGATCCGCTGTTCATTTTGTATACCTCAGGGAGCACAGGAAAACCCAAAGGCGTCCTGCACACCACTGCGGGCTATCTTTTAGGCGCCGCCATGACCCACAAGTACGTCTTCGATTACCACGAGGGGGATATCTATTGGTGCACCGCCGACGTGGGGTGGGTTACTGGCCATTCCTACATCGTCTATGGACCACTCGCTAATGGCGCGGTGACTTTGATGTTTGAGGGTGTACCCACTTATCCAGACGCGGGCCGCTTTTGGCAAGTCATTGATAAGCATCGAGTGAACATTTTTTACACAGCACCAACCGCACTTCGATCCCTCATGGGTCTTGGAAATGAATTCGTTCAAAGGAGTACAAGGTCTTCGCTTCGGCTGCTCGGATCGGTAGGTGAACCTATTAACCCGGAGGCTTGGGAGTGGTACTACCAAGTTGTGGGTGAGGGCCGCTGCCCAATCGTTGACACATGGTGGCAGACTGAAACAGGGGCGATCATGATTTCCCCTTTGCCCGGCGCAGTAGATCTTAAGCCAGGCTCCGCAACTCTGCCCTTTTTCGGCGTCGAGCCTGTGCTACTAGATGCCGAGGGTCAGGTACTCGAGGGTGAAGGATCTGGAAATCTCGCCATCCGATCATCCTGGCCTAGCCAAATAAGAACCGTTTACGGCGATCATCAGCGCTGTAAGGATACCTACTTTACGACCTACCCCGGCTATTACTTCACAGGTGACGGCGCTCGGCGAGATGCGGATGGCTATTATTGGATCACTGGTCGGGTTGACGATGTTTTGAACGTCTCGGGGCATCGAATGGGCACCGCTGAGATTGAAAGCGCGCTCGTGTTGCATCCGGCGGTAGCCGAGGCCGCTGTTGTCGGCTACCCCCACGACGTGAAGGGACAGGGCATTTATTGTTTTGTGACCCTCATGCAAGACATCGAGGGCACATCCGAACTCAAAAACGAATTAGAGCAAATGATTCGGAAGGAAATTGGTGCGATCGCAAAACCAGACATCTTGCAGTGGGCGCCCGCCCTTCCCAAAACCAGATCTGGAAAAATTATGAGGCGCATTCTGCGCAAGATCGCTGAAAATGCGCTCGATCAATTAGGCGACACCAGCACTTTGGCAGATCCTAGCGTGGTTGAAGATCTGATCGAAAACAGTCCCACAGTGCAAAGATAAAAAAGGGCGCTGACCGCGCCCCTTTTTAGTTCCTAACTTGAGATACCCAGTCTAACTTTGCCGTGTGTCGTCCGATTCAGCTTCGGGTGCAGAGTCATCTTCTGGCTC
>Ga0255760_10001471_pt1 | contig 22516 bp, 16 predicted proteins | sample 071ome_25_FD_179960 | JGI IMG/M metagenome (GOLD analysis project Ga0255760, IMG submission 179960) | Coastal salt marsh microbial communities from the Groves Creek Marsh, Skidaway Island, Georgia - 071410BT metaG (version 2) | ecosystem: Environmental > Aquatic > Marine > Intertidal zone >... | reverse complement strand
ATGGTGAAGTAACAATAGTTGGTCTTGTGTCAGGTAAGTTTGTATATTGATCTCTATCTGTAATTACAGGATCAAAAGGATCATCAAACGCCACAGCATAGTCAGCAGTAATAGTTGGAACATAGTTATCATCAACACCGTCACGGAATGTAAATTCACCAAAGTAACAAGCGTTTCTAACACGTAGGATATCTAAGTTAGCATTTGCAGGACGGATAATACAACCACGCAAACCGTCACCTTTAATAACTGTGTTATCCGGAACAATAATAGGGTTGTCTTCTGTGTAGTCACCAACAGCAACTTTGATGTTTACACGACGGAAGTTGATTGTGCCGTCAGCATTGTAAACTAGTCCAGAAGCAATTTGACAGGCTCTCTTAACAGTTTTAACTGGAGCGCTCTGTCCATCATTAGCGTCATCGCCTTGTTCAGCAGAAACGTAGATAACATTACCACCAAATACGTCAGCATCGGTAAAAGATAAGTTACCAAAGCCATCTGTTTTCAAGAGCTGACCTACAGTACCACGTGACGGAGGCAGTGTCATTGTGTATCCTGAGTCTAATGTATCCGGTGCTTTGATTCCTACACCGTCATCACCTGACGCTGTAAGTTCTTTGAATGTTAGGGTTTTAGCATTTTCAAGATCAAAGTCATTGAACATGTTCATTCCTGCTTGTGTAAACTGAGCAGTTTCAAATTCGTTTACTTTGATACTAATTTCTGCACTTGCGCTATCACCTTGGTCTGTGATTGCAATTTCAGTATCTTTATCAAAAATGCGTCTAGTAATGTCCTGTACTGTGTTATCATCACGTAACAAGAATACTTTACCGTCGGCTGTGTTGATTGCTAATTCACCGGATTCTAATTGAGAAACTATAGGTTTTTTATTCGCGACTGCAGATCGCTTATGTCTAATTGTTGTTGCCATTCGGCATGCCTCCTATTTAGGTACGGGTCAGGTCTATATAGACGCCCAAAACTACACGATAGAAATCGCTGTAATGTTATTTATCATAGGAGTAAAATGGCGGCTTAGAACTCGCCGCCATCTAATGTGTCAGTCCAGATTGGATTTGAATCTCCATCACCTGTAACTGTAAGTAATTGATAACTTATACTTGCATCAGCACTACCTGCTGCTTCTGTTACTTTCAATGCTGCTGTGCCGTCACCATATACAACACCATCTGGAACAAAATTACTACGTCCTGTTCCGCCATATATAACAGCAAGATCGTTGTTTGTTAATATAAGTTCGCCGTCAACAGTGATATTTGTGTCAAAAGTTACATCATTGTTAACTGTGCCGCCGTTGAGTTTGTTTAAGTATCTGTTTTCGACATATACACTTACAGCTCTTTGAGTTGGCGCAGTATTGAAGTCTTGCGTTCCTAGACTTGAAATTAGGTTAGCATTGTCACTAACTTCTTTAAGTTCTACACCAACTGGAATACCTTCTCTAATAAACGGTCCTACACTGGTTAAACCTTGTAAATCAATTTCATTAGCGTTAAGTGTAATAGCACCTGTAAGAGCGTTTACACCAAAGAAGTTACCAACTCTAAAGTTACCAATTTGGTCAACTGTGCCGCCTGCAAATACTTTACCTTGATTGCGTTCAATAATTTCTTGTTCTGCTATAGCACTACCGCCAAAGAACGGAAGTGCGTTATAAGTAACGCCAGCACCTACATATTCAAATGCATGTCCTGATGTTGAAATTGTTGACACATTGTATAGGTTACCTTGTTGTGTAGTGTTAACTGTGATAATTCCAGGGAACAATCTAACATTTGCTGTTCCACCGTATACTTGGTTTAGATCAGCAATAGCATTGTCTTCAACTGTTTGTATATTGCCGAGTATTTTGTTTCTTTCGGTATTATATACTGCACTGCCTAATTCGTAGTTGTGATTCTGTTCTTGCCAACCAGTAGTATAACCTTCTATTAGAGATATTGCTATTCTATCAATAAGTAATTCAAAGTTGTCTGCTGCTGCTTGTGAGCCGTCTGGTATAGTAACATCTTGTGTTAATACATTACCGTAGCTTGTAGTGACAGGATCGTTTAAAACAACCTGTTTTAACAAATCTCCTAGTTTATAGTAACTATAAGCGGTTACAAGTGTTTGATCTGCATTACCTACTTTTGCTGCACCAAGGATAGCACCTGCATAATATGCATCTGCTGCACGTCTCGTTTGCTTGTTACCTTGATACATTGTATCATAAATTGCTGCATCAATTAAATATCCAGTATCTCTCTTACATTTATCTATGTTGTAAGTGAAATTAATTAAATTATCAGTAATGTAAGTTATTACTGAGTTTTGAATATTTGCCTTTTCTGAAAGCATTACTGACGCTGCTGTTCTAGTAACTTCAGGTAACCAACTTACATCTGGCTCAACTTCTCCCGGAGTTCCTACAAGTGTTTGGTTGTTAATTGCATCTTTGACTATGTTTATCAAACTTGTAGATGTAGAACTTTGAACACTAGTGCCGTAATTTCCGCTTAGGATTTGTGATTCAGGGTTTCCTGTAGTAGGTGCCACTCCAATGCCTTCAATACATTTCTGCGCTATATCAGCTAAGTGTGCATATGCTGCTACTGTGTTTGCAACTTGGTATGCTGGAATATACTGTATTGATCCTAAGAAATAAGCTCTAGCAGCTATCAATGTAGCAATATTACCAGTATATAACAAGTCATGTGCTACAGCATCAATTAAGTAACCTGTATCTCTCTTACACACATCTTGATTGTAATTAAAACCGTTGTATGTTGTTCCTATAAACGAAATAGTATCGCTTATAATAGTTTCTTTTGATGCTGATAAAGTTGCTACTGCTGACTGTATACCAGCTGCTGCCCATGTAATATCTGGATTTGTTTCAGTTGGTAGATTATCAGTGCCATTAATAATTACATCTTGTATAATGTCAAGTAAGTCACCTACTCTGTTAACTTCTGTTGCACTTGCTGCTCCACTGCCTGTAACTTGTGTTTCGACTGTTTGTTCAGGATCACTGTATGCAGTATCAAGTAAAACACTACCTAGTAGTGTGTTTACCCATCCTAATGCATCCGATGTTTCTTGTTGTTGTCCAGTAACTTGATTGCTTGTTCCTACATAGTAACTGTCAGCAGCAGCTCTAGTTGCACTGTTACCACCATACAAAATGTCATATGTTAATGCATCTACGATATACTTTGTATCACGTTCACATTTTGTAGAATTAAATGTAAAGTTGCGTGTAAATGTATTGTTGATAAATGTGATTACAGCATTTTGATAATCAGTTGTTCTGTCTGTAATATGTGTAAAACTACCTTGATCGCTATCAGATGTCCAAGCAATACTTGGTGCTATATCTGCAGGCATACTATCAGTGTTACCTGCTGAAATGACATCAATAATGATTTGAATCAAGTTTTGAACAGTTCCTGCTTCAACTGCTGTTGCTCCTGCACCGCTTGTATCTTGTGTTACAACCACTTGTTGAGGAGATGCAATTAAATTATTTTGCACAACATCTGACAACCATGTTTTCAGTTGTGTATAAGCATCTATTGTAGCTGCTTGTTGTCCTGCGCCTAATTGACTTGCTGTTCCGACAAAATATGCTTCAGCTGCTGCTTTAGTTGCTAAGTTACCTCCATATTGAACATCATATGCTAGTGCGTCAACAATATATTTTGTATCTCTTTCACATTTGGTTTGATCATATGTTAATAATGGATAAGTTGTGTTTACATATGCAACAACTTCTTTGCTTAAGAATATTCTGTTAGCTACTAGTTGTGCGTTAGCATCATCTGATGCACTGGTTGGTAAGATACTTGGCACAGGATATACTAATGTATCTGCAGATGTATCAGTGCTGACTACACCATTCTCAATTATGTCAATTACTTCGTTTAGAGCTGTAATTATCCTTGCTGAGAATTGACTGCTAATACCTGTAGCAGTTGACATTTGATCTCTTAAATATTTGATTGATTCAATAGTTTGTAAGTTTTGATCACTTATAACATATGCACTATTAGCTCTTTGATATGCAAGTCCACTTGTTACTGCATTGTAGTTTGTTCCAAATGCTGCATCGTATGCTGCTGCTTCAACAAGTATTCCAACATCTCTACGGCATTTTGCTTCGTCATAAGCAAATGTTTGGAAGTTGTTCGCGATAAAGATAATAATTTCAGTTTGAACAGTTTCTTTGTTGCCTTTGATTACGCTGTATGCTTGCTCTAAATCGTCATCAGCCCATGTAATGCTTGGTAATACAGTTGCAGGTAAACCAGTTAAGTCGCCTGCTCTAATTACATCTTCAATAATTTTGACTAAGCCTTCGACATCGTCAGCTTCAGTTGAGCTTGCAGGTGTTCCTGCTGTATCTTGTGTTAAAGAGTTTCCTACAGAAGTTGTCACAGGCGCTTCTATAACAATATCTCCAAGTATGTCACCTAGTCTATTATACGCATCAGCTGTTGCTGCTTCTTCTGCTGGATCTCCTAGTTGGCTTACACCATCAACAAAATAACTTCTTGCTGCTGTAATAGTTGCACTGTTACCACCATACAAAATATCATGGCATATTGCATCTACAATATATCCTACATCACGTTCGCATTTTGTTGCATCATATGTTAATGATGGAAAGTTTACAGCAATCCAAGCAATAATTTCGTCTTTAATATATTCCTTGTTAGCAATTAATTGATCTTTCGCTGCCACTGCATCTGTAGTTGGTAGCACACCTGGTGTTGGGAATACGAGAGCATCTGCTGCTGTATCTGTGCTTAACACCCCATTATCAAGTATGTCAATTACTTCATCAATTGCAGCTTCCATTTTAGGCTCAGCAGCATCACTTAATCCTAATAATCTTAGCTGTTCTTTTAATTCTCTAATTGCAGCAAGTGTTTGTATTTTCTGGTTATCTTGTAAATCAGCACTACTTGCTCTTTGATAAGATAGACCTGCTGTTACACTGTTATAGTTTGTTCCTAATGCTATGTCAAGTGCCACAGCATCCATTATTAATCCTACATCACGCTCACACTTTGCTTGATCGTATACAAAGTTTTGATAATTGTTTTCAACATAAGATACTGCTTCTGCTGCTAGGAAATCCCTGTTAGCTTGTAATTGGTCTTTTGCAGCAATCTGTGCTGCTGTTGCAGTAGTTGGATTAGCAAAGACTAGTGCATCTGCAGATGTATCAGTGCTTACTACACCGTTTTGTATAATATCTACAATCTCGTCAAATGCCGCTTCTACTCTAGTTTGTGCAGTAGCATCACTTGAAACTGCTGCGCTTGCTTGACCTTTTGCATAGTTTATAGCACCTACTGTTTCAGTTTGCTGTCCACTGATAACATATGCACTATTAGCTCTTTGATATGCAAGTCCACTTGTTACTGCATTATAGTTTGTTCCTAATGCTGCATCAAAATATGCTGCATCAATAATCAATCCAGTATCTCTTTCGCACTTGGCTTGATCGTATACAAAGTTATTGTCATTAATATATGCAATAACTTCTTCTTGTAAGAATGTTCTGTTTGCAATAAGTTGTTCGGTAGCATTGATCAAATCAGTGCTTGCAGGACCCGGTTCTGGATAAACTGTTCCTTCGCTTGGCAGTTGATCAAACTCAATTATGTTTAAAATATCATCAAATAAGTTACCAACCGAAGTTTGGAAATTTGAATCTCTATTAGCAGCTAATACAAGTAAACGTTTTGCTTCTCTTAGTGCAATAATTGTTGCAGGCTTTTGTTCAGAATCTAAGTATGCTGTGTTTGCTCTACTGTATGCTAGACCTGCTGTAATACTGTTATGGTTAGTGCCAAGCTGCGCATCTCTATATATTGCATCTATGATATAACCAACATCACGTTTACATTTTTCTATATTGTATGTTAATGTAGGATAATTTGCCAAGTTTTGTGCAATAACATCTGTAATGAATACTGTTCTTTGACTTAATATCACACCTGCTGAATCTTGTAGTGCAGTAAGTTCTGTTTCAAAACTTGGGTATGTTTTAGCAGGCAAACTTGTTAAGTTTCCGGCTATAACTACATTTTCAATTATTTGTAACACACCGTCAATTACAGTTGCTTCAACTTGCGTTGCTGCACCACTAGCAAAATCTTGTGTTTCTAAATTACCAGTTGTAGGAGTAACAGGCAAGTCTCTTATAATTCTCTGTAATATAAATCTTATACGTGCAAATGCATCAGTAAGAGTTGTAATTTCGGCTTGTATGAATGAGCTATAATTTATATTATTAAAGAAGTATATTGCTTCTTGTGTTGTGGCCGCTGTGCCTGTATATAACATGTCAAATATTAATGCATCAACTATGTAACCCATGTATGTTTGATATGTAGCAGCATCTTGACCGCCATATGTAAATGCCGAATTATCATCATCGATAAATGCTGTAAATTCTGCTTTGATAAATTCTTTATTTGCAAGTAATTGGTCTTTTGTATCAATTCTGTTTTGTATTGCGCCTGCATGGTTAGGAAATTCTATTGTGATTCCTGAACTATCGCCATCGTCTAAAATATTAATGAATTGATTAAATGCTTCGTTAACTCTATCTTGCGATGTGCTATCTGCTGCAACTTCGGTTAACGCTAGGCATCTGTCACGCAAGTATTCTAATGAAGTAAGATACAAGTCTTGGAATCTGTCTCTATATTCAATTTCTTGTGCTTGTCTAATTACACCTTGATCACTACCGAATACAACATACAATGCTGTTGAGTAAAGTAAGTTATCCATATCAGTGTTAAACTGTGTTTGATCGTAACTTAATTCCGTAAATTGATCGTTAATGTATGCACTTAATTCTTCAATAATAAAGTCTCTATTTGCAAGTATGTTATTTTTTGCTGCTATGATTCCATCGTCTATGCTAGTTAAATCATTTAGAGATTCATTTAATTCACTACCTATACCAGGTGTGCTGCTACTGTCTCCTGCTTCGATAATATTAGTAATAATATTAAATCTTGCATCTATTTCTTCTTTCATAGCAAGATTAGTTGTAAGTGCCTTCATTTCGTCTCTAGCACTTTCAATACCATATACAGTTGGTTCTAATTGGTCAAGTAAAACTTTAGTGCTGGTGCTTCTTAAATAACTTTGTCCTGCAGAATATGATTGATAATCGGTTCCAAAAACAATATCACCTGTTACAGCATCAACAATACGTCTTATGTCTCTGCGACATACAGTTTCGTCATATACAAAAGGTGCTTTTGTAATTTCTGTTGCTGTAATATAGTAGTATGTTGAATCGCCTTCAAATTGTATAATAGAACCAGTTTGCGGTTTATCACGTAAACTTCCTAATGATATAGTGCTGTTTGTCTGAAGGTTTGCAGTAGCTTCGGCTGTAATAGAGGCACCACCACCTGTGATTGTGATTCCTGGAACACTTTCGTATCCGCTTCCGCTTGTAGCTATAGATATAGCAGCCAATTGTCCTGTTGTCAAGTCAACTTGTGCTGTGCCTGTTGCTGTTACACCACCAGCGCCTGTCGGAGGATCAAACGTTACCACTGGCACACCAGTATATCCTGCACCAGGATTGTTTATAGTTACACTACCAACACTTGAAAAATAATCAGTAAGTGGAACAGCATTTGTATAAGGTATTGGATAAAATCCATCAGCAACAACACCCTCGGTTCCAAAGTCACTAACTGAGTTAGAAATAGATAGGTAACCGCCTTTTGTTGTTAGGAAGCCTACGCTACAGAAAACTGAGAAGCAACTAACGATCTGTGTATAACCAAAGTTGGTAACATGGAAACCAATACCACCTTGTGAGATTTGAGTAAATGCGTCTGCAACGAAACTGAAAACAAGAGATGCAGGATCATATTCATCACCGTCAACAAGCAGACCGCCTCCTCCGCCAGTTGGGTTGATTTGTTTTTCAACTGGTAATGACGGTTGATCTTCTACTGTTAAAGGTCTAGCACCAGGTTCGATGCCTTCTATTTGCACAGTTTCAAAAGGAATAAATTCTGTTCCGTCATTCAACCAAGGACCGTTCATATTTGTGCAGTTTTGAACATATGGTGAAGTTGTAACAAGTGCGCCTGGACGTATTCTTGCACACCAACCTGGATAACGTAGTCCTCTAAATGTCATTTGGAATAGGTAGCATCCGTTGCCCATAAAGAACAAGTCGTCTGTGTTGTTCTTAGGAAAAACTCTTGTGTTACGTAATTCACCTTGACCACTTATAGTTACAAAGTCTCTTAGTGTAATTGGATTTTCTTCATAGTAATCTCCAGGCGCAACAATGATTGTTGAACCTTCAGGAGCAATTTCTGTTGCTTTTTTAATCGAAGCGAATGCACCAGCAGCGTCTTGTGACCTACCATTGTTCAAGTCACTTCCGTCTGTGGTAACATAATACACGTTAGCAGCTTGAGGACCCGATGCTTGTCCTGTAACTCTTAAGTCGGCGTTGATATCAACTGTTTTACCTTCGCCCAAGTTTATCTCAATATTACCGTCAGAAGTAAGTATGAGAGACTTGTCTCCAATTTTTCGTTCGTGTATCGACTGACGCTTCATAAATTTCATGTTTTATACTTCCAAATAACTTATTGTGGCGGTAAGGTTTGTTGGACTTTGTCCTACCAATACTACTTTATCGTTTTCTTCTAATATCAATCTTTCTACATTAAATGTAAATGTTTCTGATGCAGTTACAGGTAGAGACTTTAATACAATGTTGCCATTGTTTTTAACTTGCCCATCTGGTATAACGTGCATATCAAATGATGTATCGTTTGTACCTGTTCCGTCATCGTTAGCTGTATTACAAACCAATAGAGTAGTAATGGCATACTTTTTACTAGCCGGCACTGTAAGTATTGTTGTATCTGTAGTCAGCACTGCTGCATTTTCAATTGCCATTTTCTCTTCCTTAAAATATAATACTGTAAAGTAATGCTTTATTCCTGCTTATAATTTCGTCTGTTGTTTCGTTAGCATTTTTGAAGAATAAACCAGTACCGCCATCAGCTTCTGGTTTAGAATACAAATAAATGCCGTTAGTCGGTGCATCTAATGTTGTATCATCTTGAACTGTTAAGTTAAAGAAATCATTAGATTGTACTACACCGTCGCCTGTACCTTGTAATCTAACAAACCCATCTGTATCGTTTGATGTAATTGTATCTCCATCAAAACGCAAGTTTTCTATTTCAACTCTTGTTTCGTAGAACGTTGCAATTTCTGCATCGTTTACAACTATTCTTACACGGTTTTCAAGATCTCCTGCTTCTACATCTTCAGCTGTTACAAAAGTAGGTGTAACAGCCGATGCTGAAGCAGTAATAGTATCTGCAAAGTTGTACAAGTTCCAACTGTTAACATAGTCAATCATAGCACGGACATTAACAAGTGTATCATCATCAAACGATGTCGGATTACGTCTTAGTCTATCTGGTAATGATGGATCTTCAGGAATCTCGGCTCCATCTCCAGCATAATCCCAAATTTGAGCTTCGTAATCTGTTGTACCTGTTACTTTAACCAGACCATTGCCAGTGCCTACAAGATATAAGTCATCACCGCCAGTAAGTATACCGCCTGTGTAAACACTGAAAAGTGCTAAGTCACTTGGTACAGCAGTTGCATCTTGTAACACAAATGCACCAGTGATACTAGCACCTTCTCTGATTGAATTTTTGCTCTCGTCAAAAAATAGGCGTGCATCATTTCTAGTACCTCTGTCTATGATCATACCAGCTGTGCCAAGTGTTACACCTGCGCCTGTTTCACCTTTGTTTATAGTGAATGTATTGTCATAGATAAGTAAATCTTCTTGTTCTATACTAGTGCTTGAGCCAGCAGTTAAACTACCGCCGATAGCTACATCGCCGTTGATGTTAACTTGACCTTCTAAACCAGTGAAAAGGTTAAGTGTACCTCCGTCGTTGATTTCTAGAGTATACTCGTCTACACCTATCTTATTGACTTGAATTGCCATTTAAGACTCCTTAAACAGCAGTTAGTACAATATAGTCGTTAGTAGAATCGTTCTCTAAAGCCCAAGTATATCTGTTACCAGAAAAATCTGTTGCAACACGCTTTGTAATTTTTGCAATATTAACTTCTGTGCCAGAGTTTGAACCTACATAACCAAATAGTCTCATTTCACCTGCTGCGCTTGGTGTACCATCTTTTAGTACCGCAGTTGTTGTGCTTGTAGAATCTTTTAAGTTTGTTGTATCTAGGTTTGCTTCTTGAGCAACAACAAAAGTTTTTGCACCACGTTGTTTTACAATACCGCCGTCTGTACGTAGTGCTGTATCATAAAATTCTACTCTTACACCAGTGTTGCTTGTTGCTTCACCGATAACGTTAACACCGTTAACATCTTTTTTTAGTGGACGTCCCATTGTTTTCTCCTTTTTGACGTTCTAGGTCTACGCGGTGGGTAACCGCATAAGTCCTCTTAGAGGCTCTCCTCTTGACATAAGTATTTATCCTTTTTCAAAAAATGGGTTATTATCACTTTGCTAAAACAAGATTCTTAGCGAACCTTCTACCATTCTTTTCTTCGTGATCAAATTTTACTCTGTCACCGATTTTTAGTTCATGTTCATGTTTCTTAAAAAGTATATCACGTCTTGTAGCACCATAATTGTCTGGGCGTATATGTCCGTAAATACCAGTGAATTTATAAACTTGTCCGTGTTCTTCCATAGCATTTCTCCTTACTATATTTACTCATAAAAATAGGCCCCGTAGGGCCTATTTAGAATTTGTATACAACTAATATTAGCTGAAGCTTAGGTTTCCGCTTGTTACTTCTACCTTCTCTAGGTAGTCAGCTGCGTTACCTAGCGACGATGCTGTGTTTGATAGCTCAACATATCCGTAACGAGTCATAAACGACACTGTTGGTTCGAATGTTGTTGGATCTAGTACAACGCCTGAGCTCATTAGTGGGATGTATGGGCAATAGAACGCTGCTGCATCTGATTCGCTAGTACCTTTGTAACCTACTAGTACATCGTCGTCTGCTGCATATGTGTTTACATATACTTTCATTGCGCCGTTTAGAGTACCAACCATTTTTGTGTTTGTTGGTGCTTCAAATGTACCTTCAGTTGTACGTGCAAATGCTGAAGTTGTTGCTGACTGTAGAACAGTTAGGATGCCTGGAGAAACAACAGCCCAGTTACCTGCGCCTCTACGTGTTCTCTGTGCAATTCTGTTTGCTGCTCTGTTGACTAGAACTGCTAATGCTGCATGTTCGTCACCAACGAAAGTAGCTGTACCTGATACTGCTGCTTGGTCATATGTGTCTGTACCAGTACCAGCAAGTGTGCTTAGTGAACCTAGTACTTCTTGGTCGATTTCAGCAGTAATTTCTTGTGCAAGTGCTGCCATGATTTCTGCTTCTACGTCGATACCGTGTTGTGACTGAGCATCCTGTGCTGCCTCAAATGTCCAACGTGCTGATAGCTTACGTGTTTTAGCTTCAACAGTCTGCTTTAAGATCTGGATGCTTAGTTGGTTACCAGCTGCACCTTCTAGTGCTGCTGTTGCATCAGCTTTGCCGCTTGTAGCATTACCTGAATATGCTTCAGCAATTTTGAATGGTGAAAGTGCTTCTTCACCTGCTGTTGCACCTGATGCACCTGAACCTACTGTGTCGCTGTAGCGAACACGTAGTGTGTGAATCTGGCCAACTGGTCCAGTCATTGGCTGAACGCCAACCAACTCGTTAGCAATAACGGTTGGCATAACACGTCTGATCACTGGTAGGATCACACGGTTTAGTGTTGCAATGTTACCTGCTGAAGTAGCACCTGCTGAAGCTGTCTCTGAAAGATACTTGCGAGTATTTTCTAGAGTTGTAGCCATCACTGCTTTCTTTGTGCCACCTAGGCCTTCAAGAAGTGCTGCTTTGGTATCATTCCAACGGCTTTCTAATAGTTCTGACATTGGTTTCTCCTTAACTCAATCCAGCAAGGCGCTTTAGATCTACGACATTACTGTCATCGCCTGCTTGTTTAACGTCATTGTTTTCTCTGTTGCCTGTAATTTCTTTTGCCTCTGATAATACCGCCTTCTGCTTTGCTGGACCTTTACCATCGATAACCGCTGGTAGATACTTGTCAAACGCTGCTTGCAGTTTTGTTGTTTGAACTGATTCCAGTAAGTCTGTCATAATGCTTTGCTGATCTTTGCTCAATGGCGCGATCAACTTGCTTATTTTATCATTGCGAGCAATTGACTCGTTGATTGTTTTAACCTCGTTTGCCTTTGCTTCTGCAAGTTTAATTGCTTTAGCCGCTGCTAGTTTTGCTTCACTTAGTTGCTTGTCTTTTGCATCAACTACTTTCAGCATTTTAGCAGTTTCACTCTTTTCATTTAGATAAGAATGTTGATATTCGTTAGCAAATGCTTCGAATAACTTGCGACCAAAATCATTTTTACGTGCTGCTTCAATATCTTCTTTCAGTGCTGTAATTTCTTTTGTAAGTCCTTTTGACACTGTTTCTGATACTAGGGCAGCAGATTTTGTAATAAAGTCTTTTTTGACTCTATCAACATGTGCTTTGCCTTCACGTACTAAGCGTACTTTTGTTTCGGCTAAGTCTTTTTTATCTTCGTAAAACTCTGCAAGTTCTTTTGCTAAAGATTCTACTACAAACTCTTCTAGAGCAACAAACTTGTCAGCCATTGCTTTTTGATCGCTATGTAGTTCTTTTACTTCTTTAGCTAGTTGTTCGTTTACAAAACTTTTTAGAAGGTTAGCATTTTGACGTTGTGCAACAGCAAATTTAGCTTTTGCTTCTGCTAGTTGCTTACGATCGTCTTGGAATTCTGCAATTTCTTCTGCTAGACGCTCAGTAACTAGACTATCAATGGCTTCTACCATTGTAGTTTTGTCATGCTCGTATTTTTTAGCAAATTCTTCACGTAGTTCAGCTGTAACCTGTAAACGGTTCTCTTTAACTTTTGCATTCCATGCTTCTTCAAGTTCTGTACGAACTTCTTCAGATAGTGCTTCATTTTCGAAGAGTGATTTTAATGCTTCCAACATAATTTTCTCCTCGTTATCGGAGCCTGCTTATTATATCTAATAAGCTCTCTTTTAAGTATTTTTGTGCCTTTTTGTCGCCTTGTACTTCCCTTGATGTCTGGAACGCCCTATAACCACCTCGGGTATTCATAAGATGTTCGTATATCGGTGTAGGATAAGCACCAGGTGCGCTCGGTTGAGCAACAACATCAACGGTGATTATCTCAAAATCGCTTACTTCACCTGATCCGTCTTCCATTACGTTGCCGGAACCTCTCGATGAGACGCCTAGTTTAACGCTGCTTTCAAGCATTGTTTTTACTAGTTGTCCCATCGGAGTTGGTAAAATTTTCAACTTGCCGTAACCGTTTGGGCCATCCATCCACATTTCTGTAATCATATGGCTCACACGATCCAAGTTAATGTTAAGTCCATCAGGATGATCTACTTCGCCTAACACTGAGTAGCCACCACTAATTTGTTCATTGAGTGTGGTGACAGCCCTGCCAATCTCGTTAACGGGATAAACACGCTGGTTTGCGTTGCGTACTCCGCCTTGAATGCAAATACCTTTCATATAAAGATCTTTGCCTTCGTTGGCAGACTCAACAACAATTTTAGCCTGGTCGAAACTCAAGTGTTCGTTTAGTAGTTTCATACGTCAGTCCTCTAATTAGCTGCCAATAGTTGATTTCTTATTAGCTGCTTGCTCTGGCTTGCCCTTTTTCTCAGCGCCGTGGCCAGGTTGTGATGCCATTTTAGTAGCACCGTTACCGCCTGGAACGTTAACATTCCCTGCGTCATCTTCAGTGGTTGTTGGTTTAGCTAAACCGCCAGCTGTACCGCCGTTGTCGGCTGTGCCGCCTTTTGCGATATTTGCTGATGTACCACCCATATCATTTTTGCCAGCTACTGGTGATTTTGCGTTTGCGCCGTTGTCACCTTTCTTTGGCTCGTCTGACATTTTTGTTACGTATTCACGCATGATTTCTGTTTCTGACTTTGGCATTTTTGACTCTTCGACTTCTTCGTCAGATGCTTCAAACGCTTCCATTTCTTCTTCGTCGTCGTCACCTTCTTCTGAATCCATGTCCATTGGCATATCCATGTCCATATCCATGTCCATATCATCTTCGCCGCCTTCTTCGTCACCCATTAGTGCTTCAAATTCAGCTTTTAGTGCTTCTAGTTCATCTTCTAGGTCTGCAACACGATCTTCTACATCGCCTTCGTCGTCGTCCATACCCATGTCGTCATCGCCGCCCATGTCCATGTCCATATCGTCGCCTGCGTCTGGCATTTCAATATCCATTCCTAGGTCATCTGCTGGATCACCTTCGTCAAAGATACCTTCTTCAACTTCTTCGTCAGTTGCTTCATCTAGGTCATCTTCTGACTCATCAACTTCTTCGTCAGTTGCTTCGTCTAGATCTTCCTCTGACTCATCTACTTCTTCATCAGTAGCTTCGTCTACTTCTTCTTCTGTTTCTTCAGATAGAAGTGTTTCGTAAATATCACGTGATTTTTCTACCACGATTTCATGGAAAAGCTCTTCTGCACCTTCGCGATCTTCGTTCACTAGGCGCTCAAGCATTTCTTCAAACTTGTTGCGATCAGTCATGTCATTCTCCTTCTTTGTCAAGGCTGTCAATTATATTTACACTTTATTGGAAATATACGCTTAAAATGGGGTCAAAACTGCACATTTTATAATATGTGCAGGTATCAAGCGAAAGTTTTCCTAAAAACTTCGCTTGTAATATGTTCAAAATTGTGTAATCCTTTCAGATAATCAGGAACAAAAAAGTCTTCTTTAGGAACTACTCGAACGTATTTAGTCTTTGGAAACATATTTGCACACAGCATAGTTTGCCTAGTCCAATTGCCATAATACGTTGCTCTGTCATTGGTTTGTTTGTAGTTTCTTGAACCTGCATATAGATTGTTTACTTTTTCTTGCTTGTCACCTAATCCAACATAATCAAATCCTAAAACATATATTGTTCTGTATCCATGTTGGCTTGCAAGTAGCATTGCAGTAGGTCCACTACTCCAACCTTTATTAGGTTCCATTAATTTAATTCCAGCAGTTTTTTGTGTAAGTTTGTTAGCGTTACTCCAAACATTATATTGTAATTGATACTTTGTTTCTGATATTTCAATTATCATTTTTGTATCAACTGCAACTAAATGGTCAGGTGCAAATTCTCTATACAGTGCATTGCATCCGTATACTTTTCCGTGTTTTTTCAAAGGTTCTAATGGTATATGTTTACGGCTTGTGCCGTTACCTAACACAAAGGCTATGTTGCTCATTAAATTCCGCCGGCTGCTGCCTGTGCTGCTAATCCGTACATTTGTCTAATGAAGTTTAATTCTTTTTCGCTTTCAACTTTGTGATTATCACTTGCTTTACGTGCTTTGTTTATATCTTTAAGTGTTAATCTACTTTTACGTTCGTCGTCAACTTTAATCACACTTTTATCGTCTTCTGCATCATAGGTATGATCCTCAACAGGTTCCATTGTTTTATCATCAAAGTAATATAGTTCACGTAGTATCATATTATTATTTATATAGTTTGCGCCGGATTAGCTGAGGGCGCCGCTCCTAAATCATTTTCTGTATTTGTTGCCGGTGCTTCTCCAGTGCCGCCATCAATGCCGCCCAAGTCACCACCTAAATCAGTTTCAAGTCCACCTGCGTCTCCAGCTAGGTCAGCACCGCTGAGTCCAGCCATACGCATTTCACCACCTAAGTCATCTGTAACTAGATCAGTTAGGTTCTCATCATTCTCTTCTCTCCATAGACGTTCGTTGTCAGCAATCTCCTCTTCGCTAAGTCCTAAGAAACGTGACATAGCAAATCTATTTGAAATATAAGGTATAGCAGCCATTTGTGTAAACGTTCCTATTCTGTTGTTGTCAAGTTCTGCTTGTCTATATGCTGCGAAGTTTTGCGGTGGTGTAAGTTTTAAGTCAAACATTGAATAATCAATGTTTGCACCTTTGGAACGCAAATACAATTTGAATTCTCTATTGAAAACTTCTTCAACGTTTGCTTGTAGTCTTTGACAATAATTGTTGAATCTTAATTCTTGAATGTATGCTGTGCCCACTCGCCCGTCATTGTATTGTGATGCACCATCATCAGCCCCAGTAGGAAGGTAGCTTGAAGGAATACGCAAACCCCTAACCAATTTGTTGGTGAAGTATCTAAGATCATCAATCTCTCCTAAGTTTGTGCCACCTGGTAGAGTTTCAACTTTTGATCCACGCCCTTCAGCAGTTTGTGGAAAGAAGTAGTCTTCGTTGATTGACAGTGGATTATATGATGAGTCTATAACATTTGTGCCACCACCTGTCTTGGATGGGATTCGTCTTTGATGTATTTCCGTTTTAACACGCTCCACAAACTGCATAGCAAGGTGCGAAGGCATGTTGCCCACATCAACGTAGAATACTCTGCGCTCTGGCGCACGTTGGACACGATAGATAATAATCGCATCTTCTAATAATTCTTTTTGCTTGTAAACTTTGAAAATACTTTCAAGCAAACTGTTGCCAAATGGATAGTTTTGATCAAGTCCTTCGCTCATTGACAAATGAACAACGTGTTGAGCATCAACATAGGTTTCATCTTGTTCTGTTGCAAATCTACTTGTGTTTCCACTTGGTGTATGATTGTTACCAGTCATACCTTGTTGTTTAACTTGTTGATAACCATTGGTGCCACCTGGACCATAACTGTTTTGTGTGTTAAGAGGTGTTGCACTTAGGTTTTCAAATACAAAGTTTAGATTTTTTACAACATATTGCTCTGGCTGTTTGCCTTCGCTTTCGTTAACAATAATTTTTGTAACTTGACTTGGATCTACATGAAACCACTTTTGTGTTTCTGGATCACGAATAAAAAATTGGTCGCCATACTTGAAAGTATTGCGCATAACACGGAACATACGTGTTTCAAATTGATTTAATTTACACCATTGTTGTAAGTACTGTCCAAGAACTTGCACTTCACTATTTGTCGCTTTTCCATTGAAATGAATACTAAAGTGTGTGTTGTTTTGTTTGTTTTTCTGTGTTGTAAATTCGCCTAAAATATCTAATGCAGCATTAACTTCACTGTCACTATCCATTGTATTGTATTGATTATAACGTTCAATACGATTAGGTGACCCAACATAAACATCAGGCAAATGCGACGAATAGTTAGCCGCAGCAGGCCCTGGATTGCCCATTCCTTTTAAGCTAAACGGGCTATAACTACCGCTTCTGTTGTCTGCTGTTGGAACTGGTGTAAAATATTTTTTCCAACTCATGCGCCTATTCCTCTTAACATATTACCTTGTAACCCTCGTGTTGCTTTGAATGTTCTTTGTGCTGTACGACTTGATCCTACTTCAACATTTACCAATTGCGATAACAACCCAATCATAGCATCAAACTTAGGTTCTAAATTTCCATAACTTGTAGTATTACTTATGCTACTTTGCGCTTGTTCATTCTGAGTTTGAACATTTGTATCCAATGCTCTAATAGATTTCATTAGATTGTCCATTACACCCATGCTAGTCCTAGCACTCATAACTTGTGCAGGTCCTGCAATAAATTCTGCACCAGCTTCGCCGACCATTCCAATTTCACCTGGACGAATTCTACCGCCTTCGGCAAATCCTCTTGGAGCAGCTCCTGTGCGTTGGTATTCTGCTACTCTTGCATTTGTAAATGCTTGTGCGCTGGCTTGTATTGCTGAATTCAGTTCTGCTCTAGTTGCTTCAATCTCTTGTCCAAGTGCTTCAGCTTGTTGAGTTTGACCAGTCATTACCGCTTCGTTTTGTCTTGCGGTTAATTGTGCAAGTTGCTGTTCAGCATCTACTACTGCTTGATTAGCTGCATCAACTCTTGCTGCAAGTTCTTCTTCTGTGGCTGCTAATGCTTGTGTTGTAGCATCAATTTCTTCTGCTGTTCCATCTGCTACTGCTGCACCTATGGATTCAGCTGCTGCACCTGTTGCATCAACGTTGGCTTGGTCACCTGCTTCTATCAAATTAGGAACTGATGCGTTTAATATTCCTCTATCTCCTGATACAGCATCGAATAAACTGTTAACTCCACTTGTAAGTTGTCTTGCAATCTCACTTGCAGGAGGAAGTTTATCTAAGAACATATCAATACCCTGCACAGCCATTGATTCTAGTCTTGGCAACACTTCAGTGGTTGCTGCAATAGTGAACTCTCTTAGTGCTTCTTGCATTTGGATTGTTTTATCAAGCAGTCCACCTGTGGCTTGCATTTGTCTTACTTGTTCTTCTGATATTTGTGTTTGAAGATTTTGTATAGTTTGAGTTGCTGATTCTTGACCTTCAGCACTTGCATCAACTGCATTTGCAAAGTTATAACTGCTTTCATATGCACTTGCCATAGCATCAGCAACACCGCTCAATCCACTTTGCATAGCCATTGTTCTAGCTTCGTCAGTTTTTAAGTTTTCAAGGAAAGCACCTTGTGCGCCTGTAAGCGAATTATTAAAAGAACTAAAGTCATTGCTGTTCATGCCTTGACGGAAACTTGCAACAGTTGATTCAAATTCGTCAGCACTACCACCTAATGCAATAAATGCATTACGTGTATCTTCAGTAATCGGAGCACCACGTATTAACAAGTCTTGGAACAGTGATTCAAACTGAGGACCCATAGTGTCTCTAATCTTCTGAGTAGCCAACATAAACTGTTCTTGAGTTTCAGCACTTTGCCCCATTAAGAAGGCTTGTACGTCACCTTCTCTACGTCTTGCTTTCATTTCGTCAGCAAGTTCTTTTCTTTGCTTACCAGTAAGTTTTGCAAGTCCATCTAGTTGAACAGCAAATTGTCTTGCACTAGCAACTTGTGCGTCTGTGCTTCTTGTTCTGTTCAGTCCATCTTGTTGTGCTAATTCATTGTAGACCAACAGTGTTTCGTTAATATCAGCAGCAGTATAACCTAATCTACGCAGTTCAGTACCAGCAGGACTGTCTAACATTGATTTACTAAATCTATTGAAACGTGATATTGCTAGATCTGTTGTGCCACCAAATGTTCTTAAACCTTCGGCATTGTTCATCAACATGTCAGTCATGTCTTTGACACTCATGCCCATTTCAGCAGCAGCAATTTTAATATTTGACATTTCTTTGCCAAAGGTTGCACCAATGCCGCTTAGTGTTTGATATTCCTGTAAACTTTCTTCAGCAAACTTGGTTAAACCGTTGATAACTTTACCAAACTCACCAAGTATTTTACTGTTACCAGCTAATGCACCTGTATATGCACTTAAACTTTGGTTAGCATTAAGCAGTTCCCCGGCCATAGCAATGCCGGCACTAGCAGCACCCCTAAGTTCTCTACCAAAGAAATTAGCCGCTCCGCCTAAACTTCGTAACAGGTCACCTTCTTCTGCCAAAAGTATATCTCCGCAATAAAAATACCCATAAATATACGGGTATTGTATTTATCCTAAGGAAATAATCATGGAATTAACTAAAGAAAGTCCATTGAAGAAATACAAAAGACAGCCTAAAGTGTTTATAGATTTACCTTCACAAGGCAAGTATTCTTCAACTGGTACATTAAATAACGATGTTTATACTCAACTTGCTGTGTATAGTATGACAGCAGGTGACGAAATTTTATTCAAAACTCCAGATGCGCTTATCAACGGTGAAGCCACAGCAAGAGTTATACAAAGTTGTATTCCTTCAATACAGGATCCTTGGGACTTGCCAACTTTGGACTTGGATACTGTGTTAATAGCCATACGCATGGCAACATACGGTAGTAGTATGACAGTATCAAGCAAGTGTCCTCATTGCAAAAGTACGCACACTTACGATATTGAACTCACTGGTTTGCTGGATTTCTACAGAACAATTGAATACACTGATACATTGGTTGTTGATGAGTTTACAATTAAACTACATCCAATTAACTATAGACAGCTTACTGATAATCAAAAAATATCTGTACAACTACAACGTGCAATGGATGTACAAGTTAGAAATTTTGAAAACAATGAAGAAGCAAAAAATCAATTTGTTGATAACATACTGACTCAAATAGCTGAACACAGTATTAAAATTATTTTTGACAACATTGAAAGCATCACAGTTGACGGTGAAACTGAAACTGATAGAGGTGAAATAATTGAGTTTATGACACAAAGCGATGCTAAAATTTTCCAAACTGTAAAAGAACATATCGAAAAACAAAGTAGAATATGGAGAACTCCTAGCCAAACAGTTGTGTGTGGTACTGAGGAATGCAAAAAAAGTCACAAGATCTTAGTTAGTCTGGACCAATCGGATTTTTTCGCCAAAGGCTAACGAGTTTAACTAACGACGAAATCAACTCGTTAGCCAAGGAAATGGAAAACGAAATAAAACAAATAAAAGATTTCTGTTATAAACTCAGTTGGTATCTACGTGGAGGTATATCAGTACATGATTTACTTTACGATACTGACATAGAAGATCAAGAGATAATGAATAAAATTATCAAAGAAAATATTGAAAATACTAAAAACGCTAAGATGCCGTTGCTTTAACTAGCTCTCGGTTGTCGTCTGCGTCTACCTTCTGCATCAGTTGGTCCTGGTGCAGGAGCAGGTGTAGCGGCAGGCTCAGGAGTCGGTGTAGGTGGTAGTAAGTCCGAAGGATTCTCGGGTACTTCTAACGGTGTTCCTGTATCCATACCAGGCTCGGCTCCTGCTTCTGGTTGTTCAGAATCAGTTGCAGTTACTCCTAATTTTTCTTGTAACAATCTTGTACGTTCATTAGGATTGATATAAGGCACTAGATGTTTTTCTGCGCCCGGTGGAAACAGTAATCCATGGAACACAAGTTTTGCCCATTCACTGTTGGTAACCATTTCGCCTTCAGCAGCTTCTGTTCGATCATTGTCCCAGCCAAGGTTACGTCTCATAGCATCAGTACCAAAAGCACCGTCTAATGCAGTGTCTAGTATTTGATATGCCCCTGATATTCCTTGGCCTGCTATGTCAAAAATTCCAGCAAACATACTATCTTGAATCCACTCTGCTATTGCTCGTTGTACAGTAGGATTAGCTATAACAAATCCTGCTACTAACCAGCCTGCTTCTGTAACTATTAACGATAAAAGACTAGGTACTGTACCAACACCTGATAATGCCGCAGCACCTTGAATTGATCTAACAGTCCATTTGATAGCACTTAGTGCTCTACGGAACAAACTAGCTGTTCTCATAACTTGATATAGTGTTAATCCTATTTGAACATGCATTTGTGCAATAAGAATATTTCTAAGTTGGAAAAGTTCTTCTTCTCTATTAGGATCTTCTCTAGCTTCGTTTTCTAAGTCATTTATAACTTCGATACTAGAAAAATAAATGTCAGCTGATAATGTTGCTGCACTAATTATTCTAAAAAAGCCAGCCCATACTGGACTAGATAAAATCCTTGTTAAAGTTGGACCTGCTCGTGGAATATTGGCTAACGCTGAAAATTGACTGATTGTACCTTTTGCTGCTAGTCTACTTGCTAAGTTACGAAACCCGTCAAAACTCCTTATAGGTCTATTACCAGCAGCTCGTCTTAGTGCTCGAGTATTGGTCCTATCAGCTTCGTCGATTCCTTCGATAAATTGTTCTGCTGCTTGTCTTGCACTAGTTCCTCTTACACTTTCAAATTCAATGTAATCGTTACCACCTAATCCAACAGCATAACGTTGTACAGGTTGATTCAGTCCTCCTTGGATAGGATATAGTTCTCCAACCATAAACTCAAGTCGTGGATTAGCATCTTCGAAAATTGCTTTTCTCGATTCAAATGTAATAGTGGTTTTGTTTTCTATAACGTCAAGGATTTTCATTCGTAAGTGTTCCAGCTGTATAGTGTATTTAGTATTATTAGATGAACTAACGTTCATCTGTGTTTTCGTTACACTCAACACGAACTATTTGTTTGTGATTATAGTATTAGTTAAGGCATATGCGAATGCATATGCTTTTAGTATTATTCAGATTGTGAAGTCATAATTCGCCCGTTGCCGGGCGAAGGTAGCTTTTGAGCATTATTCGAGTCGCTTCAGCCATCTTGTTAAAAGAGATTTTAATGTTATTTCAATTTAACACTAAACAAATTAATGTTACTTTGACTTAACATTAAGTGGAGGCGGTTGACCTGTATCCCCCTACTCTAGCTTCGTCATATCAACGGAAGGCAGTTGTTCCCTAACAAGCGAAAACACTTACCCTGCGGTTGCTTTTTCTCAGAGCCGCAATCTTTCAAAGCCTATCGTATACTTCTTCACGTGAGCATTCCACACCACCGGCAACGAGCATAACCTCGGCTGGATCTTGGAGTTTTATTAGAGCTCAATATATTGCCTATTTGTG